>Ga0126311_10000197_pt1 | contig 29979 bp, 31 predicted proteins | sample Plot61_FD_92539 | JGI IMG/M metagenome (GOLD analysis project Ga0126311, IMG submission 92539) | Serpentine soil microbial communities from UC McLaughlin Reserve, CA, USA - Plot61 | ecosystem: Environmental > Terrestrial > Soil > Grasslands | place: USA: UC McLaughlin Reserve, Lake County... | reverse complement strand
GCCTTCATCAACCGGAGGCGGTTCGAGAGGCTCAAGAGGAAATTTCCGCGGGCGCGGACGAGGTGGGGGCTCGACAGCGGCGGCTACACCGAGATCGAACTCTTCGGCGGGTGGCGGATGCCGGCTCGCGACTACGTGGCCCTTGTCCGGTTCCTCCGCGACGAGGTCGGTAACTTGGACTTCGCCCTCGTCCAGGATTGGCCCGTCACCGTCGTCACCAACCGCATCACCGGCCTCCCCATCAAGGCGCACCAGGCAAGGACTCTATACTCGTACATCGAGTTGGTCGAGATGGCGCCGGACGTAAACTGGGTGCCGGTCCTGACCGGGTGGGACCCGCACGACTTCATCGAGATGGCGTCGAGCTACTACTCCTGCGCGGTCGACCTGGAGCGGCTGCCGCTCGTCGCCTTGGGGGGCCTCGCCGCCCGCCAGCACTTACCCGAGGTCGCCGAACTCGTCGCCTACTTCCGCCGCTGCGGCTTCCGCCTGCACGGCCTCGGGTTCAAGCGGTCAGGGCTTTCGATGTGCGCGCACGCGCTGGCCAGCGCCGACTCGCAGAGTTGGTCGCAGGAGGCTCGCCTCGAAGTCAGGGACGGCAAGCGAAGGCCTACGCCGAGTTGCGCCCACACCCTCCACTGTGGGAACTGTCTACACAAGGCGCTGGAGTACCGCGAGGAGATCGTGAGGGCGCTCCCCCGCTCGCGAGGATTCGGCAAGCAGTCGAAACTCTTCTCGATCAGCTCAGAGCCGCACTACCTCGAACTCTACCAGACCTGGGGGTGGTGTCGTGACCGCGCAGTGCCCCGGCCCGTCCGCGAGCGGCTCTTGGCCGCACAGCTCGCCCCCGCGCTGGCAGCTTGAATCAACGGTATCCTGAAGAACCGGGCGGGCGGCAGGAAGAGTCATTCGCGCAAGTACGCCGCCGAGGGTTGAATATGTCCGACCTGTCAAACAACCCGCTCGTCAACCAGCGGGTCGCCGCCGCCTTGCGCCGCCTCGGCGTCTCCATCGAGATCGACGAGGACAAGAAGGTCACGGCGCAGCTCCCCGAAAGGGTCGAGTTCGCCGCGTCGTCCAAGATCTTCCTGAAACTCGCCGAGCTCGGCGTCAGGGACTACGACGCCTCGACCCTGAACATCAGCACGTGCTCCGGCACAGTCGTCGTCAAGTTCACCCTCAGCTAGCGGCGCGAGGAGGCCGGCACGAATGAGTCTCGGGAAGCTCATCCTGGCGGAGGTGCGCCACAGCGCGCGGCGGGCGCACGGACACTTCCGCGCGGGCGAGGCGGACGAGGGAGGGCGGCTCGCGCGGAGGATCGCCACGCTACTCGCCGGCCTCCGCGAGAGGTACGACACCGACTCGGCCCCACCACCAGCTGGTGCGCGAAGCCGTGAGGCTCTGCCTGCCGGAGGCCTTCGTCGCGGACCTCTTCGTGCACGACCGAGAGCAGATCGAAAGGATGGCCGCCGAAGGCGAGGGCCTCCGCTTCGTGTGGGTGCTCCACCCCGCCGGCTCACACATGCTCGACGCTCGCGACTCGCACGAGCCGTCCTACCTGGCCGCGCCCTTCCTCCGGCGCACGGAAGGCTGCCACGTCTTCCTGTTCGACGGCGGCGTGCTCACCCGCTACGCGGTCAACGCCGGCGCACACGCCGCCTGAGACGTGAAGCCGTGCCCACCGCCGACGCGGCAGCCCGACCGCCGCAGCGACACGCCTTCTACATCAGTTACCAGCCCGAAGACTTCCCCGACGAGCGCGCCGCGGCCGAGCACTTCGCACTCCATTGGGCGGAGAGGCTTGAGGAAGACCTGGGCATCATACTCGGCGATGACGAGCTGGCGGCGGCCGCGCCCGAGGAGATGCTCTTAGGCGGCGGCGCAGTCTTCATGTTCGACCAGTGGAGGCTCGTGGCCCGCATGGAAGTCTTCGACTTCGCTTCCATGTCGCCGGGCGACGAGAGCCCGGTCGGACGGCAGAAACTCGTCCGCTGCCCCGTGTGTGGACGCACGGCCTTCGTCGAAGGCTACCCCCTCGACTTGGGCAGCGCCCACTACCTGCATTGGCTCCGCAAAGACAACGGGGCCGGCAAGGCCTGGGAGGGTTGTCGAGTCCCCGCGGACACTTCCAACTACCCGCTCGTCACGGCCACATTCACCTACCGCATGAAAGCCGGCGGCCGCGCGTGCAAGGCGGACTGCATGTACGACCCGTCGAACAACATCGTCTTCAACATCCTGATGGCCGAAGACGTGCGACACAGCTTCTTCGCCCGCCCGCCGGCCGAGGCCTTCGTCACCCTCGGAGACGGGAAGAAGCTTCGGCCCTCCGGCGGAATAATCTTCAACTACGAATAGCCGTGTGCGGGCGGCGCCGGGCGAGAAAACGGGGCGGCCCGCAGGGGGCGAAAAGTGAGCGGGGCGCAAAGGACGGCCACAAGGAGACTAAGCGAAGGCGCCGGGGTCAGCATGAGGCCCCGGCCGCCGCCGACGGCTCTCAAATCAACACCTCCGAGAAGACCCATGAGCAGCAAGATCAACTTTCGCAACATAGTCGCGGCCCACCTCGCCACGCTGAAGAACTTCGACAGCGGGCGTTACCGTCCCGCCGACTTCATCCTGTTCTTCATCCTGCCGGCCGTGGCGGCGGCGTCCGCCCTCTTCTTCGGGGCGAAGCCGGGCGGCGGACTGCACACGAGCCTGATCATCTTCGCGGGCCTGAACGGCGTCGCGCTGGTCGGCGCCCTCTCCCTACTCCCGAACACGGCGAGCGACGCTCACTCCAACGCCTGCGCCCAAAACGGGCCCTTCTCCGGCTACACTCTGGGGAAGCGGCTCCACTCGTACCCGCGGTTCGCCCACACGGGCGAGGTGGCGGGGCCGTCAGCCAGAACCGTCGCGGGAATCGCGTCGGCCGGGGGCGCCTTGCTCGTCCGGACCGGGCCGTCCCTCGCGCGGAGGCGCCTCCGCGCGAGGGCGGCCGCCCGCACGAGTCTTGATTTGAGACCGCAGCCGGGGGCTTAGAGGGCATCCGCCGCCCATAAATTTCCGATCACGCGCTTCAGGAAGCGCGGGACAGGCGTGCCGCGCGTTGAGTGGTCAACGACGATGAGCACGCGTATCGTCGACATCACCGCATAGCGTAGGCGCGGCCCCGCGCCGTCTATATTAGTTCGAGGAAATGTACCTGGCCTGTAGAGTCGCCGACAGCGATTGTTCGTCCGTTCGGGTGCCACGCGGCGCTGAGTGCGCTGACGCCAACCCAGTAAGAGCAGATCTGCTCGCCGCCGGCCGCATCCCACAGCCTCACGGAGCGGTCGGTCGAAGCGGAGAGCAGGCGGTGCCCGTCTCCCGAGAAGGCGCAGGCCAACACCGGCCCTTCGTGACCGTCGAGGGTGCGGCGCAAACGACCGGTGCGGACATCCCAGAGTTTCAAGGTCTTGTCGTTCGAGGCCGAAAGGATTTGGGAGCCGCCGGGAGAAAAGGCGAAACTGCGGACGGCCCCTCCGTGACCCGAGAGCGTGAAGAGGTCTGAGCCGGATCGCGCACTCCACATTTTAAAAGTGCCGTCGGCGCATCCCGTGACGAGGCGGCGGCCGTCGGGGGCGAAGGCCGCCGCCTCGATGATGTCGCGGTGCCCGCCGAGGGTGTGAAGCAATTTGCCGGTGGCGACTTCCCACACGCGCGCCGTTCTGTCTTGAGAGCAGGAGAGCAGGCGGCGTCCGTCCGGGGAGAAGAGGACGATCTGCACCCAGCGGCGGTGGCCGTCGAGCGTGCGCGGCGGGGACGCCAAGCGGGCGTCCCAGAGCCGCACCGTGCCGTCCCATGAGCCGGAGGCGATCATCCGACCGTCCGGCGAAAAGGCGCAGGCCGCGACGGGCCCGCGATGACCCGTGAGCGTGGCCAGCTCAACGCCCTTCGCCGTGTCCCAGAGTTTGAGCGTGTTGTCCGCGGAGGCGGAGACGAGGCGGCGCCCGTCGCGCGAGAACGCACAGGCGAGGATGTCGCTCTCGTGGCCGCGCAGCAGTTGTCGCTCGGTGCCGCCGGCCGACTCCCACAGCTTTAGCGCCTGCCGGTGCGAGGCGGAGACGAGCAGTGCGCCGTCGCGGGAGAAGGCGCACACCGCCACGCTCTCCGCGGGGCGGACGAGCATCCCCAACTCTGTGCCGTTCGACGCGTCCCAGACACGGAACGTCCCGTCCATGCCCACTGACAAGACCCTCTTGCCGTCGGCCGTGAAGCAGGAGTCCTGAAGCTGGTCGGTGTGTCCCGCCAGCGTCAGCGGCTTCGTGCCCTTGTCGAGCGACCAGACTTTGACGGTGTTATCCCACGACGACGAAACGACGCGCCGCCCGTCGGGCGAGAACCGGCAGGATTCGATCTTCCCCGTGTGCCCCGTGAACTCGCGCAACTCGCGGCCCCTGCGCACGTCCCACAACTTCAGCTTGCCGTCGCCTGACGAGGAGAGGAGTCTGCGGCCGTCGGGGGAGAATGTGCAGAAGGCCAGTTCCGGATGAGTGCCCAGCGTAACCTCTTCAGGCTCGTCCTTCCTGACCTTGTCGGGGTCTTCGTCGAGTGGCCACAGACGGAGTTGGCCGCCCTCGTCCCCGACGACGATGCGGGTGCCGTCGGGCGAGAGGTCGCCTACCTCGAGCGTCTTCTTCCCGACGCGCCAGTTGCGCGTAAGCTCCAACCCCCGCGGCGTAACCCGCCAAAGCCGGACTTTCTCGGCCGAGCAGGAGAGCGCTAGGCTACCGTCGGCGGAGAAGGAGCAGTTGCGTATCTGCGCGTGGTGGCGTTCGAGGGTGGCGCGCTCCCTCAGCGCCGGCACGTCGATGAGCTTGAGCGCCCCGTCCCAGCCGCCAGCCAGAAGCCATCTGCCGTCGGGCGAAAAGGCAACCGCCGTCACGTAATCGTTGTGCACGGGCAAGGCCGCGACGGCCGAACCCGTGAACGAATCCCATAGGCGCACGCTCCCGTCGGAACAGCCGGCCGCGTAAAGCTTCCCGTCGGGCGCGCAGGCGCAGGAGATGATCGGGCCGCCGTGCGGCGTCAGGCCGGCGGCTGTGCCGGCGGTGATTTCGTCGTCGTCTGTGCAGCGCGCCGCGCGCGTCCGGGCCAGCCGAACCGACGCATCCCAAATCTTCAAAGACCTATCCCACGAAGCGGAGACGACGCGGCTCCCGTCGGCGAAAAAGGCCAGACCCCAGACGGCCTCCGCGTGGCCCGCGAAGGTGACCAACTCCCGCCCGCTCTCAACCTCCCAGAGCCTCACGGTCTTGTCTTTCGAGCCGGTCGCCAGGCGCCGCCCGTCGGGTGAGAGTGCGCACGTCCAGACTGCGTCCCTGTGGCCGACGAAGGAGCCGAGCAGCTTGCCCGTGCGCGCGTCCCAACGCCTGACGGTATTATCTTCCGAGGAGGAGACGATCCACCTGCCGTCCGGCGAGAAGGCGCACTTCCAGACGCCGCGGTTGTGCCCGGCCAGCGCGAGGGTTTCCCTCCCCGTGGCCACGTCCCAGACTTTAAGGCTGCCGTCGCTGGCGCCGGACACGAGCCGCGCGCCGTCCGGCGAGAAGGCGCACGCGACCGCGGACGCCTTGTGACCGCGGAGCGTGTGAAGCGGCTGCCCGTCGCGCGCGCGCCAAATCCTGAGCGTGTCGTCGTAGGAGGCGGAGGCGAGCCAAAGGCCGTCCGGCGAGAAGGCGCACGTGGCGACGGCGTCGCGGTGGCCGGCGAGGTGAACCGCTTCCGCGCCGGTCGCGGCATCCCACAACTTCACTTCGCCGGTTCGGCCGCCGGAGACGACCTGCCTCCCGTCCGGGGAGAAGGCGCACGTCTCGACGGAGGCGCGGTGGCCTCTCAGCGAACGCAACTCCCTGCCGTTGGCGGCGTCCCAGACCTTCAACTCCCCGTCTGAGGAGGCGGAGACGACCGTCCGTCCGTCGGGTGAGACGTCACAACTGTTGACGATGTCGCGGTGGCCTATGCACGTGAAGAGGCAGGGCGAAGGCAGTTGCGACTTGTTGACCCGACGGAGGTGTGGCCGCCGCTCAAGGCCGGAGGCGATGAGCCGCCGCGCCGCCTTGGCGGGCGCAGTCGAGTCCGGCTCGTTCATGGCCTGCTGAAACGTCAAGGCCGGTTGTTCCGCGAGGAGGTGGCTCTGGGCGCGGACGAAGCGTGCGAACTGTTCCACGCGGCGGCGGCGGGGCCCGGTCAGTCCCGGCCCTTGGAGCGCCGCGTCGTAATCGGCGATGAGGTCGTAAACCAGCCCGGCGGCGCATTTGGCCTCGACGAAGGCGAGGTCGCAGAGGGTACGCGCCAGCGCGGCCCACTGCCGGGCCGTGCGCTGCTGGTGTGGCAACTCGGAGAGCTTGCGCAGATTTAAAGTCATCGGGTCGTTGTCGGCGAAGCGGTCGGGTTGTTTGGCGAAGTAGCGCGCCAGCGCGGCGTGCCGTTTGCCCCGTTCGGGGCCGCGGAGAAAATGTCTCTCGACCCCTTCGCGGAATTGCCGGTGGAAGAAGCCCAACAGGTTCGTGCCGTCGCCCTCCCGCTCGGTCAGGTACGGCTCCAGGTCGAAGAAGAGCCGCGACCAGACGACCACCGGCAGCCTGCGCTCGGGCGGCGCGTGCCGCGCGCGCGCGAGGAAGTCGCCGAAGAACTCCCGGTCTTGGGAAAGCAGGTCGAGCAGCTCGTCCTCCGTGAGTCCGTTCTTAGACGAGCCGATGAGGGCGAGGCTGCGTGCGACGAGCAGCGCGCCGTGCTGGGCCGGCCGGGCGAGACGGTCGAACAGATGACTGACGAGGCGGGGGATGCTCGCCGCGGGCGCCGTCGCGCCGTCGTAGGAGTGCCGGCGGCGGGATTCCTCGAACGCGAGCTTCAGCCAGAGCGGGAGGGGGCAGGCGGCGAAGCTCGCGAGTATCGCGCCGCGTTGTTCCGACCGCAGCCCGCGGCCGGCGGCCTTCAGCCACCGGTCGAGAAGCGTACGCCCTTCCGAGCGCCGTAGCCCGGGCAGCGCGACGAAAGCTCGTTTCGGGTAGCGGTCTTTCAAGACCGGCAGGCAGGGGTCGGCGAGAGTGGACACGACGACGTGGACGTTGTCCGGAAGAGTCTGCGGCAGCCAGTTGAGGGAGAGGGCGCCGTCCTGATCCGAGAGCTGATCCAACGCGTCAAGGAATAGCAGGAGGGGCTTGTCGGGGCGCGCTAGGCTCAGGCGCTCCGGAAAGTCTAGTTGCAGGTCCAGGTACGCCGCCGGCACCGGGCGCCTGTCGCCGTAAGTTGAAGCGATCTGTCGGCACACGCCCTCCAGCAGCCCCCGCGCGTTGGAGGATTCCGGGGTGACGCCGAGAAAGCGGAATACGATTTCCGCACCGGGGTGCCGGCTCTTCGCCTCGGCCGCGGCGCGCGCCAGCAGGGCGGATTTCCCCGAGCCGGACGCGCCGTGAACGGTGAGGGGCCACCGCTTGCGCGCGCCGAGGTAATTATCGATGGCGCGCAGGATACTTTGGCGGCCCGTGAAGAACTCGGCCTTCCCCCTCTCGGCGCCGAAGCGCTCGTGCTGTTGAATCTCCCGCGCTAAAGCATCCCGTCGCCGCCACTGTGACAGCTCCCGCTCAATCACGGCCGCGAGGGAGGCGTACACGTCGCGGCAAAGGTTCGATGTCGTGCCCGGCGCCGCGGCCGCCGGTTCCGAGTCCGTCGGTAAACCTCGCGCCGCGAGGTGGCGCGTCGAGACGTGGTTGCCGGCCCAGGGCACCGTGTATTCGTGCACGTGGTCGCCGAAGCCGCTGCGGAGTCTCCGCTTCAACTCACGCAGTTGCCGCGCGGCCTTGTGATCGATGCGGCCTGCGTCGTCGAAGTCGAGGAAGTCTCTGGCGCGCTCGTCGTGAGGCAGGCCGCTGATCGTGCGGAAAAAAAAGTGGACGTGCTTGCGCGCTTTAGGGACGCTTAACGCCCCGGCGAACGTTTCCTGCTCGGTGGCGGACGCTCCGAAGAGCAGCCGTTCCTGCGGTTCGAGGCTAAGCTGCTCGGCGGCTTCCCGCATCAAGGCGAGCGCCTCACGCTCGACTGTCGCCCATTGAGAATGCTCCTTCAGCCTGCCGCGGCGCGGCCGTAGACAGTACACGTGTGGCCGTGCGTTGCGGTCGATGCGGTAAACGTGGTTTAGGGGGAGGCGCGGCCGGCCCGCTGTCGTTTCCGACGACCGCTGTTGCCGTAAAATTAGCCGGAAAAGGTTGTCGGGGATTTCGGCTGGCAGCGGTCGCCAGCCGTACCGTTGGCCGAGCAGGAGCAGAAAATTGGGGCGCGGAGAGATGCGTTGGCAGCGGGCGATTTCGCCCAGGCAGATTGTCATCGTGTCCTGCTCATGGCCGGCTTCTGCGCTCACCCCCCAGCGTAGGTCTACGGCCTGGAAGCGCGCGCCGTACCTCTGGCAGAGCTTTCGCAAGCGCGGGAAGACGAGACCCTGTAGCGCATTCCGTTCGGCGAGCAGATCGTTGAAAGTGCTACTGATAAAAACGCGGAATGTTTTATCGGCTGGCAGCATAATCGGTCGTGAAGCGCCTCATTCAGTCCGCGAACCGTTGATGTCGAGAGCGTGGCGAGGTTTGGCGGGTATTGTAGCACGGGCGCCGCTCCGCGAGAGCAGCGTATCAAAGTAACCCTCCTCTGACGCAGGCGGTGTTACAGGGAATGATTTGAAGCGCGAAGCAGCTTGGGCGGAACCTCCGTTAGGCAGCGACATCGAAGAGGCTCCGGAGAGGCAGTTGCCGGCTTCACCGCGACTGAATTCTTCAGTTTCGAACCTGCCGCCGCGGCGCCACCCGAAGCGGACGCTCCCAGAGCCGGTGCAGGTTATCGCCTTCGGCGTGACGGCCCTGCCCGGCCTGCGCGGCTCCCCGTGGTAGCTCGCCGCCGGGCGGGCGCTGCACCCGGTCTGGGACGCCGGGCTCCACCAACCAGGGCCGGGCCACTCGTCCGCCCCGACGCCCTACGCGGTAGCGTGTATCAGCTACGACCTTGTGGCCGCCGCTTACATCACCATCGCCTACCGACTTCTCGGGGCGCGCAGGCTGGGATTCAGAGGAGTCGCAACCTAGCGGGGAGGCAGGCGCGCGTGTCTCATTCACTTTTCCACAGAGTGAGAGTTAACGCCGTGGCGTCCGGGCGGGCGAGAATCCCGTTGAGCTTCCACTTCCCCGGCGTAACCATGGCCGGAGAAGCCGCCTCGGCCTCATCCATCTCCGCGTCACCCTCACCGATCTGGTAACCCGCGGCTGGCAGCCTCTCGCTGAAGAAGGAGACAGTATCCTTGGACGCCGCCGGGACGAAGCTGCGCGCGACGAACGCCTGCGCCCCCGCGCGCTCGGCCGAGGCGACGACCGCGCCGGGCGGGAGCGGGAAGTCGCGAGGGAACTCCGCAGGCAGGCTGACCGTTGCCCCGGCCTTCGCGTACGGCGGCGGCGCCCGCGCGCCCGATGGGTTGGAGGGAGAAGACTCGCCGCGCCAGGCAGCGCAACCGGCGAACGACGCCGCGAGCGAGTGCGGCAGCACGAGTCGCGCGCGGCGCGCGGTTCGGTCTGGGGTTTCTCGACGAGGCCTGCCCGAACCCCGGCATCAACTTCGAGCAGTTCTTCCTCACGTTCGGGCCTTTCGCCGCGCGCCACGGCGAGCCGGCGGAGTTGAGGCCGATGCCGGGCGACTTTGTGGCGCTCGGCCCGGACTTCGTCGGCGACTACTGGGACTACCCGCGTCGCGCGGGCGGAATCATCAACGGCTGGGTCGGCCACGAAGCAGCCGAGTACCTAGAAGCAGTCTCATAAATACCCGAGATGGTGTATCGGGTTGAATAATCTCCAGTAAATCTGACGTTCGGAGACGTCAGCGGGTATTTATGAGATAGCTTCTGGACAGATAGTTTGAATACAACTGTTGAGAGTTCTCCTCACAGCCAGTGAAGCAGTTCACTTCTTAGATTTAGCGTATGTTGAAATTACCTCTTAACACCCCGGTCTTGGAGTGGAGGACTGAACCGTCTGGGCGTTTGATTGCGACGCCGACATTGGTTGGGGAGCCAGCCGCGTTTACTACTACTTCAAACGTATAGCCGGCCGCCCCACCCACGGTGCAAGCCCCCTTCACGTTCGCCACTCCATTATGGAAGGTGGCTGTACTTATGCCCGTGCTGTGAACGTTAAGGTGCGTCGGTGAGACAGTATTGAAGTGAAAGTTGCCGGAGATTAAAACGCCGTCGGAAACGACGTTCATATTGATGACGGCGTTGCCGCTCTCCTCTCCGATGTTACCGCCCCCCGCAATCGAGCCAGGAGAGCGTATCAGCGTGGCGTCGGATTGCGACGTTGAGTAGCTGACGAAATATTGGTCAACCAATCCGGGACTGGTCACCCCTGAGATCTGTTGTATGGTGTAACGATCTGAGCTGTCGCGGGCTACTATCTCAAGCGTGTAAGGCCCGCTTCCGGTGCCGCTGACGATGATCTGGTAGTTACCATTTATCGGCTCCGATAAGTGCAGGCTGCGGAAGGTTTCCGTGTGAACATTAGAACCTTCGTCATCTTCCAGCCCGCCTTCGTCGGAATAACTGCTGCCGGGAATTTCCTCAAGAATTTGTCCGGTGTTCGTGTCGAGCCCGGTGCGCCTTCCGTTCGGGTCAACAACCGTCACTTCCGCCGGGGAATACATGTTAATGACCACGGCGGGGCGCGGTACGCCGTTCGATGGGTCGTACTTCCTGTAACCGTACCACCGCCCGATGTAGGGCGCATCGGATAGTTGATGGACGTTGGCATGACCGGGGTCGTTGAGCTTATACGTGCCGTTGCACGAACCCGTCGCCACGACGAAGTGGCCGCACTGCTGATTCCCGTTCTGAACGCGCAGGATGACCGGCTTTTGCTCGAAAAGTGCTAGGTCAACCGCTTCCTGGTATTGTGTTGCCGCGTTGCTTTTGCAAAGAATAGATTGGTTGTCATACTTGATGCGGTTCCCCGAGTACGTTTCAACCTTTTCCCATCGCATGTCACCGGTCGGGCCATACCCCTCGTTAGCATTAAGCCAATCGTTGAGGGTTACGGGGTTAACGTCTTGACCGTTGACGTTTGTAATACCATAAGACCGCAATATCATGACCACGCTAGTCAGTCCACACCCAAGCGCGCTGATCCTGCTCGAAGTATGATCGTAGGTGACACCGGGCTGATTCCACTGCTGGTCGTACTGCTTGTAACTAGGAACGTTTAAGGTGCCACAGCCAACCCCTGGGGCATTGGTACATATGGAGTCGAGGAGCCAGTAGTTGCCGCTGTCGTGCACAATTACGTACTGGATATCAGGTGTGGGCCGGTCGATAATCAATTTATCCATCAGTCCAGTCGATATGTTGTTCGAGGCGAAACCGCTCGATTCCAGCAAGTTGTTATTCTCATCGTAGGCATCGGCCGTGACACCAGAGGCCGTACTGACAATGCACGAGAAATAGCTTGCTTTGCCTTGCGTGAATCGGATAATGCCTGCACCCTGATTGGGTCCCAGCCACGCCCACGCATCACCCTCGCTCGTATAGGCCCCGTTCGGGTATTTCCCGTTATACTTTCCCGATGACCATCGCCCGACAAGCCAATCTTGCCCCTGTGTTGTGATGAATTTGACACCGGGTATTACTTCGCCTAACGCCTGGCCTTGTGAAGTTCCTTCAAAATCAATAAATCCTGATCCGCCGCAAAACTTCCAATTTGCTTCGTTTGCGCCCGGGGCGATTCTACTTTGCACGACCGCCCGCGCTCCTGGACCGGGAATGACACTACTGAAGATGGCTATGAGCAGTATTAGCCCGAACCATACTACCGGCCGCGTACATAGTGTTTTCCGGAAGGGGGTAAGTTTCTTGTGCGGCATGGATGCTCTCCTTTGAGGAATGCGCTGCGATTAGGTCACAGCACGGGGTTAAGGAAAGGCTGGACGGGAGAGATTGCGAGGCCGTAGGCTCTGAGGCCAGCCGGGGAACTCGTAGGCGGCGCAACAGTATACTCACATAGGTGGGAAGTCAATAAGAATTGAACCTTTCCGCTTATCACTTTGCGGGCCGGTAGCCACTCGGATTTTGTTGACAATTGTTTATGGATGTCTTATCCATTGATCGGGGGCCACGACTTTATGTCATCGCCGGCGTATCGGCGAGCGGCTAGTCCGGGGCGACCGGACTCCCGGCCCAGACCCAACACCTCGTCCTTGTCCCATACCTCTTAGAACACCGAGAAAGGCACACCGCGCGCGAGCGTGGGCCGCAAAGCCGACGGGGGTCAGTTCGCTTGACCCGACCGGGTTGCCGAAGTGAGACGTTAGGGTAAAGTTGCCGGAGCCTCCGGGTGCCTTCAGCACTCCCGCCCGCGGAGCCCCTCCCAGTCCCGCAACGTCTGTAACTTCAGCGCGAAATTTCCTATAATTTCCTATGCGATGGGCATAGGAAGGGAAGATCACCCGGATTACCGAAGGCGTAAGGCCCGTAAGGAGAGCGTAGTGTGTTTTATCTCGTGAGCACTCCTCACTAGGATAACTCCGCCGTACTCCTTCTTACATTTCCCCTCCGGTAGATTCAGGCTAAGGGCTTGTGTCTTTTTTGCTCGTTGCGTTGCCGTCTTTTAGCAGCGAGCAGTAGGGGAGGTGTGTCTATGGAGCCATTACAGTTTAAAGACCCGTATAACGAATTTGAGCGGAGAATCATTAGAATTGCGCTCATCTTTTTTCTTTTGATTGGAATCACAAAGATTGCGCTTATTTTAATGACCGATCTTGTCAAGATATTGACAGATCTTGTCAGGGTGATATTCGGGGGCTAAGTTCATTGTAATCATTAAGCCGTCGTATTCGTTGACGATGGCAAACTATTTCACTGGCTTAACGCTCACCACCTAGTCCTATTTCACCACGTGCCGTGAGGGCTATCCGCCATTGCTCTACATTGAGCCGTGAGAAAAGCAGTTTCGTCAAACTCTCTAAATTCTTCAAACTCGCGTCCGCCTGCGAGTTGTTCTTAGAAGCGCAAACTACAGGCTCTGAACTTTCTGCTACCCCTCCCGCAAAAGTGATAAGCGGTCAGGAAATTGAAGGATAAACTATGCGAATCAGGAGTAGAGAGTGAGCAGCAAACAGGCGACGGCGAGTTTGCCATAGCAATGCACTTTCAACCCTTGATCTGAACGAACGCGCGAAGCGTTCTGTAAATCCGTCTTCTGAATTATCCAGCCGAACAAGCTCTCAAGTGGCTGGCGAATCGCCGAGACAAACCGATTGTAGAGCGTCGGGACATTGCTTTCAGGTTCGTGCCGATGACGCTTGTAAGAGGCGACTAAAAACCATCCGTGCTCTTTGCAATCGCGTTGTGTCTCTTGGTGGAAGTAGGCTTTATCGGCGAACAAGCCACTACCGAAGGGTGAACTCGGCGAGACTTCCTGCTCAGGTGCTATTTATGAGACCGCTTGTAGTCATCTTCGGCGCGGAGTCGGCCGGCGCCTTCCGCTGCCCTTCACACTCCTTCCCCGGCCCGCGCGCGACCGTATCAGTGGACTGCTCGGCCGGGCCGGGCATCAGGATTCCCGCCCGAGAGCTGAAGCCGGGGCCTAACAGGTTTGCCCACTTCCGGCGCTGGCACGACCGACCCCGCGCCGACGGTCACTCGCCCTACAGGCTGCTCGTCCCCGGCTGGGTCTGGGACGTGAAGATCACCAACAACTGAACGGCCATTCCTACGACGAGGAGTTTCTTGGTGGCTTCCTCAGACAACCCCCACAGCTCCAACCGGGAAACCATGTGGCAGGCGACACGCGACAACCGACTCGACGAATCGAGAGCGCGCCGCAGACCATGTCAGCCGCCCCTTCCCACACGCCCCAATCTCAATACGCCCCCTGCCCCTGGCGCGGCGGCTTCGACGTCGGGCTGGCTTACTACTTCGCCGACACGAGGGAGTTCGAGCTCGAATACTGCCGCGACCTCTCCGCCGAAGAGTGGCGCTATGAAATCGAGCACGTCGGGATCCCGCGCAAGGCTTGGAGGCACTTCTTTAAGAACCTCGGCGTCAACGTCCGGCAGGTGACCCGCGGTCGCGACGGCGAGCTTTACCTGGACTGGGGACTCGAAATCCACGACGTCGGCCGAAAGACCGCGCAGGCATTCGTCGAGCGGCACCACCGGCACTGCAAGGCCGCCGCGGGCGACCGCCTTCGCCTGTGCGCCATGAACGGCCCCGACATGGTCGCCGTCTGCGTCGCCGGGCGCCCCGTCGCCAGACACATCGACCAGTTCAGCGTGTTGGAAGTTACGCGCCTATGCGTCCGGCATGATCTGGAGATACCGGGGCTCGTCTGGAATGCGTGCTCACAGCTCTACGCCGAGGCCGCGCGTAGGGCTGAGGGTATCGCCGGCGTCACGCGGGTGATCACCTACACGCTCAGGACCGAAGAGGCGAGCGGCCTCAAAGCCCTCGGTTGGACGCCGCTCTACGCCACGGCGGAGCGCACCGCCGGGTGGGATTGCCAATCCCGCCCGAGAGACCCCTCGCGCACCGATCACGCGCCGAAGGTCCTGTGGGAAAAGCGACTCGTCCCCGGCCTCGACGACCTGAACGCGACCGCCCGTGAGTGGCGGCTGAGGCGCAAGGTGCCCACCTTCGGCAAAGCGTACGCGGAGGAGCTGGCCGCGCAGATTAAATTCGCGTGGGCGGCATGACGTGAACACGGATGCGGCGGAGGTGTCGGAGATGAACGGCCTGCTTACTCTCGTCCTGCGCCGCCTGGCGCGCAGGGCCTTCTACAAGCTGATGCCGACCGGGCGCATCACCTCGGCTTACCGGATGGGGAGGGGCGCCGTACGCCTCGCCGGAAGACCTTTCGGCTTCGGAGGCCGGCGCCGCCCTTCGCGCCGCAAGTCGTCAGGCAGGCCCTCACTTCTCGCCGCCAAGTTCGGCCGGGGGTAGTCGCGTATGGGATGGACGATCACACCGGGCGCGAAACGCCGCGACGTCATCGAAGAGTGCACGACCGACTACGAAGACAACTTGCAGCGGCGCGAGTGCCTGGCGCGGGCCGTCCGCGGCAAAGTCTTGTGGACCGTATGGGAGATCACTTCCAAACGAGACGGCCGCACGCAACGCTACATCGGCTGCGACATCCTCGGCACCGACGGCGAGGGCAACCACGGATACAAAGACGAGTGCGAATCGGTCGGCCCGATCTACTACTCCTGCCCGCTCAAATTCCTCAAGATGGTCCCGGAAGTCGCGTGCGAAGGCTGGCGCGCGAAGGTGCGTGAGTTCCACGCGAGGGCGGGCCAGAAGATCGTCGTCGGCCAGACTCTCAAACTCGTCAACGCCTCGATCCCGAGCGTCACCGTTACCAGCGTAAGGCCGCTGCGCGGGACCTATCTCGGCCAAACTTACCGCATCCCGCGCCGCTTCCTCGCCCCTCCCGAAGAGCAGGAGACGGCTCAAACACCGAAGCACGTCGCAACAACGTCCGGCGACAAGCAGACGACACTCTTCGCCGCGTAGGGGGAGGCATGGCAGCAGCAACCGAAGTCGCAACGCCCGAGGCCGAGCAGGGACGGGCAACGGAAGTCATCCACCCGCGGATCGTCGTGAGGCAGGGGATGCAGACGCCTTGGGGCCCGGCGCAAACAACTCGCCACCTCGCCCCGGCTATTGGGTGGGTCACAACTGCGGGGCATGGCGGCTGCGTCATCAGCCGCTCGCGCCTTGAGCTGATACCCGAACCCCTGCGTTGCGACAGGAACCCCCCGGGCGAGGGCATCTTCTCAGAGGTCTTCTTCGAGGAAGACGTTGAATGGTGTCGGATTTTCGTCGCGTTCGAGGCCGAGCTACTGGAGAGCGGCGACGAGCACACGGTCAGGTGCATCCGTGAAGGACACCACACCGACACCCTCCGCGAAAACTACCCCGACGCCTACGAAGCGCACTTCGGCGTCACGCTCCTGCCCGGCCAGAGCCGCGCGAAGGATGAGCGGGCGTTTTACGCCGAGCACGCCGGCGACCTGATCGTCAGCACCGCGTTCGGCGACTGGCACGCCACCGTACCGGTGGGGATGGTTGGCGTCGTGGCCCGGGTCGGCGGGCGCTGCAACGGCGGGGCCGTCGTCGAGCGGTACTTCCTCGTAGCCGAGGAAGAGTACGACGCGCGCGGAAGGTTCGGCTTCGTCATCGACCCGGCGCGTCACGAGGAGATAGGAAAATTCTTCTGACGAAGACCGCGCACACCGTCGCCTAAAGAACGAGCGGGATACACCGGGGCAAATCTTTTGCCGAGACGGAGCGAGGACGAGCTATGTATCAACGCATTGGTAAGGGCGACGGCTCCATCCAAGACCTGTCGCGCGAGGGGCTGGCCGAGCGCCTCGCCAAGTTCGTGAGCCTGGTCGACGAGGAGACCGGCAGGATTGACGCCGGCCATGTCGTCGCCGATGACTTCGCGTGGTATCAGCGCAAGTTCGTTCCGGGGCTGAGAGGCACGCCCTCGCAGCAGGACCAACCGGCAACCCCCGACGCGGAGAGGGAGTCGTTTACCGTCGTCTACGGCGGTCGCTTCTACGAAATCTCCGAAGGCGGCATGGAGGCCCTCGCCGAATACGGCGCGGAAGTCTGCGGGCGCGAGATGTCGTCCGAGCAGGCCACCTATAACGTGCTGAAGGCCGAAGGCCTCGACGTGCCCGAACCGGACGCGCTGGAGCCCGACGTGCTCGGCGCACTCGCCCGACTCCACACCGAGGCCGCGTACCTGGAGCGGCGATTCTTCAGCGGCGACTACGGGCCGAGGCGCGACGAGCACTCCGGCGAGATGCGCCTCCTCTACCCGCGCATCCACGAGGCCCTCGGCGCGGCCAGCGTCGTCATCGACAGACTCCGCGACTACGCCATCAAGTCTCCCCGGCTGCTCGACCAGCAGTCGCGGCGCGAGTCGGCCATCTTCGAGCGCCTCAAGCTCGCGATCACGTCCTGGCTGCTGCGCAAACAGTTCTTCACTGACGAGGTTCGATTCTACACGCGCTCGGAGTGGACGCTGCGCCGCGAGACGGTCGGGAGAAATTCGGTGCTGGCGATGACCTTCGAGGGTAGTGTCCTCTACCACATCTTGAACGACACTTTCGGCGACCGCGCCATGAGCGCGAGACTCGAAGACGAGTTCCGTCGGCTGCTCGCCGAGCAGGGGTTCTACTACGAGCTCGGCTATGCGTGGTGTCTGAGCTTGTATCCGTTGAACGGTGAGCAGTACGGTGTGTGATGGCAAAGCCTCCGACCTACTTCGACTGGATGAACCTTCGCGACGAGCTGCGCGGAGTGGAAAGCATCGAAGAGCGCCGCGCCATCGTCTCCAAGCACGTCCTCGCCAACACCCGACGATTTCATACTCACCACTCCGGATTCGACTTCGATTACTGGACGCCCCGCGTGCGCGAGATCTGGGACGGCATCGAAGAGACCGCCGAGCAAGTCGTAACCGGCGAAATGACGGAGGCCCATCTCTCCGGCGCGATTCAGGCGTGGCAAGTCACGATTTGTGAAGAGTACATAGAGCGCGGGCGCGCCGCGCGCGCCGCCGAAGCGGCTGCCGCCGTGAGCGCGCCTGCCGAGCGAGCGCCCGCTGTCGACTCTAAAGAAGTCGCGGCCGGCGGGGACGCGAACGACGACGGCGGGCAGACGACGGCCAAGCCGAAGCGCCGCGCACCTAGTCGTCCCGCCGGAACCCCACCAGCGCCGCCGGCGCCGAGCCCGCAAGGCTCCCTGTTTGGTTAAGCGGCCCACCACCCCGAAGCTAAAAAATGCGGCGGGCGGGGCCGGAGAAAAATTCTCCGGCGCGCACGAGACACGACCGGCAACACAGAAGCTCTTTGAACCTCGGGGTGCGTCCGACAGCTACCGCACGGCTCAAGCACTCCCGACTGGAGATAGCAAGGTTCTGTCTGTCGAGCGGTCCTTGTCTAACGATCATGGCGGAAGAAGAAGGCTTCGCGGAGGAGACTCACGCGGAAGAAGAAATCCTCATCGCCCTGCCGACGGTGCAGATCCCGCCGCATACAGACCCGGGCCGGAGTCTTGTCGCGGTCGCTGTCCTCACGCGAACGCGCGCCTCCGAACTGCTCCGGCAGATGGAGACGGTCACGGAGTTGGCGTCGAAGTGGATCGGCGTCTTCAAACTGTGCGCGTTCGACGGGAACACTTTCTACGTCCCGGCCGAGTACGCCCTAGCCGAACCCGCGCGCGCCGAGTTCACCGTCCTCAGCCCGAGCTTCACGACGCCCGAAATCATCAAGCTCGTGCGCCCGCAGATCGGCATCGTGCCCGGCGCGGTCATCTGGGAGGCCTACGACGAGCAGAACCGTTTCGCCGTCACGACCATCGAGATGAACGCCGACACCCTGCGCGCGGTCGCCCGCGGCGACATTTTGTCTCCGGGGATGGTGCTGAACGCACAGCGGTACGCGCTGCCGGCGGAGCCGATGTTCGTCGAGTGCCCCGGCCTCGATGAACAAATCATGTGACCGACCGGGCGCGGCGTCGCCGGCACTCATAACGCCCCACGCCGCGCGACCTACTCGAACGCTCAGGGCACATGGCCCGGGTAGTCACACCTTCCTCACACCCCCTCCGCGAAGAAACATACCACCCACTGATCAACGGCCCCGCCAACCCACGGCGACCTTCGGTCGCCACGGAGCCAGTTGCCACGTCGTCCGCCGTCCTCCACGCCCTCCTTAACTAACCAGCAGCTTAGGAAAAAATAAGAGCTTCATCAGGCCGCGTCGAGAGGCGACGAGCGCGCACGCCAAAAATTGTGTGGCGTGCGTGAGGCATAAGTGCCTCATTCAGACTTCAGTCGCCCGGCGGGAAGGAGGGCCGTGATGGGCAAGACGGGAAGGCCGAGGGCCGTGGTGTACCTGCTCTGCCTCGAAAGGCATATGTCGCACGCCAAGCATTACGCGGGCACGAGTGTGGACGTAGATCGGCGGCTCTCCGAGCACCGCGCCGGGCGCGGCTCGAAGTTCACGCAGGCCGTCGTCAGGGCCGGCATCGAGATGCGCCTCGCCGCGACGTGGCCCGGCGAGCGTCCCGAAGAAAAGTATTTTAAGTTGCGCAAAAATTCCGCCCGATACTGTCCGTTCTGCCGCGATGAGTTCCTCGCACGCGACCGCGAGCGGAGGAAGGCGAGGCGGCTGGCAAAGAGACAACAGCACGCCGGCGACGCCGCGCATCGTCCAATCGCCGCATAACCGAATCACCCCACCTACCGAACGACAACACCCGACGAAGCTCGTCACGACACACCCGAAGGGCGGCGTCGCCAGAGCCTGCGCGACAGCAGTTACGAATCGGACAGACACCCGGAGGTGCAGTAAGAGATGGAAAGATACGCCAGGCTACTCGCCGACGTCGGCTACTCATTCCAAGGCGGCGTGCTGATCGAGAAAGGCATCAGAGGCCACACCTCCGATCGCGTCGTCCCCGGCAAGTTCAAGGACGCGATGGACGCGGCCGAACACCTGTGCCCCATCATCAAAGATGACGAGTTCACGCGCCGCCTCACGGCCGCCGAGTAGTCATGAGCGAGACTCCGCCGCGGCGGCTACTCATCCTGAGCTGCTCCGACCGGAAGAACGACGTAGCGCCGGACTCGCCGCAACAACTCTTCAGCTTCATGACCACGCGCCGCGCGCGCTCCCTGGCCGCGTGGGAGATCTACGCCGGCGTCGCCTTCCAGGTCGTCAAACGCTGCCAGCGCGAAGGCACGTTCCCCCCTGACATCGACATTGTCATCCTATCCGCCAAGTACGGGCTCATCACGCCCGAGCGTGAAATCACCCACTACGATTTAAAGATGACGCCGGAGCTGGCCGGACGGCAACGCGCGACGAACGTGCGCCTGCTGTGCGAGATGCTACGGGAAAGAACATACCGCGAAATCTTCCTGATGATGGGTCGGACTTACCTTCAGGCCTTAGAGCCGCTGGACGAGTGGAGGGGCGGGGTGAAGATCATCCACGAACCGGCGGACATCGGCGTGATGCTGGGTAAACTGAAGGCGTGGCTACGGCCGTGAGCTTATCGCGCCGGCCGTGATTTCCCAACGCCTCACACTCCCCCACGCACAGATAACAGCGCCCCCACTAAGCCACCTCTCCCTTCATCACGCCGCCTGTCGGCGGCAATGTTTCCAGCTCTCGAATCGAGCCCGGTTCCTTCCGCGTCGGAGGGTGTCGGGCGTGCGGGTCGCACAGGCATTCCGCTTTCACCCACGCCTCCCGCCGCCGCGGCCGCAGGTTTAAGGATGCCGGTGTCACACGGTCTAAAAAATTTCGCGGGCGGAGGATGAGGCGATGGCAGTCGAAGTTGTTAATTGGAAGCACGTGCGCGGAACGGGGCTCGAGGTGGAGTACGTCGGCCGCTGGCACCCGGAGTTCAAGAGGGAGAGCCCGCTCAAGAACGATTGGTCGCACGAAGTGAGGTCCAAGGCGAAGCACAAGGTGGCGACGCGCGAGGAGGCTGTCGCGTGCTATCGCCGGTGGCTCTGGGGCGAGATCAAGAAGGCGAGCGGCCCGGCTTACGAAGAGCTGTTGAGGTTGGCGAAGATTGCGAAGGAGGGGCGCTTGCGTCTGTGCTGTTGGTGTTGGCCTCTGGCCTGCCACGCTCACGTAATTGCCCGCGCCATCGAGTATCTCAACACGCGCCCGTGCTAGAGCGCGGGAGATTCGAGCGGCCTGCAAGCTCACATCCCTTCCCCGGAGGTGCCCATGTTTCGTACCGTCGTCGAAGAGCCCGTCACGACCACGCCGGACGGCCGGCGCATCCTGCAATGCCACAGCCGCGGCGACCGCCGTTATTCACCCTTCTTCTGCACCGTCTCCGCGTTCGGCAAGTCGGCCTCGATTGAACACCATTATCAATCCAGCAAGGTCTTCGCCGGCGGCGTGAGGGCGCGCGACTGGCGACACGCGAAGGAGCTTCAGCGCGGACGCGTCCGCCAGGTCGGCTGGCAGATCGGCGAGTTGTACGTCCCCGTCAGGTCCAACGCCGAGGGCACTTCCTTCGACCTGCGGGACGCCGGGATTCAGTTCTATATCACGCTGTGGTTGAAGTACCTGCGCGCCAACCCGCAGCTCGTCGAGTACGCCAGAGAGTTCGACAATTTTCACGACCCTTTCCGCGGGAGGTTTCCGTTCTGCCAGGCCGACGTTATCCGCAAGGCCGTGCGCGAGGGCGTCGAGTCACTCCGCCCGATGGCCGCGGAACTGCTCTCCCTGATCGCGGGGCAGCGGCACGACCTCTTCACCGTCCCGGCCGACGTACGCGTCAACACGACCAACCTCGACCGCGCCGGCGTGATGGGCGCGGGCGTCGCCAAGCGATTCGCCGAGGAGCATCCGGGGATGCTCGACGACTATCGGCGCGCCCTCGCCGAAGGCGAAGTCGGCATCGGCCGCCCGCACGTGTGGACCGCCCCGTCGGGCGAGCGTGTCATCAACCTCCCGACCAAGGACGCGTGGCGCGAGCCTTCGAGGCTCGAATTCGTCACGGCGGGGCTCGACGCCCTGCGCGAGTACCTCGCCGGGGCGGGCCCGGTAATCGTCGCGGTCCCGGCCCTCGGCTGCGGGCGCGGGGGCCTCAACTGGGATTCGGTCAGGCCGTTGATGATCGAGCGATTGTCGGGGCTGGCCGCCACGATCTTCATGTACGGGCCGTCGCGACAGCGCGAGGTAGCCCTGCTCCCGCCACCCTGCTAGGCGGTTGAATTTCAACCGCGCGAAAGATTTTCAACCGCCCTTGTGAATGCAAAAAGATGGGGCTGGCAAGCGAAATCTTCGCAACGGAAAAAGGAGCCGAGCAGATGAACACTGTCGAGAATACAACCCGACACGCCAGCCTCGAAGAGGCCGAAGACGCCCTAGCCGGGCTCCGCGGCATCCCCGGTTTCACCTTCGGATACGTCCGCCTCCCCGCCACCGAGGGGGGCCAGCACGAGACGGTGACAATATTCAACTGCGCCTCGGCCGCCAGTCTGGAGCGCGGGCAGCGACGCGTCCACATCCCCGCCGAGTAACTTCAACCTCTGATAGCCAACAAAGGGGAGCAAAGCCATGACCATCATCCTGAACGCGGCCGGCGAAGGCGCCGTCACCGTCGAGAACTACAACGACGGGGAACGACTCGCGGCCACCCGCGACTTGGCCGAAGCCGTCGAGATCGCCGCCTCCAGCGCCGTGGCCGGAGAGGCCGTCGTCCCGCGTCCGCCTCGGCAACCGCCTGGGCTCCATCGACATCACCACGTCCCCCCGCTACCTCTTCCTCAAAATCTACCTGCTCCGCGCCATCATGTTCCTGCTCGGCCGACTGGTCGGGATGCCGGACCTCGCGCGCATGCTTGACCGCGCCGCCGAGACCGGGACGTTCCACCCTGCCCTCGCCCCCGCTCGGCCACCGATCCCGGGCCGCATGGTCTGCACGCCACTCCGCCTCGACGAAGCGAAGGTGCGCGGCGACTACGTCGATTTACTCAACTACATCCGAGCCGAGATGGAGACCCGCGGCTACCACCACATGATCGACCACTTGGTCAGCCGCGACGGCGCGCACGACGGGCTGCTCGACTCCATCGTCTTCAGCGACAACCGCGTGGCCTGCTTCTACGGCTACGGCGAGGAGCCGGACGAGCCCGCGCTGCGACTCCTGCGCGAAGCCGAGACGGACGAAAGTTGGGTGACGGCTGTGCGGCTGGCGATCTCACTCGGCTACGTCGCCGCCGACGAGAACGCGAACGCCCTCCTCTTCTGGACGCCGCGCGCGTGACTGGCCCGCGCCTTGCAGAGTACGAGTAGACGCCCGAATCCGAGCGGGCGGCAGTCAGTGAACTTCGGCGAGTACCCGTCAAGCATCAGCGGAAGACGACGGGGAAGCCGCGACGCGGGGAGGCCTCAGTTGCCTCCCCCGTCCCATCTTACGAGCCTGAATCGGCGGAAGGAGACGACGATGTTGAGAGAAGCCGACGCCCGCGGCTACGGGCGCGTAGAGACGTTGAGTGTGCCTCAGATCAACGACGAGGCCGAGCGTGCGCTGGCCGAGCGGGGCTTTACCTACGAGGGCTACGACGAGGCCCAGTGTTACCACCGCTGGACCTACCAGGCCACCGACCTCGTCAACATCGAAATCTGCTTTTTCCCCTACGGCGACTTCTCCGGCTGGAAGTGGGCGGCAAGCAGATCCTTCGCCGAGTTCGGCGAGGCGGCCGTCTACGAGTCCGCGCGCGAGATCTCCGAACATGACTTGAGCCGCACGCTCGCGCGACTCATCGCCGAGGCGTTCTTAGCCCGGCTCTGCGGCGACTGCGGCGTCCCCATGATCACGCCGTGGCCCATCTTCCGGCCGCGCGACAGTGAGCACGCAGTCTGCGACGTGTGCTCCAAGCTCTACCGCAACTGCGCCGTGTGCGGCGAGGAGACGCGCCACCGCGTGTGCGACTGGTGCTCGTGCGCGTGCTTCGTCAAGTCCAACTTCCCCGACTACCTGACGCCGGCGCAGCGCGTCTGGTTCACCATCGTGTACTCGTTCTCCATCTTCGACGAGCCGGGCAGCGTGACGAGGATAGCCAAGCTCGCGCGGACTAACGTGCCGACGGCCAAGCGCGTCGTCGCCCGCGCGGGAGACATGCTGGAAAGGGTGATCGGCGCGGACGGGATCGCGCGCTACCGGCTCCAACTCGCGAAGGGTTTCCGGAGTCACTAAAGGCGCGCCGCAGCTCGGCGAGCGAAACTCGGGGCGCCCGCGACTCGGAACCACTGCTCACCGCCCTCCCGCATAATAATTAGCGCCCCCCGCAACAGGCCCCCGGGTTGACCCTCGCCGCCACGGGCGGCCTTTGTGGAGGCGCGTGCCGCGCCGTCCTCCCTTCCCCGAACTTTTCCCCGGCGGGCGATACCTTACGCCGAGCCGTCGCCCGCCTCCATCTGCCCCGCCCACCCATCCCCGGAACTAACCACAAAGGCCCGCGTGACACGAAGGCCGTGCCCCCACCGGCCCGGCAGGTTTCGGGTGTGCCCGTAGAAAAGGTGATCTGAAAAACACTCGCCCCGCTCGCCCTCCACCATTCCTTCGACCAAAAAATAGGTGGCCACGTTGAACGGTTCCTAACGGGGAGCAAGCAACGTGCGGCTTCAGGTTTAAGAGGGCCTGTAGGGGAGTGCTTTTCCTGAATTTCCCAACCTTAGAGAGAGGCGAGAAACCAATGCTCCATTCAAATCTGCTGAAGACGCACGCGCCCGATTCGACCTTCCTGCTCTTCCACCCGCAGGACACCGGCTCGCCCGGCCAGGACTTCTGCCACCACATCGCGCGCAACCCGCACCGCCGCATCGAGCTGGAAGACACGATGCTCGTCGGCGACAACGTCATCGTCCGCATCGAGCCCGACCTCGGCTCCGCCGAAGACCGTGAGTCCGAGGCCAAGATCGTCACCGTCCGCTACGCCGAGCGCGTGCTGGGCAACCGCGACGACGCCGCCGAGTTCATCCGCTGCACGAAGCTACTCGCGGGCGAAGACGCGCGCGGCCACGACCTCCAGATCATCGCGTCTTACTACTACGGCGAGGCGCGCAGGCGCCCGGCGGCCGAAGTGCTGAAGGAGATGGCGATGCTGGCGATGCAACTCACCGCCGTCACCGCCACCGAGGACGCGCGCCGCTTCGTCGTCGAGAGCGACGCTGTCTCCTGCACCTGCGAAGAGTTCGAGGAGAAGTCCAAGGAAGACCCCGGCTTCCGCTGTGACCACTCCCGCAAGGCCGCGCGCGAGATTCCCGCCGCCGCCTACGAGGAGCCGATGTCGGCGAGCGACCGCCACCAGCTCTTCATGGAGCGCGCCGCCGAGGTGCTCGGCGAGAACACCGTCGAGAACGTCTACCGCGACGAGATCCGCGCCAAGTCCGTCTACCGCCACAACGGGCAGGTGCAGGGCTTCGCCTACGACGACGCCGCGCCGTTCCTCGCCTTCATGCGCGACGCGGCCGAGCGGGGCGCGGACGAGGAGAGCCTCGAAGCCATGTGGACGAGCTTCGAGCGCGTCAGCGAGCAGTACGACGAGGGCCACGTCGTCTCCCTGCACATGAGCGACAGCGAGAAGGTCGTCGTCGTCGGCACGCTCGACGACGACGTGAACGAGGAGTACCTCCCCGCGGACGCGCGCCACCTGGCAGCCGCCCTGCGGCTCGCGTTCGTCGGCGGGAAGGGCGCGCAGGCCGCGCGCAAGCTCACAGCCGACGTTCAGTACGCGCGCATGGCCCGGCGCGCCGAGCGCAACCCGGCCGCCCTCCGCTATCTCCCCGAGCAGCCCGGCCCCGCCTCGGCCTTCTCGGCCGCGCCGCTCTCCGACGCCGAGATCAACGAGTGGATGGACGCGGCCACGTCGCTCATCTACAACCGCCGCGTGAAGCGCACGGCGCGCGCGGGCTACGTCACCACCGGCGGCCCCGACGCGAACCGCTTCGGCCGCCCCTCGATGTACACCGTGCCTTACACCATCATGGTCAACCCCGACGCCGAGACGCGCTCCTACGTCGTCTCCGTGCTCGAAAAGCTGCTCGCGCAGATGAAGGCCGACTTCCACCTCCGCGGCCAGCGCGCCAACCCGCTCTACCGCGAGTTCCACCGCCGCATCCGCACCGCCCAGGACACGGCGCTCGCCGCCGCCGCCATCAAGGAGGCGTTCGCGGCGAAGGAGGAGGGGCGCATCTCCCTCTCGCTGTTCACGGCGCTGAATACGGCCAGCAAGCTCCAGCGCTGGGCGCTCGAGAGCAAGCCGCTTTCGCAGGCCGCGCTCCGGCTCGTCGCCGAGATCAAGTGCGCCTCGCGCTCGAAGCTCATGTTCCTGCGCTGGGCGATGTACGGCGCCAACAAGCCCGACCACGCCGTCCACGCGCTGACCCGGCAGGAGAGGGCCCGCGTCTGGGAGGAGTTGAAGGCTGCCACGCAACTGGCGAATCCCGCCCCGGCTAATTAAGCGCGGCGGGAGATGCCAGGTTTAAGCCGGTCTGTAAAAGACGATCTCAAAGGGGCGGGCGCGCTTAAACATCCGAGCGCGCCCGCCCCGAACTATCTCAGCCGGAGGAGCCGCGCCGTGGGACTAAGAGCTTCCGCCGAAATCGATATCAACGTCAGGCAGGTAGAACGCGCCTGCGCCCGTGTCGGGATCCCCGGCCCCCGCGACACGCCCGACGGCTTCGCGGCGGAGGCCCCCGTCAGGCTCGTGAGGGCGCTCGTCGAGCGCGCCAGGGAGTTGACCGTGGCGATGGCCCGCGACCACGCCATGATCGGCTACGACGACTACGAGCTGCTCGACACCGCACGCGTCCTGGGCGCGCACGCCGAAGACTACATCTCGGCGGCGACGCGCACGGCCGACTCGCTCGGCCTGACGGGGCGTGACCGCAGGCGCTTCCTGCAACGGGCCTCCCGCAGATACCGCGTCTACTTCTGCTGACCCTACCACCCGTCACACCGGCCGGGAAGAAAAGGGCGGCAAACAACCCACGCCCGACGACGGAATAAATTCGGAGGTTGCCATGTTCCACTCGATGCTCCAGCACGGCCCGTTCGCGCAAACCATCTTCATGCTCGCCGCCGCGCAGGCCGCCGACGACAACAGCCCCCGCCGGGGCAAAGTCCGCTCGCCGCGCACGCGCGCCCGCCGCGCCAGCCGGAGGCGGATGGAGACCGCGAGCCGCCGCGCGAACCGCAGGCGGTAAGAGGAAGGGGTGAAGCCGTGTACGCAGTGATGTTCAAGAAGAAGACCGAGGCCGCCTGGGGCTTCTCGAATCCCCTCGACGAGGCGGACGCCGAACGCGCCGCTGCCGCCTACAGGCGCTGCGGCTACGACGCCATCCACGTCACCCTCCCGACCTGAGCGCGGCCGCGGCCTGAGCCGGGAGGCAAGAAAAGAAGCGGTCAACAAGTCATGCCAGTGGCTGGGGGTGGAAGGGGCGCAACCGACAACGATCTCACGCGCCTCTTCCCAACCACATTCAATCAAGATTTTTCGAGACGCTTCGCGTCAATCCGCTTCGCGTTACGCAAATTGAACAGTCCTATTCTTCATACACTTTAATGACGACGAGCGGGCGCGTCGGCACTCTGGGACCTAAGAACCAGACGGCTCGGCGTAAGGTTTCGGCCGTCCGATGGGAGGGGGCGCTCTCATCTCCTTCCCCGCCTTGTCGCGCCAACCCAACGTTCATTCGCGTAAGCCCCGGCCGCCGGTCGCGGGCACTCACAAGTTCCAACAAGGAAGAGTCCGGGCCGCTGGCGGCGTGGTGATGAGCCACTCCCCGGTTGCCCGGACTCGCTGCTTTCACCGCCCCTCGAATCCGGAGTAGCCGGGGAAAAGAGGTGGTGAGCAGAACACGCCACTCCGCGGCCGCAAGGTCGGCCGTCCAGCCGCCCACTCGTCAGACGGTTCGGCCAGTCGGCCGCTCGCCGGAAAAAGAGGCGGAAGGCAAGACGCGCTCTCGCAGTCAACAACCACTCAACTCAAAGTCAGATTAAGGAGAAAGAATCATGTCCTTCAACAAGATCATCGTCGTCGGCAACCTCGGTCGCGATCCCGAACTCCGCTACACGCCGCAGGGCACGCCCGTCACCAGCTTCAGCCTCGCCACCAACGAGCGCGAGACGCGCGGCGGCGAGAAGGTCGACGTCACCACGTGGTTCGACGTGACGCTGTTCGGCCGCCAGGCCGAGGTCGCCTCGCAGTACCTCGCCAAGGGCAAGCAGGTCTACGTCGAGGGCCGCTTCCGCTCCGAGGAGTGGACGGACAGGGACGGCAACAAGCGCGTCACCAACAAGATCAAGGGCTCCGACATGCAGCTCATCGACCGCGTGCAGGGCGGCGAGCAGTCGATGTCGGCGGCGGCGGGCGCGGGCGCGTCCGGCGGCGGCGCGGGCGCGGCCGAAGAGTCCAGCGCGGGCGACGACGACATCGACTTCTAACGCCCGTCGAACCTGAACAACAGCGGCGGCGGCGCCCACGCACCCCGGGTGCCGCCGCTCACACGCCACGCGGGTGCAGCTCCTGAAAGGTTGGGTCCAAGGTGGCCGTCGCCGTCTTCCGCACGCCTCGCGGGGACGGCGACGGCCACCTACTTTTTTTTGCGGGGACTGCCCGCCCGAGTCGAATTCAGGAGCGGAAGAATTCAGGAGCGGAAGCGGCGCGCAAGTGCGCGTGAACCGACAGCCCGATAACGCCGAGGTACTCACCATGAACAAGATCGAAATCTACTGCGACGGATCGTCACGGGGCAACGGGCAGGAAGTCATGCGCGCGGGCGTGGCCGCCCTGCTCAGCTCCGGCGACCGGATGCGCGCCGTCGGCGCCTACATCGGCTCCGCCACCAACCAGCAGGCCGAGATCGTCGCCGCCTGCGTCGGCCTCGAAGCCCTGCTCAGGCCGTGCGAAGTCGTGCTGCGCAGCGACAGCAAGTACGTCGTCGAGACGATGAACGGCAACTTCTCGCGCCGCGCCAACCTCGATTTCTGGGCGCGACTCGACCTCGCCGCCTCCACCCACCGCGTCACGTGGGAGTGGGTCAAAGGCCGCTCCGGCGACCGACGACAGGAGGCCTGCGACAAGCTCGCCAGGGCCATCTCCGCGCTGGGCGAAGTCAACGACCAGCTCCTCGTCGAAGCCGTCCACCGGCTGCGCGGGGAGAACACCCCCACCATCGTCCGCGCCGTGATGGACGCCCTCAAGTACCTGGCCGGGGCGTGCGACGGCGCGCGCGCGCGTGACGACCACGGATTCAACAAGTACGAAGAGGTTTACACGGAAGGCGAGGGCGGTTTGTGGAAATGCACGGCTCTATATACGGCAGGCCGCCACCCGCTTTCGACCAAGAACAATCTCTGATAAAGCGACGCCAACCAACATGACGAATAAGCCAACGCCGATGTCGGAACGAGACGTGATCTATTTGGCGGGGCTCTTCGACGGAGAGGGTTGCTTCAGCGTCTACGGCTATCTAGGCATCGCGCATAAAGGCGAGACTAAAAGGGAGCGTCTCAGCTATAAAGCCGCCGTCCAGATGACGCACTACGAGGTGCTGCACTGGGCCTGGCAGACTACCGGGCTCGGAAGACTTTACTACTATGACACGGAGAAGCGGCGCGCGCGGAACTACTTGCCCGTCACCCAGTGGAATCTATACGGACTTCAGGCGGCGGCTCTTGCCCGACTTCTCCTGCCGTATCTGAGAGTCAAGAAGGAACAGGCAGGACTACTCATAGAGCTGTCCGAGTTGAGGGCCCGGTCGAAACCTAACGCCTGCTGCGACCGGGAAAGACAATGGGAGATCGCCCGCCGAATGAGCGAACTCAACAGCAAGAAGGGCAAGAACCTTTGGAAAATCAACCTCGTTTTAGAGATGAACCTTCCGTCAGATGATGCAGACCCCGGTAGAAGAAGCGACCCCGGCCGCGACTAAGATTTGCAACCAACACCTTTGCTTGGGGGGTCAGTGACTTGGCTGACACAAAGGCTTAACGCCTAACTGTTATTTGAAACTCAATTCGTTTGGAAGCGTGCCGCTAATTGTCATCGCGCGGATTGTGATTCGCTCATTATGCCGTAAGGTCAGCGTGAGCACGTGGGTTTGTCGAGTACATGATTCTCAAAATCACCTGTCGAGCTCTACCAAATTCTTTTGTGGATGCTCGTACCTAACGCCTTCCGGCGTGAACTCAATTGACTCCAGGAACATCCGCCTGGCTTGCTCGGCGTTACCCATTGCTGCATAACAAGTGCCCCTAAGTACAGGACAAAAGTTGAATAACTTGCCTAAACGCAAGCTGTTTCACTTTGCATAAGTCGCCGCATACTATGCGGCGTAAGTGGTCGAACCCATGTCTGAAGATACTGCGCTCCATTC
>Ga0126311_10000196_pt1 | contig 30086 bp, 9 predicted proteins | sample Plot61_FD_92539 | JGI IMG/M metagenome (GOLD analysis project Ga0126311, IMG submission 92539) | Serpentine soil microbial communities from UC McLaughlin Reserve, CA, USA - Plot61 | ecosystem: Environmental > Terrestrial > Soil > Grasslands | place: USA: UC McLaughlin Reserve, Lake County... | reverse complement strand
TCACGAAACCGAAACAAACATACTCACGGTCAGCGATGCCACCAAACGCCGCGCTGAAGCAGTGATAAACGACAAAACGATCAATCCACAGTGGCGGACTATGATCCGTTTCGCTTTGGAACTCAACGACTCGTCGCTCGCTGAACTCGTGAACCGTGCCGAGGTAGGCGAAAACATCGTCGATACATTCGAATCCATGCGAACGTCCGAGGCAGATGAAGAGGACTCAACCGCAAGTAAAATCGAGGCATTGGCAGAAATAATCTGTCGCGCCGGCGATGATCGTACAGCAGCACTCTTCCTACTAATGGCAACACTTGAAGCCTCGAACCACCCAAAAGATCTTGCAAACATAGCGAAGCACTTCGCTTTTTGTCGCTGCGCAGAGTCGAACCTGTACGGAATGGTTGATGCTCAGATTGCAGTGGTTGAAGGTGAGTTGTTAGCGAGCAATACGCTTGCATCCTAAGGGCGCCAACCTCGGTAGCCGGTTCCCACCACCGGCTGTCGGAGTCGCAGTATTCATCATCATCACGCAGGACCCATTTGGAACTCATATCAGCGCAGCCAAGGACTCAGAAGCCGCCGACTCAGCTTCAGCTACTCCAGCTTGGATTCCAGTTCCGTTAACTGCGCCATTCTGTAAAGAGATCTTATCGATCGTTTGTCGCATCTGCTTTAAGTGCTCATCTGCATTCGTCTGACGTGGCTGTGTAATGTCCTTTACATCGTGACTATCTACTGGCTGGTTAAGAACTGCGATGTCGGCTCGAACGTTGGCCGTAAGGGCTGGTTGGTAATGATTCGCGATATCACTCGCTGCGTCAACAAAACTCTTAATGGTCGTGCGCTCCTGTAAGAGATCCTTGCTACGCTGATTCAATGCATTCTTGACACGCTCGAGCGTGGAGGCCGAGTTATCGAGTATACGAGCAAAAATATTTCGACCGACCGCTGGCTTGTTAAGCTCAGAAATTGTCGCGGTCTGTTCCTCTCCATTGGTGCCTTTGAATAAAACCGGGACGAACTCGCGGTTTTCACTAAAGGTTCGTAAACCGTCATTGACATCAGCTAAACAGGCTTTGGCGAACTCAAGAGTTTCGCCTGCACGAGCCTTGATCGTTTGGATACCCTGAGGAGTCATGCCGTAATGGCGTTCGAAGAACTGATAGACGGTTTGGAGCAGCCTGGGATCACGAAGGATTCTGGCGTTTGCTTCGAGTCGGTCTAACTCCTTCTCAGAAAATTCGGGGGTCACAGCCTCGTTGTGGATCTTGCCGTCGAAACCAAGTTTTAGTTCTAAAGTGTTATTTAGCTGCTGCGCAGTTTTTGTCTTGTTTTGAAGATCGGTCTTAAGCGCCCCTCGTTGTTGCTGGATACATGAAGTAACCGCCTGTCGAATTGAATGCAGATCTTCAATTTGCGGACGCAACTCTCTGATTTGTGTTTTTGCGTTTGCAGCGTTTTCTTTGTAGTCACGAAGCCCGCGCAATTTGAGAGGATTGTTTAGGGCTCCATAAAGTCTTATGCGGTACGCAGAGATTGCGCGTTTGCTGTAGTCGATCTGACGCTCTTTAGTTCGCTGCTGACGGTCTATGCGAACGAGGGACCATTGCTCGCCTTCGATCTCGAAATTGTAGAGATGCTTCGTCTTTTCAAACTCGCCCAGCCGTTTTTGTGCCGCTGCCGCATTACATGCGGCCAGAATTGCGCACCCCTTAAGACGCGCAATTGAACAAGCTTCATCACCCTCACCACCGGAAATGGATGCTGGTTTATTTTTGTGCGTACCATGATCAGTCAAGTCATTTCCATTGTTATTACTCGCTCCGCCGCGGACCTGTCTTAGTGCCTCCAGAGCCATTGTCTTATCTTTTCGCCTTACCAGGGCGCCGCCAAGATCCGCGGCAGAGTCTGTGTAGATGCGAGCATCGAGTCGCGCGCGCGAAACCGCCACATAAGCCATTCTTTGATTAACCAGCAGATCAGTCTCTGTAGTTTCAGCATTGACCAGGACTCGATCCATGGTCTTGCCCTGCGATGAATAACTGGTTACCGCATAGCCGTGGTCCAGATGAGGAAATCTTTCCGGGTTTAAAGTAATGACCCGATCGCCACTCAGCACAACCGTGAATTCTCCCTGGGCGATGTTTATGATCGTCCCTAACTCGGTGTTCTTCACCTTGGCTTGCTCAAAGGGGGCACGAAATTGAATGCGATCGCCAACAGCGAACTGCCGTGTGGCTTCTTTGTAGACTGAAACACCAGAGAGGCGTTTTGGGTTGTAAGTGACCTGCCGTCCATCGTGAAGCTGGACGGTGAGCTCGTTTTCAGAGTGGTTCGTATTAAGGACCCGACCATAATCGCCCTTGTTTATTCCGAATGCCTTACTGCCCTTGTTGTAACGAATGACGTCTTCCTGAGGTACATAAGCGAGGGCGAACTTTCGTTCTGCGCCGGTCATGTCCTGCCGATCGACCAGAATCGTAGTCTCATGATCTGCATGGCTGATGACTCCCTGACTCTGGAGCTGTTGATGAATCATGGAATTGATTGCGACTCGTTCCTGATTGGCAGGAGAGATAACGAGTGTCCGCTTAGAATTGCTCACGTAATCACTAGCAATGGCCCTTAAGCGATCTTCATCATCAACTATTTCAGTGATTCGACCTTGTTCGAATAACGTCTTTACGGCGCCAATCACGTCACGTTTCGCCAGCTGCTCAACGGGTATTCGCAAGTCGGATTTCTGTCTTACGATTTATCCCATCTCACTGTTTAGATACGAATCTTTCATCTTAATACAAGTTTTATATGAACACCAGGAAATTTGGTAAACCTCTGTACCGGCTATTCGGAGCTGGAGGATTCAGGCCAATACTCTTCAATTTCCTGAATCATCGACCTAAGCAGCGCCGAGGTCGACTTCAGGCCCGAAAGATAAAACGGACGGCCATCCCTGGGTGGGATATCGCCACTCCTGGGAACCAGTATCGGCCTCGGAGGAACGGAAAGCCCGATAGACTTAAATTCTTTGGCCTTATCTGGATATTCGGGAAAGATGCGTTCAATCGCCACTTGGATCCCGCGTTTCCAAATCTTGAACTCAACCTCACTTGCAAGGTTTGTGATGTCGGGTATCTGTGTAAGCGTCCCTTAAAACGCAGCCATTGACTGATGTTCGCTGAATTTGCGCCGAGCGTCTAATTCGCAATGCGGGCTCAGGGTTGTTGGGATTATCCCTGAAACCCCAGTGATGTAGAAAACAAACGTGACAGATGTTCTTTTAGACTTCATAGCGCACATCTATGTACTTCGTTGCCTCAGGAATTTCTCGTGAGACGGCGTTAATAGTAGGCTAAGCGATGCACTAAGCTGATTCCATCAATCGTGTCATTTTGGTTCCGCCTCGTAAAGCCTTAGGAAACGTTTTTCCTCCCACACACATAAGGATCAGAGACGCCTCAACTCCGGTCACGTCAACTCCGGTGGTTTTTAATCGCGAGCGAACAGACCAAGCACAAAGCCGCGCGCGACCATTACCAGGCATCTACATTTTGAGCTTCTTAGTTCACTACATCTAAAACTAAGAACTCGAAAGGAGACCTTATGTTCTTACTTCTCGCGTCCATGTTTCTAGCCGCCTTTTCGGGAGTCGATCCGGGGGCAGTAACGGTTGTTTCTCATCTGACGCCTCCCGGTACTGTGAAGCATCGTCACTCGAAAATGAATCAAGCCCAACAGACAAGGCTGGAGGATATCTTGACTGACGAAAGCCTCTGGGGTGAAGACTTTCCCTCGGTCTTAAAAACTCTTGAAGCTTTTACTCGGGCAGGCGAACAGCAGATTTCAGTTTTTTCGGACAAGATCCTCGGCCGCACGAAATATACAAGGCGAGCTCAGGCTGAGGCGAAGCTGAACAGACTTGCTCAAGGATTGAAAGTAACGCCAAAGGCAAGGTCATCGAAACTGGAGAGCTTTATGACTCAAGCACGTACTGCTCTCGCCGCCCGAGTCATTCAGTTTCAGGACGACCGGACATTCCGAATCTCAACCGCCGGAGTGTCAGCACAATTTCTCGAACGCGGCCTCACGATCTCCGATGTGGAAGCACGTCTGGGCAAGGCGGAAAGAGTTACGACGGAAGTACTGGACGATGGCACTGAACGTCGACCAGTGATACTGACGCTGCACCACTATGCCGGAGGCGCGATCATTTTTGTTGAATCAGACGTGAACCCGAATGTCCATTCCGTTGACAGAGTTTTTCTGGACGTTTCGAAGATTTCCGCAACCTTATTTTAGGAGGCGAAATGAAAACCAATTGCTCTCCCACAACTAGCTTCACCCTGGGCAAAACATTCTTCACACCAGTTCTGGCTCTGGTCTTGATGCTGATCGGTTTTGCGGCAGTGAAATCCCAAACAATCATTGACGTCGCAACTGATGCTACTGATCCCACCAATCGGGCCGACACTGAACCCAGCATAGCGGTGGATCCCAGTAACCCGCTGCGGATCGCCATCGTTTCTTTCTCGGAGCCCTGGGGACCTGCTACCGGTGCTCCTGTGTGGATGTCGACTGATGGCGGGACCACCTGGACGAAGATCAGGGTAATACCTCAGCCACCCACAGGTTTAGCAGGACCGGGTGATCAGAAGATTGCCTTCGATTCAACGGGCAGGGCTTTGATCGCCGAGCTTGACTTCGGACTTAACGACTTCATCTATCGTCAAACGGGTGCATCAGGTACTCCACTGACGGCTGGGGCGTCGTTTGGTAATGACCAACCGCATCTCGACGTGGATATTGCAACTGCGAGTCCGTGCTTCAACCGTGTCTATGCGCCGTGGCTGAACACTAATCTTGCGCTCGCACGTTCAAACGTGGAGCGGTCGGCCGACTTCGGCGTTAACGTGGCGGCCAAGGTTGTGGGGAGTCCCGCCTTTGCGAATCGCACGACGCGGATTGCCGTAGCTCCAAACGGCAGACCTTATATTGTTTTTAAAACGCGTGAAGGGGCCGTCGATGCTAATTTTGAAAATGCCCATTTTCGCGTAATGCGCTCTGACGATTGTGGTGTAACGTGGGGCGCGCTTGGAGCGACGGGAGTTTCGGTTCACGGAGCCGCGACTGTGCAGACCTGGTTCACCAACAATTTTGGAAATCCGGCAAAAGGCAAGGTCGGCCGCGCCCGCAGCAGTGATGCGTGGATTGCTGTTGACCCGAGTGATGGAGATATCTACGTCGCTTTTGTCAACAGAGATGCCTCCGGGTTCGGGCAGATTTATGCTGCGCGATCAACCAATCAAGGTGTGACCTGGACATTCAATCGCGTGACTGATGGCACGCATCATTCTGCCTACCCGGAAATAGCAGTGGCTGCCAACGGCACTGTTGGAGTGCTTTACATAGACTTCGATGATTCGGGTTCAAGCACAAGCTTCCGCCATCGCTTCGCTCGCTCCTTCGATAACGGCGTAAGCTGGACGGACAAGAATTTGCAGAGTATGGATCCCGGTCCGTTGGCAAACGCGACCAGCGGCTTCCTTTGGGGAGATTACGAAGGTGTGACTGCAGCAGGAAACACTTTCTTTGGCGTGTTCACTGGAGAATCGATTGGCCGCTCTATACCGCAACTCGATCCAATCTTCTTCACGGCGTCAGCGCTTCCGCCCCCACAGATTCAAGTACCGTCTGCTGTAACCCTGGGGACCGTTTGTGCGGGCGCCGTCGCCCGCGCGACGCTCACTGTTTGTAATACCGGCACGGTCGCCAGGACCGTGAATTCTATTTCGGCAAATAATGCACAATTTACCGTCACGGCGCCGTCGGGCAGTTTCCCGGTAACGATTGGCCCCGGCGCCTGTTTCCCGTTTGAAGTAACTTTCACTCCGTCTGCATTGGGATCACAAACAGCCACCTTGACTGTTTCGAGCGATGATCCAGCTACACCATCACTCGCGGTGGCTGCGATCGCGCAGAGTGAAACTGGCTCACTTGGTCTATCTGGCGACGTGCGTTTATCACCGACAGTGGTCCAAAGCGTGGGAAACTGTCAATCGTCAAGGCCATTTGTAATATCAAACCACCGGTACGTGTAATTTGGCGATTACCAATGTCGCCATCGGTGGCGTTAACGCTGCTGATTTTTCATTGTTGGGGCTTCCGGCTTTTCCGATTACCTTGCAGCCCGGACATGCAGTGGGATCGGGAGATTTAAACGTAATCTTCGCCCCAAACACAATCGCGCGGGAAAGGATTGCAAACATCACCGTTACTTTTATAACTAACCCGACCACTGGCGTGACGACTACGCAAACACGCCAACTGTGTGGCGAGGGCGTTCGCACTGGAGCGCGAATTCTCGTGACTCAGGGAGGTGTGCCTATGGCTCAGGTACACGAGATCGAACTCAAACGATATTGGGGACTGTTCGGATTCAAAAACAATGTCGATGAAATCCACAACGTTCCCTTACAGACACTGGCGGCAACGCCCGGTACGGCGTGTGGACCGGTGCAATTTCATCGCGAGTACGGCGGTGTGTCCAATCAAGCGCAATTGCGACCCGGAGTATATCAAGTCGAAGTGGAGGCCAAAATTGCCGGTCATAAAGTGACAAAGAAAAGTTGGTTCAGCGTAGATACGTGTGGCTTCGACGGCACGATCGTCATCGATTTTTAACAGCTACTTATGGTTTGAATCGCTTCGCCGTAGAACTCTGTGAAGAGAAATTTGAGGGGTTTACACCAAAACAACATGCTATTGACAGGCAAGAGCGCAGGCGACTATTGTGTGCTCGCCTATTCAAGCCGTGGCTGAATTACTCTGAGCTTGCCTTTCCTCGCACACTCACCGAATCCAGCTAAGTCCAACTTAGTTATCGACAGTTAAATTTCGCTGTACGAACACACCGGTCGTTATTCATAGGCACGAACGCAAGAGGACTTTTCTGGCAAGAGCCCAGCTCTTACTGGCCACCCCTAAACACAACTCACTGAAAACTACTCCGTGTTGAGGTCATAAAACTGGTGTTCAAAGATAGCAATAACCAGAATCCTTCGACTTCGAACAATCCGAGATCAACAGTGGGTGGTGCACAAACGGACACGAGCCCCGACAACTCGCGTGGAAATCGCACTCCCGCGATCTCGCTTCCCAAGGGCGGTGGCGCGATCCGAGGAATTGGCGAGAAGTTCGCAGCCAATCCGGTGACGGGCACTGCCGCTCTGATAGTTCCGTTGCCCACTAGCCCCGGCCGCTCAGGTTTTGGTCCACAGCTTAGTCTCTCCTACGATTCCGGCGCGGGCAACGGCCCTTTCGGTTTTGGTTGGAGTCTCTCGCTCCCCGCAATCACTCGCAAGACAGATAAAGGACTACCGCGATACTGGGATAGTGAAGAGTCGGATGTCTTCATTCTTTCCGGCGCTGAAGATCTCGTCCCGGTGTTGGTTGAAGCAAACAGCGACTGGCACCGTGAAGAGCTTCCTACGCGCTTGCTGGACGGTGAAGATTACCGCGTACAACGCTACCGCCCTCGCATTGAAGGATTGTTTGCGCGTGTAGAGCGTTGGACGAACCTGCAAACGGGTGAGAGTCATTGGCGCTCAATCACACGTGACAATGTCACTACCCTTTACGGTAAAGATGATGCTTCGCGAATTTTTGCCCCGGCTGACGCAAACCAGCCAAAGCGCGAATTCAGTTGGCTAATTTGCCAAAGCTATGACGACAAGGGCAATGTGATCGCCTACGAGTACGCCGCGGAAAACGATCAAAACGTCGATCAAACCCAGGCTAATGAACGCAACCGATCGCGCAACGCCAATCGCTACTTAAAACGAATCAAGTATGGCAACCGTGTTTCTCACATGGTCCAACCAGACCTGGCGCACATGCAATGGCTGTTTGAGTTAGTGTTCGACTACGACGAGGGCCACTACGATGAGCTAACGGATGACGCAGGGCAACCAGGCTCCGTGCTGGCTTCCGCATCAGCCGCGCTGCCGTGGGCCGTTCGTCAAGACCCTTTCTCATCCTACCGGGCTGGTTTTGAAGTTCGCACCTACCGGCGTTGCCGCCGAGTGTTGATGTTTCATCACTTTGATGAGCTGGCGACGGAACCTTATCTCGTGCGCTCCACAGAATTTGAATATTCCGACTTCGATTATTCGACACCTCAGGGCATCGAAGAACAACTGGCACATCAGGGCAGCTCGCGGTTTGGTTCCTTCGTTCGGTCGATCACGCAATCCGGCTACATGCGAGATGACACTCAAGCCGTGGTGGAACGCGATGGCGTTCAATACGTAACCTATTCCAAAAAGTCGCTGCCCCCGCTTGAGTTCGCTTATACCAAAGCAGTCATTCAAGAAGACGTGCGCGAACTGGATGAGGGCAGCGTTGAAAACCTGCCCGAGGGGATTGACGGCTCAACTTATCAATGGGTGGACCTGGAAGGCGAAGGCATCTCGGGGATGTTAACGAACCAGGCGGATGCCTGGTTCTACAAACCAAACCTGGGTGATGGTCGTTTCGGTCCACTTGAAGTAGTTGCGCTCCAGCCGTCGCTCGCAAATCTGGGCAACGGCGTCCAACAACTGATAGATCTGGCGGGAAACGGTCAACTGGATCTGGTGAGCTTTGCCGGACCGAGTCCCGGTTTTTATGAGCGCACGCAGGACGAAGACTGGACCTCATTCCGCACGTTTCGTTCGCTGCCAAACATTCGCTGGGACGATCCGAACCTACGCTTTGTCGATCTCACCGGCGACGGACACGCCGATGTGCTCATCACGGAAGATGACGTCTTCACCTGGTATCCCTCACTGGCGGAGGAAGGCTTTGATCGCGCGGGACATGTCCGCAAACCTCTTGATGAGGAGCAAGGCCCGCGCTTGGTTCTTGCCGATGGCACACAATCCATTTACCTGGCTGACATGTGCGGCGATGGTTTGACCGCACTCGTGCGCATTCGCAACGGCGAAGTCTGCTACTGGCCCAACCTTGGCTACGGACGATTCGGCGCCAAAGTCACAATGGATGACGCGCCCCGGTTTGATAATCCCGATCAGTTTGAGAACGCGCGTATTCGTGTTGCCGACATAGATGGATCCGGAACCAACGACATCATCTACCTGTCTCGTGAAGGAGCGCGAGTCTATTTCAACCAGTCCGGCAACCGCTGGAGTGAACCACGTTTGCTGAGCCGCTTTCCTCATATAGACGAGCTCGCTTCGGTGATGACTGTCGACCTTCTCGGCAACGGCACTGCATGCCTGGTCTGGTCATCGCCTCTGCCCGCCGACAGGGGCCGCCCCGTGCGCTACATCGATTTAATGGGCGGCCAGAAACCACACCTGCTGCAATCAGTAAGAAACAACCTCGGTGCGGAAACACGGGTGCAATACGCAGCCTCAACTCAGTTTTATCTCGAGGACCGGGCAGCGGGAACTCCGTGGATCACTAAGCTGCCTTTTCCTGTTCACGTAGTTGAAAGAATGGAGACATTCGATTTCATTTCTCGCACCAAATTCGCCAGTTCCTATCGCTACCGGCATGGTTACTTTGACGGCGAGGAGCGCGAGTTTCGCGGCTTCGGTTACGTCGAACAACGCGACGCGGAAAGCTTCAGCAAGTACTCGGGCAAGGGATTGTTCACCGAGCAACCGCGCATCGAAGGAGAAGAGTTTCACCTGCCGCCGGTGATTACCAAAACATGGTTCCATAACGGAGCCTGGATCGATCAACGGAGGATATCGACGCAATACGCGAACGAATACTTCGCCGGGGATCCGCAAGCGGTTGTTCTTCCCGACACGGTTATATCCTCTCTGGCTACAGCCGATGATGAGCGCGAAGCTTGTCGTGCGCTCAAAGGCTCTATTCAGCGGCAGGAGATTTATGCGGAAGACGGATCTTCGAATGAACGGATTCCTTACTCCGTTTCTGAACGCAACTACGCTCTCCATCAATGCCAGCCGCGGGGACACAATCGCCACGCTGTGTTTTTCTCTCACCCACTCGAGACCATCGATTATCACTACGAGCGCAACGTGACTGATCCTCGGGTTGGCCATACTCTGACGCTGGAAGTCGACGGGTTTGGTAACGTGCTCAAGTCGGCTACTGTTGCTTATCCACGCCGTACATCCCTTCACCCGGAACAATCCACCACACTGATCACCTTTACCGAGTCTCAATTCATCAACGAACCACACGATCAACCTAATGATCCCGATTGGCGGCGCATCGGCATCGCATTTGAAACACTGACGAGCGAGCTCACTGGAGTGACGCCCACGTCTGAAGTTTTCACGCTGGCCGAAATCACCAGCGCAATTTCCAATGCGGTTGAAGTTCCTTACGAAGCGCCGCCATTGTCTGGACCACAGAAACGTCTAATCGAACGCGTCCGCTCGTTGTTTTGGAAAGACGACCTATCGGGTCCCGCGCCCCTGGGCCAGATCGAGTCGCGCGCTTTGCCTTTCGAAGAATACAAGCAAGCTTTCAGGCCCGGACTGATCGCGCAGGTCTTCGGCACTCGCGTAGATGACCCACTGCTTTCGGGAGAGGGAAAGTATGTTCAGGTCGACGGCGTCTGGTGGATTCCGTCAGGACAGACACTGTTTGAAACGCAACATCAAAACTCAGACCACGATCCTTTTTACCTGCCTATCGCTTTCAAGGATCAGTTCGGCAACATCACTCGCACCAGCTACGACACGCACAGCTTGTTGGTAACGGCAACGACTGATGCGCTGGGAAATCAAATCACTGCTGAGAACGATTACCGTGTGTTGCAACCGGCATTAACGGCCGATCCCAATAACAATCGCTCGGCAGTCGCTTTCGATGAGTTGGGGATGGTAGTTGCGACCGCCATGATGGGAAAGATGAAAGCAGGCGAGGGCGACACGCTCGCCGATCCAACCACCAGGCTCGAATACGAACTCTTCAACTGGCTTAATAACGGTCAACCCAATTTCGTGCACACGTTCGCGCGCGAGCAACACGGTTCGCTGAATCCGCGCTGGCAGGAATCGTATTCGTATTCCGACGGCTCGGGTCGAGAAGTGTTGAAGAAAGTTCAGGCTGAACCTGGCCTTGCGCCGCAACGAGATTCTTTGGGCGCGCTGGTTAGAGATTCTCTGGACGACATCATCTGGAGCAATACCGCGCCGGCTGTTCGCTGGGTGGGAAGCGGTCGAACGGTTCTCGATAACAAAGGCAACCCGATTAAGAAGTACGAACCCTTCTTTGATTCGAGTCCCGTGTTCAATGACGAACAAGAGCTGGTTGAATGGGGCGTGACGCCGATACTTCGCTACGATCCGCTTGGCCGGTTAATCCGCACAGACAATCCGAACGGGACTTTCAGCACAGTCGAATTCGATCCGTGGCGGCAGATCACATTTGACGAAAACGACACGGTACTCGCCAGCCAGTGGTATGCGGGTCGGCAAAACTTTCCCTTGAACAACCCGGAGCGAAAGGCCGCAGACGCAGCAGCCCTGCACGCCGGTACGCCGGCAGTAGTTCACCTGGACACACTGGGACGCACGTTCCTCACTGTCGCCGACAACGCCACGGCCGGCAAGTTTGAAACGCGCGTTGAACTGGACATCGAAGGCAATCAACGCTCGGTGACCGACGCGCGCCATCGCCAGATCATGGTCCAGGATTTCGACATGCTGGGCACGGTAATTCACTCGTCGAGCGTAGATGCCGGCGAACGTTGGCTGCTCAACAACGCTGCCGGCCATCCGATGTGCCGGTGGGACAACCGCAGTCACACGATCAGGACCAGCTACGATGAACTGCAACGCCCGAGTCATTTGTTTGTAAGCGCGGGGACCGATCCGGAAGTACTGGTTGAGTGCTCTGTTTACGGCGAGGCGCACCCGAATGCTGACGCGTTAAACCTGCGCGGTAAGCTTTTCCAGCATTATGACGGCGCGGGCGCGGTAACGAATGAGAGCTATGACTTCAAAGGCAACCTGCTCCAGGGCACACGGCAGTTAGCCGTCGAGTACAAGCAGCAGGTTGATTGGGCGCCACTTGCAACGCTGACCGACGCTCAGGCGATCACAACGCCGCCCAGTTCCCTGCTCGAAACCGAAACGTTTACGACCCGCACCGAATACGACGCGCTGAATCGACCCACGCGTCTGACCACGCCTGACAACAGCAAGATCGCCCCGACCTACAACGAAGCCAACCTGCTGGAGCGGGTGGATGTAAACCTGCGCGGCGCGAGTCAGTCAACTTCGTTTGTAGCGGGAGTGAGTTACAACGCCAAGGGGCACCGAAACCAGATAGATTACGGTAACGGCGCGACTACCACCTATGAATACGATGAAAAGACCTTTCGGCTGGCGCGTCTGCGCACGGTGCGTGCGTCTGACGCCGCACAACTTCAGGACCTTTCCTACACCTACGATCCGGTCGGCAATATCACCTCCATTCGCGACCATGCGCAGCAAACGGTTTACTTCAACAACCAGGTTGTGACAGCCTCCGCCGAGTATGAGTACGACGCAATCTATCGCTTGATCAATGCCACCGGTCGCGAGCATCTTGGGCAGACCGGCGCTGCTTTGAACGCACCGCAACAGCCCAACGACGACGACGGCTTCCGCACAAACCTTCTGCATCCGGGCGACGGGCAGGCGATGGGTAACTACGCTGAGAGTTATCAGTACGATGAAGTCGGGAACATCCTCAAGATGATCCACGCCGCGTTGAGTGGCGGGTGGACACGCAATTACCAATACGACGCGAGCAGCAATCGCTTGTTGTTAACCAGCAATCCCTCCGGATCACTGACTGATGCTTACGATCACGACGCGCACGGCAACATGATCAAGATGCCGCATTTACCGTTGATGGAGTGGGATTTCAAAGACCAGCTTCACGCAACTTCCCGGCAAGTAGTAACAAATGGAACTCCGGAAACAACCTGGTACGTGTACGACTCCAGTGGCCAACGCGTGCGCAAAGTCACCGACAATTCGGCGGTGACCGGACAAAACCCAACGCGCAAAGCTGAGCGCATCTACCTCGGTGTGTTCGAGATCTATCGTGAATATGAACCCAAAGGCGGTGTGACGCTGGAGCGTGAGACGCTGCATGTGATGGACGATAAACAGCGAATTGCTCTGGTGGAAACAAAGACTGTGGATGTCAGCGGTTTCGCAGGCGCGTTGCCGGAAACTCTCACGCGATATCAGTTCAGCAATCATCTCGGCTCGGCCAGCCTCGAGTTGGACGACAAGGCAAAACTCATCTCCTACGAAGAATATTTTCCGTACGGCAGCACGTCGTATCAGGCCGTGCGCAGCCAGACCGAAACCGCCAAGCGCTATCGATATATCGGCAAAGAACGGGATGAAGAAACAGGACTTGCTTATCACGGGGCCAGGTATTACGCGCCTTGGCTTGGGAGATGGTCGAGTGCCGATCCGGCAGGTTTAGTAGATGGGCCATGCCTCTATGAATATGGACGAAATAATCCCATTATGTTTTCAGATTCGTCAGGTCTTCAGTCCGGAAGTGGCACGGATCCAGTGAAGTTTAACGCGAATTCAGTAGGTGCTTATAACACAGCTATAGACGACCTATTCAGCAGGCTTACCAAAAGTCGTTTTTCAGAAAATATTGTCTCAAACACAACAGAAGTAGAAAACTACTATGCGGAATTTCCTCTAACCGAAGCCGATATCAATAACAAGAATTGGAGGTTCGAGCAATTTGAAGAACTGCAGGAATACCACCAGTACATCCAGCTACAGTCTTTTCTAAAATGGGGCGACAACAAGAGCGCTACTGACATTGCGCAGGCAGAGAATCTGATTCTTAACCTGCCAGACAACGACATCAACAAGGAGTTAAGAGTATTAACACACGGGCTCAACCTTTTTATGGCAGGAAGCCAGCAGTATAACCTCGTCGATATAAGTTCACTCACCGATTACTCTGTGATCAAACTTGATAAGGGAGTCACGATAAACGGAAAGGAGAGTATTTACAAAGGAGATCTAAAGAAAAATACGGAAGATGGTGAGTTTTACGGAGCGCTAACCGCAAGCAAGACCAGTGACCCTCTTCTGGATTACCTTTTTATTAACCAAGAGGATCCTCATGAAAAGAACCTACTCATTCTTTCCTCGTTAATTAGCGCGACGGTAGAGAACATCAGAGGAAAGGGAAACGCAACTTATAACTACGAGAGCATCGGTCTCACTACAAATCAAGTGATGAACTCGTTCTATCGTCTGTTAGGACTTGACGAGAAAGCGATTAGCGGAACCGTAAACAGCGTGTTTGAAAAATCATTGGAAGGGCATCCAACCAGCGAGATACCTGATGAGATTAGGTATAAAGAGAATCACTCCACTCGCAGTATGGAACGACGCGACCTATTTCAAGTTTCTCAACCAAGAAACGCGTTTAACTTCCTTCGGGATTAGATTGCAACGAACGCAACTACTGGCGGCAGAAAGTCAACAGGAGCTACACCGCCCAAATTGAGAGAAACGGCCTCTTAATGAGGGCGTCAGCTTACGGCGATTACGGAGCGGCGCGCAACTGACGGAACAGGAATGGAGAAACCCTCATGGCAAAGAAAGACACTTTCAAAATCACCGGTCGGATCGTTGATCGCGCTACGAAAAACGGCGGCGCCGGTTTGCGCGTGGAGGCGTGGGACAAAGAGCTTCGCGCCAAAGAAGTAGTTGGCAGCGCGGTCGCCGACCCGCAAGGTGTTTTTCGAATTGAGTTTGAAGAGCCCCGCTTTCGCAAACTGTTTCCCGATCGGAAACCGCAACTCTTCTTCAAAGTCTTCCGCGATGGCGTTCTTCTTCACAGCTCCGAGGGCTCTGTCGTGTGGACCGAAGAGCGCGGCGAAAACGAGATTGTCATCGAAGGTGACTTCAAACTCGACCAGCCGCAACCGAACGAACACCGCGAAGTCAAAGGATCGGTCCTTCTTGCCGACGGTTCTCCTGCCGGCGCGCTCGTGGTGACTGCGTTCAATCGCAATCTGCACGAGGAACGCGAACTAGGAAAAGGTCAGACGGACGCCCAGGGCTTCTACCAGATTCGTTACACGAGAGATCAATCAAGAACGACGGAAACTGACGGCTTCGCTCTCGAGGTTAAGACTTTCGCTCGCGACGGCTCGCTGCTGGCGTCTTCGAAGCCGTTGTTCAACGCTCCCACAGTTGCTGTAGTGGATCTAAGTATACCCGGCGAAGCACAGGCGCCGCCATCGTTGTTTGAAAAGATCGCGAGCACGCTCATTCCCTTACTCAAAGACGTGAAGATGCCGGAGCTGAACCAGGATCAGGTTGGTTTTCTTTCGGTCCAGACAGGATTCGAGAAGGCTATGATCGCGCGCTATGTTCTGGCCCACCGGTTGTCGCAGGACGGCCTCCCACCTGAATTCTGGTTTGCGCTGTTGGCTGATTCCGCTTTCCAGTTTGCCGAAAACAAGAACCTGAATGACCAGTTAAAAACATTCAGTGACTCTTTGTCCTCGCTCGACAATATGACAGTGCGCAAGTCGATCGCTCGCGCTCTTAACGAAAATGAAATTTCGAAGAGCTTCAGCGACAAGACCGGCACGTGGAGCGAGGCGTTCCTGAAGTTTGCCGCGCGACAGTCAGTGAATGGCGCAGCAGCACCTACATTTCTCAAGTCGGCCCTGGACCATGCCGGAATCAAAGACGCCAGGAAACAGGAGAAACTCGCGCTGTTGTTTAGCGAGCACAAGACACTCACGCCCGAACTGCTGACGACGCTCCAGAATGACAAGTCTTTCAAGAAAGAGGAGGTTGCCGACCTGCACGCTTCTTTTGGGCTTGCCGATCTAACCCACGCCGATTTCTCCGTTGTCAAAGCGATCAAGGCGGAATTCGGCGTCCGCCGTCCGGAAGACATTCGTGGCCTGGCCCGGAATTCGGAGCGCGACTGGCTAACGCTGGTACAAACGAAACTCGCCGCCGGCGAGATTAAGTTGCCCATTGAACTGGCTGAAGCGCCGGGATTGGGAAAGCCATCCGAAGCGGAGGTTTTTGCAAAGACTCTCGAGCGACAGTTTCGCGAAGCGTTTCCCACAACTGCCTTCGCCGGTGGCCTGGAACGATCGCTGCGCAACGGCGGAGCTCGCGGCTTGAGACATGCAGAAGCATTGGGAACTTTCCTGGAACGTCACGAAGACTTTGAATTGCTGCACACCTCCGTCGACGACTTTCTCAAGAACAACACTCATCCCGACTTCGCGAAACTGGCAAACGATGAGAGTTTCAGACAAGAGATCAAAGCGGTCCAACGCGTATTCAAACTCGCGCTGACTTTCGAGGCGACTGATGCGTTACTGGCTGACGGCCTCCATTCTGCTCAACAGATCTATCGCCTGGGCGAGAGTCAGTTTGTACAACGCTATGGCCATTCCAACGATGGCGCGGCTGACGGCGGAAAGGCCGCAGTTCTTGATGCCGGGAGCGCGAGTGCCGTCTGGAACCGCGCGGCGGACACACACGCGGCGGCGCTGACGATCGTCGCAGATCTCAAATCTCTGGATCCAAATGCCCTCCCCAAAGCTCTGCAGAGCAGTACCAACCAGGCGCTTTCAAGTTTTCCGAATTGGGAAAATCTTTTTCAAACCGGAGACCTCTGCGACTGCGAAGCTTGTGGCTCCGTGCTCGGTCCCGCGGCTTACTTCGCCGACCTGCTGATGTACTTGAAAGATCGTAAGGCCGTCTCTTCAACCGTGAAGGACGTCCTTTTCAGTCGCCGACCGGATCTTGGTTACCTGGAACTGAATTGCGAAAACGCACTGACCACGCTGCCATACATCGACGTGGTGAATGAAGTGTTGGAAGCGGCAATTGCCACTGACGAAAACGACGTCGAGCTGATTGGCCTCAACAATATTCCTGACGCGAGCGCCACTACTAAAACCGCAGTGGCGAGTGCGCTACACGGAGCTAACCTCGATTTCGGCGCTGACTTTTCGCTCTCGCAAGTGGATCCTCTGAATCCCGACCGCTGGGTGGTTCACGGCGACAAGCGGACCTATCTATTAAAAAAGAAAGCGACGGCAAATTTTTTCGCGGAAGTTTTGCGCAACACCAAGGCGAAGTCTGATGAATTGCGGGCTTATCCGCAGTACGTCAACCCCGTGGCCTACGACAAACTTCGCCAGGCAAAGTTTCCCACCGTTCTGCCGTTCGATCTCTTTGCCGAAGAAGTACGCGCGGCGATGAAAAAGGCCAACCTTCAGCGCTGGAACCTGATGACGACATTTCGTGGTAAGACCATACCTAATAATCCGAGCGACGGCGACATCGCTGCCGAGTATTTCGAAATCAGCACCGGCACTTCGGCACTGCGCTTCAATGGAACGATGAGCGCTGCCCAACGCACGGTCCTGCTCAACGATCCGTCGCTAGCCGCGGTTAGCGGTCCTGCTTCGTATCAGCAAGCCATCGACGAATTGTTTCAACGGCCACCGTACACGCCGATCAAAGGTTTGCCGGCTGGCTTTACTTTCCCTGCAGTAATCACAGGGCCGCCTAACAACATTCCGATCCGTTACGAGCCGTTTAGGTTTGATGAAAAGGGATTGATCCTAATCGCCGACACAACGCTTGCGGGCCAGTCGGTTCTTTGGGGTGAGCAGGGAAATGTCAATTGGCTCGACGACACAGGCAATGAGATCGACTCAATTTGCATTGTCAAGAATTTCCTTCGCAAGAGTGGTCTGGAATACAACGAGCTGCTCGCATTACTGGATCTGAAATTCATTAACCCGGCGGGCGATATCTTCATCACCCATCTCGATACCTCGTGTGATACCGGCAAGAAAGTGATCAAGGGTCTGGATGCGACAAAGCTTGATCGTATCCATCGCTTCTTGCGGCTGTGGCGAAAATTGCAGGGTTGGAAAATGTGGGAGGCAGATCTCGTTGTCCGCCACCCGCAGATCGGTAACGGCACAATAGATGAGACCTTCCTGATCAAGCTGTTCTATTTGAGCAGACTACGAAACAGGCTGGGCAAGAAGGCTACGGTTGAACAAGTCTGCGCCCTTTTCGGCGATCTGAACACTGAGACTCGCTTCACTAAACTTCACGAGCCGCGCGAAGACGCGCTCTATCAGCAGCTCTTCCTTAATCTAAGACTGATCAACCCGCTCGATCCGGCATTTGCGCTCGACCCGCTGACCGGCAACCTTGCGACGGGCCAACTGATCTCCGCGCACTGGGCAGTCGTAACAGCGGCGCTTGGAGTTCGTGATGCCGATCTAACAGTGCTAACAGCACTCACCAAAGCGTCGAACGGACTGAACTACATCACTGACGATCTCACTCTGGGAAATCTATCTTTCCTCTGGCGCCATTCATGGCTGTCCAAACTGCTTAAGTTCAAAGCAGAGGATTGGAAACTGATATTGAAACTCGGGCAACAGGACCTGCTGAGTTTTTCAGACCCGAAGTCTGCCTGGGACTTTGTCGAACAATTAGATCGCCTCAAGCTGTCGGGATTCACACCTGACGAGTTGAATTGGATTCTCGCAGCCGACCACTCCGCAAAGGCGGCAGTCAAAGAAACTGACGCGACTCGTTTTCTATCCTCCCTGCGCAAAGAATTGCAGCGAATTGACGCGGAAAACGTTCCGTCGCAATATGCCTTTCTTACCGTGGCCCCGCCCATCGATGAGGGGCAGTTGAGCACATTGCTGACCACGCAACTACAGAAACTCAACCGCGATGACGCAGACGTCAGTCTCTTTCTGGCCGTCCTGCGTGGGAGCGTGCAGTTGGAAGTAGAGGTACTGGACTTACCCGCGACCTTTGCATTTCCTAAGGTCATCAAAGTCGGAAATCATATTCCTATCGACTACGACCACCCGAACCTTGCGTTGCGATTCACTGGTGTTATGACTGCCGCCCAGCGAATACTTCTGCGGGACGATCCTTCGCCGGCATTGGCAAGGCTACGAGCCAGCGGGCAAATCGAGACAAATGTGCAAGGGCTTCCTTTAGGATTTGCCTTCCCCGGCGCTCTTAATATCCCCATCCAATATGACGAACCGAACGTGTCGCTTAGCTTCAAGGGCTTGATGACTGACGGGCAGCGGATAGTCCTGCGGACTGATCCTTCTCTGGCGCTGGTAACGGTAATGCCTGATTACCTAAACGCGATTGAGGACCTATACCAGCAGTCACTAAAAGTTGTGAACAGCTATCAGTCCGGCATTGACGATCTATATCAACAGTCACAGGCAGCGATCGGAAAGTATGCGTTTACCGAAAGCGAAACAGCTCTTCCCGCTGGGTTGACCTTACCGCCCGATCTGCCTTCCCTTCCGATTACTCATAACACGAAAACCGACGCCCCCGGTTTCATCGGTGTAATGACTACTGCTGAACAGGCCGCTCTCATAACGGTTAATCCAACCGCCACGACAATCATCGACGAATTGTTTCAACGTCCTCGACTGGCGATAAAGTTTTATGAACTCGCGTTCAGCGAACCACTCGATAAACTGCCGCCATCGTTGGACTTTAAAGCCCAACTACCTGCCGAACTCTCAACCAGGATTACCTACGACGCCGAGCAGCGATTGCTTCTTTTCGACGGCATCATGAGCTCAAGTGATCGGGCCGCACTCGACGCTCTCGTCCCAACCTCCGAGTTCGCGTATCACAGCGCGATAACGAGTCTGTTCTCGCAGCCTTTAAGTATGACCTTGCCCGACGAGCGCATTTGGCTCACGGACAATGATCTTGATACGTCCGTGGCGGCCAACGACACGTGGGCAAAGCGCCTGGCAAACGCCACGATCAAAGCTCTGAACTACTTATCGAAAACGCTCAGTGCCACTGCCGTCATTCAGTCAGGCAGCATGCAACTGAAACTGACAGAAGCACTGACACGATTGCTGTTAACTCAATACAAAATCGTGCCCGGCTCGCCTACGTCGGTGACACTCTTCGCAAATCTAACTGAGGACTTCGCGATAAAGACTGTCGCGGTTGATTATCTGGAGCCTACGCTGAAGGACACTTATGACGGCTGGTTCTGGGTAACACGCGTTGCCGCCATTTGGAAGAAGTGGAAGATTTCATTTGAAGACTGGCAACAGTTGACTTCAATCGCCACAGCGGCAAAACTGCTCGATTTTTTCACATTGCCTCTCGTCAGCACTGGAACAGTCGCTTCGATCGACAGGTACTTGCGAACCAGTCGGCTGCTGCGACTGCGCGACACTTTGCCAGAGACCGGGACAAGTCTCTTTACCGTGTTAGAAAGGTTGAACAAGTCGATTCCTACCCCAATTGCCGATATCGGGGATCTCGCCGGCTCGCCTTTTCCAGCCGACGTCGAGCAACTGAACGACACCTGGTCTAAGACTGACGTGGAGGCACTCATTAGTGCGCTAGATCTCACACCGTCAGATTATCTGTTGGCGGAGAGTTGGGAACGCCTGCAACAAGCCTCCCATTATTTGGACACTCTCAACTCCGATCCGAGCACAGTAAAAACTTTTGCCAGCCCCGCGATGACCGATGTGCATGCCACGACGCTTAAGGAATTGTCGCGTTCAAAGTTTGGCTCTGAGACATGGCTCACGCTGAGCGGTGAGATACAGGACGTATTGCGCGCACGTAAGCGCGATGCTGTGGCTGCGTTTCTGCTGAGTCAACAAAAACCCGCCGATGCCCCGAGCGGAAAGTGGGAGAACACGAATGACCTCTACGGCTATTACTTACTGGACGTGGAAATGAGTCCCTGCCAACTGATCAGTCGCATGGTCCAGGCGTCGGGATCCGTGCAGTTGTTTGTCCAGCGCTGTTTCATGGGTCTGGAGCCCGAAGTGGAAGTGAAAGCAAACGGCGCAAACGGCGACAGCGCCTGGCGTTGGTGGAAATGGATGAGCAAGTTCCAGGTTTGGGTAGCGAATCGAAAAGTATTCCTCTGGCCCGAAAACTGGATTGAACCGGAGTTGAAACCGGACCGGTCTCAATTCTTCAAAGACCTTGAAAACGAGTTACGCCAAAACGAGATCAATCAAGACAATGTCGAGACGGCGTTTGAAAATTATCTGGAGAAGTTGGACGGTGTGGCGCAACTGGAAATAGCCGGGTTCTTTCAGGAAGACGACGGTGACAACGCGATCGTTCAGGTCTTCGGGCGAACGAAAGGAGCCGAGCCTCACATTTATTATTACCGGCGCTACGACTACCACCAATGGTCGCCGTGGGAAAAAGTAGATTTGGATATTCAGGGTGACTATCTCATCCCCGCTGTTGTTGATCGGGAGCTGTATTTATTTTGGCCAGTCTTCACTGAAGTACCAAACGAAGAAGGAAACAACAAAGTCTCCACGCCCAGTGCGAATCAGAGCGATGTCGAGTTGCAAAAGACCAGGAAGAATCTTCGATTGCAAATGGCCGCCAGCATGTACCGGAAGGGAAAGTGGACGCCTAAGAGGGTCTCTACCGACGCCGCGCTAAGCGGGATCTATGACGTCGAACTCGTTAGGAAGCACTACCGGTTCTATGCCATCGATCGCAGTGATATTGACGGACGCTTGGCCATTAAGTTTGAAGGTAATAGTTTGGACGGTAAAGGAGCCCTCCAGGCGCATCTGTCTGGAGCCTTTGAAATTGCCGGGTGCAAAGGCGTGCCTGAGTTGGCAAGTCTTCCAGGCTTTTTCGGTCCGGCCATTCGGCCGGAGGAGGACTCTACCGGCCACTTAACTTCATTCCAACGCTGGGTGGAGTTGGGATCAAATCCGGCGCGCAGTGACGGGGAGAATGATTTCTCGCTCAACAGCTTTACGTTGCGCCAATCCGTGCTCGCCCGGGTTCTGGTCCAGACGCCGTGGCTCTTCAGGATGACGTCCGCCTGGCACTTGTCGTACTTCGATAAGCTCATGCTTGATGGACTTGTAGGTCTCGGTCAAGACAACAGCGACGCTTTTTTTACTCGACTTGGAAGTTGGCTGCCGTTTTTCTACGACGACCGGAAACGCACGTTCTTCGTGCTGCCCTCGCCAGCCAAAGCTATGGCAATTACGGCCGCCCAGGAGCGGGATCCCAGGATCTACTACCCCGAACTTAAGAAGATGGTCCGGAGCTTGGAGGATTTCTTCGAGCGGGATGTGCAAAGGGGGCTTGATGGGTTTGAGGTTGGTACCCTCCCTGGCGACATCCGCACGGGACTGGAGCAGTTTCTCCAACAGCAACTCCGGGACGAGAGAACGCCTCCTTATAGTGACGCCCAGATCAAGGAACTCCTGAAAAGATATTTCATGAGATCCTTCCACTGGTATCTGGGCAATCAGGCGATGAATTTCTTCCAATTTCGCCAGTTTCACTTCACGATCTTCTATCACCCGTTTGTTTGCGATTTCGCGAAGTTAGTTTACAACCCGCTCAAGGGCATTCCGGCGTTAATGAGTCGCGAAACTCAGTTGCAGGACTCGGGCTTTAGCTTCCGTCAGAGCTACGTGCCCACGCCCTCAGTAGTCGATCCGCCGACGGAAAAGTATTACCCGAAAGAAATAGTTGACTTCTCACCTGATGGGGCTTACTCCTCGTATAACTGGGAGTTGTTTTTCCACGCTCCGCTGCTCATAGCCAACGCTCTAAGTAAAAACCAGCGCTTTGAAGAAGCCCGCGACTGGTATCACTTCATCTTCAATCCGATTGGTGTAGAAAGCTCAATGCCCGGCGCTTCGGCCATGAGCAAGTTTTGGATTACCAAACCATTTTTTGAAACCACCGACCCCCAATATGTCCAGCAACGCATCGACAACATTCTTGGGATGCTGGCCGGCAACGCTAACCCGGGCCTTGACAGTCAGGTGCTCGACTGGCGCACTCATCCGTTCGAGCCACATCGCATCGCAAATTATCGCACCGTTGCTTATCAGAAAACGGTGGTGATGAAGTATCTCGACAACCTCATCTCCTGGGGCGATTATCTTTTCCGCCAAGACAGTATGGAGAGTATCAACGAGGCCACCCAACTATATGTACTTGCCGCGGAACTTCTTGGACCACGGCCTAAAAACATTCCGCCACAGGCGAAACCGCCGCTGGAGAGTTTTAACGAACTGGAAAACCAGTTTGATAAATTTTCGAATTCCCTCGTCGAAGTAGAAAACCTGGTGCCGCCATCGACGGGCAATACAAGTGCGGGAAACGCAGCACCGCTGCCAATGCTCTACTTCTGCATCCCGCACAACGAAAAGATGATTGGCTACTGGAACACTGTCGCCGATCGTCTTTTCAAAATACGCCACTGCATGAACATCGAAGGCGTAGTGCGCCAGTTGGCGCTATTTGAACCTCCGATTGATCCGGCGGCGCTTGTTAAGGCCGTCGCTGGTGGTGTGGACATCAGCTCGGCACTCGCTGACCTGAACGCGCCCCTGCCTATTTATCACTTCAATGTCTACGTGCAGAAAGCAACCGAAGTCTTAAACGACGTGAAAGCACTCGGCGGAGCTTTGCTCTCGGCGCTGGAAAAGAAGGACGCGGAAGCGCTCGCATTGCTGCGGCAAGAGCAGGAAATCACGTTGCTCGGCGCTGTAAAAGCTGTGCGTGAACAACAAATCGCCGAGGCCAAGGAGAATGCAGAAGGAATTCGCCGTTCAAGAAAGATGACCGAGGAGCGAAGAAACTTTTATCGGGATGTGAAAAAAGTCAGTGACTGGGAAAAAGCATCAATGACGGCGCATGGACTCGCCATCGTTTCCGAAATTGTCGCTACCGTGATGAATGCTACAGCCGGAATCGCTCATTTAGTCCCGGACTTTAACCTGGGTGCTTCTGGATTCGGAGGCACGCCTCACGTCGTCGCGGTCTATGGTGGGGCAAACGTAGCAGAGTCTGCCTTCAATTGGGCGGCATTTTTTGGCGGGCTAGGGGGGATATTGCATTCCGGAGCCAATCTAATGTCAACCCAGGCAGGCAATGAGCGCCGTTGGGACGATTGGAAACTTCAGGAACGTCTCGCTGAAAAAGAATTACTGCAACTCGACAAGCAAATTTCCGCTGCCGAACTGCGCCTCGCCATCGCCGAGAAGGAACTAGAGAACCACCAGATCCAGATCGAGAACGCGAAAGCTACCGATGCTTTCATGCGCTCGAAGTACACCAACCTGGAGTTATACCAATGGCAAGTGGGCGAGATTTCAAACGTGTATTTTCAGAGTTACAAACTCGCTTACGATTTAGCAAAGCGAGCCGAGCGTTGCTTCCGTTTTGAGCTCGGCCTGCAAGACAGCAGCTTCATCAATTTCGGTTACTGGGACAGTTTGAAAAAAGGGCTGCTCGCGGGGGAGAAACTCCAATACGATCTGCGACGGCTCGAGACGGCCCACCTCGATCAAAACCGCCGCGAGTTTGAACTGACAAAACACATTTCTTTAGCGCTGCTCGATCCGCTGGCCTTAATCAAGCTGCGCGAAACAGGGAGATGCTTCTTCCAATTTCCAGAAGAGATATTTGATCTCGACTATCCGGGACACTTCCTCCGCCGCATCAAGTCAGTGAGCCTGACGTTGCCCTGCATTACTGGGCCATACACAACCCTCTCCTGTACTCTGCGTTTACTGAAGAGTGAGATTCGAATAACTTCCGATATCCCGGACGAGTATGCACACAACTCCGACGGCGATCTGCCGGCGGATGACCCTCGGTTTATCGAAAACAACATCCCTGTAAAAGCCATAGCCGCGAGCAGTGCGCAAAACGATAGCGGACTATTCGAACTGAACTTCCGCGACGATCGTTATTTGCCTTTCGAAGGCGCCGGCGCCATTAGTGCGTGGTCGCTGGAATTGTTCACTGACCCGTCATCAGCCGATTTTGGCCGGCGGTTACGCCAATTCGACTACACAACGATTTCGGACGCTGTCGTGCACGTAAAATACACGGCGAGAGAAGACGCTGGACCATTCAAGATTAAAGCGATCGAAAATCTCCATACCTACTTCGGCCAGAATGGAAACCCTACTCCTTCGCTGCGAATGCTGGATCTGCGGCAGGAGTTTCCCAGCCAGTGGCATCGCTTCGTAAACCCAACTAATTTCACCGCGCCCAATATCTTTGAGTTCGAAATGTCGCCGAGCTTGTTTCAGATCAAGGACATGGACAACACCCTGAGTATTAATACGATCTGGTTTTTGGCCCGGTGCAAGGATGCACGAGCCTACGAGATCGTCTTGACGCTACCTGCAGCAGGCCCATGGGCTTTTTCGTTGCCGGAAGTTAACCAATATGGCGGTCTACACTTCGGCCAGAAGGACGTTTCGAACCTTGAGGTCGTGCCAACGGATCCGCCGGTGCTATGGCAGTTGAAAATGACCAGTCCCCTAGGCGCCAACTTGCAGGATAATGAAGTCGAGAATCTCATCATGGTGTTGGGATATCAGATAGCTTCAGTCGAAACGGGCTGAACTCGAAGTAAGCGTCAACTCAATCACTTCTGATCTGACGGGAGGTCATCACAATGCCGAGGAAGAACAATATTTGTTTCGCCATAATGCCCTTTCAAGATTTTGATAATCACTGGGAACTAGCTTTTAAACCGGCAATTCAGGAGGCAGGGTTGGAGCCATTGAGAGCTGACGAAAAAAGTTTGGGCACTAACACAATCGTAAAAGACATTACCAACTCTATTTTTAATGCGCGGATGATCATAGCAGACGTTTCCGGTCGAAATCCTAACGTTCTCTATGAACTCGGATTAGCCCACGCTGCTAAAAAGCCTGTGGTCATACTTGTGCAAGATGATCAGGATGTTCCCTTCGATCTAAAGCACATTCGCTACCTTAAATATAGTGATCGTAAGTTGCCTCAATTAAAGCCGGCGCTGATTGAGCGCATAAAGAGTACGATGGCAATGGATGAAAAAAGCCAGCCAGACTTTTTCCCAGAGCTAAAGATAATGAGTGAGAGCGTGATAGAAGAACTCGAATACTTACGACAAAGATCCAAGCCACTTAAGATTTCCGTAGTCCCGGAGAATGCTGACATCTTTTTCAATGACAGATTTATTGGATCACCTCCCCAGTTCGTACACGTCAATCCTGATGCTGAAAGGAATACCGTATCAGCGGTTGCGGTCGAACATTTAGAAACCTACATGGTAATCATGCCGGAAGATATAGAAAGGGGTGAGGTAACGATCAAACTTGAATCAGCAATGAACGATGTTAACTGGAACAAACTAGTACCTCAATGGTTGCGATTCAGAAGAAAATATCCCGACAATCCGGTTCTAATGCGAGCTGTTGCAAAGTATTTCAGCGACACCGGCTCAGCAGAGGATGCCTTAGCTGAAGCCAAAGAGCTAATAGAGGCAGCGCCCCTATGGTACATGGCGCAGATCATGCTTGGATATGTTCTGCTAAAACCAGTCCTGGAAAAAGAGCCCGGATCGGAAGCGAACCTATGTGAGGCCGCTAAGTACTTCCGAAATGCTATTGTTTTAGAGCCACACCACTACGTTGGCTATTTTAACCTGGCCATTGTTCATCTATTGAAAGGCCAGCTAGAGGAATGTATGAACTACCTCGGGGATATTTGTGCAGACCCACAGAAAATAAACACCTATAAGCAAATAAGTGGGAATCTCTTTGAAATTTACGAGAAAGAGTTTAAACCATTGCGTTTGGATGAGAGATTTAAGAGTGAGTTTGAGACATTGGTCAATAAGCTTAATGCAAGGTGAATGGAGAACTTCAACTCATAACTAGATGAGATCACCAACTGCCAACTCCTAAGACTTTAGGAGTTCAACTGGCCAATATCTGGCCAAAAATAACAGCAAACAGCGTGGACGCTATGATAAGGAATGGGGAAGAACGTCAAAACCCTTGCTTTTCTTCGGTGGCTGCAACTGTGGAAAAGGCAAACACTTACGTTTTTGCCGAGCGTCTAATTCGCACTGCGGAGGTCAGGGGTTCGACCCCCCTTCTGCTCCACCAATAGTTTCAATCATTTACGGCTGCTAGCACCGGCGGCCGTATTTCATTTGTGGCCAATTTGTGGACGCTTCTTCGGGAACTCAGTTTTATTGCTTCAACGGCCACGCGTTTCTTTTCTTCAACTGATCTCACGTAACGCATAGTCACACGAACATCGGAGTGGCCCAGAAGTTGAGCAATCGTAAAAGCATCGCATTCGGCCTCGGCCAAGCGAGTGCCGAATGTCGCTCTGAGATCCTTCCAGATTTATCCCTCGATACCAGCGTCGGCAGGCAGTGTGAAACCCTTCTTCACTTCCCGCTGACGTTCGTCGTCGTCGTTAAGACTAACAAAAACATAATCATCAGGCCGCTTGTCCTTGCACTACTCAGCCAGTGTTTGTCTGCCTTCATCGTTCATAGGAATGTCTTAAGCTAAGCATGACAGCGCCACGAGCTAAGTCGTTATGCTCGTTGATTCTTAGCACTCTTTTAATTTTGTTCCGAGACTCAAGTTCCTAATTTCGGAAATAGGAGTTAGGCAGACGGACCGCCCGGGGGGGTTGAGGTGCGGTCTAAAATTTTTATGTTCTTTCCCAGCAAGCATAAAACTAGCCGTGGAAAGGCAGATCACTGATCATACGGAGCTTTGGAAGTCTTGTTACCAGTTCAACATTCATATATAAATGCTGCGCTAGCCGTTGATCCTCGTCGCCGAAAGAACTATTCGCAACAAAGAATGAATTGCATTTGTGATCTCATGATCTTGGCCAACACACTCTAGACTTGTTGGCTGCTCAAGCATATTGAAGTTGAGTGTCTAGAGCGTATTGTCCGGAGCTCAGGTAAAAAAAGCACTTCCCACATTCAGCGTTGCGTCTCTCCTGCGTAAGTAATTGATTAAGGTTGCGATATTTATGAAAAACGATACCCTTAATGGTGAACAACACCGACTCACCAGGTTAGCAACGGACTTCCCTTTTCCTCTTGCATTGGTCGTCAGGGAGTATGTCGACGAAAAAAACACATTTGTTAAATTACACCGGATGACGGACACGGCGGAGCTCCTTACCCGCTTTTTGGCTGGGGTGCTTTTTAGCGACTTATTGCGACAACTTAATCTGTTTCCAAAAGCTCTTTGCAAGGCCCTCACAGAGAAGATCGAACGCCCTACGTTTGGCGCATGGAAAGAGTTACTTGTCGTCGCCGTCGAGGCATTGCCGAAACGGAACGGGCGTAGCGAATGCTTCATAGAAGAGCTACCCAAGTACGTTAAAGAGCATCTGTTGCCCTCCCTTGGAGTGGGAGAAGGCGATCCAACAAAAGAACTTATCTCACTCCGAAATCTGCTCGCTCATTTGGGACGTCTAAGTGATACGCAAGCACAAGACTTACTTAGCAGTCATGAGACACGATTCGAAAGGCTTTTAACTGAACTACTATTTTTAGCAAACTATACTTTACTTGCTTATGACGCTGATGGCAGAACGATACTTTTACGCGGTCATGAACAATTCTGCAGCACTTCTTTAACGCTTGACCAAACAGGCTCCGATCCTCTCGCTAAAGCACACCACGTAGTTCTATTTCGCAACGGCGAACAATTAGATCTTTTCCCTCTACAAATATTCAGCGAGATACAACAGGAACGTGAAGGGGAGATTGAAGTTTATTTCTAATGCAGTGCCACAAATATATTTTCGCCTAAGCAGTAATGAATATTTGGAATATATACCCTTCAGCGACTATGTCGCCTTCTCACAACAACGTGGCGTTGCGTTGGAGCGCTTTCATGAATTATTCCGCCTTGATGAGTGGAGGAAAATAGACAGCACGGAACAACAAAGCAAAGAATTAAAGTTTGATGACCTTATTGCGGAACTCAGTGAAGTATTTGTTGGACGCGTAGATGACATAAGCGAAGTAAAGAAAATCCTAAAAGCCCAGCCGAATGGAGTGCTGTGGATTTCAGGCAAGCCGGGAGTCGGCAAATCCGCGCTCATGGCGCGATTAGTCCGTGATTACCAGAACGCCCCGCAGCATTACCTGACAATTCCGTACTTCTTCCGTATCGGCCATTCTGGTTGCTCAACAGAGCAGTTTCTAAAGGCGGCATTATTACATTTACACGTTGCATTGGGCCTACCTTTCAAACCGGCAGTCACAATTGATGAACAGCGACAGCAATTTGTGGATCTAGTTCGTAATGCCGGTGAATGCATTGGCAAGAAGATACTCTTTCTCGTAGATGGCTTAGACGAAATCTATCGTCTGGAGCCAGCTTTCATCTCCTTACCATTTATTGCTACCGCACCTCGCGTATTGTGGTTATGTGCAGGTCGCAATGAATTGCCAGAAATGGAAACCTCCCTGCGGCAAAGCGGTGCCGAGTGGGTTTTCTCTACTGGCTTGCCTGCTATGGATGAACAAGATATTAGGTCCATGATGACGGCTTACCTGGAGCGACTAAAATACCAACTTTTTGCCCGAGACGAGATTACAGAAGGTCATGCAGGTAATCGATTTCTCGAAGTATTAACTCATAAATCGGACGGGTTACCCCTTTATGTACGGATGGTGATTGATGACTTACGCAGGGGCAAATGGACACTACAAGACGAAGATAAACTGCCAGATGGTCTAAGAGCTTACTTTGAGCAAATCCTAGAACGGCTTCGAGTCAGCGATACTGGTACAGTTTTGACACCGTTATTTTGCTTGTTAGCCTGGGCAGCCGAGCCAATCACTGAGTCGACCCTTAGATTGCTTTTAAGAGAACATTATTTAAGTAAGTCGGAGAGATGGGAGGAGCTGTTTCGTAAGGCGCTAGATCACGGACACTTAATGCTCCGCCCTGCCCTCACCCCTGAGGCGAAAACCGGCTGGACTTTTTACCATGACACGTTTCGCCAGCACCTGCGTGAATCAGTTCTCATAAGAGATAACCGTGAGTGGGCTCTCGAGATAGAGTTTTTTGCAAATGTTGGGTATGGAAGATCTCAGGCGGCGATTCTCTGAACCTCCTCTTGTAGTCCGTCTTTGAAATGCACGCCATCGATTACTTGGGCCAGGCGTGCTGCCCCTTTCAG
>Ga0126311_10000194_pt1 | contig 30397 bp, 24 predicted proteins | sample Plot61_FD_92539 | JGI IMG/M metagenome (GOLD analysis project Ga0126311, IMG submission 92539) | Serpentine soil microbial communities from UC McLaughlin Reserve, CA, USA - Plot61 | ecosystem: Environmental > Terrestrial > Soil > Grasslands | place: USA: UC McLaughlin Reserve, Lake County... | reverse complement strand
TGCATAGACTGGTAAGCGACCAGTCCAATCCTTTCGGCCAACCCGAAGTTTCCGTAGACGACTTCGCTTTCAACGTCAGTATGGGCCAGTGATGCGTGTAGGAGGCCGAGCGCAATCGACGGTCGCTGGACCTCTGCGAAAGGCATTGAGACGAGAACGACGTCCATTGGTTTGAGTATCTCCGCGGCCCTCTGCGGCCCTGTGCGTTCTCGGCGTTAGAAGATATTTTTTGACGCAGAGAACGCAGAGTGCCGCAGAGATTACGCTACTTGAATACCCGCAGCTTCGCGGTCTCCGTCATAGAAGGTCCAGGTCTTATCGAAACCTCCTGTAACAGGACCCGGTATCGGGCTGTGATCCTGGTGTATCCACTCGTAGTAGTTCACCACCTGGTTAACCAATCGCGCCTCTTCCCTCTTTTCGTGTTCAGTTAAACCGTCCAGATAACCTGAATCACGTTCGAGACTCGAAAGCGGTGTTGCTTCCATGTAATCAACCGCAGCACGCAACGTGTAACACGCAACGCGATTACAAATCGCAGTCAGGTAGTGAAGATAATTCTGTTGCGTCTCCGAAACCGGATGAGCCGAAGGCAATCGCAGGTGTGCTTCAAAGAGCAGACCACGCAGAATGTGGCATAAACCCTGGTTGGTAAAATTTCTTTCGTAGAACGTCTTCACCATCCAGTCATAAAACAGGTCGACTTTCGGATCGAGAAACTTGTAGTCAGGATCGAATGAAGTGCCCAGCAGGCGTCCCTCCGATTCGAGCCTGCGCTTGATGGGAGTGCCGGCGTAAGGCAGCATCCGGCAGAACGGCGCAACGGTCCACCCGTCGCCGATGAACTCCTCGAGGAAGCTCACATTCTGACGGATGCTGCGAAACGTCGAATAGGGATCGACCAGCATGAAGCCGAAGTCGAACGACAGTCCAAAGCTTTTCAGGATGCGACCGGCTCTCAAATGCGCCTCCGGCTTAAGCCGTTTGCTCATATTGATCAGCCCTTCTTCGTCGCCTGATTCGACGCCCATGTAAACGTGCGTAAGTCCGCCCGCAATCAGCCGCTCGATCACGTCTTCGTGAATCTCGTCAGAACGACAACTAATCTTGAACGCTATTTTGCCGGCCAAACCTTCGGCAGCGACTAGATCGGCAATCTCCATCGCCCATTCTTTGGCCTTTCTTCCACCTGCCAGGAAGTCGTCATCCTGAAACAGAAAAATCGGAACACCGCGGTTGCGATGTAAATCGATCATCTCGTCGACGACTGCGCGCGGTGCTCGCAGGCGACGCAATGGACCACCTTGCTCCTCATAAAACGGTCGAATGCTGCAAAACGAGCAATCCCATGGACAACCGCGACTGCCCAGAATCGAAGCAGTGGGCATCGGGTGGCCTTCATAATCAATCGATTGCCGATCGGGCCATGGCAGCAGGTCGAGGTCTTCAACTACAGGCGCGAGTGGATCAACGCTGATTTCACCATCGTCCTTGCGAAAGGCAATTCCGGGCAGACCACGCCATTCCGAACCTGTAGCTAAACGGTTCAACAAGTTGACGAGAGTCATTTCACCATCGAAGCGCACGACGGAATCCAGGCCCGGTATGCGCCTGAGAATCTCCGCCGGTTCAAAGCTGGCGTAATGGCCTCCCATGGTGAAGTGCGCGGGTACACCTGCTTCACGCAGAGCTTCAATCACCTGACCAAAGTCAGGCGCCATGTATTGAAAGATCAGCGAGAAGCCGACGACATCCGGCTTTTCATGACGGATGCGTTGCAGGATCTTCTCGGCGTCGGAACGGTAAGTCATGACGATCGCCTCATGGCCTGAGGCGTTCACCGTCGACATTAGATAACGCAAGCCGAGATTATCCTGATCCTGGAAACCGATTAATAAGACCTTTAGTGAGCGAGCGTTCGGATCGCACACTGGTATCTGCATTGGCAGGGATGGGAGTTTTCGCATCTCTAGCCTCCGTGTATGTAGAGAGAAATGCCCGGCGGCTATCGCTTAGCCTGGCTGTTGTTTCTTCAGCGTGTCTATTTGTTTCTTGACCATTTCTTCCATCGCATCGAGCCGTGCTCTTTCGGCGCTGATGCTGTGGATCGTAACTTCAAGTTGTTGCAGTGTTAACCTGCTGAAATCTGGTGGCGGTGGATCGCCGATTTGTCCAATACGCCCCAGCGTAGCGGCAGCGGATTGCGCGAAAACTGCCGGATCAACAATGTGACTGGGCGGCCAGGGAGCTGGATCTACCACTGGAGTTGGGAATGGGCCAGGATCGACTACCGGTGTGGGCCATGGACGACGCCAACCTCCCCAATAAATCCAGGGAACCGGGTCAATTTGCGCTTGCCTGCCAGCCCACGGCGCCGAGTCAACAATGACGCCGCCCGGAGGCGTAAATCCTCCACCGCCGCCGGTAGTGCCGGTCTGTCTTTGAGTCAGCGCGCTTTCTATTCGGGTTAATCTTTCTTCAAGGATTCTTATTCTGTCGTCTGCCATGATGGGTCTCCGTTGATTACAAGGTAGGTCTTAAGAAATCTGGACAACGGGGTAGGGGGGTTACCGGATTGCGAATGTCAGCCAGTTTTGGTGAGCGCGTAGAATAGTACCAACGGGGGTTTGCGTCAATGTTCTTTTTATCAAAGATTTGCGCAAATTGTGGCGAGGATTTATCCGTTAGACGGGCAGGTCGATCTTGAACTTCGAGCCTTGTCCGGGTTCGCTGGCGACGCTGATGCGGCCACCGTGTTGCTCGACGATCTGCTTCACGATTGCGAGACCGAGGCCGGTGCCGCGTTTTTTAGTTGAGAAGAATGGTTCGAAGATCCGATCGCGCGTGGCTTTGTCCATTCCTTTACCGTGATCGGTGATCGTGATCCGAGCGTAACCGCGCGCCGGCTGGCCGTCGCCGTCAGTTTCCGGAGCCAACAACTCAGTCGAGATCAGCACCGCTGAGTTCTCCTGGCTGGCATCGACAGCGTTGGCGATCACGTTCACGAACACCTGTCGCAACTGGTAGGGATCCCAGTGACCCACGATCGAACCGCCCGCGAAGTGTTTGTCGACAGTAGCTTTCTTTTCGCGGATCTTGTCGCTGACAAGATCAATACTGCGTTCAAGTGAGTCGTGGAGATCGACCGTCGATCGCTCGAGTTCTTTCTGACGCGAGTATTGCGTGACGTCAACTACGAGTTTGTTGAGGTGCTTGATGCCGCGCTCGACGAGCTCGATCGTGTTCAGCGCCTCGGGATCGTTTACGCTATCGCGCAGCATTGAGACGCCCAAGCGGATGCTGCCGAGTGGGTTGCGAATCTCGTGTGCAACTTGCGTGGTCGCCTGTCCGACTGCGGCGAGCGATTCACTGCGACGCAACGTGCGTTCAGATTCTGCGGCTTCAGTGGCGTCGACGAGTGTCACGATCTGTCCGCGTTCGCCTTCGATTGTGAGTGGCGATGAATAGACGTCGAACGACTTATCTTCTTCTTCAACCTGCGCTATTAGACGGCCGTGATACGTGGCTTTCGCGACACGGATGGAGGTCACGGTTTCCAACATCTTCATGGCATCGTCCGAACCGAGTCTTTCGAGTACTGACGCGCCGATGCTGGCATTTGGAAAGATCCGGAAGAACGCTGCGTTAGCGCTACGGATTCGGTCTTCGTTATCAAATGCAGCGACGGCACTAACCATTCCTTCGAGCAGTTGTGTAGTGAATGTACGTTCTCGACGCGTCTCCAGCACGCTGCGACGCATCTGTCTGAAGTGTCGTTGCACTTGCCATATGGTGCCTGCTGCGACTAAGGCGCCAACAAGAACAGCAAGTATGCTCCAATTGAGAATTGTGCGGTTTGCTTGCCGTTGAATACCAGCTATCTCTGAATTGACATCTTCATAGTTATTTTGTGCCTGGGTTAATGCTTTATTGAAATCATCTTCCAGCTCCTTATATCTATCGTAACCATGCAAACTGAATTCACGTGGATCTTCAGTCACATCGATATACGCCTGCAGCCTATTCTTAAACGCTTCCCATTCTTCAGGCTTCAAGTTCGGTATAGGCTCTTTCAATAAACTCTGTGTGGCCCGCAGCTCATCACGTGCGTTACGAACTTTGAAATCCCAGGGTGGTGTCAGTTCGCGACGGCCCATCGCTGCGTCTCGCAAACGAGCATTAGCGTGAAGATTAATAGTCTTAAGATGAACATTTAATAGATAACCGAGTTGAGTGGAATACTTAACCGTGCGCCTGCTGGCGAAAAGACCGACCTCATTCATCTGATTGGCGCTTTTCATGCCCAGTGCCAAAATAACACCCAACAACAACAGAAAGCCGATGATTAGCGGGGCGAGAGCCGGCGCATATCCCGGTCCTCGCTCGGACGAACTACTCGCGTCGGATCCCGGATCCGGCATCCTCCGGTAAACCACCTCAGGCTTTTTTCGCTCAGGCATTACGGCTTTGCATCCATCCAATTGTCGCCCACACCAACATCAGCCACAAGAGGCACATCCAGCTCAACCGCAGTTTCCATTTCGTGCTTCAGTACTTCCGTGACTTTCGCGACTTCTTTCTCAGGCACTTCAACCAACAACTCATCGTGAACCTGCATCAACAAACGCGACTCAAACCCAGCTCGCTTGAATTCCTCATCGACTTTCAGCATCGCCATCTTAACAATGTCGCTGGCTGTTCCCTGGATCGGCATGTTGATCGCCTCGCGCTCCGCCGCTTTGCGAATGTTGGCGTTGCGATCGTTTATGCCCGCGAGCGGCCTGATACGACCGTAAATTGAACGCACATATCCATGCTCGCGCGCGCGAATGGGCACTTCCTCCATGTATCGCCGCACGCCTTTGTACGTGTTGTAGTAATCCTCGATGACTTTCTTCGCTTCCTGCCGGGAAATCCCCACTCGTTGCGACAAGCCCCACGGCTCAATCGCATACGCAATCGCGAAGTTCACGATCTTCGCGAACCGTCGCGCTTCTTTGAGTTGCTCGTAAGTCTGCGCGCCAAAGACCAGCCGCGCCGTGCGTGCGTGAATGTCTTCGCCCTTCTGAAACGCTTCCACCATTACCGGATCCTGCGTGATGTGGGCCAACAAGCGCAATTCGAGTTGTGAGTAGTCCGCCGAAATGATTTTGTTGCCTTTCTCTGCGACAAACGCGCGGCGAATACGACGACCCATCTCACTACGAATCGGAATATTCTGGAGATTCGGATCGCTCGATGACAGACGTCCCGTTGCGGCGACAGTTTGATTGAGCTGGCAGTGAATGCGCCCGTCGGTCGCGATCTGCTGCGGCAACGCATCAGTGTAGACGCTCTTCAGTTTGTCGAGCTCACGATAATCAATGATCAGACGCGGCAGTTCAAACTGTTGGGCCAACTCTTCGAGCACCGCCTTACTCGTCGAAACACGACCGGTCGAAGTCTTCCTGCCGATGTCGATGTTCAGATCCGCGAGCACTTCGCCGACTTGCTTCGGCGAACCGATATTGAACTCGCGTCCGGCAAGTTGATAAATCTGCACCGTAAGCTTGTGAAGCTCCTGACCGATGTAATTCGAAAGATCGGCAAGCACTTTCGGATCGACTTTCAAACCCACACGCTCCATACGATAGAGCAGCGGCGCCAAAGGCAGTTCGACTTCGGAATAGATCGATTCGAGTTTCTTATCGAGAATGCGATTACGCAGGACGTGCGCCGTTTGCGCGGTCAGGTCAGCGGCAGTGACGGTTTGCCACGCGGTGTCGGGCCAGTTAGCTGCGGGAGCGTTGTGGTTTTCGATTCCGAGCGCCTCGCGCGCGAGATCGTGCAACTCATACTTGCTGCGACTCGGATCGAGAAGATACGCAGCCAGAAAGGTATCGTCCTTGACGCCTTCGAGAGTGATGTTGAACCGATCCAACAAACCGACTGCACGTTTCAAATCGTGAACTGATTTCTCAATCAAACCATTTGATAACACGTCGCGAAGCGTCGCAATCGCAGTATCAACTCCACCCGAGAATTTTTCGAGATCTACATAGCCTGCGACGCCCGCTTTCGTCGCGAAAGCGATTCCGCGTGTCGCCTGCAACTCCGTAAAGCACTCTTGCTCGCCGGTTCCTGCGGGAGTTGAATCAGCCACCGCAACACCGACACTCTCCGCGTCAAACAACGTGCGCACGAGGTCGTCAAGATCACTCTTCTTCTGCACGATGCGATAGTTGCGCGCCGACTCGGCACTCGCCGGACGTTCAACGGCCGCATCCGCATATTCCTTTATCAGATTCACGAACTCCAGCTCGTGAAAGAGTTCGTATGCAGCAGCGCGATCCGGCGGCCGCGCTTTGATCTTTTCAAGGTCAAGAGGCATGTCGAGATCGATCCGGATTCGCGCCAGCTCGCGCGATTGTCGAATCAGATCAGCGTTGTCACGCAACGACTCGCGATAACTTTTGTGTTTGACTGATTCCCAATTCGTCAGCGCGGCTTCGATCGATCCAAACTGCTGGATGATCTGCACTGCTCCTTTTGAACCGATACCCGGCGCGCCCGGGATATTGTCGATCGAGTCGCCCATCAGGCCGAGCAGATCGACGAGTTTGTCGGCAGGCACGCCAAACTTATTTTCCACCCACGCTTCATCGCACCACTCGATCGGCGGCACCGGCTCCTTGCGCTTCACCACTTGCGAGTTCTGCCGCATGCAGACGACATATGGATCGCCAACGAGCTGGCACATATCTTTGTCATTCGAGACGATGACTGCCTGCATCTGTCTTTCTGCGACCTGGCGCGCCAGTGTGCCAATCACGTCGTCGGCTTCGTAACCCGGATAGTTGATGACCGGAAGATTCAAGACCTCGCAAAGCCGTAAGATATAGGGCATCTGTTTGGAAAGATCTTCAGGCATCGCGAGCCGGTTTGCTTTGTAGTCGGCGAAGGTCTCGTGCCGGAACGTCTTTTCGCGCGACTCGAAGATGGCGGCGATGTAGTCAGGCTTCTCTTCACGGAACAGTTTGAGGAGCATGTTGGTGAAGATGTAAACGGCTTGCGTTACGAATCCCTGCGAGGTGGCCAGTGGCGCGGCGCGATTCTGCATCGGCGCGAAAAAAGCGCGAAAGATGTGCGACATCGAGTCAATTAGAAAGACACGTTGAGGTCGCTCATTATTGGCTACAGACTGTTTGGCAGGCATGTGCTGAGATCATAGGAAGCTGATAGGAGTGTGTCAAACAAGAGCTTTGTTTCACGCAAAGACGCAAAGAAGGACGCAAAGACTGCTAACTAATCTTTGTGTCTTTGCGTCTTCCTTTGCGCCTTTGCGTGAAACAACTAGCGACTCAACTCACTGACATGCGCGCGGACGGTTTCGCCGAGGGTTTGGAGGTTGTAGCCGCCCTCGAGACACGAAACGAGGCGGCCCTGGCAACTGCTGTCCGCCCACTGTTTCAAAGCCCTCGTGAAGTCAACAAAATCCTCGTCTGTCAAAAGCAATTGCCCCAATGGATCGCCGAGGTGAGAATCAAAACCCGCGGAAATGATGATTAAATCAGGCGTGAAATTAGCCGACATCTCCTCGAGCGCCGCTTCAAAGCCGCGCTTGTGCTCAACTACCGGCGTCGCCGCGCGCAACGGAAGATTCAACGTGTAGCCGAGTCCACGTCCAGTTCCCTTCTCGCCGCGCGACCCTGTTCCCGGATACCACGGATACTGATGCGACGAAAAGAAGAACACCGTCGGATCAGCGTAGAAGATACCCTGCGTGCCATTGCCGTGATGCACGTCCCAATCGATGATCGCGACCTTCTCAATCTCCGCGTACTTCTGTTGCGCGTAACGCGCCGCAATCGCGACGTTGTTAAAAAGACAAAATCCCATCGAGCGTTCTTCAGTTGCATGATGTCCCGGCGGTCGTACGGGCACAAATGCATTCCTGATTTCGCCCGCCATGATCAAATCGATCGCCTGGCACGGCGCCCCCGCTCCGCGTTTCGCAGCGTCGAGTGAACGCATCGACACAACCGTATCCGGATCCAAATAACCGGTACCTTCGCTCACTACTCTCTCGACGTGTTTGTACAGTTGCGGTGAATGAGCCGCCTGAATTTCGCCACGCGCCGCCTCACGCGCCTCGACTTCACGCAACCTGGACCAAAGTCCCGCATCGCCACGCAACGCGTCCATTACCACACTGTAACGAGAAGGATTTTCAGGATGGCCGGGTCCGGTGTCGTGCTCGCGAAAAACTGGATGATGAACGATCGCGGTTGTCATAAGTAACAAATTACCACAAAGTACAAAGCCATCCACCGCCCCGCTGGAACCGTACGATATCGAAACGGTTTCCGCAGCTTCATCAGACAAATCGCGGGTTAGAGATTGGGAATGCTGTTTGCCGAAGTGTCGATGCAAGACAAGGTCGGCGGAGGTCAGGGGATGAAAAGGTTACTTGCCTTGATACTTGTATTAACCCTGCTGGTGTTTGCTGGAACGCTCGTATCGGCAGATGGAAAAACCAGCGCTACTAATAGCGATTTCAAATCTCGACAAGAGTATCGAACAAACGGAGGCTAAGTGATGGCATACGATGAAGAACAAGCAAGAAGAAGCCGAGTTGTAGTGGAGACACCAACCGAAAGACGTGAGGTTGTGAGTTCACAGTCGGTGCGAACGCCGGACAACAGCGGCATTTCAGCAGGAATGGTCGGCGTACTTGTTGTGGTAGCTATCGCGTTGATAACGATGCTGGTCCTATTCTGGATGAGCAGTCAGCCGACAACTGACAACGCTAATCTTGCGGCACAGCAGCCACCGACGACTGTCGTGCAGCAACCAGCACCGGCTCAGCAACCTCCGGTGATCATTCAACAACCGGCGCCGGCAACACAGCCCGCACCTATCATCGTGACTCCACCTGCAGGTGGTACGACGACGATGCCGGCCGAGAGCGCCAGCAGCGCCGCTAACATGGATTCGACTATCCAGGCGGCAGTCGACAAGAAACTCGCGGACGATCCGGACATTTCACCGCTTGGCATCACAGCGACAGTGCTGGACGGAAAAGTGATGCTGATCGGAACAGTAAAGACAGAAGAGATGAAGACTCGGGTTGAACGAATGGTGAAGCAAGTCAAAGGCGTGAAGGCAGTCGATAACCAGATCAGCGTTATCGCGTAGGTAGTCAACTATCGATGGGCGCGGATTCAATCCGCGTCCATCGGTGTTTTAAAGACGTCTCGATCACGAGCTTTCCCGACTCACAGTTCAACACCAGCCGCCGCTCGTCACCATTCTCAAATAATTCAGTCGATTCGATTGGACCAGTGCTTGTGTCATTGGCTTGATCTACGAAAGTACGCAGCTCCTCTAACTCCGCGATCGCAAGTGACTGCGGCACGAGACCCATTTCCATATCGAGATAGATGTTCCAGACAAATCCGATGTCGAGAAGTATGTAAGCGGTTTCGTCCCAGATGAAATGACCCAAAGGAGTGGCGCCGACGACGTGCGCGATCACGTGGTCCTGATGAGTATTTGTCTCTGTCGCAGTCCAGGTCATTCCTTGATCTCGAATTCCATCAAACTCTTTGACTTCACCGCCGCGATAGCCGCAGAGATGAGCGAGCCGGCGCCGCCGATCACGACCGACAGAGGCGCGCCGATAAACCCGGCCAGCACACCCGCCTCCAACTCACCAAGCTGCGGTCCACCCATGAAGAACATCATGTTGATCGACGTCATTCGACCACGCAAATGATTCGGTGTAACGAGTTGTCGAATCGTTTGCCGCAACACTGTGCTGACCGTGTCTGCGGCGCCGGTTACGGCAAGCATCAGTAACGAAAACCAGTAGACGTTTGACGCGCCAAAAGCTGCCGTGGCCACGCCGAAAACCGCGACCGAGTAAACCACCAGGCGTCCTTGCCTGTGAAAAGTTCCGAGGCGCGCCATTACCAACGCAGTCAACACCGACCCCATCGCAGGCGCCGCTGCAAGGAACCCGTAACCTCGCGCGCCGACGTGCAATCGTTCCTGTGCGAAGATCGGCAACAGCAACGTCGCTGAAGCGAAGAATGTTGCGGCGAAATCGAGTGTCATCGTTTGCACGATGATCGGAGTGCGCCAGACAAACTTGAGTCCTTCTTTAAGTGCAGCGAAGCTCAGCGCATCTTTGCGTTCAATCTCCAATTCCGGTTTGCCGCTGGTGCGCATCGAAATCACCGCCGCGATCACTGCGAGAAACGAGAGTGAGTTGATGCCGTAAATGATTGCGGGGCCGCTTTCGGCAAGCACGAAACCCGCGATCGCCGGTCCGGCAATGGTGGCAACGTTGAAGACGATGATTCCGAGACTGACTGCGTTCGGAAAATCCTCGGCTGGAACGAGTGTAGGCATTAATGCTTGTCGTGCAGGGGTGTCAAACGCTTGCGCCGCTGCGGCAATTCCGCTCAGCACGTAGATGGGCCAAACACTCTCCAGGCCCGCGAAAGTGCCGGCAGTCAACAACGCCGCAGTCGCCAGCATGACACTTTGCGTCGCGACCATCAGACGTTTTCGATCAAACGCGTCCGCCACGACGCCGCCCGCAAGTGAACAAAAGATGATCGGCAGGCCGCGGAAGAGTCCGACGAGGCCGAGCGCAAATGCCGATTTTGTTAAAAGGTAAACGTGCCAGTTGATCGCGACGAACTGCATCTGCGATCCGGTAACGGACACAATCTGGCCCATCCAAAGAAGCCGAAAGTCGCGGTGACGTAAAGCAGCAAATGCGGAATGGTTCGGAGAACTCACGTATCGCCGTACGACTCGTTTAACTTGCGGAAATGGTAGGCCATCGCGGCATGTCGCAGCAACTCCACCATGCGATCGTGATGTGTGCGCGCTGCCTGAATGAAGAAACGCCAGAACTCGCGTCGCTCCGCATCAAGCACGCCTAGCTTAAACGCAACGCGCAGGAACGCCGTCAGCGCTTTGAAGCCGTGATACTGGTGCGCTTCCGGGAAGTCCTGCGGCACGCGCTGCAACGAGTCGAGCGCGCGGCGATAGTATTCGCTCGGTTTGTAGATCGTGCGCATGATTCGTTGATAACCAGTAATCAACGTGTCGACGTCCATCTTGGGAATGAAGTTGACGGTGGCGATGGTGTTGTTACCCGTAGCGTCGGCGCCGAGCAGCCGTCCTTCTCTTTCGAGACGTTTCCACAGTTGCGTGTCCGGGAGTGCATTCAGCATTCCGACCATGGCGATGGGAATTGCGCTTTCGCGAATAAACTCGATCTGCCGTTCGAAAATATCTTCCGGATCGTTGTCGAAACCGACGATAAAGCCGGCCATCACTTCCATGCCGTGATTCTGAATCTTCCGAACCGACTCGAGCATGTTGCCGCGGTTCTGTGGTTTCTGAGCTTCTTTCAGACTCTCTTCAACGGGAGTTTCGATACCGAGAAAAACGCGCCGAAATCCGGCGTTCTTCATCGCGGTCAGTAAGTCGTCATCATCGGCGAGATTGACGCTCGCTTCAGTCAGTAACGAAAACGGAAAACCGTTTTTCTTTTGCCACTCGATCACTTCGGGCAGAAGCAGGCGAACGTTCTTCTTGTTGCCAATAAAATTGTCGTCGACGATGAACAATGGACCGCGCCAGCCTAATCGTTTCAAGGCGTCGAACTCGGCGAGTATCTGTTGATTACTCTTCGTGCGCGGCACGCGTCCGTAAATCTCGATGATGTCGCAAAACTCGCATGAAAACGGACAGCCGCGTGAATACTGTAACGACATGCAACTGTATCTCTTGAGATTTGCGAGACCAAAGTCCGGCACAGGCGTGAGAGCTAACGGCGGGCGTTCGGGGGCTTTGTAAGTGCGTTTAGCTTGTCCGCGCTGGAGATCTTCAAAAAACTGCGGCAGGGTTGTTTCCGCTTCGCCCTGGAAAATGTGATCGGCGTCCGGAAGCTCCTCGATGGTGCTGGTGACGTATGGACCACCGAGCACGATCACCTTGCCACGTTGTTTACAACGTTGAGCCACCTCATGAAGCGACTCCTTTTGTGCGAGCATGCCGGTGATAAAGACCATGTCAGCCCACTCGATATGCGAATCTTTCAACCGCTCAATGTTCAAATCAACTAGCCGTCGTTCGCACTCACGCGGCAAAAGACTGGAAACGGTTAATAGACTAAGGGGAGGAAACACACTGCGCTTTCCTTCAAACGGCAGCGCATAACGAAAACTCCAGTACGTTTCCTCAAACTCCGGGTTAACCAACAAAATTCGCATTGCGTCTCCTCCCAAATCGGGCGCACTTCTACTTTGTGTCAAAACGAACAAATGGCGATCGGGTCAAATGGGGATAACTGATGTTAGCTCGAATCCGATTTCTGCGGGTAATAATTCTGTAAAAATACACTAATAAACATCGTTGTGGAAATACAAGGCATCCAACCTGTCTCTTCGATAAGGGTTGTGCTATAAAATCGCCTACTCAACTCGGCCCGAAACAACGAAAGGTATACGCACTATGAAGACACAACTTTCACGCGCTCTTGCCACTCTTCTAATCGTACTGTTCTCCCTGTCGCCAGTTTGGGCGACATGTGGTGGCGGCGGTGGCGGCGGAACTGGTGGCGTTGGCGGCGGCGGCAGAAGTGAAGGACCAGCGCCCGCCGTTTACAAGGTGCCGTGGAAGATCTACGAGCCGAGAACCGTACCCAATAAAGGTCTCGTGTTGTACTGGTTTCCAGCCAGTAACGACGAAATGAAGAAGTCGAGCCTGCTTGGGTCACGATTACTTACGCTCTACTCCGCTCAATGCATCACGATGACTGTAGCTGACGCGAAGACGCCCGAGCTGCAACCGATCATTGGTGATTCGGCACTGCCGGTAGCAGTATTGGCCAGTTCGGATGGCTCGCCGATCAAGAAAGTGGAAAACACTGGCGGCAAACTCAAGGTCGAGCAGGTCGAGAAAATCGTCGAGGCTGAAATGAAACAGCGCGAGACCGCACTCGACACTTCTTTGAAAACGGCGAAAGAAAAAGCGAAAGCCGGTGACAACGACGGCGCGATTGCACTTCTGAAACCCGTCGCCGAAGAAAAGTGCCTGTTTCCGAAAAAAGCTAAAGACGCTGCGAAAGAGTTGAAGAAACTTGGTGTTGAAGAAGTCGGCAGCATTCCTGACTCGCCGATCTTCGATCGCGTGCAGAGTGCGAAGATCGAAGCTGTGATGCGACAAGGTTTGCGTGCAGAGATCGCTGAGCGCTACGTCACTGCTGAAGGTCTCTACCAGCGAGCTCATCGGATGGACCCGGCCGATCCGACGCCGCTGCGATACCTCGGTGAAGTTTATCGACATCACACTGGCGAGTGGGACAAAGCCCGCGCGACTTTCAACACGATTCTCAATATGCCTGCGGATGCTACCGCTCGTGCCGTTGCTCTGCACGGACTCGGCAAGATGACGATTCACGACGGCGAGTTTAAGAAGGGCTTGTCGTTGATGGAGCATTCAGTCGCTGAATTTCCGCTCGCGCTCGCTTATCGCAATCTCGCAGTCTACTGGAACTCTGAAGGCGATCTGGTCCAGGGCAATGCTTACACTCAAAAGGCGCTGGCACTCGATCCGAAAGATCCGTACAACCTCGTGTTCGCGGCAGTATTCATGGCTGCTTCGGGCCATGGCGATGAAGCGTTGAAGATCGCGCAGGCCAATCGCAATCTCTTGCCGGCGTCGTACAACCTGGCGGCAATCTATGCGCAAACTGGTCATCGTCGTGAAGCACTCGCACTCCTGCAACGTCACTTTTTCAGTTACGAACGCTACCATGCGGTGCGCGCAAAGGAGATGATGGAGGCGCGCGTCGATGCCGTGTTTGATTCACTGCGCCAGGATTCGCAGTTCCTGGCACTTACCAGCGGCGCCGACGGCAGGCTTCAGATGCCGATGCGAAAGATGACCGGCTCGTCAAATCGAGACTGATCAAACTTGGCCCAATATCGTATCTGGCAAGTCATCGCGGCTTCCGCTGTCGGTACCATGATCGAATGGTACGACTTCTACATCTTCGGAAGCCTTGCAGTAATTATCGCACCACTCTTCTACCCCGAAGGTAACGACACGTTGGCCTTAATCGCCTACTTGTCGACCTTCGCGGTCGGATTTGTAGTCCGTCCCTTCGGCGCACTCTTCTTTGGACGCATCGGCGATCTCGTCGGACGGAAGTATGCCTTTCTCGTGACGCTGATCATCATGGGCGGCGCAACGGCCGCTATCGGTTTCCTGCCCACGTATGCCACGATCGGAATTGCTGCCCCAATTATTCTCTTGCTGATCCGTGTGCTTCAAGGACTCGCGCTCGGTGGTGAATATGGCGGCGCTGCTGTTTACGTCGCCGAGCATGTGCCGGACGAGAAGCGGGGCTTCTATACCAGTTTCATTCAGATCACTGCGACACTCGGGCTGTTCGCTTCGCTGCTCGTCAGTATTCTGGTCCAGAATGCGATGACGCCGCAGACATTCAGTGCGTGGGGCTGGCGTGTACCGTTCATCATTTCGATCTTTCTCGTCGGCGTATCGCTCTACATTCGCCTGCGCATGAAAGAGTCGCCTATTTTCAGTCAGATCAAAAGTGCGGGCATGACTTCAAGCCGGCCTTTAGTTGAAGCGTTTACGCGTTGGGACAATTTAAAGCGTGTGCTGATTTCGCTGTTCGGCGCCACTGCGGGTCAGGGTGTGGTCTGGTACACCGGACAGTTTTACGCGCTCTTCTACTTGCAGACCGTGTTGAAAGTGAATGCTCGATCGGCGCAATACATCATCGCAATTGCTTTGCTGTTCGCGATGCCGCTGTTTGTGTTCATGGGCGCACTCTCCGATCGCATCGGACGCAAGTGGATCATGATGCTCGGTTGCTTGCTTGCCGCAATCTCTTACTTTCCGATCTATCAGGCGATGCAACGTGCGGCGGGTTCGAATGTCGTGACTACGGTCTCAAAACCAAATCCTGTTACTGGCGCCATCAGTCTTATTCCGCAAACAGAAGTAAACGGCCAGTTACAGGCAGCCAAAGAAGCGCTGCCGTATGTCGACTTCTCAACGCTGCTCAGCTCTCCGATCGCTTGGAAGCTGATTCTACTCGTCTTTATTCAGGTGTTCTTCGTGACGATGGTCTATGGACCAATCGCCGCTTATCTGGTGGAGGCATTTCCGGCAAAGATCCGCTACACGTCGTTGTCATTGCCGTATCACATCGGCAACGGCGTCTTCGGCGGCCTTCTTCCGGTCATCGGACTCTCCGTCGTCAGCAAAACCGGCAACATCTACGCGGGCCTTTATTACCCGATCGTCATCGCGTCCCTGACGTTTATCATCGGCTCGCTGCTGCTGAAAGAAACAAAGCACACGTTGATTTGGGACGAAGTCAGCCACAGATGACACGGATTATTTTTGACGATAGACCAGGCCGTTCTTCATCACGAACACGACTTTCTGCATGTTCTCGATATTCACAAGCGGGTCGCCCGAGACGGCGACGATGTCGGCCCACTTGCCGGTTGTTAATGATCCGAGGTGTTTGTCCCAGCCTAATAGTTTCGCGCCATTGAGCGTGCCGGCGACGATCGAGTCCATGTTGCTCATGCCGCCCCATTGGACCATCAACACAAACTCATGTGCATTTGAACCGTGAGGAACAACGCCGGCGTCGGTTCCTAACGCAATCGGCAACTTGTTCGCCACTGCCAGTTTGATCGCATGACGAGCAGCCGCTGCAGCAGCCAACGCCTTCTCAGCACGCAGGCCTTTCAACACGCCAGACTTCGCGGCCCTTTCAACCGCTTCGGACGCTGACAACGTCGGCACGAGGAAAGTTCCACGCTCTTTCATCAGCCGTGCGCCTTCATCGTCAAGGAACGAACCATGCTCGATCGACGACACGCCCGCACGCACCGCAATCTTTATCCCCTCAGTGCCGTGAGCGTGCGCGGCCACTTTCCGTTCTAACTTGTTCGCTTCATCAACCATCGCCTTCAGTTCTTCGTAAGTGTACTGAGTCGCGCCGACAGCATCGCCTTCAGACAATACGCCGCCGGTAGCACACGTCTTGATCACGTCCGCACCATACTTAATCTGATAGCGAACCGCAGCGCGAATCTGATCTGGTCCATCAGCGATGCCTTCTTCGATACCTGGATCGAAAAGCCCGGGTCGAAAACCATTCTCATCGCAGTGACCACCGCGCATGCCAATCGCGTGTCCGGCGCTCATCATTCGTGGTCCAGGCGTCCAACCTTCATCGATGGCTTTTCGTAAAGCCATGTCGTCAAACTTTCCCGACGCGCCCACATTTCGCACGCTCGTGAACCCGGCCATCAGAGTGGACCGCGCATGCTCCACGCTGATGATCGCAGCAAACGATTCAAAGTCTCTCACGCCTGCATTGTCGCCGGCAGGATCGCCCAACACACGCCCGATTAAATGTGTATGTGCGTCGATGAATCCCGGCATTAGTGTTACATCACCGAGATTGATCGTCTTCGCGTTTGCGGGAACGCGCACTGAACCTGCTTGACCAACCGCGGTGATCGTGTTGTCAGTAACTACGACGACTGCGTTGTCGATCGGTGCGGCGCCCGTTCCGTCGATCAGGCGGGCAGCTTTTATGACCACCACGCCCCTACCTACCGGCGCTTCAGGAGTGATGCGCGGCGGCGTTTGTGTCTGGGAGAACACTACGGACGCAAGTAGACAGAGGAAGAGTGTGGAGGCGAGCAGTTTGTTTAGTTTCAAAAGTTGATCCTCAGCAGGAAATCGGAATTGACGTCCCAAACGCTGCATTGACGTACGCAAGAAACGCCTGCGCCGAAATCGTATCGAGACGGTAATCAACGTTCGTTGATCGGCAGACAGAATCGCCGGTAATTGTAATGGAAACGATCAATTGCTGCCCGTTGACTGTCAGGAATTGTGGACCACCTGAATCTCCAAAACACGTGCCGCCATTTCCGGTGGACGAATTTTGCGATAGACGCAGATAGCCTCCGTTAAGTGAATTGAAACTCGAAAATGAAAACATCCGCGGAATCGGATTCAGATCCTGAAAGAACGGGACGCCGCCGCCTACGACACGATTCTGTATCCCGTAGCCGGCATTCGTGAACACTGCCGTTTTCAATCCGTTCTGTGCTACGAGCCGGTCCAACAGTCCGCACGACGGCAGTGGTGCCGGTGTAACGCCACGGACATTTTTCGCGAGTATCAGCACCGCGATATCACCCGAATCACTCTGGCTCGGGTTGTAGTTGGGATTGCTAACCACATGGGCCACAGGTATTAGCTGGGTCGAGTTGCTTGTGAGGTCGCCAAACGGTATCGACTGATCGAGACTGACGTAAGCAACATCGCCTTCCGGCGCCAGTTCCTGCGTGTAGAAAACGGTGCAGTGACTCGCCGTCAGAAAGACGTTTGGGGCGATCAATGTGCCCGAGCAGATAGGAAAGTTTTGTCCGTCCGACGATTTGACGATGAAAGCTCCCGTATTCCGGAAGGTGTTGTTTGAATCCACGAAACCATAAGTGATCGCTGAGGTTTTTGGCGCCAGCAAAAGGCTCGCGCAGATCAAGCTAAGCATTACGGCAATTAGACAGGCCAATCGTTTCATTTGGATGTCTCCTCGATTTTGTGTGGGAAGTCAGGGCCGCGAGGATTCTAAATCTTGTAATCCTGTTAGATCAACTTTACGATTCGGTTCATCTATGATGAAGCTCAACCGTCGTCAATTCAACTACGCACTCGTTGTTGCACTGAGTTCGGTGCCGTTTCGAGGCGTTCATTCACAAACCACGGCTCGCGTGAACGGCAAGCGGATCATGGACCACATTTTCGCGCTCGCTGAGTTTGGCAAAAACCCACAGGGCGGCGCTAGTCGTGTGGCTTACAGTGACGCCGACAAACAAGGACGTGAATACGTGCTTGGTCTGATGCGCGCTGCGAAGCTCGACGTCTCGATTGATGCGGCGGGTAATCTGATCGGTCGTCGAGCCGGAAGCACAGGCGGTTTGTTGCCGCTGCTAATCGGGTCGCACGTCGACACTGTACCTGAAGGCGGAAACTACGACGGCGTGGTCGGATCGATAGGTGCGATCGAAGTTGCACAAACGCTCGCTGAAAACAATCTCACTTTGCAACACCCGCTTGAAGTAGTCATCTTTCAGAACGAAGAAGGTGGACTCATCGGCAGTCGTGCGATGGACGGCGAGTTGACTGAGAAAGAACTCGATCTGGTGAGTCGCAGCGGTAAGACTATTCGCGAAGGGATCAAGTTCATCGGTGGAGACGTTTCGAAACTTGCACAGGTGCGACGCACGAAGGGCGACATAGCCGCTTATCTCGAATTGCACATCGAACAAGGCGGCACACTCGATAGCGAGAAGATCAACATCGGCGTAGTTGAAGGAATCGTGGGAATCAACTGGTGGGATGTAACCGTTGAGGGGTTTGCCAATCACGCCGGCACGACTGCGATGAACAATCGTCAGGATGCGCTGTTGGCTGCAGCGAAGTTCATTGAAGTAGTGAATCGTGTTGTGACCAGCGTGCCTGGAAGACAGGTGGGCACGGTCGGCAGAATCACTGCGCTGCCAGGCGCGCCGAACGTCATTCCCGGAAAAGTTGTGTTGAGTCTGGAGTTGCGCGATCTTGATGCCGCGAAGATCAACATGCTGTTCGAGAGAATCAAAGTCGAAGTAGAAAAGATCGCTGCGGAAAGTAAGACGAAGTTCGACTTCAAAGAAATCAACGTCAACATACCGGCACCCACGGATGCCAAGATCCGCTCCTTGATCTCGGAGGCCGCCCACGACCTTGGTCTAACAACCAAATCGTTACCTTCCGGCGCCGGTCACGACGCACAGGACATGGCTCGTCTTGGCCCAGTCGGCATGATCTTCGTTCCGAGCGTGGGCGGCATCAGCCACTCCCCCCGCGAATTCTCCCGCCCCGAAGATATCGCCAACGGCGCAAATGTGCTGCTGCACACGCTGCTGAAGCTCGATCAGGTATGAGCAATTAACGTAGGAAGCGGAGTCACTAAATGCCGGTAATCTCAATGTTCTATGGCATCATCGTCTTGATGTATTACTTTGACAATCGTGGGCACCAACGACCTCACATCCATGTACAATACAGCGATGAAGAGGCGGTAATCTCAATCCCAGAGGGAGAAATTATTGAGGGCTCATTGCGCACAGCAAAATTGAAATTGGTTCAAGCGTGGGTCGAACTACATCAGGACGAGTTGATGGCAGATTGGAGACTGGCGGTGAATGGCCAGCCAATCTTTAAGATTGATCCCCTGAGATGATATTTCGAATATGATAAAAGTTATTGCGGTACAGGCAAATGATGACCACACGCTGGATCTAAGGTTCAACGATGGCAGTGTGAAGAGATTCGACGTGAAGCCGTACCTCAAGTACGAGGTTTTCAAAGAATTACAAGACCTGAGCTATTTCAAGCGAGTAAAGCTGGCGTTTGGGACCGTTCAGTGGCCCAATGAGCAAGACATTGCGCCCGAAACACTTTTTCTCGAGGCCGATGCGCGCTTCGATTCTCACGACGCAACAGGCAGATGACATCATCTGCGTACATTTGTCAGAATTGTTGAACTACTACTTACACTTGCTGTAGCCACAGTCCCTACAGAAATCACATCCGCTCGCATGCTCGAGTTGACCGTGGCATTCGGGGCAGATGCCGATCATGTTGGACATGATGGCGCCGGTGACGGGTTTTTGGTGTGAAGGGTGTGATTGCTGTTTGCTCGCGACAGCACGCGCCGAATCCGGAAGATCTTGTACGCGGCGCACGGTGATCATGATGCACTCGGCAACTGCCTGCTCGGGTGACGTGAGCAGACGTTCGTTGAACCAGACGGCGTGAGTGCCGGTTACTTTATTCAAACTGTACGCCACTTCAGCCGCGTCGAAACCGCCGCGCAGCATCTTCGAAGCCAACAAACCCACACCGCCGCTGATTGGACCAGTAGCAAACACTTCCTGGATCATCTCGCCGTCGTGGTTGACAGTAACGTAGAGGTTCTGGCCGTCGAAAGGAATCTGCCAGGTCGCGCCGCGCAGTTCGCGTGGGCGTTCGATTCTTATCGCTGTCACCGCCGGCACCTTGATGGTTTCCGAATGTTCGCGCGCGATTGCCTCCTGACGAGCAGAAGCATCGTCTGCAGCGGTTGCTTCAGCCGCACTCACAGCCTCTTCCAACAGCTCCACCACGGCTTCTGGATTACAAGCGATCTCACCCTTCGGCTCTTCCGCTTTCATTGACGTAAGCACCTGATTCTCGCGCGAACCATCGCGATAGTAACTGACCGCTTTGCAACCAAGCTGACGGCCCAGGCGATAAAGCGCGTCGACCGACTCCACCGTGTCGTTAACCGCGCCATTGCAGGTCTTCGACACACTATTATCGACGTTGCGCTGAGCAGCCGCGAGCACATGAACGTGCTGCTCAGCGCTTATGTTCATCGCCGAGATAAAATGCGGCGGCAATTCTTGTTCGTGGTCCACGACGTAAGCCGCAGCCGCATCTATCGATTCCTGATCGCATTGGTCCACATCGACGCCGAGCGCTTGCGCCGCCAACGTGTGAACGTAAGTGCGCGTGCCGAGCGTGTCTTTGCGAATGTAGGCCCAGGAGAAGTTTGGCTCGATACCGGAAGAAGTCTCCGCCACGAGCGAAATGGTTCCGGTCGGAGCGATCGTCGTTACTTCGTAGTTGCGCGGTGTGAGCGGAATATCTCTCGAGATTCCGATCTGGTTATAAAGAAAATCTGTGTACGCCTCGCGGTTTGGTTCAAACTCAGGAAACGCACCCTTCTCCGCGCCGAGTCGATTGCTTTCCAGCCACGACTCACGACGCACAAATCCCATCACTTCGTCCATCAGGTCGATCGACTCAGCCGAGCCGTAAGTGATGTTCAGATTCAAACAGAGATCAGCGAAGCCCATAATACCGAGGCCCACTGGCCGTGTTCGATGGACCACGTCCTGGATTTCAGGTAAGGGCCAGGCGCACGTGTCGATCACGTTGTCGAGAAAACGAGTGCAGAGATGCGTCACACTGCGCAGACGATCCCAGTCGATCCTTTTTTCCGGATCGTAAAACTTCGCGAGATCGATCGAACCCAGATTGCACGAGTTCGAGAAGTGTAGAAACTGTTCGCCGCACGGATTGCACGAAAAGATCGGCCCCATCGACTTCATCATGTGATTATGACGATTCACTTCATCGATGAAAGCGATACCGGGTTCTGCATACTTGTGCGCACTCGCGACAATCCGGTTCCAGATGTCAGGCGCGAAGATCATTCCCGGACTCGGCGGCTCTTCGATCGTGCAGTCGGAAAGATCGGCCGCGAGAAATGCCTGTCGATCACAGAACGTCACTGTCGTTCCGTCCGGTCTTCGATAAAGAACGTAGTTCCCATCACGCACTGGATCATAAATCCACTCGTTCCAGGACGCTTCGGCGAATTCCATCTGAAACCATTGATTGTTGTCCACGGCGTTTAAAAAGCTATCCGTGACGTTGACCGAGATATTGAAGTTGGTTAATGAATGCTGATCGTTCTTCGCGTGAATGAAACGCAAAACGTCCGGATGCGTAACGCGCATCATGCCCATGTTGGCGCCGCGTCGCACACCACCCTGCTTCACAACATCGGTGACCTGGTTGACGATGTTCATGAACGACACTGGACCAGAAGCAACGCCGGTCGCCGAGCTCACCATCGCGCCGTGCGGTCGGAGGAATTCGTACGTCATGCCCGTGCCGCCACCGGTCTGGTGAATGGTGGCTGCCGCTTTCGCATGGTTCATGATCCCGTTCAGCGAATCAGGAACATCCAAAACGAAGCACGCCGCCAGTTGTCCATTTGACTTGCCCGCATTGACGAGGCAGGGCGTGTTGGGAATGAATTCCCGCGCCATCATGACCTCTTTCATGGCCGTGAAAAACATGTCTCGTTTTGCGCCGGTTTCCGCCTCTGAAACATGCTTCACTACGCGGTAGACAATGTCCGCCCATTCTTCAAACGGCTTTCCTGACGAGTCCTTTCGCGAATACCGCTTGCTAACTACTTTTCTGGCATTGATTCCAAGCTGCTGCGACTTTCGACGCGGGGAAACGGTGGAAATGGCTGGGACATTTCCGATTTTTTTGCCGACAGTTGCGCTCATTATCTCTGCCTTTCAGAAAATAGTTATCCCCAAGCGTATTGCTACGCAAGCTTTTAACTTAGATGTGTTCTGGATATCTCGGTTGGCTCTACAGCATCGAGCGGAGCGGAATATACTCCCTTTTCAGACGAGTTGTCAATATATTGTGGGTATATTTTTTAGAGGCCCTACAAAGTGTATTTTTGCCGCGGATTTACACGGGTTGACGCGCATCACTTGGATGTACCAGTGTTCGATAACAGAAGCTCGTAATTGCCGATATCGCGGTTGTGGCTGTCGAGTGCGGCAAACGTGTCTGACGTCTCTTCGAGCATCTGCCTGGTCATGGCAATCGAGTCGCTCAGTTGCTCGAAATCAAGCGAAGATACGCGCTCGGGTGTGGGTAGTGTAACTACCTGATCATTTACAAGACCGAAAAAGTTTTCGATGGACTGCAACTGGCCTTCAACCAACTTCACTGAACGTTCAATGTCGTTGAAGGCAGCAACGCGTCGTTTGAGAATTTCAACGTTCGCCTGTTGTATACGTCTCTCACGATCATCCCTGGCGGCTTCAACTGCTCGCCCAGCCTGGACCAACTGATTCTGCACTGCCTGACGATTGATTGAACGCAGGTGATGTTTGCGACGACGATACACGTCGAGCAGATCTACAAAGTCTTCCCAACGTTGATCGAGACTCTGAATGTTGTGAGGAATCTGTTTGGTCCCGGTGAATTTTTTGTAGTTCGAATAAATCTGATTCTTCATCCAGCGCAAGTATTCAACTGCTTCACGCTCGCGCGGATCGAACAACTTGATCTGAGCTTCTCGTTGCTGCTCACGCAACTTTAACAAGCGCTGCTTCTCTCTGCGATCCACTAACCGTCGATACACGGTACTGGCAGGCACTGTCGCTAAGTAGAGCGTTTCAGTCGCGAGTGCAGCGACGAGCGGAGTAACGTCCTGAACGTATGCGGCGGCCACCGCAAATCCGGCCATGCCCCAGAAGTTAATGGGTTCCTTAAAAGCCTCTTTCAGATACTTCAGATCAATCTTGGGAAGTTCCATAAAACGATTATGGCCGCAAAATATTTTTAACTAGCGCGATTTCCTCCGGCGCCATTCTGACTGCCACCGGTCGTTTCACCTTCAGCCGGAAGAGCCTGTGGCGAAGATGCACTGCCGGCGCCTAACAAGCCCATGTCACGTTTGTACGCGAGCAGTTTGTCCTGCAACTGCATGTCAAGAGCCTCACGCTCGATGTCCTGCATTTGCGTATCGACATTAGCAGCGCCCAACTGCATCTTCGCTTCGGCTGCGGCTGCGCGACGATCGATCTTGTCGCGCATCTCATTGAAGGTCGATGCGTCGTCACCCAGTTGAAACGACTCCATCGTCTGTGCAAGCTGTTCCTGAAGTTTCGCCTGCTTCGACTGGTTTATCAACTGCATCGCCTCAGCAGTGCGGCGTTGCATTTGCAGCACGTAATTATCGCGCGCTTTCAGTGCCTGCTTCGATGCCAGGTTCGCGTGCTCCAGTTGCTGCCCGGTTTTTTGCAGATCGAGCTGTGCCTGTTGTAACTGGCCGATGTAAGCGGTGGCGATATCATCGCGACCCATCTTCACTGAAGCGCGAATTTTGGAGTCGAGATCGACCACCTGTGTTTCGAGACGCTCTTTGTTTTTGGCGAGCAACTTCTCAGTCGCCATTACCTGCGCCACCGAATTGTTCAATTCGGGCACGCGGTCGCGCATGTCGCGGATAGTTTGCTGAAGAATGAGTTCCGGGTCTTCAGTCTTCTCGATGATGCCCCCGAAGAGGGCGCGCATTGAGCGCTTCATTCTTGTCCAAACTCCCATTTCTGCTCATCCTCCGACAGATTTACGGGCCATTTAGCGACCGCTTTGATGTACGACATATACGCTCAGGCGGTTTCAACTCCGGCGAAAACTGGCTTCGAGTATAACAGCACTGTTAAAAGCCTTCCAGAAAGGTCAAACGGTCGCCGCCCGCTTGCCTATATCACGCCTGAATTGCATGCCCGGCCACCGAATTTTTGCCAGCGAGTCGTAACAGACGTTCAGAGCCGCGGGAAGGTTTTCGGCGGCGGCTGTGACTCCCAAAACCCTGCCTCCAGTGGCGATAAAACGGCCATGTGCGTCTTTTGATGTTCCGGCATGAAAAACCTGCACCGCGTCAGGGTTAAGTGCATCGAGGCCTTCGACAACCGCGCCTTTCCCGTATTTCCCGGGATAGCCTTTATTGGCCGCCACGACGCACGCAGACGACCCTTGCGCCCATTCAACTTTCAATCGACTAAGCGTCTGGCTGTACATCGCTTCGAAGATGGAAAGTAAATCTGTCTTTAGACGGACGAGAATTGCCTGTGTTTCCGGGTCACCAAAACGCACGTTGTATTCGAGCAACTTTGGTCCATCTGCAGTCAACATCAATCCCAGGAACAGTATGCCTTTGAAAGCAAAGCCCTCGTCGCGAGCACCTGCGAGTGTGGGCTCAACGATCTCACGCACGACTCGTTCTTCAACACTCTTCTCCAGAACAGATGCATCAGTAATCGTTCCCATGCCCCCGGTGTTTGGACCAGTGTCGTTTTCACCAATGCGTTTGTGATCGCGTGCCGCAGGCATCAACGCATAATCACGTCCGTCAGCAAAAACTAAAAGCGACGCTTCGGGTCCAGTCAACGCTTGTTCAAGCACTACTCGTTGCGCAGCTTCACTTCCTGCGACATCATGGACCATCAGATCTGCAATCGCCTTTTCCGCCTCAGCGTGATTGGCAGCGACGACCACGCCTTTTCCCGCCGCCAATCCATCAGCCTTGATCACAACTGAAGATTGCGCAGAACCAAATTCTCCACTTCTCAATTGCTCAACTGCCTGCGACGGAGACTCAGCCACGCGATACGCAGCAGTTGGTATCTGATGACGCACCATGAAGTCCTTCGCGAAGATCTTGCTTCCTTCGAGTCGAGCGGCAGCGGCAGTTGGCCCAACAATACGCAGGCGTCGCTCGTTAAAAAGATCGATGATTCCGCCAGCGAGCGGCGCCTCCGGGCCGACAAAAGTCAAATCAATCTTCTGTGACTCGGCAAAAGACGCTACAGCGGCTTGGTCATCAACGGAAACATTCGCGATCTGGGCAATTTGCCCAATCCCTGCATTACCAGGAACGCAAAAAATCTCAGTCGGGTTTGTAGTTGTGTGTTGAATGGCCCAGACGATGGCGTGCTCTCTACCGCCGGAGCCGAGAATCAATACTTTATTCATGGTTTGTTGCCAATCGTCCTGTTTTATCGCGATTTGCCTTGACACATTTTCGACATAGATATATACCAGTTAACCATATAGCGGCCTCGCAGGCTGAAATCTTATTACCTCATTGGTGGCAAACCGAAGAGCGTACTATTAGCTGTATCTTTTAATAACCCCCGGGCATGATGTTGTTAAAGGAAAACGGACCAAGGGAGTTGAACATGGCATACACGGAAGCCGTCCAAGTGTTGGAAACCACCCACGAAAGCGAGTATCAGGACCGCCCCATCAGGTGCGTCGATTGTAACGAGAACTTCATCTGGACTGCGGGTGAACAGGTATTCTTTCACGATAAGGGTTTGAAAAACGAACCGAAGCGATGCAAGCCCTGCAAACAAGCTAAGAACGAACGCTTAGCGGCAATTGCGGCGGCTCAATCATCGGGAGTGCGACAACGTATCGAAGTCTCGGTGCAGTGCGCACAATGTGGACAACAAACTACCGTTCCTTTCTATCCTTCGCAGGGACGACCAGTCTATTGTCGCTCGTGTTTTCTCGCGGGAAAGACTTCAAACGGCGACGGCGTACATATGTAGCGTTCGTCGCAGTCAATTAGTCAGCCAGGCTGAACCCCCGACCTTAAGACTTAACCGCCCACATGCACGATAGGACGTCGATTGGAGTCCCTCTCTGCCTTACGTATAACTTCGTGTGTGACTGGCGCTGTGTCGCCCTCTCCGAAGGCGATGTACTTGAGCAAGTAAGAAATCGGATTCCCCTCGCTCCACCCAAAATAAACGTGCGGCAATTTGCCCATCTCGTCACGCAAGTAAAGTAGAAACGCAGCGATTGCATTAGGCACTGCCGGCGATTCCGTGCGCAGTATTCGATAACCATCGACTGTCTCTCCGCGAATGCACAGTGTGCCTGCAAACTCAGAAGCATCGCCCGGTGTTACTTCGAAGAAGAGAATCGGCTCACCAGTCGGAATGTGATTACTGGTGCGTTTCTCATGTTCCTTCTGAGCGTACTCGTCTGCGTCTCCCTTGTCTTTGCGATTGGTGATGATGCGAATCGTTCCTTTCGCGGCGTCTTTAATGAACTGTCGCGCCTGATCGTCCAACTCGATACGTTCAACACGTAGTTCAGTCGACCGGTACACTCTCGAGAAGAGCGAAGCAAGAATGATCGTCAGGATAAAGAACGAAGCGATCTTGATACCTTCCGGTCGTTCGTGAATGTTCTGAATAGTCGTGTAGACGAAGATTAGCGCGATGCCGAGATAGATGTACCAGTTTCCCTCTTTGCGACGCACGGCGAGAGTTACGGCGATAGCCGCCGAAGTCATTAACACCAACACCCCGGTAGCGTAAGCACCGCCCTGCTGGTCCACATCGGCATTGAAGATGAATGTGACCGCAAATGCGATGGCGATGATAACGATAACCAGCGGCCGCGCTGCCCTGGCCCACTCAGGCGCCATGCCGTAACGCGGCAAATAGCGCGGTACGATGCTCAACAGTCCAGCCATTGCTGAAGCGCCGGCAAACCAAAGGATCGAAATCGTGCTGAGGTCGTAGAGTGTGCCGAAGATGTTTCCAAAATACTCGTGGGCCAGGTAAGCGATGGCACGGCCATTGGCTTCACCACCGTCGGCAAATTTTTCGGGCGGAATCAGGATGGACGTAACGAAACTACTGCTGATGAGCATCACGCTCATGATCAGAGCCGCGTAACGAAGTAACTTCTTGGTGTTGCGAATGCGTTTCCGCAAGAGGTTGCCAGTTTTTCTATCTTCTAAGTGTGCTGTGCGCGTGGTTTGAAGGTTGGTCCAGTCATCTTCACTCAGATCGTCGTCACCCTTTACCAGTGGCATCACTGCCACGCCTGTTTCGAAACCGGAAAGACCCAGCGCCAGTTTCGGAAACAACATTAGTGACACTCCGACAATGAGCCAGCTATTTCCGTGGACTTGTGGATGATTGAAGAGTGCTTGCTTCCATTCAGGAAAGTGATACGGGTGCGTGAAGAGCTCGTACAAACCAAACGAGATCACGACCAAGTTCAAAACCAAATACGTCGCAACAAGCGCTACGGCAATTCCAATCGCTTCCTTGAACCCACGCAGAAAGATCACACCCAACAGCGCAATCAAACCAAACGTTATGCCTAGCTGGTGTTTCAGGATTGCTGGCGTAAACGGATTCTCGATGACGTGAGCCGTAGCGTCTGCAGCAGACAGAGTAATGGTGATAATGAAATCCGTGGCCACGAAACCGAGCAATACGAGTACGAAGAGCTTTCCTTTCCAGCGTGAGAGCAGGTGTTCGAGCATGGAGATAGATCCTTCACCATGCGGACTCTCTTCAGCGACGCGGTTATAAATGGGCAACGCGCCGAAAAGCGTGAGTAGCACAAGTATGAAAGTCGCTATCGGAGAAAGTGCCTGGGCGGCGAGGAACGCGATGCCTGGTTGGTAACCGAGAGTCGAAAAATAGTCGACACCGGTCAAACACATTACTTGCCACCAGGGATGTTGCTTGTGAGTTACTTCAGGAGTGTCTTTTTGTACGGAGCCTTTGAATAACCAGAGTTTAAAACGTCTTCCTGCGATCCTTCGAGTCGTACGATTGAGCATTAACTGCCCTTCCTTTAGCCTACGAGGTTAGCTGACGGGCTCGAACTGGAAGTGTTCGTCGTGGCAACGATTAGCCCCTGAACGTTGGTTCCCCCGCGTTGCAAAGCAACTTCGGCAGACTAGTTTTCAAAACACTGAGATCTTAGACATGATTGAATGATTAAACAAGAAGGAAACTACCCGCCTACGTGAACGATTGGTCGCTGGTCCGGATCCTTCTCCGCCTGCCGCAACACCTCGTGCGTAACGGGCGCCGTATCTCCTTCGCCGAATGCAATGTACTTCATCAGATATGAAACCGGATTGCCTTCGCTCCAGCCGAAGTAAACGTGAGGCAACTTGCCGGTCTCGTTTCTGAGAAAAAGTAGAAACGCGGCGATCGCGTTCGGAACTGCCGGCGACTCAGTACGCAAAATCTGATACCCGTCAACGCTTTCACCTCTAATCTTCAGCACGCCGGAAAACTCAGACGCATCGCCCGGTGTAACTTCAAAAAACAAAATAGGCTCACCTGCGGGAATATGGTTGTCGAGTCTCTTTTCTTTCTCTTTAGCTTCGTACTCGGTTGCGTCACCACGATCTATTCGATTCGTGATTATGCGAACAGTTCCCTTTGCGGCTTTGCGGATAAACTCACGCGCGGCATCGTCGAGCTCTATTCGTTCTACTCTCAACTCAGTCGAGCGCCAAACGCGAGACGCAAGTGAACTGATAACAATCGCAGCGATAAAGATCAGTGCAATCTTGATTCCCTCAGGCTGCTCGACGACGTTCACAACAGTTGTATAGATGAACACCAGCGCAATGAGCATGAACGCCCATTGCACGCGTTCGCTATGACGACGCGCGGAGAGGGTTACAGCAATCGCGGCGGAAGTCATAAGCGCTAACACACCAGTCGCATAAGCACCGCCCTGAGCATCAACGTCGGCTCGGAACAGAATGGTTACGATAAAACAGATCAACGTGAAGACAACGACGAGCGGACGTGTAGCACGCGCCCATTCCGGCGCCATTCCGTAACGCGGCAGATAGCGGGGCACGATATTGAGCAAGCCCGCGAGTGCTGACGAGCCCGCAAACCAGAGTATTGAGATCGTGCTCAAGTCATAGACCGTGCCGAAGACGTCACCAAGATACGTGTGGACCAGATAAGCGAGGGCGCGACCGTTGGCAGCGCCGGCGTCCTGTAGCTCTGTTTCCGGCCTGAACTCCTCAGCGGGAATCAACATCGTCGTGATGATGCTGCTTGTAAACAGCAGGAAGCTCATGATCAGCGCCGCAACCGTCAGCAATTTGCGCGTGTTTCGTATGCGACCGGCAAGCTGCGTATTGCCGCCATCGCCTTTGACCAGGGGCATTACCACCACACCGGTCTCAAAGCCTGATAACCCGAGCGCCAGCTTAGGAAAAACAAATAGCGCCGTCCCGATCATCAAAAACGGGTTTTTGTACGTATCAAACAGAAGCCGATTCCAACTCCAAAAAGCGGTTGCGTGGGTGGCGATTTCATACATGCCGACGACAACCACCGTGAGATTCAACGCCAGATAGATCGCAACCAGAAACACGGCTATTCCGATCGCTTCCTTGAAGCCGCGCAGAAAAACTCCGCCGAGCGCCGCGATTAAAACGAGTGTGACGATGATTCGATGATGTAGAAAATCCACGTGGCTTATCACAAAAGGATTCTCTACGATGTGTGCGGTAGCATCGGCCGCGGACAGCGTGATAGTGATGATGAAACTCGTCGTTGCAAAACCTAACAGCGCGAGAACGAAGAGTTTTCCCTTCCAGCGCGAGAGCAGGTTTTCGAGCATCGAGATTGAGCCGTCGCCATGAGGACTCTCTGCAGCAACACGCCGGTACATCGGTAGTGCACCCAAGAGCGTAAGAAAGATTAGAACGAGTGTAGCAATTGGTGAGAGAGCGCCGGCCGCTAAGAATGCAATACCGGGTTGATAACCGAGAGTGGAAAAATAATCCACGCCGGTGAGGCACATTACCTGCCACCATGAGTGCTGTTTGTGTCCGGTCGAGGACTCGTGCGTGGAGTCGCTTCTTTTTTTGCCCTCGAAAAACCAGAGCTGAAACTTACGTCCTGATCTCTGAAAGAAACCCATCAATAAATGATCTTAAGCTGACAAAAAAAGCGGGCGGGGGCCTCCCACAGCCCCCACCCTAAGGCCACGTGTCCTCACCCCACGCGACCACTTCGTCCACCGGGGAGGTGAACGCATGCGGATTATGCAATAGTCC
>Ga0126311_10000193_pt1 | contig 30436 bp, 19 predicted proteins | sample Plot61_FD_92539 | JGI IMG/M metagenome (GOLD analysis project Ga0126311, IMG submission 92539) | Serpentine soil microbial communities from UC McLaughlin Reserve, CA, USA - Plot61 | ecosystem: Environmental > Terrestrial > Soil > Grasslands | place: USA: UC McLaughlin Reserve, Lake County... | reverse complement strand
GGGCACGTCAATCGCCAGATCGAGCCACCCATAATCAAATAGACACAACTCACACACCTTCACGCCGTTGAGTTGAAACTCCAACTTCACCGGCGACGTTCGCAAGTCCGGAATGTGCGTCGTTAGCTGCAAGCGAATGCGAGTGAAAAGTTCGGCTTGAAACCGTAACCACGAAAGGCCGCTCATCCAACGCGCAATCGGCGGCAAGTGGTTCGCCGGGTACCAGCCATTTCCGAACAGCGCGCGCGAATCTCTGTCCAGGTTGATTGGACCACTCACGGCGGTCGGGATCAAATCGCTGCGATCTCGATGCGCGTTGTAGAACGGTTCCGGCGCCGCGTCGGTCGCCTTGACGAGCAGGTAAAGCCCGCTGCTCGGAAGTTGTAAATCGAGGTCGGAAATCCTGCCGAACACGTAACCCATCGCCATATCGAAAGCGTGTCGCTCGTCAAACGAAAGCCCACGCAGGTAGTCGATAAAGTCAGCGTCAAAAGGCGCGCCGTATTCGTCGAACTGTTTAATAAACTCCGCCACACTCAGGCACAACGTGTAACGCGGCTCGGTTTGCACGGACGAGAAAAAACGCGCGAAACGATCGGCAATGTCTTCGTCAACTTCCAGTCCGATGTGTCCGTCGATGCCGATGAAGTCAGGACGCATCGAGTGATAGTCAGGATGAAGCTTCGTATCCAACGACTCAATCCCATGCATCGTCACACCATCCGGACGCAGCACGCGTTTGATCTCCTTAAGCACTGCATCCTTCTCGTCAAAACCGATGTGCCCGAAGACGTCGAGACTAACAACGTAATCGAATGACGCGGTTGGAAACGGAAGTTCGGTCAACACGCCCACACACGCTGCGTCATAACCATTGCGACGCGCCATCTCGACTAGCTCCGGTGCGAGATCGACGCCCGCGAGGTAAACGTCTTTGCGTTTGAGTAGAGCGAGTAAACCTTCGCCACAGCCCAGATCCAGCACTGATGATCCGCGCGGGACGTTGTCGTAAACCCACATCGTGCGCGCAAACTTGATATCGAAGCGATCAAGCGCGTCGAAGTAGCTCGCTTCAAAGACGCCGCCGGTAAGAAAACGATCGCGGTAGAACCCGGCAACGTCTTTAATTCCGGCAAGCCTGAGCAGATCGTCGTCTTTCATCCTATGTAAACAGAGTCCAACGCTTGCGTAGTGGCGGTTGCATTGAGATTCGCGACACCTTCAATTGGAATCCCGCTAATCACACGAAAGAACAGCGTGCCGTCCAGCCAGTCGAAACTCACGGCCTCAGGACTGTGAACAGCGATTGAGATCGAATAAAGGTCCGGCGCGAGCCAGCAATTAAATGAGAAAGTTGTTTCCACGCGGGAACCGCTCTTGATGAGTCCGCTGGTTATGCCCTGGACCCTCGTGTTGGTTCCGTAAAGATGTATGCCGTGACGATTACGAATGATGAAACCATAAACCGGATCGATTACATCCTCGTTAAAGACAACGTGCATGCGCAGGTGGACCATTTGACCCGATTCGACTATCGCGGCCGGTTCATGGGAAGGGTCTACTAGTTCTACTTTTAGAATCTCCGCACTGCCGTTGCCGTGACGATACGTGAACTGAAGCGCGTCGATTTCTTCAGGAGAGGGTTGCGGCTTTTCACGAACGACTTCCGCCTGCGCGTAAGCAGCTTCCTGGGCCATGATGACTTTCTGATAACGCGCCAGCACCTCCGACGGTGGTCCATCCGCTTCCACTCGACCCCGATGGAGCAGGATCGCGCGGCTGCACAACGCCCTGATCGCGCCCGGATCATGGGAGACGAAGAGAATCGTCGCTCCATTCTCCTGCATCTCCTTGATGCGACGGGTGCAACGATGCTGAAAGACTGCATCGCCCACTGCGAGTGCTTCGTCAATGATCAGTATCTGCGGCGAGACGGCGACCGCGACGGCAAAGGCGAGCCTCACGTACATGCCGCTCGAGTAAGTTTTCAAAGGTTGATAGATGAAGTCGCCAATCTCAGCGAAGCTTGCAATCTCGGGAAGCAAACTTCCCGTCTCCGCTCTTGAAAGACCGAGCAGCGAAGCGTTCATGAAAATGTTTTCGATGCCGGTGAACTCCGCGTTAAATCCTGCGCCGAGCTCGAGCAGTGCGGCTACGCGTCCGTCGAGCCAAACGCGACCGTGTGTCGGTTCGAGTGTTCCGGTGATGATCTGAAGAAGTGTCGACTTGCCGGAGCCGTTTGGTCCAATGATGCCGGTAGTAGTGCCCGCCTCGACTTCGAAACTGATGTCTTTCAGCGCCCAGAACTCGCGATGCGCTTTCCAGCGCCCGCGCGTGACTGTCTCCTTCAACCGATCCGAGGGACGGTTGTAGATGCGGTATTGCTTGGAGATCGATTCAACGCGGAGTGCAGCAGGCATGACAGTTGTTAATGCGAGAACGCTGTTTCCAACGGCGACAGCGCTGCCAGATCCGAAGTCACCATCTCTTTGATCAAATCGCGGAACGTGTAAGTCGGTTCCCAGCCTAACACTCGCCGCGCTTTTGACGCGTCACCAACGAGCAGATCAATCTCTGCCGGCCGGTAGTATCTTTCGTCAACTTTCACATACTCACGATAGTCCAGATCGACTTCAGCAAATGCGAGCTCGCACAGTTCGCGGACGCTGTGAGTCTGTCCGGTGGCAATCACAAAATCATCAGCTTCCGGCAACTGGAGCATCGCATGCATCGCGCGCACGTAATCTTTCGCGTGCCCCCAGTCGCGTTTCGCTTCGAGATTTCCGAGCCTGAGTTCGGAAGCGAGACCCGCTTTAATGCGCGCGACGGTGCTCGTCGTCTTGCGTGTTACAAACTCAAACCCGCGCCGCGGACTTTCATGATTGAACATGACCCCGTTCACGCAATATAGCCCATACCCCTCACGATAGTTTCTGGTTAAGTGAAATCCCGCGACCTTGCTAATCCCGTACGGACTGCGCGGCTGAAACGTCGTGTCCTCGTTTTGCGGCACTTCGCTGACATTTCCAAACATCTCACTCGACCCCGCAAAGTAAAAACGACAATCGGGCCGAAGTTCACGCAACGCCGCGAGGACGAAATACGTGCCGTTGATATTCGTAGTCATGGTCGAAAAGCCGTCAGCAAAACTTTCCGCTACGAAGTTCTGCGCCGCCAGGTGGTAACACTCCTGAAAATCATGTTTGCTGAAGATATGGAAGATGCTGGCGTAACTCTCGAGATTCGCCGGATGCAGGGTGATGCGATCCAGCAGGTGACTGATGCGACTGAATCTTGTCTCCGGAGTTTCGAAGGCCACCCGCCGCACCAGCCCATGGACCTCATAACCCTGGCTCAGAAGATATTCGGCCAGATAACTTCCATCCTGCCCGGTAATTCCCGTAATCAGCGCCCTCTTCGTCACACCGGTCCTCATGTGCAGTTTGTTTCAGCCAGCGACATTACCAGAATACCGAAAACTGTGCATTTTCTGGCGAGAGACTTTGATCGAGTCTTGCCCGATTGAACGCCTGATCGCATAATCGCACCGCGAATGCCTAATATCGATCGACAAATGCCAACTCAGCTCGTTGACATCTATGGAGGTCACGATCCGCGAGAGATCCCTGCCTACCGTGTTACTGATGCGGCATCCTATCTCGGCCTGCCAGTGACAACCCTTCGTGCGTGGAGCAGGGGAATGAATTACACGCAGAAAGATGGCAGTAAGGGATACTTCAAGCCGGTGTTCTCACTTCCTGATCCCGATCGCTCACTTTTGTCTTACTTGAATTTAGTCGAGGCTTTTGTGCTGAGTAGTCTACGACGAAAGCACTTAATAGACTTATATAAGATCCGCGCTGCGATAGATTCGTTGCGAGAACGTTTTAATTCCGCCCACCCTTTAGCTGAGCACGAATTTCAAACTAACGGTGTCGACTTGTTTGTCGAAGAATATGGTCAACTGATTAACGTGGGCCATGGTGGACAGTTGGCAATGCGCGAGATTTTGGAAGCATATCTCACTCGCGTTGAACATGATCCCTCTGGTCGGGCAGCTAAGTTGTATCCTTTCATTCGCCTGACCGGGACGGATCAGCCCAGAAATGTAGTCATAAATCCTTACGTCTCTTTTGGAAAACCGGTGATTGCCGGCACAGGCCTACCTACCCGCGTCGTTGCTGAGCGGTTTAAGGCTGGTGACACGATTCCTCAGATCGCCGCCAACTATGGCCGGAAAGAAGAAGAAATCAACGACGCGCTCAGATACGAGCTTAGAATCGCTTAACCTCTACACCTTTTTCCTCGATCGCGCATCGGAAAGCATCGCGCTCTATAACGCCTTAACGGCACAGGGCGCGCAAGTTGAAATGCACCGTCACCATTACGGTGATAGCGTAGATGACAAAGTGTGGCTTCCTGAGGTCGCGAGTAAAGGTTGGGTGATCATTTCTCAAAATCAATTCAATGAACTGGAAAGATTGGCATTGAGGAATGCCGGAGGCCGAGCTTTCTTGATAGTTCACGGTGATATGAAAGCCGAGCAAGAAGCTGCGATGATTATTGCTGCACTGCCAAAGATGCTCCGCATTCTCAAGTCGAACCAGCCACCCTTCATCGCCCGTCTTTACAGCCCGAAGAAGATACTCATAACCTCTTTAGACTTCAGGGCACACTCAAAACTTTCCCGATAGCAATGACCATACGGAACCGAATTTAGACACGACCGAGATCACATCCCTGCTTGCGAACCGGTGAGGTTCTGCTTAAAATGGCCGTTCTTTAATGCCGGTGGCGGCAATAATACTTTCACCCGTGTGACTGCTCAGCTCCCCGAGGGCATCTAATCTGCTCGTATCTGCGTCTTTATTGCGGAGGAATTCGTGAAACAAGGTTTCTGGTTCTTGTGCGCCATCATTGTGGCTGTGCTTCTCGGTGGCTCGCTTGTCTCCATTACGGCCCAAACGTCCAGTCCAACTCCGGACCCATTCACCGCTCAAATCACTTCATCACCCGCTGCTTTTACATCGGTGGTGAACGACATCAGCGCGAATGGACGCTTCGTCGTGTTCGTGTCCGATGGCGATGTAGCAACGGAAAAGACGCCAACCAGAAATAACGCGGACGGCAATCGCGAGATCTTTCTACTCGATTACGCGCAACGACGTATCTTCCAGATAACGAACACAAAAAACGTTGCCAATCCGGTTGCAACGCCAAGCCCAACGCCAACGCCGAGTCCGACTCCGACACCGAGCCCAACGCCGACTCCTGCTCCAACGCCGGCCGATCCGACCCTCGTAAAAATCGAGATCGACAACCGTGCTCCGATGATCTCCATGGCTCCGGCCCTATCGGGCGGACTCCGCGTTTACACGATTGTCTTCAGTTCAAACGCTCCGAATCCCGCAAACTTCGATGGCACTGAGGGTAATCTGGCGACTGACGGCAACTCCGAGATCTGGATTTACAAGTTACCGGCTGTTGCAGACGTCGATTTAACTCTCGGCGCTGAGTTGCCGTTGCAGGATCTCTCAACCGGAATATTCCAACAGGTCACCAACACGCCGGCTAGTCGTGTGCCGCGGGCGGGCTCAACTACGCAGGCGCCGTTCTTTGCCGACGACAATCGCGATGCTTCGATCTCCGACGACGGGAACGTGCTCGCATTTATCTCGACGCGCAATCTCGTTCCCGGTGTTGGTAACGCTGACGCCAATCCCGAACTATTCTTTTTCAACGTTTTGACGAGCGCCTTTACTCAGGCGACGAGTACGCAGGATGCTACGCCCGGCATCGGATTAATCTTTCAAGCCAGTCCATCTCTGTCTTCGGACGGAACAGTAGTGGCTTTTATTTCGAGTGCAAATCTGGCCGGCAACAATGCGGACTTGAATGCGGAGATCTATGTCGCGAATTTTAGTGGCGGAGCTGTCAGTAATATTCGCCAGGTCACGCGTACGCAAAACGGCAACGCGAACACGAACGTGCTCAGTACCGGACGGCGGTTGAGCCGCAATGGAGCGTTGATCGCCTTCGAGTCCAGGGCCACGGATCCGAAATCTAATGCTGTCGCGACTGCTCAGACTCTGGGAACATTCGTTTACACAATCGCGACCGATACTTTCAATGAAGTTGGAACCCGTACGCCGATTACTGATATCGGTCGCTTCCCGACGTTCACTGATTACAACGCGTCTCTAGCGCCATCGAGTCTCGTGTTTGCTTCGTTCTTAAACTTCCGGCCCGATGGAACGTTCCCATCGTCACAAGCACAGGCTTCCGAGGGTATAAACACCGACAATTCACCCGACATCTTCCTGACGCAGATTCCGGTATCGTCGTCGAACACGTTTATTCGTCTGACCAACATGCCGATATTCAACGCCGGCGGCACGCGACCAATCCCGAGCGAGACTCGCAAACGAATCGCGTTCAATGTCGGATTTGAGGAATTGGGCGGCGGTAACTCTGATGGCTCGGAAGAGGTTTTCTATTTACTGACACCAACGATTACCGCGCAGTCCGCAACAGTGCTTTCGTTTTTCACGGGCGCGAGCAACATGCCTGTGACAGCAGCCACACCGGCGCCGAGTCCGTTACCCAGTCCAACGCCGACGCCCAGTCCGAATCCCGGCGCTCCGTTTGGTCTAGCCCCGGGTGAATTGAGTATTGTTCGTTCCACCGTGGCTCTGGCTCCTTCAGACGCAACCGCGGGCGGAGCTTCAGAAACGAGACGCAGTCCCGCGTTGCCGATCGAGCTCAATGGCGTGTCTCTGAGTGTTAACGGAGCCGCGGCCGGACTCTATTTCGTCGGCAATGCGAGCAAGCAAATCAACTTCGTAATGCCGATTGGTTTGTCGGGTGGTGTCGCCAACGTCGCGATCAACGTGCTCGACAGTGGGGCGAACACTGACACTCTCTATCGCGGGTTAGTGCAGATCATAGTGGCGCAACCTGACATCTTTACGACCACCAACGATGCCGGCGGGCGAGCAATAGCTTTGAATGTCACCAATCCCAATGCGCGGACACCCGAGCCGTTTACGGTGACCTCTACTGACGCCAGCGGCGCTACTGTTCCGACCATTATCGAACTCAGCGTCACAGGAGTACGCCTTGCCACACCGGCTGATATCACTATAACGGTGGGAACTACGCCTATCACGGGGACTTCGATTCTCTCAGTGCGTCCAAATCCGGAGATGCCGGGATTTGACGTCATAAACTTTACCTTGCCTTCGTCTTTGGCGGGGGCCGGAGACGTGCCGATCCAAGTCCAGTTTTCCAGAACCGGCATCACGACAGTCAGCCGGCCCGCTGCTACCGCGCCACACATAACGATTAATTAGCGGCAAGAACCGCCTACTTTTTGTGCTGTTTCGCGGCCCAAACCGTGGTACGATGCCGCAGTTGGCGGCTCCCCGATGGCCAACGTCCGCGGTCTTAAAAACTCGTCCTCGCCAGGAAAGTTCTGATGCAGTATCCGGTTGCCCTCATCGTTAGTCTGGCAATGTTTTTCTCTCTCGGTTCGAGAGAGCGGCTGGAGATCCGCGATTCATTCGAGTTTGAACCATCAGCACAAACAGTTCGCAAAATACACTGGCCCAAGAAGACCATCGAGATTGCACTTTCAAACTCGCTGCTCTCTCCCGGTGCTAACATCAAACCCGATAGCGATGTGGCCGGCGCCGCGCGTCGCGCGCTCATGCGCTGGTCCAACCTGTCAAACATTAACTTCGTCGTCACGTGGTCGACTGCAACTTCGATCAGTCCCGCAGACGCGGGCGATGGCGTCAGTCTGTTGACGATTGCCGATACTCCCGAAAACGAATCGTTCAACTCCGAAACAACCACCGGCCGCACACGCGTCTTCTTCGATCCGGAAACAGGCAACATCGCCGAAGCTGACATCAGCATCAATCCGCGTCCGCGAGCGGAAGACGGCACGCAGTTGCAGTTCTCCACTGACGGCACGCCCGGCACTTACGATCTCGAAGCCACGTTCACACACGAGATTGGTCATCTGCTCGGCCTGGATCATTCGGCTGTGTTGTCGTCAACGATGCAGGGCCGCCAGGCTTACAACGGAACGTTTGGCTTACCCGCGTTGACCGAACGAACGCTGAGTGAAGACGATCGACAGAAAGTGCGCACCTTGTATGGACCAAAAGTCAAACTCGGTCGCATCGAAGGCCGCCTCGCTGACAACCGCCTTGCGGGAATGTTAACTCCGCTCAACGGCGTGAACGTTTGGGCTGAGAGTGTTGCGAATGGACGAGTGATCGCCAGTGATGTTACTGCCGAGGATGGCAGTTACAAGTTGGAAGGACTCGCGCCCGGGCAGTATCGCGTGATCGTCGCTTCCGGATCTGACACGCAAAAGTTTCGCAGTTTCGAACTATCTAACCAAGTGGTAGTCAAGGCCGATGCTGCATCGACGTTGAGCTCGAACCTCGTGTCGCCACAACCTTCGGTACTCAATCCGAGAGCGCTCGGACTGAACGCAGAGCTGTCGACCGTCACGCTACCACTCGCACCCGGAAAACGAATGAAGATTTATCTCGGCGGTGAAGGAGTAGACCAGGTTCCGGGAACAAACATCGCCGTCAACTCGCCATACTTCACTGTCGATCCAGCGAGTCTGACTCGCGAACAGATTGCAGCGCCGTTTCCGGTCGTCAGCATCGAGATGCAGGTCGCGCCTAATGCGCCGTTTGGCGATTACACTTTGCGACTCCAATCCAACTCCGGTGAGACTGCTTACGTGCCTGGGGCAATCACGATCGATCCGGGCGTTGCTTTTGGCGGTTCAAATCCGGTCGACGACTTTCGTTTCTTTATCGCGCAGCAATACTCGGATCTCACGGGCCGCGAGCTTGATCAGGCAACGATCGAGCGGCTGACTGCGCAACTCAATTCGTGCGGTACGCGCAACGACTGTTTGCGCACGCGTCGCATAGAGATCTCAACGAGCCTGCTCGTTGAGAATGAATTACCAAACACGGGCGTGTTTCTTTACGGGCTTTACGCTGCCGGACTCGGCCGGTTGCCACGTTACAACGAGTTTGAGACTGACCATGCGTTGATCGCGAATCAAAAGGGTGAACTGGAAGCGACGCGCCTCGCGCTCGCGAATGCGTTTGTCGAACGTGTTGAATTCAAACGTAAGTTTCCGGCAACGATGAAGCCGGCGGAGTTTGTCGATTCGATCCTCACGACGTTGGCACAGGGTTCGGGCGTCGATCTCGGTTCGGAGCGAAGTACCTTAATCAGTTTGCTTGACGACGCCGCGAACGGCCGCGCGATGCTGCTCGCCCGGCTCGCATCCGATCAGCGTGTGGTTGACGCCAATTACAATCAGGCCCTCGTGCTTTTCCAGTATTTCAGTCACCTGCGACGCAATCCTGACGACGCGAGCTATGGCGCCTGGGTCAACATGCTGAAAAGTAAACCGCTGCGCGATCCTGAAGCCGCCCGCCTCGTCGTCTGCAATTTTCTGAACTCCGCTGAGTATCAAAACCGCTTCGGCATGGTAGCCACCCACCACAACCGCGAGTGCAATTAGTGTATATTTGCTCGCTTGAAGCAGAAGCTACTCTCGTATCTCATTTGTCCATCGTGTGAAGGGTCTCTTGATCTCTCGGTCGCGAAGTTAGAAGCGGAAGAGATCATGGAGGGCGAGTTGCGCTGTCCGGCGTGTGCGTCTTCGTTTCCGATTACCGGCGGCATTCCGCGCTTCGCGAACCTCGAACACGTTGAGAGTGATAAACGCGAGACGGCCGAGGGTTTCGGATGGCAATGGCAACACTTCACTCAGGAAGACGAGCGTTACGCAGAACAATTTCTGGGTTGGATAACGCCGGTGACGCCGGAGTTTTTTCGCGACAAGGTCGTGCTCGAAGGCGGTTGCGGCAAAGGACGTCATACGTTACTCGCTGCGCGCTGGGGAGCGCGTGAAGTTATTGGCATCGATCTAAGCATCGCGGTTGAAACGGCCTTCACTGCTACTCGTTCGCTGCCTAACGCGCACATCATTCAAGCCGACATATACCACCTACCGCTGGCGCGAAGTTTTGACTACGCGTTTTCAGTGGGCGTGCTGCATCACCTGCCCGATCCGCGTGGCGGGTTTCTGTCGCTGGTTTCGAAAGTCAAACCGGGTGGACATGTTTCAGCGTGGATCTATGGCGCTGAGAATAATGAGTGGATCACGCGTTGGGTGAATCCGGTGCGCAAAAAGGTCACGTCACGAATCGATCAACGTGTGTTGCTGCAACTGTCGAAACTGCCGGCGGCGTGGTTGTTTCTGGCAACGAAGCTGGTCTACGGACCACTAAATCGCAACGGCTCGTCATTGGGTAAGCATCTCTTTTACAACGACTACCTGAGCGCGCTCTCGAAGTTCGGGTGGCGCGAGCAGCACACAATCGTCTTCGATCACCTGGTGGCGCCGACAGCGTTCTACATTTCGCGCGCCGAGTTCGAAACGTGGTGGCGCGACATCGGCGCGAGGGACGTGACTATCAGTTGGCATAATAAGAACAGTTGGTGCGGGTTGGGAGTAGTTAATTGCAAGTAGCGACACATCGCGCGATCTGGAGGCCACTTTGGCAACTCCCTTCGCGCGCGGAGCTCATCTTCTCGTTTGCGAAACGGGAATTAGTCGGACGTTACAAGGGCTCAGTGCTCGGCATCGCCTGGGCCGTGCTGACGCCAGTGGTGATGATCGCGATCTTTACCTTTATCTTTGCCGGCATCTTCGGCGCGCGCTTCGGCGCGAGCAACTCTCACTGGGATTACGCGCTCTATCTCTTCTGCGGGCTGCTGCCGTGGTCCATGTTTCAGGAATCATTACAGCAATCAGCAAACACGATCGTGGTCCACTCCAATCTCGTCAAGCGAGTCGTCTTTCCGCTCGAGGCTTTACCGGCGGCGCAGGTATTGGCTGCCCTCGGAAATCAACTGTTCGCCACGATCGCACTGCTCATCGCGAGCATCATCATCCGGCAGCGGCTCGAGTTGACCGCGCTCTGGCTGCCGGTGCTGTTAATTCCGCAGTTGTTGTTTGCACTCGGCGCTTCCTGGCTCATTGCCTCGCTCGGTGTTTTCCTGCGCGACATCACGCAGGGAATCACGTTGCTATTAATGGCCTGGATGTATCTCACCCCGATCATCTACCCGGAATCGATCGTTCCCGATCGTTTTCGCGCGTTCATGAACTTCAACCCATTTACAGCCCTCGTGCGCAGCTATCGCCGCATTTTTCTCGAGGGTGCAGCGCCGGATTGGAGTGGCCTCGCTTACTTCACCGCCTTCGCTGTCGTGATTTTCATCTTCGGTTACTGGTGGTTCGCCCGCACCCGCAAGAGCTTCGCCGACGTCGTCTAATCGATCTTCTTGTGCTTTTTTGGGGGCAAGACTTATGATCCTTGTCCCATGAAAACAAGATTTACATCCCTCTCAATCATATTGCTGCTCGCGGCGACGGCGGCTAATGCACAGGAATGGACGCAGTGGCGCGGGCCGGCCCGCGATGGCTCGGTGTCCGCGAAAAATGTGCCGGCGGCATGGCCGGAGGCGCTAAAACGCACCTGGCGCGTGGAGATCGGTGAGGGCTATTCGTCACCGGTGGTCGCCCGCGGGCACGTCTTCGTCCACGGCCGCAAAGACCCGGAGGAGATTGTCGCGAGCATCAATCTCGCTGACGGCAAGGTGCTGTGGCAGCAGAAATACCAGGCGCAGTTTCAGAAGAATCAATACGCCGTCGAAATGGCCAAAGGGCCGCACGCGACTCCGCTCGTCGCCGGTAATCGTTTGTTCACACTCGGTGTCACTGGAATTCTCAATGCCTGGGACACTGCAACAGGCAAACTTCTCTGGACGCGCGACTTCTCAAAATCAATCGACACTTCGAAGTTGTTCTGCGGTACGGCCGCTTCACCACTCATCGTCGACGGACGTTTAGTGGTCCAGATCGGCAGCGACATTCAGGGCGGCCAGGTGCTCGCGCTCAATCCAGCGACTGGAGCTACCGAGTGGGAATGGCGTGGTGCTGGTCCAGGCTACGCTTCGCCGGTCTTGATCGATCTCAACGGCAGCAAGCAGATCGTGTCGATGACCGAAGGTTCGATATTTGGTCTCGACGGAAAGACTGGCAAAGAGTTGTGGTCCATGCCGTTTCCTGACGAATGGCACGAGAACATCGCGACGCCGCTTTGGACCGGCACGCACCTCATTATCTCCGGCACACGACAAGGCACACACGCTTACACGTTGAAGCAAACCGGCGGCAAGTGGGAGGCGACCGAAGCCTGGAAGAACCCGGAAATTGCGATGTACATGAGTTCTCCTGTTTACGGCGACGGTTTGATCTATGGTCACTCGTCGAAAATGAAGGGACAGTTTTTTGCGCTTGACGAGAAGACGGGCGTGGTGCGTTGGACCACCGAAGGAAGGGAAGGTGAGTATGCGTCGTTGCTGCTCACGCCGCAACACGTAGTTTTTCTGACGAACGGCGCGGATCTGATCGTCGCTAAACGCGATACACCGGCGTTTGCGGTCGAGCGCCGTTATGAAGTTGCCGAAGCATCGACCTTCGCCACGCCGGTGCTGCTTGGGTCAAACATTCTGGTGCGCGACGCGACGGGGTTGCTTATGCTCACAGGAAAGTAATCCACAGATTACACAGATATTCACCAATTTAACCAAAGCCTCAATAGCGGTCCTTCAGTTAATGTTGTCTGTGTAATCTGTGGACAAAGTTTTGAATATAAACTCCACACTCCTGCTTACCCGCCTGATCGACGCCAGCGTCGATGGCATCTTCGCGTTTGATCGCGACTGCAAGATCATCGCGTGGAATCGGGCGATGGAGTGTATCTCAGGCTTCAGCAGCGCTGCTGTGCTGGGTAAACGTGTGGTCGACGTCTTTCCGTTTTTGCGCGAACCGGGCACAGACGACTGCTTTGCTGCCGCGCTCGCCGGAAAAGGATCGGTTTCAGAAAACCACCCTTACGGTCCTTCAGAGACCGGCGTATTCGAAAGTCATTACTCAACGCTGCTCGACGAAGAGAACAACATCGCCGGAGGTGTCGCCGTCATCACTGACATCACCGCGCGCAAGCAGGCGGAAGAAGCGGCGCACACTGCTTATCGACAGTTATCATTTCACGTCGAGAGTTCTCCGCTCGCAGTTGTCGAGTGGGACAGCGACTTTCGCGTGTCGCGCTGGTCTGTGTCGGCGGAAAGATTGTTTGGCTGGAAAGCCGAAGAGGTGATTGGCAAACACGTCAACGAGTGGCGCTTTGTTTTTGCAGACGACGAGGATGCGGTGGCGCTCGTAACGAATCGTCAGCGCGAAGGTGTGGAAGTGCAGGGCGTGCAGCGCAATCGCAATTACACGCGAGCCGGATCGGTGCTGTTTTGCGAGTGGTACAACTCCGTGTTGCACGACGATCGCGGAAAGCTTGTCTCCGTGCTTTCGCTCGTCCTCGACGTTACGGCCCGGAAGAGTGCGGAAGAAGAAAGAGCCGCTTCGTTACTGCGCGAACGCGATGCACGCCGTCACGCGGAGGAAGCCGATCGACTGAAAGACGAATTTCTCGCCACGCTCTCACACGAGCTGCGCACGCCTTTGACTTCGATTCTCGGATGGGCGTCGATGATCCGGAACGGTGAGGTCGAAGGTTCCAACGCCTCGCGCGCGATCGAGACCATTGAACGTAACGCCCGTTCGCAAGCACGACTCATCGACGACCTGCTGGATGTTTCACGTATCATCACCGGCAATCTCCGACTCGATCTGCATCCACTCAATTTCGCGCCGATTGTTGACGCCGCGCTCGACGCACTGCGTCCAACCGCCGACGTGAAAGGCATCAAACTGCAAACGCGTTTTGTGCCTGAAGAGTGTTTAGTGAAAGGCGATCCGAATCGCCTGCGACAAGTGATCTGGAACTTGCTGTCGAACGCGATCAAGTTCACGCAACGTGGCGGCAGTGTAAGCATCGATCTCAACTGCGTTGAGACAACAGCGCGTCTGAGAGTCAGTGACACAGGCGACGGCATCTCGCCGGAGTTTTTGCCGTACGTGTTCGATCGTTTCCGTCAGGCCGAAGGTTCGATCTCGCGGAAACAGGGTGGACTAGGATTAGGACTCGCCGTCGCGCGTCATTTGGTTGAGTTGCATGGCGGCACGATCACGGCAGAGAGCGAGGGTTTGGGAAATGGTTCGGTGTTCTCAGTCGATCTGCCCCTCGCGCAGGAGCGGCGCGATCCGGCGCGTGCTGAGGAGCGGAGACGTGAACTTGACCGGCGGCGCAGTCGCAGCGGCGTGATCCGGCTCGATGACGTTCACGTGTTGCTGGTTGAAGACGACGACGATTCACGCAAACTGCTGGGGACGATGCTCAAGCGCTACGGCGCGAAAGTGACTTCCGCAAAATCTGCGGCTGAAGCGTTGGAGGTGTTTGAAAACGAAGTGCCTGACGTGATAATCAGCGACATCGGTATGCCGGACCAGGATGGTTATGAGTTGATTCGCAAGCTGCGCGGATTGCCGGTTGAGAAAGGTGGCAAGATTCCGGCGATTGCGTTGACCGGCTACGCCTCGCGAAAGGATCGCGAGCGCGCGTTGAGTTCGGGTTATCATCAGCACATGGCGAAACCGATCGAACAGGTGGATTTGATTAATGCGATTGCCGCCCTTGTCGGCCGAGGCGATTAATCCACAGATTACACAGATACTTTGAGGTAAACATGAAACGACAAAATCGATTTCTAATCATTCCCATTTTTCTCCTCTTATTAGTCCCGGCGGTTGCGCAGGATCCATCGCTGCTAACGGTCGACTCGCTGTTCACCTATCGCACGCGGTTTCTTGGGCCAGTGCAATGGCAGTCTGACGGCAGCGGCTATCTCGCGCTTGAACCGTCACCGGCAAAGAAAGACTTCGTCGACATCGTCCGCTATGACGTGAACACCGGCACGCGCAACGTGAAAGTCTCCGCCGAGAAACTGACACCAAGTAGCGCAACCGATCCGCTCACAGTCGAAGAGTTCACTTTCACTCCTGACGAACAGAAGCTCCTGATCTTCACTAACTCCGCACGCGTCTGGCGCAGCAACACACGCGGTGACTTCTGGGTGCTCGATCTCAAAGCCAACACGCTGCGCAAACTCGGAGGACCGGACGCCAAACCATCGAGCGTGATGTTCGCGAAGTTTTCGCCGGACGGCCAGCGCGCCGCTTACGTGCGCGAGAACAACATCTACGTCGAGAATCTTTTCGGCGATTCGAAGATCACAAAACTCACTACCGACGGCTCACGCTACATCGTTAACGGCACTTTCGATTGGGTCTACGAAGAAGAGCTGTTCTGTCGCGACGGTTTTCGCTGGAGTCCTGACAGCAAACAGATCGCTTACTGGCAGCTCAACTCTGAAGGCGTGAAAGAGATGTTGCTGCTGAACAACACGGCCGGTTTGTATCCGGTTGTGACTGCGTTTCCATATCCGAAAGCCGGCGAGACAAACTCCGCGGCGCGCGTCGGTGTAGTGGACGCGAATGGTGGTCCAACTCGTTGGATCGAGATTCCCGGCGACCCGCGTAACAACTACCTCCCGCGCATGGAGTGGGCAGCGAGCTCGAACGAGTTAGTGATTCAACAACTCAACCGCCGGCAGGATACCAACGTCGTGATGCTTGCCGACGCGCGCACCGGCAAGTCGCATCCCGTGCTGACTGAAAAAGACGAAGCATGGGTCGACATCGCGTGGGGTGATATTGATTGGGATAAGACCGGCATCGCGCGTGGCGACGTCGAGTGGGTGGACCAGGGCAAACGTTTTCTATGGGCCAGCGAGCGTGATGGTTGCCGTCACATCTACTCAGTCTCGCGCGACGGCAGCGACGTGAAGCTGATCACGCCGGGGAACTACGATGTGATCAGTGTCGAGCGAGTCGATGCGCAAAATGGTTGGGTCTACTTTCTTGCTTCACCGGAAAACGCAACGCAGCGTTACTTGTATCGCGTTCGCATCGACGGCGCAGGGAAGGAAGAACGACTGACGCCGGCGAGTGTTCCCGGTGTGCATACTTACAACATCTCGCCGCGCGGCGAGGTCGCGATTCACGTTTACTCGAGCTTCAACAACGTTCCGGTTACTGAAGTCGTGCGTCTGCCGCAACACAGTGTGACGCGAACGTTGATCGATAACAAAGAGGTTCAGGAACGCATCGCCAAGTTGAAACAAACGCCATCGGAGTTCTTCAAAGTCGATATCGGCGAAGGTGTTCAGCTCGACGGATGGATGATGAAGCCGCCCGACTTCGATCCGCAGAAACGTTATCCAGTGCTGTTCTATGTTTACGGCGAGCCGTGGGGCCAGACCGTGATGGATAGTTGGGGTGGCCGCAATCGACTGTGGCACGCGCTGCTCGCGCAGCAGGGTTATATCGTGATGAGTGTTGATAATCGCGGGACGCCTGCGCCGCGTGGTCGCGTGTGGCGCAAGATCATTTATCGCAAGATGGGAATCGTGAATTCAGGAGATCAGGCAGCGGCGGCACGCGCGATCGCGAAGTGGCCGTTTGTCGATCCGGCGCGCATCGGTATTTGGGGTTGGAGTGGCGGTGGCTCGTCGACACTGAATGCGATGTTCCGTTATCCGGATGTTTATGCAACGGGTTTGGCAGTCGCGCCGGTTGCGGACCTGCATTACTACGACACGATTTACCAGGAGCGCTACGGTGGACTGCCGAAGGACAATCCGGAGGAATGGAAACAGAGTTCGCCGATCACCTTTGCGAAGAATCTGAAGGGCAACCTGATGATTATCCACGGGACGGGTGATGATAACGTGCACTATCAGGCGACTGAGGCGTTGATCAATACGCTGATAGCGGCGAACAAACAGTTTTCGATCTTCCCGTATCCAAATCGATCACACGGGATTTACGAAGGACCGGGCACGCAGCGACATTTATTCGGTCAGATGACCAGATACATCAACGAAAAGCTGCCCGCCGGCCCCGCGCCCGTTACGACGAGCTCGGCGCAGTAACAGACAATCCATCCACAGATTACGCAGATTTTTCTGTAATAATCTGCGTAATCTGTGGTAGCCTAACTCTCGGGTTGACGGCCAACCTGCTTGCCCACTACCTCCTCTCCGGAATCAGCGAAATCACTCTATGGACTCCAAAGTCGATGCAGCCCTGCGGCATTTGGTCGCGACAAATCTCATTGCCGTTCTCTTCACTGATCTCTCGGGAAAGATTCTTAGTGCCGACGAGAGTTTCCTGAACCTGCTCGGCTACACCGCCACCAACTTACCGCGCAGCATTCACGACCTGACGCTACCCGAGCATCACCGGCTCGATGAAGAAGCGTTTGAAAAGTTGATGGCGTTTGGCGCCTGCGCACCGTTCGAAAAAGATTTCTTGAAACAGGATGGCACACCCGTGCCCGTGTTGTTTGGCGCCGCTCTGCACGAAGAAGAGATCGCGTGCTTTGTCGTCGACCTTTCGCAAAACAAACAGACTCAGGAAAAACTCAATCACCTTGCGTATCACGATGCACTCACCGATCTGCCAAACCAGGTGTTGTTCAAAGATCGACTGAAGCAGGCGATCGCACTCTCCCGTCGCAACGATCAGTTGCAGGCCGTGTTGCTGCTCAACCTCGATCGCTTCAAAACGATCAACGATTCACTCGGCTACACCGCGGGCGATCGACTCTTGCAGTCGGTGGCCGAACGGTTAACGAGTTGTGTGCGTGAGAGTGACACTGTGGCTCGTTTCGGTGGCGACGAGTTCGCGATCCTGCTGACGCAGATTCCACGCGCGCAGGATGCTGCGAATGTCGCGCGCGCGATCAAACAAACTCTGGATCAAGCCTTTCTCTTCGAAGGCCAGGAGATCTTCGTCTCGACCAGTATCGGCATCAGTCTGTATCCGCACGACGGACGCGACACTGCCGGATTGTTGAAGAACGCCGGCGCCGCGCTCGATCGCGCGAAGGTGCAGGGTGGTAACAACTTTCATTTCTACACTGCGGGCGGGACCACGCGTGCACTCAGACAACTCGTACTCGAAAGCAATTTGCGACCGGCACTCGAGCGTTCTGAGTTCATTGTTCACTACCAGCCCCAGGTGGACATCCGTGGCTTTCATCTCGTGGGAATGGAAGCACTCATACGCTGGCAACATCCGAGCCTCGGTCTACTTTATCCGAATGAGTTCATTCCGCTTGCGGAAGACAACGGCATGATCATTTCGCTGGGTGACTGGGTAATGCGCACTGCCTGTGCGCAGAACCAGTTGTGGCAGGATGAAGGACTGACGCCGCTGACGCTGTCAGTGAATTTCTCGGCGCGCCAGTTTCAGCAACCGACATTCATCACTGACGTTGCCCGGATACTGAAAGACACGAACCTCGATCCGCGCTGGCTCGAACTCGAGTTGACCGAGAGTTCGATCATGAAAGATCCGGAAGAGGCGATCGAGAAGTTGCACGAGTTGAAGCTGATGGGAATCAAAGTGGCGATCGACGACTTCGGCACCGGCTACTCTTCGCTCAACTACTTAAAACGTTTTCCGATCGATACGTTGAAGATCGACAAGACTTTCGTGTCCGACGTTTGTAAGGATCCGCACGACACCGCGATCGTGCGTGCGATCATCAACCTGGGTCACGCGCTGGATCTCACGGTCATCGCAGAGGGTGTGGAAACTAAGGAACAGCTTCAGTACCTGAGCGCGCTCGGGTGTGACTCGGTGCAGGGGTTTCTGTTTAGTAAAGCACTTTCGGTCACGGCTTTTGAAGAGCTTTTGGTGGAACAGCGACGCGTGACATCGAATCAGCCGGAATCTGCGTCATTGGCGTTTATCCGCGGCTAAAAAACTTGCGGCGTCTTTATCCAGCATCCAAAGCAACTGGCCGTGCGCCGGTTGAACGAACTGCGCCGGGTACTGTTTTGGTCCTTCGATAACTTCCTTCACGATCTCAGCTTTCTCCGCACCGCTAACCAGAAACAGCACTGATGCGCCGCTATTCAGCACCAGCAGAGTCATCGTTATGCGATAAGCGTTGACTTTTTCAACCCACGGCGCGGCGACGAGTCGCTTTTTTTCGTGCAACACTTCGGAGCCCGGAAAGATTGACGCAGTGTGACCATCGGTACCGAGGCCGAGCAAGATCAAGTCCAACGGCAGTAGCGTTTGCTCGTATTCGTTAGCGGCCTCTGCTGCATTGGGATTCTCGCCGTGCACACGATGAATGTTGGCCTCCGGAACAGGCACCTTCGACAGCATCGCTTCGTAAGTCATGCGATAGTTGCTGTCAGGATGATCCGGCGGTACGTGACGTTCGTCAGACCAGAAGAAGTGAGTTTTGGACCACGGCACTTGTTCGCCTACCAGTTGCTCGTAGAGAAGCTTCGGTGTCGAGCCGCCCGACAACGCGACGGTGAAAAAACCCTTTTGAGCCACCGCTTCGCCACTCCGCGCGACGAAGTATTCGGCAGCGCCGCGAGCGAGCTCTTGAGCATTCGCGAAGATCCGGATCATAGAATCGCCACGATTCTTAACGGCCCACCGCTGCCGCCTCTAATCTTCATCGGGAGGGCAATCACCGAAAATCCTGTAGCCGGCAACTGCGCGAGATTCGCGACGTTCTCGAATGCCGGAATATTCTTCTCGAACAAAATGCGGTGGCTTTCGAATAGGGTCGATTGGCCGTAGTCGATGCTCGCAGTGTCTAACCCGATCGCCTTGATCGAACGATTCTGGGTTAGCCAGCGCGCCGCTGCCGGATCGAGTCCGGGAAAGTGAAGTTTCGCCACTGCTTCGGCGCCGCGTTCTTCCGTGCCTAAATACTTCTTCCGGTCCGGGTAGAACTTGCCGAACCCGGTTCGCAGCAGAACGATTGTGCCGGTCGTGATCTTGCCGTTTCGCTTTTCCCAGTCTTCAAAATCTTTCACGCTGACGAGGTAATCGGGATTCGTCGCGCACTGTTTAGTGACGTCGATGACTATTGCGGATCCGATGAGCTGGTCGAGCGGGATCTGGTCCACCGTGTTATGACCCTTCGCGAAGTGAACGGGCGAATCGAGATGTGTGCCGCCGTGTTCCGCCGCCGAGTAACGATACGCGGAGTAGAAATAGCCTTTGTCAGTCATACCTTCGAAATCCGTTTCGAGTTTGAACTGTTCGGCGGTGGGCCAGTAAACACTATTGGAGTCAAAAGCGTGTGTTAGATCGACGATGTGTCCGGCAGTAAAATCGCCGCGCCGTTGCGCTGCGATGGGAATTGCCAGTAACAAGACGAGCAGAAGTTGCAAACGCTTCATGCGGAGTGCTCCTTGGGTTCCAGTTTCTGTTATCTTCAGGTAAACAACCAGAGTTAGCAAGGGAGCTATTGAATGCAAATCGGGATGATTGGGCTTGGTCGCATGGGCGCGAACATGGTAAAGCGTCTTTTGCGCGGAGGTCACGAGTGTGTCGTTAACGATCGCAATCCTGAAGCGGTGCAAGCGCTCGTAAACGAAGGCGCGATCGGCGATACGTCACTCGCCGGTTTTATCGCGAAACTGAAAGCGCCGCGCGCGATTTGGTTGATGATACCGGCGGCGCTGGTCGATACGATTCTCGATCAGCTTCTGAAAGTCGCGGAACCGGGCGATGTGATCATCGACGGCGGCAACTCCTATTACATCGACGACATTCGTCGCGCAAAGGAATTGAAAGCCAAAGGCATACATTATGTTGACGTCGGGACGAGTGGCGGCGTGTGGGGACTCGATCGCGGTTATTGCCAGATGATTGGCGGTGAGAAAGACGTGGTCACATTTCTCGATCCGATCTTTAAGACACTCGCGCCCGGACGCGATTCAGTACCGCCGACGCCCGGACGCGCAGCCAATGCAGGCACGGCCGCCGAAGGTTACCTTCACTGCGGCGCATCAGGCGCGGGTCACTTCGTAAAAATGATTCACAATGGCATCGAGTATGGCTTGATGGCCGCGTATGCTGAGGGATTGAACGTGTTGCATCGCGCAAACGAAGGAAAACTCGAACGACTGGCGGATGCGGAAACGACGCCGCTGCGTAATCCCGAACACTATCAATATCATTTTGACATCGCGGAGATTACGGAAGTGTGGCGTCGCGGCAGTGTGATCGCGTCGTGGTTGTTGGACCTGACTGCGATCGCGTTTGCGGAACATCCGCAGTTGGAAGGTTACTCGGGACGCGTTTCCGATTCAGGCGAAGGACGTTGGACCATCAATGCGGCAGTCGAAGAAGGCGTGCCGGTCCCGGTGTTGAGCGCAGCGTTGTTTCAGCGTTTTAGTTCGCGCGGCGAGGCGGATTTTGCAAACAAGATTTTGTCGGCGATGCGGTTTCAGTTTGGTGGGCATAAGGAAAAATAGAGGAAAGCAATCATGTCAGCAGTAGTCGTAGAAGCAAATCCGGTTAAGTTTGAGCAGCCGGCGATCCCGCCGGCCGAGCCGTGCGTGGTCGTGATCTTTGGCGCGACCGGCGATCTTACCAAGCGCAAGCTCATGCCCGCGTTGTGCCGGTTGTTGGGCCAGGGGTGTCTCGAGAGTGTGCGGATTCTCGGCATTGGTCGTAATCCGATGAGCGAAGATGAGTTCCAGGGCATCGTCCGGGAAGCTCTCGAGAGTTCGAAGAAGATCGAGCATCTTGACGATGAGCAGTGGAAGAAGTATTCCGGACGCCTGCATTACATGGCCGGTGAGCTAGATAATGGAAACACTTACGGGCAGATCTCCGCGCGCCTCGAAGAGCTCGCGAAAGAAGGCGCCAGCAAAAATTGTCTCTTCTATCTCGCGACGCCGCCGTCACTCTTCTCGATGATCGTAAAACAGTTGGGTGAATCCGGCCTCGCCAACGAAGACGAGCACTGGAGTCGCATAGTGATCGAGAAACCCTTCGGGCGCGATCTCGAATCAGCCAAAGCACTCAACGCCGAAATCCTGCAAGTGTTCAAAGAGAGCCAGGTTTATCGCATCGATCACTATCTCGGCAAAGAGACAGTGCAAAACATACTCGTCTTCCGTTTCGGAAATTCGATGTTTGAACCGATCTGGAATCGTAACTACGTCGACTACGTCGAGATCACCGCAGCTGAGTCTGTCGGCGTCGGCTCACGCGCCGGATACTACGAAGAGGCCGGCGCGCTGCGCGATATGGTGGCCAATCATCTTTTGCAACTCGTGACACTCACGGCGATGGAACCGCCGGTCGCGTTTGATGCAGACAGCGTTCGTGAAGAGAAAGTGCAGGTGCTGCGATCGATTCGTCGTCTGAAACCGGAGCAGGTCGCCGAGCGCACTGTGCGGGCGCAGTATGGACCAGGCGAGATTGATGGCGAGAAGGTCAAAGGCTACAAGGAAGAAGAAGGAGTCAAAGCCGGTTCACAGACCGAGACTTACGCCGCGGTTGAGTTTCAGATCTCAAACTGGCGCTGGTCGGGTGTGCCGTTTTACGTGCGCACCGGAAAACATCTCGGACGTCAACTCACTGAGATCGCCGTTCACCTGAAGCGCACGCCGCAGGCATTGTTCGCGCGCACGCCTGATGAGGAGATCGATCCAAACGTCATCGCGATTCGTTTACAGCCGAACGAGGGAATAAGGGTAAATTTTGGCGCGAAACGTCCCGGCTTCGAGATGCAGACCGCCACGGTCCACATGGACTTCTGTTACGCATCAGGTTTCGGTGTCGAGTCGCCGGATGCTTATGAGATGTTGTTGCTTGACGTGATGCAAGGCGAGGCGACGCTGTTCATTCGCAGTGACGAAGTTGAAGCGCAATGGCGTTTGATCACGCCAATCGAGGAGGCATGGTCCAGTCAGAAATTAGCCACTTACCCCGCCGGCAGCGATGGCCCGACTGAAGCCGATGAACTGCTGGCTCGCAACGGTCACAGTTGGCGCAAACTGGCCGAGACAAGCGCCGGCTGTGAATAAGTTATCTTTGACCTAAGTTCGTAACGACCGCAGCCAACTCGAATCGATCGACAGGCTTCGCGAGATGCACCTGATAACCTTCGGACAGCGCGCGCACGCGGTCTTCCGTGCGCGCGTAAGCAGTCAACGCGAGGGCCGGCGTTTGTCCGCCACGTTCCTTCGGCAACGCGCGAATCTTCTTTATCAACCCGTAGCCATCTTCAACCGGCATCCCAATGTCTGCTATCAGCACATCGGGTTTCCAACTCTCCAGCGACTCCAAACCTTCACGCGCCGAACCCACCGCGACGACCTGCGCGCCGCAGCGTTCAAGCATCGTGCTCAAAAGCGAACGTGCATCAACCTCGTCATCGATAACCAGCACGCGCAGTCCAGCGCACGATGAAGGCTGACGGTCGCGTGCCTCCACCGCTGCAACAGTCGGTTGCTTGAGAGCCTCAGGCGAGTGTTCTTCACTGGCAACCATCACCGGCAATCTGACACTGAACCTTGAACCCTGACCCTCGCCGGCACTCTCGGCCCACGCGGTCCCGCCGTGCAACTCCACCAGGTGCCGGACAATCGCGAGACCGAGACCAAGTCCGCCGTAGTTTCTCGTAGTCGAGCCATCCGCCTGGCGGAAACGATCGAAGACGTGTGGCAGAAAGTCGGACCTGATGCCCAGACCGGTATCCTTGACCACGATCTCAACATGCGAATTAATCCGTTGCAAGGTGACCTGGACCAGCCCGCCTTTGTTGGTAAACTTCACGCCATTCGACAACAGGTTCCAAACCACTTGCTGCAACCGCTCGCGATCGCCGAACACTGGTCCAACCTGCGGCTCGAGCAACACTTGCAAGCGAACGCCTTTCGCTTCAGCGGTCGGGCGAATACTTTCCGCCGCCGCTTCGATCACTGAATGAAGTTCGCAGGCGACGAATTCAAGCCGCAGCTTGCCGGTGATGATGCGTGAGACTTCGAGCAGATCGTTGATCAACTGGCATTGCGAGTTCGCATTGCGAAAGATCGTTTCGAGTGCCTGGTGTCGATTTTTCGGCTCGACTTCATCGTGCAGCAGCAGGTCCGCCCAACCCATGATCGCCGTGAGCGGTGTGCGCAATTCGTGTGAGAGAGTCGAAAGAAATTCATCCTTCACGCGGTTCGCAGCTTCAGCCTCGACGCGCGCTTCCTTTTCGCGTTTCAGGGCCTTGCGTCGCTCGGTCGCGTCATGGGCCATACCGCGCACGATCGGTTTCTCGACGCCTTCCGTGCGCAGCGTGTTGTAATACTCCCAAAGACGCGTCTCACCGGTCGCGGTTCGCACTTTCATCACGCCGCCCGCAGATCCTTCCGTGATCACTGTGCGCAGGTAATCGTCAAACTTCTCGCGATATTCCGGCAGCAATCCGTCGCGGATGTTTATACCGACTAGCGAATCTTGCGGGTATCCCAAAACTCGCGCTGCCCAGGGATTGACTGATAAGACGCGGCCTTCGAGATCGTGAGTGCAAATGAGCTCGTGACTGTTATCGACCAGATCGCGATAACGATCTTCACTGATGCGCAGCGCCCGCTCCGCCTTCTTCCGTTCGGTGACGTCATGGACCAGGACAAACTCCGCCGGCCTGCCTCCGAACGTCAACCGGCTCGCCGTAATATCGACATCGATAATGGTGCCGTCTTTTTTCCGGTGGCGCCACTCGCCTGCGTTTTGAGACCCGGCATTCTCGGAGGCAAGATACTGTTCCAGCAATTTCACATCCTCGGAGGGACGAATGTCTTTGATCGTCATCTCGAGGAACTCCGAACGCGAGTACCCGTAGTGGCGCACAGCCGCGTCGTTCACTGCGAGAAAGCGAATCGTGGTCAGATCGTAAACCCACATCGCCTGCGGATTTGATTCGAACAACACGCGATACTGTGCTTCCGACTTTCGCAGCGCTTCCTCAATGCGCGTTGCGACAGTCACGTCGAGCACGAGCGAAAGCACCGAGATCAGTTTGCCTGCTTCGTTGTAAAGCGCGGAGTTGTACCACTCGCAGTGGAGAATCGTTCCCAGTTTCGTGTAGTTGCGATTGCGCGAGACGCCGTGCTGCTCTTTGCCTTCGTTCTGACGATGACCCACCTGATCGACCACGTCGATATCGTCCGGAACGACAAACTCCCAATCACTGTAACGCTTGCCGAGAACTTCCTCGGCTTTCCACCCGAACAGCTTCTGCGCGGCTGGCGACCAGCGCAACACTCTGAACTCGTTATCCCACTCGATCACGGCGAGCGGGGTGTTCTCAACGTGAAAAGCGAGACGCCTGTCGTCGAGTGCCGAGGCTTCGACGATCTTGCGTTCGGTCACGTCGCGGATGATCGCAACGCCACCGACGACTTCGCCTTTCTCGTCGTGGCGTGGCGAGTAGTAACCGTCAAAGAAACCGCTGCGACCGGATTGCGCGATGACGTAGGGGCGATTTTCCGCAACCAAACTGCGTCCGGCGAGTGCCTCGAAATAATATTTATCTTCGGCGGTTTCTTTCAGACAGGGGAAGAGCTCGAAAGCGTTTTTGCCGAGCACGTTCTCGCGCTTCACGCCGGAGATGCGCTCCATCGCGCGGTTCCAGGTGGTGTAGCGAAACTCGCGATCGAACGCGATGATGCCGTCAACGTTCGCTTCGAGCAGGCATTTGAGAAACAAGTGTTGTTCTTGGGGTTCGTAAGACATAAGGTTTTAAGGAAGACTCTCTGTCCGGCAAGAGGAAAAAGTTTGGGGACATTTAATCACTGCCGGTGACTATTCGCAAATCTTTTGCTTGGGTATTATCTCTGCGGCCCTCTGCGACCTCTGCGTTAAAAAGCGCCCATAAACGCTGAGGTTGCAGAGGGTCGCAGAGAGCCGCAGAGAAATCATGTTTTTCCAGACGCCGCCAGCTTTGGGCAATCAGTATCACGACGATCGTGTGTTGCGGTCGTACCTGGCGCGCGTCTTTCCCGGCGAGATGCTGAGCCAGATCGAGGAATCGCTCGTGGAAATGGGGCGCCTCGCCGGCGCCGACCTTTACGAACTGCAAGTCGCTGACAGGTTGAACGAACCAACGCTGACTCAATGGGACGCATGGGGCAATCGCGTCGATAAAATCGAACTGGCGCCACTGTGGCGTTTAGCCGAGCGTATCGCAGCCGAGCATGGCGTCGTCGCGACCGCTTACGAGCAACGGCATGGCAGTCTTTCGCGAGTGCATCAATGCGCGCTGGCCTTTCTCTTTACGCCATCAACCGATATTTACAGTTGTCCGCTTGCGATGACCGACGGCGCGGCGCGGACGTTGCTCACGTCCGGCAATCAGAAACTTATCGAACGCGCAGTACCTCACTTGATTACGCGTGACCCAAAGGAGTTTTGGACCGCGGGACAGTGGATGACTGAGCTCACGGGTGGCTCTGATGTTGGTCTTTCGGAGACGATCGCGAAAGAAGAGGATGGACACTTTCGTTTGTATGGACGCAAGTGGTTCACGTCGGCAATCAGTTCTCAAATGGCGCTGACGCTCGCGCGACCGGAGGGTAATCCGGACGGCGGACGCGGACTCGCGCTCTTCTATCTCGAAATGAGAGATGAGCAAGGTCGCCCGCGTAACATTCAGATCAACCGGTTGAAAGATAAGCTCGGAACGCGAAAGGTTCCGACTGCCGAACTAACGCTCGACGGCACGCCTGCTGAGCTCGTTAAAGGACCGACTGACGGTGTGCGCAACATCGCGCCGCTGCTGAACATCACTCGTTTGTGGAACGGCATCAGCGCAGTTTCACTGATGCGTCGTGGCGTTGCACTCGCTTCTGACTACGCACGCAAGCGTGTCGCCTTCGGTGCGCCGCTCTCCGAAAAACCTCTGCACCGCGACACCCTCGCCGTGCTTGAAGCAGAAACAGAAGCGGCGTTTCATCTGGCGTTCTACGTTGCAGAGTTAACGGGAAAGAGTGAGACGGGCGAGATCTCGGCAGACGATGCTTTGTTGTTAAGAGTGCTAACGCCAGTGATGAAGTTAACGACTGGCAAGCAGTCGGTGATGGTCGCGAGTGAAGTGCTCGAGATGTTTGGCGGCGCGGGCTATGTCGAAGACACGGGATTGCCGGTGTTGTTGCGCGACAGTCAGGTGCTGCCGATCTGGGAAGGAACGACGAACGTGCTCGCGCTCGATACGTTGCGTGTCAAACACGGCTTGAAGCAGATCGAAGTCGCAGTCGCGCGTTGTATCAAGAATATCAGTGACACGCGTCTTGCAGATGCAGCACGCATCGCGAGATCGGCGTTGGACCACGCGTCAATTTGGCTAACTACCGCAGAGCGCCTGGGCCAACCTGCTTTGGAAGCAGGCGCGCGACGCTTCGCCCTCACACTCGGTCGCACGATGGAATTGGCACTGCTGATCAAACACGCTCGATGGTCAAACGATCATCAATCCGCGCGTCGCTTCGCCACCTCACAGATCGATCTGATCACAGATTACGAAGAATAAATCCGCGTCATCCGTGTTACCATGCCCGCCTGCGTCGCCTGAGACAACCTCCAAAGAAAGGGATATTCTCCATGAATCGGAATAAGCGCATTTCACTGCTCATTCTCACCCTGATCGTCGCGGCTTCGAGCGCTGTTGCGCAACCGAAGAAGGCGGCGCCGCCCGCCAAGGAATACACCATTGAGCAGTTCATGAACACTGTTCGCCTCGGCGGTAGTTCATTCTCCGCTGACGAAAAGTCGCTGCTCTTTCACAGCAACAAGACGGGCATTTTCAACGTCTACTCTGTCGCAGTGAGCGGCGGCGCGTCGTCACAGTTGACCAGCTCAACTAAAGAGAGCACCTTCGCCCTCTCTTATTTCCCGAACGACGCGCGTTTCCTCTACACATACGATCGCGGCGGTAACGAGAACAGTCACCTTTACATGCGCGAGCTGGACGGCAGTGAACGCGATCTCACGCCGGGCGACAAAACGAAAGCGAATTTCCTCGGCTGGAGTCACGATCGTAGATCATTCTTCTTCTCGACGAATGAGCGCGACCCGCGCTTCTTCGACGTTTATGAAATGCCGCTCGACACATTCAAGCCGTCATTGATCTATAAAGACGAAGCGGGTTTGTCCTTGAGCACGATCTCAGATGACAAGAAGTACATCGCGTTTCAGAAGAGCGGCGGCTCACCGGCTGACTCGGACATTTATCTCTACAACACCGCCACGAAGGAGTCGAAAAACATCACCGCGCACACGGGCGACGTCGCTAGCGGCGCTCAAACGTTTGACGTCGCGTCGAAGCATCTTTACTACCTGACGGACTCGGGCAGTGAGTTCAGGTATGTGTCGCGTTACGACCTCGCAACCGGCAAAAGCGAGGTTGTGGAGAAAGCTCCGTGGGACGTCTCCTACACCTACTTCTCGGAGAACGGAAAGTATCGCGTGATCGCGATCAACGAAGACGCACGGACGCGCATCAAGATCTACGACACTGCGACCGGCAAGCTCGTCAGCCTGCCGCAACTTCCGAATGCGGACATCACCGGCGTCAACATCTCGCCGAGTGAGAAGTTGATGGCGTTCTACCTGAACGGCGATCGCAGTCCGAGCAATCTTTACGTTTACGATTTCGCGACGAAGAAAGCGACGAAGCTGACGGACAGTTTGAATCCAGAAATTAATCGCGCCGACCTCGTCGATTCGCAGGTGATTCGTTACAAGTCGTTCGATGGCGTGCAGATTCCCTCGATTCTTTACAAGCCGAAGCAGGCGAGCGCAGCAAACAAAGTTCCCGCCGTGGTCCTCGTGCATGGTGGACCAGGCGGTCAAACGCGCGTCGGATTCAGCCCGCTGACGCAGTATCTCGTCAACCATGGTTACGTGATTCTGGGTGTGAACAATCGCGGCTCGAGCGGTTACGGCAAGTCGTTCTTCACGTCTGACGATGGCAAGCATGGTCGCGAGCCGTTGTGGGATTGCGTGGAAGCGAAGAAGTATCTCGCGTCGCTTGGTTATGTCGATGAAACGAAGATCGGCATCGCCGGCGGATCTTACGGTGGTTACATGGTACTGGCGGCGCTTGCGTTTAAGCCGGAAGAGTTTGCGGTGGGAGTGGATCTGTTTGGAGTTTCAAACTGGGTGCGCACGCTGCAGTCGATTCCGCCGTATTGGGAGTCGATCCGCAAGTCACTGTACAAAGAGATTGGCGATCCGGGTACGGAACTGGAGAACCTGCGCGCGGTATCGCCGCTGTTTCACGCTGACAAGATCGTGAAGCCGTTGATCGTGTTGCAGGGCGCGAACGATCCGCGCGTGATCAAGCCGGAGTCAGACGAGATAGTCGACAACATCAAGAAGCGCAACGGCGTTGTCGAGTACGTTCTGTTTGACAACGAAGGGCACGGCTTCACCAAGAAGGCGAACGAGATCCGCGCGTACAAAGCGATTCTCGATTTTCTTGATCGATATTTGAAGAACGGTAACGCCGTGAGCAGCCGGTAAGCGCCGTTGGCGCTACGGAGCGGCGATTTTAATGAATGCTTCGTTGCTGCTCGGGCCGCGTAGGGTAACCTTGATGAACAGGTCTCTGGGGGCGCCGATGACGTTATCCGGTAATCGGACCACCACCTGCGTGACGTCACCAACTACAGGCGCCGGACGGAGAGCCTCGACCGGCAAATCGTAGGTTCGTCCTTCATCATCCCGGGCTACGACTGTTACTGAAGCCGGAGTGTCGCTCACCAGCGTTCCGAGGCGGAACACGAACAACGACACGCGTCTGCGTTGATCGTCGCCACTCATATTGAACACTGAAGTCAGCGAAAACGGATCGCGCGTGAGATTCACGAGATCGAGCGCGATCGCATGCGACGTGAGCTCTTCGGTGAGCAGCACCGGCGCATCGTCGTTGCCGATCGTCAGCGTGGCCGTGGTTTGCGTCCCAAGAGAACCGGTGCCGCCAGCGTCACTCAACGTAAGATTGATCGTCTCGTCGTCTTCATTCGTTCCGTCGTTGCAGATCGTGACGGTGAACTGCCTGACACTATTATCCTGGTTGTCCCAGGTCAACGTGCCCGAAGCCGGAACGTAGTCGACGCCGGAGCTGCATGTAGCACCTGCGGTCGCGGTGCCGTTTGAAGTTGAAAAGTTAACCGTCGCTGTTCCGAAAAAACCACCGGTCCGCAACACAGTGATTGTGGCAGTGCCTCCAGACTCATTCACGCCATAGTTCGCCGTATTGAAGTTGAACCTGCCTCCCGACAGCACCTGAATATTCACAGTGCTCGTAGCGCTCTTAGCTCCGCCAGAGCCGTTGTGTCCCTGATCGTCTGCGACTATTTGCAGACTCGCAAAGCCGCTAAACCCGTTATCAGGTTTGAAAGTCAAACCATTCAGAGACGAGTTGACGGTGGCGATTGGTCCAGTAAACGTGATCGCGCTGTCGTCGGCGCCATC
>Ga0126311_10000191_pt1 | contig 30583 bp, 20 predicted proteins | sample Plot61_FD_92539 | JGI IMG/M metagenome (GOLD analysis project Ga0126311, IMG submission 92539) | Serpentine soil microbial communities from UC McLaughlin Reserve, CA, USA - Plot61 | ecosystem: Environmental > Terrestrial > Soil > Grasslands | place: USA: UC McLaughlin Reserve, Lake County... | reverse complement strand
GTTGATCTTCTTGTAGAGGATCTCGAACTCGAGCCCGTTAAATATCTTCAGCTTCTCGCCGGCCTTGGAGCCGGTCACGCTGATCATCAAGCCGTACAACTCGGGATCGTAGAACACGATCCCCACTCTCACCGCTTGAAGAACTTCAAAATCCGCACCGATCAACCAGTCAGTGGCTTCATTGAAAACGAGACTGAGCTTCTTCTCCTCTTCGTCAAAGGCCTTTGTGAGTTGGTCAATTGCGCCGAGGATTGAAGCAGGAACAGGCTCCAGCGCATGGGTTTCGTCGTTGAACACCGCCATGTGCTGGCCCAGGCCGAGGAACGTGAGCTTGAACACCTCCGAACCCTCGCCCGGCACTTCCGGCGTCGTATCGGGATCCGCAACGTCCCATTCGACCGGCTTCTCAGGTTTGATGTCATTCCCGAGAAACTGGCCTTCAGTGATCTTGAACATCACTTTCTCGGTCTTGACGTCATACTCGAGCACGAGTGTGCCGATGCGCGCGAAGCCGAGATTGATATTGGGCGAGTAGCTCAGGCTGGCTGTCTTGGGTGAGGAGTCTTCCGGTGAAAACTCCACTATAAATTTGAAACTCTTCAACGGAACGCTATTGAGCACACTCCACGGCGCAACGAGTTTGATGTCTGCGCCCGGAATCACCGCGTTGACGAGCACCTCGATCATTTCGCCCAGCGACTTGTCACCGGCTTCAAAGGTCAGCGTCTTCTTTTCAGATGTCTCCTTGAGCGTTGCGGTCCAACCGAGGAACTCGAAAATGTATTCCTTCTGTTCGTCATTGAACTTGGCCGTGACTTTGAACTCGAGGCCGCCTTCGTCATTCTTGCCGCCGAAGCGCAGGAAGCCCTGAATCTCACCTTCATCTTTGCGTTTTTCGTCTTCCAGTTTCGAGGTGATTTTGACAAGGGCGCCGATCGTCACGTTGAGAAGTTCAATTCTCCACTCCGCGCCGATTGCGAAGTCGTAAGCCTTCGACACGCCGGTTTCAAATCCTGCCTCCAGTTGCGTGATAACGACGTTGGGAATGAATTCCTGGTACTGAGGCGGCAGGTAGAGTCCGATGATTGTTGGTAGATCGATCTTTCCCTTTTCGGCAAGGCCACCACGAAAACTCCAACCATCTTCGGCGCCGTTGTAAGCTGCTGAGACTTCCAACGCCACCGCGCCGGGGGGTGGATCATCGATGGACCACTGGTCGGGCGGGACTGCTTTCGCCGGTACGAGCCAGAACGCCGCTGCAAAAGCGCCCGTCGCTTCGCCGGCGACGTAGTTGAAGTTGAAGTTGATCTGCGTGAGCGTGAAAATCGCGATGCCGAGATTGAACGAGCAGTTGGCAGTGATGACCGTCTCAAACGTGAACGTCGAGTTTCTTGGATCGATCAACAAGGTCATCACCGTGACCTTGAGCTCCGTACACGGCAGACTCGCCGCAATCCTATCGCCGAGAATCCAACGGACGAGCGCAATAAGATCGATATTGCTCTCCTCTTCGAGGAAGCCGGTGATCACATAACTCGGATACTGCGCATCAACAACGATCGTGAATTCCGCCGGGCCTTCGAGGAGCTTGACCTTTGCGTTCAGTGAAGCATTAGGCTCGTATTTCTCGTTGACGTAGTTGATCGTGAAAGCGAAGTCGATCTCCTGGAGCGTGAAGAATCCCGGAATTACGGCCCACGGTTCTACGATTCCGGCGCCGATCGAAATGCTCGTTATCTGCGGCACCTGTGGAATGACGGACATGCTCCACTGGCCTAACTTGAAACGATTCACGAACGGCAACTGCGATGGCAGGACATTGCCCAGATTTGCGCCACGCGCCAGCGCGTTGAGTGCTGTCTGCGTGACAAAGAGCAACTGGTCCATGTCTGCCTCAAACGTGAGCAGGCTGAACTCTTCGGTAAAGTGCGCAGCGATGTCGACTGATTCCCTGCCCTGTTCGGAATCGACCGTGATGCGTGAGACGAGCTGCATCTGCGGTACCGGCTTGGTGCTCGTGCCAACTTGCGGCGGCCTCTTTACGGCGATCCTGAATCCGTCGAGCAACTGGTAGATGAATTCCATTCCGAGCGCACTGCCGGGAACCGGATCCGCCAGGACCATCACGGGTACGATCGTCTCAGGTTTCTTTTCACCCTCGAAAACGATTGGCCCTTTCAGTTCGACGTCGGTGGAACCATTCAGCAACTTGCCGATGACTGCGAGTGTTCCGACCAGTTCCTGTTTGCCGTCAAAGAACAATCCGCCCGGTTGAGCTTGCGATGCATTTGCAGACCGCACCGTCAGCTCGGCGGCTACAAACTTCAGACCCTTGTAAAAGGTGTCTGCGAGAACTGGAAACGCCTTACTGAAATTCCAAACTTCGGTCTGTTGGAAGAAACCGTCGCCGTCGATCGTCATCGCTGCTACGTTGTCACGTACAGTAAAGACAGCGGTGACGTAAGTGTTCTCAAAGGGAAACGATCCACCCTGGCCCACAGCGGTGATGTTCTGGCCACCAACCGGAACGATGTTGACCTGGTTGATTACCAGATCGGCATCGAGCAGGTAATCTCGAAAAGCGTCAGCAATCGGTATCGACTTTAACGCGCCGGGAGGCAGCGTTAGTGTGCCGTTGTCAGTGTTGTCTTGCAGGATTGTTTGAATTTCGTTGAGGTCCATATGACTGGTTCGCGATCGACTCAGAAAGTAAGACTCACATATACGGGCAGGTGATCGCTGATGGCATGTCTGACTATGTGCCACGCGTCTTCAAAATCACGAGGCGGAATATTCTGGATCAAGTTACCGTCCAGTATGGGCCCTGCAACGAAAGCGCCGGCCTCAGGCGCCATAAACGCTGTACCAACGGGCAGCCTCGTCGATTCGTTAATCAGATCGACTACGCGGCCACCTAAGTCGGTGGGTTTTCCGGCACGCACGTATCTGAAAATGTTGTCGTAGGCGTTCCTGCGATACTCAACCGGAGTTGGGAAACCGCCGGGTGGCGTAAAGTTCACGAGGGAGGTCTTGGCATTGGTTGACTGCATTGAAGGGACGGAGTTCAGCAGTTTGTCATACGGACCTGGATTCAGCGGATCGAAGTCAACATTGAAATCACCGGAGATCATTGAAGCGTCCATGTTCACCGTGACGCCGTTATCGAGGATTGCGCGCGACTGGGCCAACTCACCGACGTTGCGAACTCCGATAGGCGAGTGAATTCCAAACATCGTGTGATAGGCGACTATGCTGAAATTTTTTCCATCTGTTGTGCGGAATGTTACGTAATAGGGTTTGCGTCCGCCATTGGTCGTAAGGCTGGAGTTGAAACGTAAGAGACCACCTGGAATGCCGGTGGGAAGCAGCGTTTGATTCGAGAGAGCGTTGATCGGGTCGGTGCCGCCGCCGACCGCCGGCGCCAGCGGTCGAAAGTTTTTGTCGATCCGGTAAAGCACGACGTAGGCTTCGTGATTCTTCTGACTGTTGATGCTGATGGATCGCCATTGATTAAGTGCGGCTGGTCCTTCACCATTTTTCAGATTGATCGCGGGAATGAGCCGGGCGACGATGTTGTTGACTGCGCCATTCTTCATTTCGAGTATCGAGACGATGTCTGGTCCTGCCTGTGAGACAACCTCCGCGATGTAGTTGATCAGCGCCGCGCCGTTGGCGTTGTTAACCTTGTTATTGGAGAACTGGTAAATATTCCAGTGCAACAGCGTGATTCGGGCCAATCGAATTCCTCCTCAAACCGTCGAAGATTAAGAGTCGGACTTGGATGAAGTCAGTACCACCTGCGATAGCGGGTGGGTAAGTCATCCGAAACCAAAATCAATAGTAAGTTCGCATGCTGATCATCGACCCACCCGCTACCGCAGGTGGTACTGACCTCATCCAAGATCGGTCAGCAATGCCGGTTTCTTTTTCGCCATGTAGGCGGCGGTCCATGCAAGGCTGCCGGGCTCGAGTTGTCGTAAAGGATCGCCGAAGAGAATCATGTCGATAGTGCCCGAGGTCGGCAGCTTCTTGCCGATAACGCTCAGCCCCGCGTTCTTGAATAACAACTGGTACTGCAAATCCCCGGTTTGACCGAGCGGCTTCGGCTTGAACTCAAAGTACTGAATGCTGAGTTTCAGCACACCCTGCAGACTCAGCAATTTTTTGCCGCCGCCCGTACCCGGCAACTTGATCTGCGTCTCAGCCCGCGCGGTACCCTCCGCCGGGCTCCACGCCACCAGCAGCGCAGCCGAAAAACCCGCTCGTGCCGCAAGCGCACCCATGCTGCCGAGATTCAACTCGAAGTTGAGCGCATACCAGTCTTTCGTCAGTCGCAGCGCTCTAAACTCTTTCGGCGTGCGCACCGGCAAAAAGCCAAGATCCGCGAGACCACCACGACCGTCACTCTGCATGATCGACGTGACCTTCAGCGGGAAGCGATTGAAGAGACTGTTCGCACGAACCTCACTCTGCGATATGTCATAACTCGCCAGACCAGCGTCAAACGCAAACTCCTGCGAACCGGTCGTGCCGTTCGCAAGCAGCGTGAAGTCCATCGTGATGCCGAGGTTGGAGAAGTAGAGTCCTTGCTTTTCCGACTGCTCCGGAGTCAGCAGGCTTCCGAACGAGAACATATCGAAGCCCGCCAGTTGTTTGAAGTTCAAATAACCCCAGAAAGAAAAGCGAGTAAAGATGTTCTCATCCAGGCCCGACGGCTCACTGCGCAACGTTTCGAATCGTGCTTTGACGAACTGCACGTAGTTCAAAACATGACTGCTGATTAGAAATTTATACGTCTGGTTTGGATCGGTGTAGAACGAGTACGAACGCTGGCCGTTGTGCACTTCATAACTACCGTTCAAAACGATCGACTGATTGTCGATCGGATCGGGAGGATAGCCGGACTGCAACGATGCCGGTTCGCCAAACCATGTGGTAGTCGTCAATTGAATCTTGCTGGTGAAGTCAAGCAGCTCGGAGTTTTCGAACACTACCTCGAGTTGCAGCACCTTGAAGTCGTAAATCTTACTTTGCGGGTCCATTGCCGGAACCATTTGCGGCACGTGAGTAATGAGCCGGTCCTCACTATTCACAGCCTGGCTGGTTTTTCGTGAGACGAAATCCTTATCGATGTAACTGATTAGAGCGAAGAGCGAACTCTTGTCCTGCTTGAGTTCGCCGCCCGCAGACTTCACGAAACTGGTCTCAATACCAAAGTGGTGCGCTTCGAAACGTTTCAGATCGATGCCTGCCAGCAAACCTTTGAGGTCAGCCGGAAACTGTTTCGTTTCAACCGTGACGCGCAGCGCGAGAATCCCTTCCCATGCCGGATTCGAAACGAGATTTACAAATTTCTTGAAGCGATAATTGTCCTGAGCATTCGTCTCGGCGTTGGCGATGTAGCTCTGAAGGAACAAGGACATCCGGCCTGGATCTTTGTTGAACGTCGTGGGGCTGGTCCACGCTTTTGGATCGGTGACCAGGTCTTTGATCGCGCCGCGTCCGAATTTGAAGATCAGGATGTTGCGAAAATCGTCGTCGCCGCCGGAACCCACATTGATGTCGAAAGGCCAGCCCGCAATCGTGATCTTGTGCTTAAAATCTCCGAGCGGCGCCGGAAGTGAGACGACGAGGAACATCTGATTCGATTGCAGCGCTTCTCTTAGCTCGTCGCCCAGATTCACGAACTCCAGCTTGCTCTGGTCTTCAAGGTTTTGGGCCAGCAACACTGACTCCCACTTCAGACCCCGAATCCTGGCTATTAAGCCCTGCGGAGTGGTGGTGAAATCAGGAACTGACGGAAGAGGAGTTAAAGGCAGGACCTTTGGTATCTCGGAAATCTTTTGCTTGCGGAAATGATTCAGAATCTGCATTTCGAAATCGCGCACACGTCCCGGCGGGAAGCCGCCACGGACTTCACTGCCCGCAAGTCCGGCGTAGATCGCTAACGGATAACTGTTAGCCAACGCAGTATTCTGGAACGTCGCAACCGGAGCCTGATATAACGCCAGCATGTTTGAACCGGGCACAATCGACTTCGGATCGTAGAGCGCCGCCTGTTCCGGTTGTGAGTAATAAGTGGCTTCGAATCCTGCTCGAGTAGGTGCAACACTCACCCACGCAGTGGGCCATGTGTCGTCAAGCAGCGGAGTGTTAGCGACTGCTTTAAATCGATGTGCGCCGCTTTTTTCGATCCCGCTCGCCGCGTCGGTTAGAGGAAAGACAGGCGCGAACGCGGGCTTCCATGCATGGAAACGGATCGTCGTTTCCGGAGCCGCAAATGTTCCGGGCGGAAACGCGATCGCCTCAGTTCCCGCCAACCCACAGAGAAGATTGAACGGAGCCATGGATGGGTTCTCGCCGGTTTCTCTCGACTGGCGAAGCACTTCGTAATCGCCGTCGGGCACCATGTAGAACGCCTGCTCGCCCGGTTTGTCCGGCGGCCGCGGCTGCATCACGAGTCGTGCAGCGTGATCGCCTTCGAGTACGGGTCGCAGCCACAAAGGCTTCCCGTAAATCGTCCGCAGCCACGTCGCAAGCACGTTGCCAGCCGGAGCAACTTCGATCTTTCCCTGTCCTTCCGCAGTCACCGTCACCTTGTAGCTGTTACCCGTGAACTTCATCCACGAGCGTTGCGGATTCAATGGCGCGAGCGGATCCCAGTTCACCAAAAACTCAACCTGGTCCCCACTCGACGGCGCGAATATCGGATAGAACTGCGACACAACTTTGCCGTCCTGCGCGTAGGAGTAACGCAGTCCGACGTCCATTCCCTGACCTGAGTCGTTGGAGAAATCGCCTACAAGAGACAAGCTTTGCAACACGTATCGTTGCGGGCCGAGCAGCGGTAGGTTCACACCGGTTCCGTCAGGTTGCGGTATGTCCGGCGGTAAGTGAGGCGGACGACCATCCGGATATTGGAGCGGGTATCCGAAGCTAAACTGGTAAATTCCTGTGTCTCCTGAACTCAACGCTCGAACCACTCCGTTTGGCATGAACGGAAGGCCGTAACCGCCGAAGCTAAACATCGCGGTGGTGGTGATTAAAACTTCGCCGCCTTCGTCCTGGTTGAGATCGAGTTTATAGACGTTGTTAATCTTCGCTGGATTCTCCTGGTATTGCACCCAGGCAAAACTGGCGTGACCCGGAATGCCAAAAGGATACTCGTCCGCGACGGCAGCGAAAGCACGAATGTCCGCCGGCTCGTTCGGCAGGATCAGAAAGTAGCCACGCAGAGTCGACTTAGACCACCACTCAGTATCGACACTGATCGTGGGCGGCAGATCTTTCTTTTCTACTTCTTGATCGCTGACGTAGTAAGTAAGAAAGCCCGGATCGGTTGAGTGCTCAGCCTGATACAGGCGTGTATCATCGACATGGGTGAGAGTAATCACGACGTCGTACAGTAAATTCGGAAGTTGTAGTAACTTGGGAGGCTACTTGGTCTATATATTTGACTTTGAGTTCAATATAACAAGCTCTGGGTGCGGTGGACTCTACCCTTTCAGTAATCGTGAGTCAAGAAATTAAAACAGTAATTCTCCACAGGGCCTCATAAAGTCGAAATGTCAGACGAAAACCAGTTGCGCGATAGTTATCGAGAGATGCTGGACCAGTTTCTGCGGTCCATTCCGGCGTTTCCCGAACAGCGTTTTGAGGGACGCGGCATTGTGTTGTGTGGCGGTGGGAGTGTTTATTTTCCGTGTATTTGGGTTTGCGTTCGAATGCTGCGCAATTTTGGGTGCACACTTCCGATCGAGTTGTGGCATCGCGGGCCGCGTGAGATGACGTATGAAATGAAGGCGCTGCTCGAACCGTATGACGTTGTTTGTCGCGATTCGTTTACTGTTGCTCGCGAGTTTCCGGTGCGAAGGTTGGATGGTTGGGAACTTAAGCCGTATGCGATTCTGAACAGTCGCTTCGCGGAAGTGCTTTATATCGACGCCGATAATGTCGTGGTTCGGAACCCGGAGTTTCTCTTTGATAACGAGCTTTACAAAGAAACAGGTGCGTTGTTCTGGCAAGATCTTCCCAACAAACTTTTGGATCAGTCGTACTTGAAAGACACTGCGTGGGACTTGATGGATCTCCCGTTTCGCGATGAACCGCAATTTGAATCGGGTCAATTATTGATCGACAAGCGGCGTTGCTGGCGGCCGCTGCAACTGACGTTACATCTCAACGAACATTCCGACTATTACTACACGGCATTCTTCGGTGATAAAGACACTTTTCACCTCGCGTGGCGCAAGCTTGAGCAGGATTACGGTCTCAATCCGCACCCGCCTGGAGTACTTGGTGCGAATATGGTGCTGGTCCAGTTCGATCCTGATGGGAAAAGACTTTTTCAACATCGCTGCAACGCGAAGTGGACGATCACGGAGCGAAACTTTCGCATACCCGGGTTTTTGTATGAGGAAGAATGCCTCGCGCTGTTACAGGAGTTGCCGGCAACGTTCGAACTGGCGCCATTCACCCCGGCGGAACAGGCAGCGATCGATGAGATCCTCCGTCAGCGGACGTTCCGCACTCAGGACGACGTTTGCATCTTCCAACCCGATCTTACTGTTTCATTGAACGGGCAGTCATATGGTTGGGAAATCGAAGAAGATCACAACGGTGCGCCTGTGCTGATAATTACATACGAGCATCGGCGGCTGTGCTTTCTGCGTAAAACCCCACCGGCCAATTGGACCGGACACTGGCGCTACGGCGCTCGAACCTTCCTCGAGATCACTTAGTCTCTGCGCCCCTCTGCGGCTCTCGGCGTTCTCTGCGTTAACTATAGTTTTAACGCAGAGGGCGCCGAGATACGCAGCAGGCCGCAGAGTCTAGCTACTAACGAGTGCGGCGGCGGCGAGGGCGCAGACGCCGCTGTACTGTAGCGAAGCGTTCACATAATCAGCGTTGGGTATGGGTCGATAATTTTTATCAAGCGTGTGCCAGTCCATGCTGAACATGGTACCCGGATAGTTGGTCCACACCGCGTCCGCATTAGCGCGTAGAAACGACGCATACTTCGCCGCCTGCTCAGGTCTTAGCGAGGCTATGTTCTTCGTATACTCGCCAAGGTAAGTCGCGAAAAGACCTTTGAAAGGCGTGTCTCCCGAGTACTCCTTTTTCCACGCGTCAGTCTGGCTGGCCCACGTCCCATCGTCACGATCCATCATGATCTGAGTTCCCTCCCAGACCATCTTTGCCATCGTCCCTTCAGCAACTTTATCTGCCTCGTCGAGGTATTGGGTCTGATTTGTCGCCTTGTAAAACATCCAGAGCGGCGCGAGCGCTTCGCCCTGCAAGCTGAGCACCGGCACGTTTTCCGGATCGAGTTTGCATTCGCCGGGTATGAGCGCGCCCCAAACCAATCCGTCGTCATCGATAAACTTCCACTTCACCAGCCAGTCCCAGCACTTTTGTCCCATGTCGAGATACGACTTGTCGCCGAGCTCGAGGTACAACGCGAGCGCGGTTTCCATGAAGCCTAAAGTCGAGTTCGACGCTTTGAAAACTTTTTTCGGATTGTACGGAGGCTGGGGTGGCTCCCATTCGCGCATCCACCAAACACCTCCGCCGCAATATTCGGGGGTCGCGTCTCTAATCCATGACTGATTAAGCTGATCGCACACGATCTGCGCATCTTTGAGATAAGTTTCGGCAAGTGGATTGGAGTGACTCTTGAAGTAATCGTGAGCGTGCATAAACAAGCGGCCCCACCACGTCAGATCGTCGTAGAAACCGCAGCTCTCCAGATACGCTTCGCCCGCGTTTCTCGCGTTTTCGAGCGTAGGCGTGTAATCGACCTTATCGGTTTGCATCATGATGTCGACGAGCAGCGTGCAGATTACGGGCGTGCGCCAGTAATCGCCGGGAACCCATTGGCTCGGCTGTGAAACTGGAAACCACTTATCCGTGAGGATGCCTGCGGCCGTAAGAGTTTGGCTTAGGTAATCCTGTGAGTTTGGCATTCGAGTGCTCCTGCTTCAGTTTTGAATGAACATGACCATCCCGTCGCCGGTGGTCACGCGATATGGCTCCGGCAAACGGTAATGACGCAGCGCGTCTTTCAAGATCGTTTCATGGTTGCGTAGAAAATCTACGGATCGGCCGGCGTTGAATGCGATCCGGCGATGGTGAACTTCCGAAAAAACATTCTTGCCGTGATACGAATAGAGATTGAGAAAACCAGCGTCCTGGAGTGGCGTCACCGTGCCGATCCCGGCAATCTCGTTGAGCAACACGCTGTCTTCACCTGCGGCAGCATATGCACTGGTCTCCGGATAACGAAAGCGCTTATCGCGATAAGCCATCAACGTTCCCGGAATCAATTGCATGATGCCGTGATCGTTGATGCGCCAGTCAGACCAGCAAAGCGCGCGTTCCGCAAAGAAAAACTGAAGCTGATCGGTGAAGCAACACGCCTGCGCCTGGGCTCGGGTCAGTTGCTCAGACTGCCGTTCGAGTCGCTGCGGATGATTGAGATCGTCGTCGTCCCACTGACAAACGATGTCGCCGGTGGCGGCGGCGAGCGATACGTTCCGCAATGCGCCCAATGTTTGGCCCGGCTGCGGAACGGAAATCAGACGAATATCGTCACGCCCAAGCCAGCGCAGGTAGTCGCTGATGGCTTGTCGATAACGCGACGTGCCGTCAGTGACGATGATCAGCTCTCGATTCGGGTAAGTCTGGCGGCAGTAACATTGAATCGACTCTTTCAACAGCACGAGGCGATTGAGCGTGACGGTAAGGCAACTGATCTTCGGCTGAGTTTGCTTTGAAACAGCCGCCGCTGGTATGCGACGTGTCCGGTCAGTGTCGTGAACGCAGATTGGTAGCGCATTGAACCTGATCCCGCCCGTCCCGGCTGCCGCGAATAGCTTTCGCGCGAGTGAGACGTGGTCTTCAGTGGTAAAGCCAGTCGTAAAGAGCGGATCTTCGCTGACGATCTGTTGTAACAGGCTCGCGCGAAAAGCCAGCGGGTAAGTACAACGCCAATCATCGAGCAGCAAACCATCGGTAGTCGAACGCGCGATGCCTGCGGAACCGTCGGCATATTGAAACTGTCCATACGTCACGAGACAACCGGGATCTGCAAAGCACTGCTGCAATTGAGTGAGCGCATCCGATGAGGCGAGCCAATCAGAGCCGTTGAGCAGTACAACAACATCGTTTGGATCACACTCTCGCTCGACCAACGACGAGATACTTTGTGCTCGCACAAGCGTAACTCTCGGATCATCAACCGGAACTTTCTGAGCCGAGCCGTCCGTAGCGGCGAGATCGATAAAGATCACTTCAAACGGCACACAAGTCTGATCCAACAAACGCTCGATACAACTATCAAAGCGGTGCCCAGAATTGCCAAACGCGATAAATAGTTTCAGCTTCGGTCGATGCTCTGCCGACTGCGCATACACCTCCGCCACTTTCGTGGCGCACTGCTGTCGATTGATCAAAATCTGCTCGTAAATGTTGCCCGGCATCGACTGTCGATCCTGCAACAATTCGTCGCAATAGCGCATGCCGGCCTCATACTGACCCACGTGATAGCAACACGTCGCCAATGCCATCTTGATTACATAACGATAAAGTCGTTCTTCGACAAACAGGTAATCGTCTTGCGGGTAAGGAATCGCCGCGGCTTGCTGCAAAAACAAGTGTGCGAGGTGAAACGCGCCTTGCCAGCGATAGTAGACGGCGATCTTGTACAGCGGTTCCGCTCGAGCCGGCCGGTACTGATATGCGTCGAGATAAGCCGCGAGCACTTCCGTCCAATCTCGCTGGAGTCGTTGTTTAATCTCGGCGATCTGAAACTTCGCTACCCAGATCTCTTCGGGCCAGGTCCCGGCTAAAGTGTAGCGCTCGTAATATTCGAGAGCTAACTGCCATTCCTCGGCAGCGCCATAACTCTGAGCGAGGTAAAAGATCGTGCGCGCGTCGTCGGGTGTTTCCTGATGCGCGCGCAGCAATTGCTCGACGTCGTTTTGATAGACGCGCGGCTGCGCTGCTCGCGAACCGTCAGTAAGACTGTCGATCAACAGTCCTTGCAAGCGCTCGTGCGTATAGAATTCCGTCCTCGTCAAAAACTCATGCACCGAACTTTCATAGCGCCAATCGGGCTCATTTCGAAACAACTGAATACGCCAGAAAGTGACGGGACCGGAGCGAATCTTTAGATAGTAGGCGTCGTGGGTGAGTTGCGGCAGTTCGAAATCCTGATCCTCGATCAAAACATCGTCGGCATCGATCACGAACACGTAGTCTGACTTTCCGAGCGCAAGCTCCAGCGCCTCAGAGCGGTTGTGCGCAAAATCAATCCACGGCCGTTCGATCAACTCTCCGGGCACGTTGCGAAGACAACGCCGGATGAGTTCCTGTGTGCCATCGGTCGATCCGGTGTCTACGATTACCCAGTGATCGATGAAGTTCACGACGGAATTGAGACACCGCTCGATAATCGCGGCCTCATTCCGCACGATCATGTTCAGACACACGGTCTGCTTCGACTGCGGCATAGGTGAAAGCTTTTCAAAGTTAATTCGGGCTCCACCGGGGGAGCCCGAATCACCTACTTAGAGGGATATTGGAATGGTCCCGCAAACGTGGTTCTAATGGGGGCATTGAGGTAAAAACTCAAAGCCTGAAGAAACGCCCAGGCCTTACTGTTCCCGGTGACTCCGTCGTTTATCAGCCAATATGCCACCTGGTACATGAGTGGGAGTTGATCCAGCGGCAACGACTGTAAAGACGGAGGTAGATACGGGTTTGGTCCGGTTGGTTTTTTGTACTTTGCCGGCGCCATGATTGGCCCGGTGAGCCGGAAGTAATACGAGATCGTATTCAGGAACGTGTACACAAAAGGCGCCGGACTATCTTCAGCGCTTGCCCACGCCATTTGTTGTATCAACGGCAACAGATCCGGGGAATAGGGCTGGCTCGGTTGTCGCGCCGGAGCAGTTGCCGATGGCTGGGCGAGGATTACGCGGCCAACGTCAATTAGAAATTCATAGACTTCCTGTTTTCCACCTACGGCAGGACCACCCTGGTTGATAGCCCACGTCATCTGCTCGAGCAGATCGGGGATGTTGATCATCCACTTGTTCGGACCAGCAGGTCCTGTGGCGCCGGTTGGACCCGTCGGACCTGACAGTCCTGATGAGCCCTGAAATCCTGTTGCGCCCTGCGGTCCGGTCGAGCCTTTGATACCTGTTGCGCCTTCTGGTCCGGTCGAGCCTTTGATACCCGTTGCGCCTTGCGGCCCGGTCGAGCCTTGAATGCCTGTTGCGCCTTGTGGCCCGGTCGAACCTTTGATCCCGGTGGCGCCTTCTGGTCCGGTCGAACCTTTGATACCCGTTGCGCCTTGAGGTCCGGTTGAACCGTGAACACCTGTCGCGCCCTGTGGTCCGGTCGAACCTTGAATACCTGTTGCGCCCTGCGGTCCGGTCGAACCGTGAACACCTGTCGCGCCCTGCGGTCCGGTCGAACCTTGAATACCTGTTGCACCCTGTGGTCCGGTCGAACCGTGAACACCTGTCGCACCCTGTGGCCCGGTCGAGCCTTGAATTCCCGTTGCGCCCTGCGGCCCGGTTGAGCCTTGAATTCCCGTCGCACCATGCGGTCCGGTCGAACCCTGAATACCCGTCGCACCCTGCGGTCCGGTTGAGCCCTGGATTCCGGTAGCGCCTTTTGACCCTGTCGAACCTTCAATCCCTGTAGCGCCCTGTGGTCCGGTTGAGCCCTGGATACCCGTGGCGCCATGAGGTCCGGTTGAACCCTGAATACCTGTCGCACCCTGTGGTCCGGTCGATCCTATCTTGTCAACGCCGGTTGCGCCCTGAGGTCCAGTGGCGCCTGTTGGTCCGCTTGGTCCGGTCGCGCCGACAACCTGGCTCAGTGCGAGATAATTCCACGTGGGTCCTGGAAATCCTGTCGGGCCAGTCTGACCACCAACGCCGGTTGCGCCGGTTACACCGGTCGCGCCTACCACTCCGATTAGTCCGGTCGGTCCTGTTGGTCCTGCGGGGCCACTCGGTCCCGTTGGTCCGGTTGAGCCGACAGCTCCTGTGGGTCCGGTTGGTCCTTCTGGTCCAGACGGTCCCGTCGGTCCGGTCGGTCCAGTTGGATCCTCTTCGATGTCGGCAGTCTTATCCGACTGGGGCTTGTCGTTTCTTTTTTTCGTTGCCATTCGCGACCTCAGTGAGTTTCTTCGTCTGCGACTAGGAAAAAGTGAGTAAATTATTTACTTTTTCCCGGACTGGGCGAACCAAAGGGAGTAAGTTTGGTGCTGCATTGTACCTTTGTGCGAGTGTTAGTCAAGTTAAGTTCGTAAATTTTTAATTACGGAGACAATTGAATGCGAATATTTGCCCTGGGGCTGCCTCATACGGTGACCTCACCGAGATTCTCTTCATGCGCTTACACGATGAAGGTCTGGAATCTATGTCGCATGATGAAGGACCGTGGCCACGAAGTTATTCATCTCGGCAACGAAACATCACATCCCGTTTGCGATGAAAATGTCGCGATCGCGTCTTACGAAGAATGGAGCCGCGTCTACGAACATCCGGGAACTGACTTCTTCGACATCTCTGTTGAAACACCCGAGCGAAAGGAATTTCACCGTCTGTTCGCCGACAACATGCGTCGCGCGCTCGAAGAACGCATCGGAGATCAACACGACGCCATCATTTGCATTAGCTGGGGTGGACCACAACACGATGCCACTCAACCACTGAAGCACCGTGCTTTCGTCGTTGAAAGTGGTATCGGCTATCAGTATCCATGTGCTGACTATCGTGTTTACGAGTCGTATGCATGGCTGCACATGATCATGGGACGTGACAATCTCATGCAAGGCGGGACCTGGTATTACTCAGTGATACCAAACGCGTTTGATCCTGAGATGTTTGAGTATCGCGAGTCCCCGGATAGTTACTTCTTATATTTAGGACGGCTCAGCGATGACAAGGGCGTGGGTCTGGCGGTCGACGTTGCGCGTCGCGCTGGTCGTAAGTTGAAAATGGCCGGCCAGGGAAATCCCGAACGATTCATTCAGGATGCGCCACACGTCGAATACCTTGGGCTTGTCGGCGTTGAGGAGCGGAAAGAACTACTTGCAGGCGCGGCAGCATTGTTGTGTCCAACGTTCTATGTTGAACCCTTCGGCGGCGTTGCCGTCGAAGCACAACTCTCCGGAACGCCGGTTATTACCACTGACTGGGGAGCGTTTACCGAAACGGTGCTTCCAAATGTGACCGGCTATCGTTGTCGAACAATGGATCACTTTGACTACGCAGCCCGCAACGTCGACAAGATCGATCCGGCGAATTGCCGGAAGTGGGCCATGAATTACTCGCTTGCGTCCATCAGTGGAATGTATGAGGAATTTTTTCAGATGGTGCTGAATCTGCGTGGTGGGGGTTTCTATATGTCACATCCCGATCGCACACAGATGAATTGGTTACGAAAGTCGTACCCGGCTGCTGCGACTGAAGGTTTTGAAATCGGTCCACAGTCTGCGCCGCCTTTGCTCGACGTCTGGGACATGGCGCAGCAGTATGAGCATGAGTGGTGGAGAACAAAGCCTGAAGTGCGCTGGCCGCAAGAGATCCGGAAGCAGGACACCTATGCTCGACTGATGGGGTTGCCACCAGATTTAAACATGGGAACGAAAACAATCCTCGACGTCGGATGTGGACCAGTGTCGATGTTGTTGCGAGCGACACATGGTGGCGCAGTGGGAGTCGATCCGCAATTGATGTCAGAGGAAACGAAAGCGAAATACGCCGCCGCAAACGTCGCGCTCCATTTTGGCAAGGCGGAGGATTTCGAACCGGGCAGACATTTCGATGAAGGTTGGATTTACAACTGTCTGCAGCACGTTGATGACCCTAACAAAGTGATGGCGATGATGCTGCGATCAGTAGACAGCGTGCGGATCTTTGAGTGGATTGATACGCCGCCATCTGAGGGACATCCGCATACTTTGACATCGGAGCACTTCGACCGGTGGCTATCGGGTGATAAGTGGCTATGCTTGCTCTGGAATGTTGGTGAGATGCGTTTCGATTCCAACCTTGCGACCGGGCGGTACATCGCCATCCATGCTGTTCGAAACGGCGCCGTGAACTGATTTCACGCAAAAGGCGAAATCCTTTGCGCCTTTGCGTGAAACAGGTTATCGTGATCATACCCCTTATCTTCCTCCTGCTAATCTTGAGGAGGTTTTTATGTTCAGTAACAAGAAACTCGCGGCCGCAATACTTCTCACGTTCACTCTCCTGATTCCAACGGCAGTCGCCAAAAAGCGTGACGGCGCTCCGCTTAAACGAAGCGAACTAAAAGAGGCGGAACGTCGCCTCCGTGAAATGGGCTACTCAACCGGGCAGGATATGCGACAGTCCCTGATCACTTTTCAAAAGTGGGAAGGCCGCAAGGTTACCGGAACTCTCACACGCGCCGAGCTCAACGCAATCCGCGACGCGAGTGCTCCACAGCCGAGAGACACCGGTTACAAGCACGTCGAAGTCGATCTCGATCGTCAGGTGATGTTGTTGACAGACGACGAAGGCGAAGTGACGAAGATACTTCCCGTCTCAACAGGCAGCGGCAAGCAGTACAAAGAAAAGCGCATGAGCGGTCTGGCTTATACGCCGCGCGGCCGGTTCAAGATCTATAACAAGCTGGAAGGCTGGAGAAAGTCGCCTCTCGGCCTCCTCTATTATCCAAACTACTTTAGCGACGGACTCGCGATCCATGGCAACCCGGAAGTGCCGCACACACCGCGCAGTCACGGTTGCGTGCGAATTCCGATGTCGGAGGCAAAAGAGATCAGCCAACAACTGCCAGTCGGCACAATCGTGCTCATCTACGACTCGCAGTCATTCGTCTCTGCAAAAGAGTGGATCGAGTGATCGACTGCGCTTTGCACAAAAGTCATTCGTCATTGCACGCCGCGGCTTCGCCGCCTGATGTGAGGCGGGGCTATGCCCCGCCGGTGCCCTACTAAAATATATTGCGGCTATGCCCCTGGTGCAGGGCCTGAGGCCCTGAATAAGCTAAGGGCAAAGCCCGGACCGAGGGCTACGCTTCACGGAAAAACGCGGATTATGAAGATAAAGCTACTCATTTTGATCACGTTAGCGGCGCAAGCTGTATCGGCGCAAACGCCGTATCCGACACCGAACTACAACCCGGCAAGCTATCTGCCGCCTGTGCGGAGTGGGAAGACAGTCACGGTGCGCGGGCCGAATCTCGCTGAGAAGATCCAAGCCGCGCAGGATGATCCGTCTGTAGCCACAGTGAAAATCGAAGGTGGTGGATCGATCGCGAAGCAAGTCACCTTGCGCAAGCACACTGTGTTTGACGGTTCAACTTACTCGTGCGACGCGGAGGCCATAACGGATTACGGGCAGTTTCTGATTGCCGACGGAGTGCTCGTCGAAGGCACGTGGCGCATGCCGCAAGCCGTGATTGATTACTTCAAATCGGGCAACGGGAAAAACTTCCGAGATCCTTACCTGCTGAAAGTGCAGGCTCTCACCGCTGAACAACTGGCCGGCGCAGGAACGACGATCCTTGAACCCACTTACGTCAATCCTCCATATCCATCTATCGAAGTCTTCCAGGCACTGGGCGACTCAGTCGCCTCACACACAGGCTCAGCGCGAGACATTGGCGTGATCGGCTTTCACATCAAGGGCAGACAAAAAGTTTATGACGGCGGCGTGAGGTCGACGATTCTCTTCGGCAACTGTCTGCGATGCACGGCGCAGAACAACTACCTCGAAGACACCGGCTCGATCGGAATCACGTTCGGCGGCTCCGCACTCGAGAAGGACAACTATGCGAACGGGGGCTTGTTCTGGCACAACGTCACGTCAGGTGTCGCAGCCGCAAACTTTGCTGCGATCAATTCGGAGAACTTACTCGTGATCGAGAATTACGTGCGTGGACCAGGCCATCGCAATCCGAGGTTCGGCGGCGGCGTGTGTGGCTTCGATCTGGAGACAAACAGTCCCGCGGATCACAGTAAGAACATCGGCGTCTATAACAACCTGCTCGACTACGAAGACGCTGCGTTCGAATCGGCGGGCAGTGGCCTGTGCCTGCAAAATCCTTACAAGGGACCAAATCTCGGCACGGTTATCGCTGCAAACAACATAATCATCGGCGGTCGCGAAGACAGGATTCACCGCTACATGTCGAATGGAATATTTCTGGTGGGTTTAAAGAAGTGCGAGATCGTCAATAACTACATTTTCCGCACCGGACAGAACGCGATTCAGGCTTATGCGATCGATGGCTGTTTGATTCAGGACAATGACTTCGAGTCGACTGGCGGTGGCGGCAATCCGACAGTGGCGCTCAACAACGTGGGGAACACGATCTTTCGTCGAAACCACTTCCGCTCCCGGCCCGGATTAGCCGTGAACACTCAGGCAGGGTTCCTGGACCGGTGTGGAAAAGCAAACATGTTCGAAGACAACCGAGTCGATGGTGTCGTAGCCCCTCCAAGCGCAGTCTGTCCTTAAGAATCTTCGCTCATAGTTCGAAAAGTAATTGAATAACGCAACTCGTCCACGCGGAGAATGCTGTGTTCCCACTCCGATCGTACGGGGCCGGTGAGATGATAGGCGGAGCCTCGTTCGGTGAACACGTTAACGCGGTCCCACTTCTCTTTCACTTTCCGCCTGAACCGCAACACGCACGAAGCGAGTAGCGAAACGCCGACGACCTGTCCAAACACGGCCTTGTCACGGTGCCAACCGATGCCTGCGACTGGTCCATACTCGGTCACCAGCACATGTTGAAAAAGATCTGCGTCAACTCGTGCGAACGACGCCGCACGTGATCTGAGTGCAAGGAGAAACTCAGGAATCTCACCCGCTTTGCGAAGTTGGCCGCCTCCGGAAAACTCATACTTCCAACCGAACGAGACAACACGACGCCTGCCTTTAAAGCCGTGAAACTCAAACTCCTGAAACGGCAACTCCCGCACGCGGGCCACGAGCGCATCCTCAACAGCCGTCTCGATAAAGGCCGGTTGATATCGAAAACCCTCGAGTCGATCCGTGCTCTCGAAGAAACTAAACTGCGACATCATACGACGCAAACTCGCCGAAAATCTTTGTGCTTTTTGTGCTTCTTTGTGGCTTAATGGTGCTCCTTATGCTGAAACAATTCGCTTTCATCGTAGTCGCACTCATCATGTTCGATACTCTTCTTTTCGCGCAGACGAATGCACTCGCTAAGAACGTAACGATCTATCGCGACACTTACGGCGTCCCGCATGTCTTCGGCCGCACAGACGCGAGCACCGTATTCGGCTTTGCCTACGCCCAGGCCGAAGACAACTTCTGGCGCGTCGAGGAAAACTTTATCCTCGCCCTCGGCCGCGCTTCTGAGCTATACGGCGAGAAAACGCTCGATGAAGACCGACTCAACCATGCCCTGGAAATTCCAAGGCTGGCCCGTGAGGAATACGCGCGTCTCGATAAACACATGCGTTCGCTGTGCGACGCCTATGCCGCCGGATTCAATTACTATCTCGCGCGTCATCCCGAAGCACACCCGCGACTGCTGACAAAAATCGAACCGTGGTACACGCTCGCTTTCATTCGCTACAACTATTTTCAGAACGGCTTCGCGCGCGATCGCAGCCTGCGAGGCCTCGGTATTCAAACTGCCGCACGCGATAGAGATCTAAAACCACACACGGGCTCAAACGGATGGGTGATTGGACCATCAAAAAGCGCAACCGGCAACGCGATGCTTTTCATTAACCCTCACCTTCCCTTCTTCGGTCCGGGTCAGGTTTACGAAGGTCACGTTCACAGCGATGAAGGTTGGAACTTCACCGGTTACACGCGCTTTGGTTTTCCGCTCCCGTACGTAGGTCACAACGAAAACGGCGGCTGGGTCAGCACTGACAATGCAGCGGATCTCGAAGACGTCTACTTCGAGACGTTCGACGATCCGTCACGTCCACTCGCTTACAAATACGGCAACGGATACCGGCTCGCGGTGGAGCACGTAGAAGAGATCAAAGTTAAGACCGCAAACGGTCTCGAGACGCGTAAGTTCACAATGCGTAAAACGCATCATGGTCCTATCGTGGCTGCGCGCGACGGCAAACTGCTTGCAGTAAGGATGGCAAAGTTTGAATCGGACGGATGGTTGCGCGAATGGTACGACATGACACGCGCGACGTCGCTCGCAGCGCTGAAGCGGGCGATGACGCCGCTCAATATGCTATTTGGTAACGTGATGTACGCCGACCGTCAGGGCAACACGTGGTATCTCTACAATGGCGCGGTTCCGAAGCGTGATCCGCGTTTTGATTGGACCAAACCCGTTGACGGCAGTGATCCGGCTACTGAGTGGCAAGGTTATCACACCATAAACGAGCTGCCGCAACTCACGAACCCGAAAACCGGTTGGATGCAGAACTGCAACACAACGCCTTTTCTGTTGACGAGTGAGGGCAATCCGGATTCGAAACAGTTTCCGAAATACATGGTCCAGGAAGGCGACAATCCGCGCGGCGCAATCTCACGAGAGATTCTTTCAAGTAAAGCAAAGTTCACTTTCGACGAATGGAGGCAAGTGGCGTTTGACACGTGCGTGATGAATGCCTACAACCGCTTGCCTGAGTTGTTTATATCACTCGACCACCATCTGAAAGACGACGCACGACTACGCGAAGTCTATGGCGAGCTGGATCGCTGGAATCGTCGCAGCGCGAATGACTCAGTCGCTATGACTATCTTCAGTCTGTGGCACGATCGCGTTTCCGGAGACGAAAACATAAAGCTGGTGCCGGCGCTCATTGAAGTTCTGGACTCATTGCAGCGTGATTTCGGAACGTGGAAAGTCGCGTGGGGTGAGCTCACGCGTCTGCAACGCATTGACGAAAGCAAGGATGAAGACTTTCAGGATTCGAAACCGAGCCTCCCTGTTAGCGGCGTGAATGGTAACGATGGCGCTGTATTCACTTTCTACGCCACGCCCGAGCGCGGGCAGAAACGCCGCTACGGTGTTGCGGGTGGAACGTACATCAGCGTTGTCGAGTTTGCACCAAAAGTTCGCGCTCTCTCAGTTCACACCTTCGGCGCCAGCGGCGATCCGAAGAGTCGACACTACATGGACCAGGCCGCTCTCTACACACGCGGCGAATTCAAACCAGCCTGGCTAACCCTCGAAGAGATCCGCGCGAACCTCGAATCCTCGTATCATCCGGGCGAAGAACGCGGATCTGATCCGCGTTCTCCGCGTTAATCCGTGCGTTACCCGATCCACAGCACCAGGATCTGTCTTGCTGTTCCATCGGCTGTGGTCCAATTGATTGTTTGGCCGTCCGAATCAAAGCTGACGTGATCCGCGGCCGCGTTTACAGTGGGTGAAGAGCTCTCCGTCATCATCTTTATCAACTTCGTGGTATCGATATTTCGGTTGGCAACCGTCGGGCTGACGTTGTCCGTTTCTCCGATCCAGAAGCTGGAACGGTTGCTCGTTCCAGTGGCCCAACCGAAGCTGGCTCGCGCGTGCGCCTGCGCGGCGTCGTTGTTCCCAGACACATCATTGGCCGACATCATGATCGACGCTTTCGGCGTGAACCCCGCGCCAGTGATCGATTGGTTTCCGGTCGAGGTAGCCTGGTTGAACGAACTCACTTTGAACTGTGGCCCGCGCAGCGCCAGATAGTAAAAGACGTCGGCACTGCCTCCGGCCGTGTTGTAGTTCAATGTGAATCCATCCGAATCAAACGAGACAAAGTCAGCTTCAGTGAATGTTGTGGTCGTGCTTAGCAATCGCTGCGTTGATTGCCGGTGTTTAGCTTGTTGTGGATTGGTGCCGTTCACGTTGCGCCATGCCACCATCCCGCGAGCACTGCTGCTCGTCGCAAACCCAAACAATCCACTTCCGTTCGTAGACTGATCGAGCGGCGACGTCGAGAACTTACCTGCCCACACAAGCAGCGCGGTTGGTTGAAAACCGACGCCCGTATACGACTGGTTTCCTGTGCTGGTCTTTGCGGCGGCCACGCCTGTCTTGTAATTCGTGACTCCGGTTCCGCCGAGCGCCAGGTATTCGACGATCATGCTGCTCGAGGTCACCCAGTTGATCGTGAAACCATCTGAATCCATCGAGACGAAATCAGCACGCGAACTGCCGCTTGGCGTGTAGATGACGTACGTGTCCTGGTTCCATGCTGCGTGATTGGAGGTGCTGACGTTGTTGTTTGAATAATCGCCGGAAGTTCTGCGATCGCTCGACGAGATGCCGACACCGAAACCGATGACGGAATCCGCCGCTGAGCCGGTACTTGTCGCCATGTTGTAACGGAACAACACGACCTTCGGTTGAAATCCGACACCCGTAATCGACTGGTTTCCTGTGCTGCCGGAACCTGTAAAAGACCCGGCCTTCACTGAAACAGTGCCTCCGCCTCCGCCACCGCTCCAGTCTCCGGTGATAGCTTTGATCGTCGCCGTCGCATAAGCATTGCTGCTGGCGCCAATCTTGGTCGAGAGAGTGTCGATATTGGCGCCGCGATCCGTGCTGTCGGATGCCTGGCGCGTTTGACCTGCGCGATACAAACCGCTCGTCAGCTTGAAATCTTTATTAGTGACGCTGTTGAAACCAAAATTGGCGGCGCTCGTTTCGGAAAACGTTCCGGTCGGATAACCAGTCGTGCTCATGTTCTGAAACGTGTTGTTGACGGCGCTGTAGTTTCCCGAACCATTGCACCACGCATCGAGCGCACTGGTCCCGGTTGCCCCACCGTTAGCGAAAAAACCTCCAAACGTACTGTCGACTGCGAAGAGATTGTTTTCGGCTTTGAAGTTGACCCAGTCGCCACTGGTGTTCCCGTCGAAGATGAAAACCTCCCCCACGTTTGCCGGCGAGTAGACTGTATTGTGCTGGAACCACACGTCGGTGCCGTGCGTCGTCGCGGAGTTTCCGAGATATGTCGCGACCCTGGGTGTGTCGGTAGTGGTTCCTGATTGCAGTCCGAAGCCGGAGAATTGGTAGGCAGTCTCCACCAGATTGTGCTTGACCACCACGGAATCCATGGCCACGCCATGCCCGGTTCCCTCGTCATCGGGAGACAAGAATGTCACAAACTGGTTGAAGCGGCGAAACCAGTTGTATTGAACCGTCGTGTTCTGAATGGTCGCACTTGGTGTTGCATCCTGTTGCGTGCGGACCGTCAGCAGGAAGCCGTTTCCATTCTGGGCCATGATCCATGCGCCATCAAAAACATTGCCCTCGATCAGATTAGCGGTGCCGGCGAGAAACTTGATCTCGAAGTTGTTCTTGAAAGCGGTCCAGGGCTGGTAGAGGATCGCTGAAACGCTGCTCTGGTTGGCACTGAACGCCTGTTCGATGGCCAGTGTGTTTGAATCTGGCGCGGATGAGACTGTGCGCATCTGTCCTGCCTGTGGCCCCGAGGTAAGCTTTAGCACTCGTATACAAGTGCCGCCGTCCGGGATAGTAGGGCAACCGTGGCCTGTAGCCGTCACAGTCGTCCCGCTCGACGAGACCGTGAGGTTGGTACTTCCTTCCAGGTCGTTGGTGTCGAATACCGACAGATTCCAGGGGTTATACTTCTGCGGCGCTTCGAGGTAGTTGCGCGTGAACGTGAGATCGCCTGGAAGAATGCCGGCGGCGCCGCCACCACTTATAAATACCTCACCGATGGCGCTGAGATAGTTATTGTCGATCGTCACTGGTCCAGGACCACCCATCAGCAGGATCGCCTGCGACTCAAGCCCTTCTCTTCGAAATCCACTGATATGGTTGTCGTGAGCGTTGATGTTGCGGCCGTTGAGGAATAGACCGCGGGCAGCATTTGCTTCTGTGGCTTCGAGCCAGTTGTGATCGAGCTCGATATTGTTGGGAGTATTTGCCGAGGTCGTTTCGGCGGCATCGCCGATGACAATCATGCCGGCGTCCTGCGTGACGCCGCTTGCCTGACGCAGATCGACGCCGGTGATCCGCCAGTTGTCGGCATCGTTGCCGCTGGTCGAGAAACAAGGATCGTTATTGAAATTGCTGCAAACGATGATCGCCATGTTCGACCGATCGCCGCTCGTCACGCGCGTACCATTCGTAGGGAGTGAAGCGTATGCAGAGGAACGAATGGTAACTGTTGAAGTCAGACCACTCTTGAGGGTGAATGGTCCAGTGTAGGTATGGCCCGCGGTGAGTGTAATTGTGTCGCCGCCGGCCGAGTTTGTGATGGCGTCAGAAAACTCCGAATCATCGGCGGGGGCAAAATTAGTCGGCACTGGCATGACGCCTAACGTTGCCAGGAGTGCCGGGTAAGGTCGCAGCGTACGCAGCGGTACGGTTAATGAGGTCATGACCGCAGGACCTGCCTGCGCAGAGAACAATGCTAACGTGAGAAACAGAACTCTAATCATGCTGATCTCCTTCCTGATCCCACAAACTAGTAGTCGAGGGTATGTGGTTGCCTGGTTGTTTGTTTGTCCGTCTGATCAAAACTGACGTGATCGGGGAGGTTAGCTCACGACGGTGTGCCGCACGTCTTGATTGAGGCGGGCGACACTAACACTGGTTTGTGTTTTCCGTGTAACTTAACTTTGAAGAAACTGCGCAGCACGAAAGGTGATCTTATGAGTATTGAAGTGCGTGGTGTTATGACGTTACTGCAAGGTTCGACATGCCTGTGTCGGTGCGTTTCTATAGGGACGTGCTTGGGTTTGAAGTAACCCAAACTACGACGCCGTGCGAAACCGCAGATCGCGCCGTGGGGTTCGAAGCAGTGGTACCTGCGCGATCCTGATGGTTACACATTGTGTTTTCAGTGGCCGGCTAAAGAGGATTGAAGTGGTTCCGATCTCGATACTCGATCTCGTTCCAGTCATTCTCGGTGAAACACCACGCGAGGCGCTGCGCAAGAGCCTCGAACTCGCGCAACACGCGGAGAAGTTCGGTTACAAGCGCTACTGGGTTGCCGAACATCACAACATGACCGGCATCGCGAGCGCCGCAACGTCAGTTGTGATTGGGTATCTTGCCGGCGGGACATCGACGATTCGCGTAGGTTCGGGCGGCATCATGCTGCCGAATCATTCGCCACTCGTAATCGCAGAACAGTTTGGCACGCTCGAATCACTTTATCCCCATCGCATTGATCTCGGCCTGGGCCGAGCCCCGGGCACGGACCATCGAACCTTGCGCGCACTACGTCGCGACCCGGCGCGTGCTGACGACTTTCCTCAGGAAGTTTTAGAACTACAGCGCTTCCTCGCGCCGACTGAACCCGGACAAGCAGTGCGTGCTGTTCCTGGCGCGGGCACGGAAGTTCCCCTCTGGATCCTTGGATCGAGCACCTACGGCGCCCAACTCGCCGCCTCACTCGGACTTCCCTACGCGTTCGCCTCCCACTTCGCTCCTGACGCCTTGCTGGTTGCGCTCGACATGTATCGTCGTCAGTTCGAATCCTCTGCACAGTTAGACCATCCATACGCAATGGTCGGCGTAAACGTCGTCGCCGCTGATACTGACGACGAAGCGCGCCGTTTGTTTACGACGGTCCAACAATCCTTCACCAACCTCGTCCGCGGCACCGGCGGCAAACTCCAACCGCCGATCGACAACATCGACGATTACTGGACACCCGCCGAGAAACACCACGCGTCGCACATGCTGAAGCACTCGATCGTCGGCTCACCTAAGACTGTGCGGAGCGGGTTGGAAGAGTTTGTGAGGTTAACAAATGCGGATGAGTTGATGATCGTCACGAGTATCTATGATCACGCCGCGCGTATCCTGTCGTACGAACTGGTTGCTGAGGCGACAACCGTAACGCTTCCAGCGGAGGTTAGTTAATGAAAAGCTATCGTAAAGAACTGTGGTTTAACGTGCCGACGCGGCGGGCGTTCATTAACATCACGCCGCAAGTCGAGGAGTGTTTGCGGGAGAGTGGGGTGATGGAGGGGTTGGTGTTGGTGAATGCGATGCATATTACTGCGTCTGTGTTCATCAACGACGACGAAAGCGGCTTGCATCAGGATTACGAGACCTGGCTGGAACAGCTCGCGCCGCACGAGCCTACCAGCCAATACCATCACAACAAGACCGGCGAAGATAACGCTGACGCGCACATTAAGCGACAGGTGATGGGGCGCGAGGTTGTGGTTGCAATCACTAAAGGTCAGTTGGACTTTGGACCATGGGAACAGATCTTTTACGGCGAGTTTGATGGTGGACGCAGAAAGCGTGTATTGGTGAAAATCATTGGCGAATGAACACTTCTGTCGAAGCAGACTTTGATCGCCTGGCACTTCTTGACGACGAAGGCTGGACGTCGAATAACCACTATCACAATTCCCTGCTCAAACACGTGCCTGCGAATTGTGAGAACGCACTCGAGATTGGCTGTGGCACTGGTGCGTTCGCGAGGCTTTTGGCAAAGCGTTGCAAGCGAGTGGTCGCGCTCGATCTGTCGCCGGAGATGATCCGTGCTGCACGCTCGCGGTCGAGCGGATTTGATAACCTCGAATTTCAGCTCGCCGATGCAGTGCAATGGGACTTTCCTCAACCCCACTTTGATTTCGTCTGTTCAATCGCCACGCTTCATCACGTCGAACAGCGTGAGTTGCTGGTCAAGATCAAAGACTCGCTGAAACCGAATGGTGTTCTGGTGGTTTTGGATCTGGTCCAGCCAGACAGTTTGGTTGAACGAGTGCGTGATGTTGTCGGGTTCGGTGTGAGTGGAGGGCTTCGGTTACTTCATAACGGTCGACTGCGACCACCGGCTGCGGTTCGCAAAGCCTGGGAGCAGCACGGAAAACACGATCATTACTTAACCATTCGTCAGGTGCGCGCGCTCGCAGACGAGATCCTACCCGGCGCGAATGTAAGAAGGTGTTTGTTGTGGCGCTACTTGCTGATCTACAAGAACGCGAATTTACTCGCGGAGCAATGATTCTAACTCTTTAGTGGCTTCTTCAAACGTGCGTTTCGCGTCTTCGAACGCCTGCGTGGCTGCTTCTGCTTCAGCAGCGACGGTTTGAGCCCGTCGAGCCGCTTCTTTCGCCTCAGCCTTCGCCTTCTTCAGCGTAGCCTCTAAACTCTGCGCCGTTGTACGCGCGCCAGCTAACAATCGCTTCGCGTCCTGCAATGAAGTTTTGGCAGCGGCAATCTTTGCCTGCTGAATCTTGCGCGCGTCGGCGATTATCGCTGCTTTTTTACGCGCAGGCGCCGGCGCGATCGATCCACCACCCGACATCAACGATGCGAGTGATTCAAAACTCGGAGGATCGACGTCGCTGGTGAGACGTCCGGGAGTTGGGCCATCGGGAAGTAAGGCGTACGCTGACAGCGCTTCGAGTGTAGCAGTAACGCGACGGATCGTATCCTGTGACGGATTATGACCTGCATCGCGCAACAGTTTCGTCGCCAGTTCTGACAACTCCACGAGCGCATCGCGTCGTGCGTCGAGCGACTCGCGCCGCGATGCTGGTCCACGGAAGCCTTTACCTGTAGCGATTAACTGATTGAATGCGTCGCGATGGTCCCAATAAAGTTGATTCACAGCCCATGCTGAGATTGAAGATTTGGCGAGCAACTTTACGCGCTCGGCATCGTTCGTACGTCCTTCCTTCTTTAGACGAGCAGCCAGTGCGTTGCGCGCATTCGTGAACTCCGCCACAGGCAGCTTGAATAAGTCGTCAATCTCATCATCGAGCTTGCGTTTCACGAGGGAAATCATGTGCCCCGGATAATAGAAGACTCAGCACGGGGCGACAACTACGTACGGCAGCGAACCGATCTACTCGATCTTCACTGATACGCTTCCTGCGGATAATTCCGGTTCAAACAAGGGGGATGTATGAACAACCAACAGTTAATCAAATACGCTCACGTTTGGTTCTTAGCTGTACTGATTGCGTGCGGGGTCGTCGTTATCGCGGTGAAGGCTGGAAGCACGATTCAAAATCAAAATTCCAACCAGAACAGCAACAGCAACGCCAACGCAAATAGCACACAGAATCGCAACGCCAATCGATCGGCCAACCGCAATTCCGACAACACTGGGGCATCAGGCCAACAGGCGGGCATGGGCAACATGAGTTCACAGGATCATGACTTTCTCATGGACGCAGCAATGGGCGGCCTGATGGAAGTTGAACTCGGCCGTATCGCCGCGCAAAAAGGCATGAGTGAATCGGTGAAGCAGTTTGGCCAGCGGATGGTCGACGATCACTCAAAAGCAAACGAAGAGTTGATGTCGCTGGCTTCGAGCAAGGGGATGACGTTACCGACAGCTCTGGATGAAAAGCACCAGAAGGATGTGACGAAACTCTCCGCCATGTCGGGGGCAGAGTTTGATCGCGCCTACTCCAAGATGATGCTCAGTGACCACAATAAGGATGTGAAGGAGTTTGAGAAGCAAAGCACTAAAGGCGGCGATGCCGATATAAAGGCGTTCGCCAGTAAAACGCTGCCGACTCTCCAGGAACATCTTCAGATGGCCAGAGGTCTCGAGGGTAATCAACGCGGTAACAGCAATAGCAACAGTAACCGTAACAGCAATAGCAACAACTCCAATCGGCCTTAAAGCTTTCGCTTCTGAGACCGCGGATTCTCGCGGATTACGCAGATGAGATATTATCTGCGTTCATCTGCGAAATCCGCGGCTTATCAGGAGTGAAATGAAAATCTCATTATCCATCCTCGTCCTTCTTCTTACGATTTCACCGGCAGTCTTATCGCAGCAGGAACCGGCGCACAAACTTGTCGAGTTTCACATGGCGCTGCTCAAGCACGGGCCAAAATGGACTGCCGCCGAGAATGACGAAACGAAACGCCTACACCAGGAACACGTCAACTATGTGTTGTCGCTGCTCGAGTCGGGCAAGGCGATCATCGCCGGCCCGTTTACTGACGGCGGTGAAATAGATGGAGTGTTTGTGTTTCGCGCGAAGTCGGCTGCCGAAGCGAAGGCGTGGGCTGACGCAGATCCAAGTGTGGCGACTGGATTCCGCGTAGCCGAAATGCATCCATGGTGGTCGGAAGATATATTCGGCAAGCCGTCGAAGCCGATGAAGCTCGTGCCTACCTACCTTGCCTTCCTCACTCGTGGTGAAAAGTGGACTCCTGAGAAAACCCCGGCGACCGAAGAGATTCAAAAAGGCCACATGGCGAACATCAATCGCCTCGCGCAGATGAAAAAGCTGGTTGCAGCCGGACCGTTTGGAGATGACGGACAACTGCGCGGAATCTTCGTATTTCGAGTAGCGTCTTTAGAGGAAGCAAAGACTTTGACTGAAACCGATCCGGCAGTTCAGGCCGGACGGCTTGCGATGGATATTCATCAGTGGATGGTGCCCGAAGGTGTGTTGCCTTAGGGCAAAACTTTATCTGCTGCCTCTTTCGAAGTGATCACTGGATAGACTTCGAATTCCACTATGTCATTCCAATTCGCGGTCCATTCGTTGATATGGCTGACGTCGTCTGCTTCCATTAGTTGAAAGCATCGTTCAAGTTTTACATCTACCCAGCTCGCTACGTAATTCAATCCTTCAGGCGCTAAGCGGCCGTGTTCGCGAAAGCGGCGATACACTGGAAGTGGATCGCCGTTCTTGAAGTGTTCCACGATCATGTAAAGCAAGGTGGTTCCTCCGTAAATTCTCTGCGTATCTGCGGTTCTCTGCGTTAGGAGACTATTTAACACAGAGACCGCGGAGGTACGCAGAGGCCGCGAACTTACTGAGCTTTCGGTTCGCTGTAGATGAAGTCGTCCATCATCACGACATCCTGTTTGCCAACATCATCTGCTCCCGGTGCTACGTTACCGCTCGTGATTCTCACGCGCGCGATCCGCTCATCGGGAAAAACAATTCCGAAGAACGAAAGACTGTTATCGCCCGGTGAAGCCGGTACAAAACTGCTGAATAACAACTCGCCATGCACGCCGAAGTATTCGACCAGCGTGCTCGACTTACGATTGCCGCGTTTCTCACCTGGTCCACTTCCGTCCGGTTGATCGACATCAGTGAAAACCAGTCCGAAACCCTTCGTCGCAGCCGCGACGTTACCGCCACCCGGTACGAAGAAAGTCACGTCTGTGACGTTGCTGCCGATTGCGCTAAATAAACGCGACGCGCTGAACGGTGTGAAAATCGTTGTGTAGCTCGGATTGTTGAATACATTCGCGGCTGCCAGTCCACTCGGAGGAGCCTGCACGAACCCGGTTCCGTCGGGCGTCGTGAACAGCGCGCCACGAGTAGTTTGAAACCCTGCGAACGGATTGGGCGAGATCGTTGTGGTCACATTCGCAGTGTTGCCTCCATCCCAATTGATTTGACGAAAACCGTCGTTGTGAGCTCCATCGTTGCCGTTGTTTAGTCCGCCAAGTGCCGCCTGATATGCGGTAACGATGCTTTGAATTGAAGCGCCTGCCGGCACTGCTGCCTGAAACACGGACGGCGCGACGAAGTCCGCTGTTGTGGCTGTTGATTCATCCACCTGTCCGTTTACGTGACGGACTGCGAATGAGAATGAAACCGACAGCAAGCCCAACGTGAGTCCCGCTGTCAAAAGAAAT
>Ga0126311_10000190_pt1 | contig 30711 bp, 22 predicted proteins | sample Plot61_FD_92539 | JGI IMG/M metagenome (GOLD analysis project Ga0126311, IMG submission 92539) | Serpentine soil microbial communities from UC McLaughlin Reserve, CA, USA - Plot61 | ecosystem: Environmental > Terrestrial > Soil > Grasslands | place: USA: UC McLaughlin Reserve, Lake County... | reverse complement strand
TCCTGCTGCGCGTGCGCGCGTTCATGCTCCAGCTCGTCGACGCGCCGCTGGAGCATCGCCACCCGCTGCGCGAGCACCTTGCTCTGGTCGGTGTGGCGGGAGATCACGAGCGAGAAGTGCAGCAGCAGCACGAGCACGAAGCCGAAGGCGATCGCGAACAGGGCCGACGGCGCGTAGTAGATGCCGACTGCGCGTGCGAGATCCTCGAGCGCTCCTCTCCAGACCGCGAGCATCAGCAGGACCGCGGAGGAGAACAGCCACAGCAGCGCGTACCGCTCCATCAGGCGACGGCGGCGCACGAGCTCGAACACGAGCGAGAACAGGCCGGCCGTGACCGCGATCGAGACGAACTGGATCCGCAGGCCCATCAGAGCGAGTGCTGGGCGGCGACGGGTGCCGGATCGCCCGAGGCGACCGAGGGACGGGAGCGGAACAGGCCGATGAAGATCGCGAGCAGGACCTTGATCATGTAGTAGGCGGAACGCGTCGGGTTGATCGACGAGACTCCGCTCGTGCGAGAGCGCATCGTGACGGGCAGCTCGCAGCTGCGCAGCTGGTGCGCGTGGACCATCAGGATCGCCTCGACCTCGGGGTAGTCGTGCGGGTAGTCGCGCGCGAACAGTTCGATCCCGCGCCGCGTCGTCATGCGAAAGCCGGACGTCGGGTCGGTGACGGGCGACTTCGTGATGAGCGAGATGACGCGCGCGAAGATGCGGATCCCGACGCGGCGCGACGCCGAGCTGCGGTACCCGTCGCCGTCGGCCGAGATGAAGCGCGAGCCGGTGACCATGTCGATCTCGGGGTGGGCGCGAAGGTGCGCGAGCAGCTGCGGGATGTGGCGCGCGTCGTGCTGGCCGTCGCCGTCGACCTGCACCGCGACCGAGTAGCCGTTCTCGGCCGCGAACTGGTACCCGGACTGCATCGCCCCGCCGATCCCGAGGTTGATCGGGTGCCGGATCACGAGCGCGCCGGCACTGCGCGCGACGTCGGACGTGTCGTCGGTCGAGCCGTCGTCGACGACCAGCACCTCGAATCCGGGTGCGTGAGCGCACACGTCCGCCACGACGTCGGCGACGGCGCCGCTCTCGTTGTAGGCCGGCACGATCACGAGCCGCTTGGGCGGATCGGTGCGTGTGCCGGACGATGTCGTGCGTGCGTTCACGGTGTTCGCTATGGACGAAACGGCTGTCGACCCGCAGAAGTTGCGGCCGAAGTGTAGCCATCGGCTCGGCAGCGCCCATAGGCGGCGAGCACGCCTTGCGCGCAGCGCTCCCAGGTGAACAGCGCGACGCGCTCGCGTCCGCGCACCACCAGCTCCGCCCGGCGCGCCTCCTCGGTAAGCAGGCGCGCGATCGCAGCTCGCATCGCGTCGACGTCGCGCGGATCGAACAGCTCGGCGGCCTTGCCGGTCACCTCCGGCAGCGAGGTGGCGTTCGAGCACGCGAGCGGCACGTCGCGCACCATCGCCTCCAGCGGCGGCATGCCGAACCCCTCGTGCAGCGACGGATAGGCGCAGCAGGTCGCGAGCGCGTAGAGCCCCTCCAGCTCGCCGCTCTCGATCCAGCCGGTCTGCACGACGCGCTCGCCGACGCCGGCTTGCTCCGCGTGGGCGCGCAGTGCCTGCGCCTCGCGTCCGTGGTGCCCGACGAGCACAAGACGGCAGTCCTCGAACCCAGGTCCGAGTGCGGCGAACGCGTCGACCAGCTGGTGCAGGTTCTTGTGCGCGAGCGCGGCCGAGACGCACAGCACCACGCGGCCGTCGCCGATCCCGAAGCGCGACCGCACCGCCTCCGGTGGGGCCGGTGCAGTGTTCGACGCCGCCGCGCCGTAACCGAGCAGCACCGCCTCGACGCGCTCGGCCGGCACGCGCAGCCGCGCCACGACATCGCGCTTGACCGCCTCGGAGATAGTCACGACGCGATCTGCGCGACGCGCCGCGGGACCGACGACCGCGTGCAGGCCGAGGCGCGCAGCGGTCGGGAACGTGTCCGGGTAGTGGGCGTAGATGAGATCGAGGATCGACAGCACATGCGGGATTCCGGGGACCACGACCGGCCCGGTCGTCCCGAGCGAGTGCAGGAGCTCGACGCCGTGCCGCCGCGCTGCTACCGGCAGGCGCGTCAGCTCGGTCGCGATCCGCGCGGGCTTGTTCGCGCCGCGCACCGGCAGTCGCACGATCCGCACGTTTGCCGGCCAGCCTGCCTGTGCCAGCGACGACGCGCCCTCGTCGTTGGCGAACGCGATCAGCTCCAGCTCGGGCCGAGCGCGGCCGAGCGCGCCGACGAGCTCGCGCGCGTAGACCTCGCTCCCCCCGACCGCGCCCGGCACGAGGTAGAGGAGGTTGAGCCCGACACGCCGCAGCGACGTCCCCGCGACCGCCGTCATCGTGTGCGATGCGCCGCTGAGCGCTCAGCCAGCACGCGGTCGACGTCGCGGGCGTAGCGGTCCCAGCGCCACTCGGCCTCGACCGTCGCCCGGCCCGCCTGGCCGAGCCGGGTACGCAGGCCTGGATCGCCGAGCAGTCGGCGGATGGCGTCGGCCATCGCCTGTGCGTCGCGTGGGACGAGCAGGCCGGTTCGCTCGTCCTGCACGGACTCCACGAGGCCGCCGTCGCGCACCGCGACGACTGGTCGCGCGCATGCCATCGCCTCCAGCGGCACGAGCCCGAACGGCTCGCGGATCTGTGCGCAGGCGACGAGTGTCGCGCCCTGCATCAGCTCCACCACCTGCGCGAACGGCACGCCGCTGCGCAGGTCCAGCTCGACGCCGGCGCGCGTAGCCCGCGCTTCGAGCGCCGGGCCCTCGTGACCGCGGTCGCCGACGATCACGAGTCGCGGGCGCTGATCGTCAGGCAGCCGTCCCACCGCGTCGACGACGAGCTCGTGGCCCTTGAGCGGATGCAGGGCTCCGACCGACAGGACGTAGGGCTGAGCGTCGGATGCGCCCGCCTCGGCCTCGGCCGGGCGGAACGCGTCGACGTCGACGCCGAGCAGCAGCACCTCCGACTCGACGCCGTAGTTGCGGCGCAGGTCCCCGCGCGTGAACTGCGAGTGCGTGACGACGTGCTCGGCGGCTCGCGCCGCACGGCGGTCCAGCACGCGGCGCAGCCGCTCGATCGGATTGAGGCCAGCGCGCGTCAGTCGCACCTTCCAGTCGTCGCCGGCGAACACGAGTCGCTGGTCCTCGTAGGCGGAGCGCATCGCCTCGGGCGCGTAGTAGACGGTCGGCGTGTGCAGGTGGTGGAGGACGGCGGGGGACTGCGTGAGCCGGCTCGGCAGCACGAACACGACGTCGTGGCCGGCGCCGTCGATCCGACGTGCAACGCGGCGGCCGGCGGGGCCGGAGCGCAGCAGGCCGATCGCGGCCGGCAAACCCTCGAACGGCCCGGGCACGTCGACCTGCATCACGCGCACGCGCTCCGGGAAGTCGGCGAACGCATGTACGCTCGGGTCGGGGGTGTAAACGGTGACGCGCTCCGCGGCCGTGTGGCGAGTCCACTCGGCCAGCACGCGCAGCGCGCCGCCGGTCGGCAGATGGTGGTAGGCCGCTGCGTCCAAGCGCGTCATCCTGCCAGACGCGTGCCCGGCCGCCGGTCCACGAGCCGCCGCAGCACGGCGCGGGCCATTGCCATCAGCTCGTCCGGCACGGCGCGCGTCAGCAGCAGCACGCCGCCGGCGGCCGTCACGGTGGCGACGAGGGGGATGACCGCGAACAGGTCGCGTGTCGCCGCAAAGGCGCCGAGTGCGCCGAGGACTGCCAGCAGCACCTTCCACAGCTGCCCGAACGGCCCCGCCGGCAGCCCGTGCCCGCTCGCGTGCAGGCCGGCCCGGCAGACATGGTCCGCTGACAGCGCGATCAGCGTCTCGGAGGCGAGGATCCCGATTGCGAACCAGCGCGGCCCAAGCCATGCGCCCGCGGCGATTGTCAGACCGACGTTGCAGGTCAGCGCGAGCAGGTTGATCTCGAGAACCGCGCGGTAGCGTCGCTCAGCGAGCAGCATCCACATCCCCGCCGCCCCGATGAACAGCGTCCCGAGGGCGCAGCCGAGGATCACGAAGGCGTCGATCGTGATCGGATCGCGGCCACCGGTGAAGGCGAGCGTGACGAGCGGCGCCGCGCCGATCACTGCGGCGGCGGCGAGCGCGCCGAGCGTGGCGGTCGAGCGCCACAGCATGTCGTAGCCGCGCGCCAGTCGCTCGCGGTCGTGCAGCGCCGCGTGCGTGAGGATCGGGAAGAGCGCGCCGGTCAGCAGCGAGGGCAGCATCGTGAGCGGCTCGACTGCGCGGAAGGCGACCGCGAAGGCGCCGAACGCGCTGGCGCTCAGGAACGCCGGGCCGAGCAGGACGGCGACGCGCAGGTACACGACGCTCACCGCTCCAGCGACTGCGAACGCCGCCGACTCGCGCAGCAGCCGCAGCAGGCGTCCGAAGTGGAAGTGGGGCCACGGCAGCTGTCGGTGGGAGACGAGAACGACGGCGAAGACGGCTGCCATGCCGGCTGGGATCATGGCGGCGGCGATCGGCACGACGCCCGCGCCGACGAGTGCGAGCAGTGCCTGGAGCACCGCCTGCACGACGACCGACAGCAGCTCCAGCGCTCCGACGATGCCCTGGCGCAGCTGGGCGATCAGGGGGATCGTCAGCGCTCCCTGCACCGCGTTGAACGTCGTCCCGACGAGCGCGAACGCGAGGCCGACCACCACGACATGGCCGTAGCCGACGACGATCGCGAGCGCCACCGCCAGCACGCCCCCGACGCCGATCGCGACGAGCCGCAGGCCGAGCAGGTCGGCCAGCAGCGCTCTGCGTTCCGCGGCGTCGTGCCGGATCCACTCGCGGATGCCGACGCCCGAGAGCCCGAGGTCGCTGATGCCGGAGACGATCGTCACGAGCGCGACGATCAGCGCCAGGTCGCCGAACTCGGCTGCGGTCAGGCAGCGCACGATCACAACCGTCGCCGCGAATGACACCAGCAGCCCGACGAAGCGCGCTTGCAGGCGCAGGGTGCCGCCGGTCGCGGCAACCGTCCCGGCGTCGACGCTTCTCAGGTGGGCGTCGTCGGGGACCTTTGCCTCGGCGGCGGGCGGCGGCTCGGGCGGCACGCGCACAGGGTCGCAGACGGAATCCCTGTCATGATCGCGCCGCGCGTGCTGTCAGTCGCGATCATCAACTACGAGACGGCCGACCTGACGGCGAGCTGCGTGCGGGCGATCCACCGCTCGCCACCGCGCGAGCCGTACGAGGTGCTGATCGTCGACAACGGCTCTTCCGAGGCGACGCTGGCGTCGTTGCGGCGAATAGAGGCAGCCCGGCTCGTGGAGACGGGACGCAACGGCGGCTTCGCCGCGGGCGTGAACCGCTGCATGGCCGAGGCCGACCCCACCGCCGATGTCGTCGTCGTGCTGAACTCGGACACCGAGGTCGAGCCGGGCGCGCTCGATGCGCTCGCGGCCGCGGCGCGGCGGCCCGGGGTCGGGCTGGCGGCGCCCGTCGTGTTGCATCCCGACCGCACGGTGCAGCGCTCCGCGCACCGACGCTTCCCGACGCTGTGGTCGACGTGGATGTCGCTCTCCATCCCGCTCGTCTTCGTCCAGGCGCTGCTGGAGCGGTTCGTCCCCCATCCCAGCTCGCTGTCGGTCGCCGAGCACGAGGCGGGCGAGCGGCCACTGCACGTGATGGGCGCGGTCATGGCCTTCGATCGAGCTGCATGGGAGGACGCCGGCCGCTTCGACGAGCGCTTCTTCATGTACCTGGAGGAGACCGAGTGGCAGCGCCGGCTGCACGCGGCCGGCTGGCGCGTCGAGCTCGTGCCGCAGGCGCGGGTGCTGCACCTGCACCGCGGCGGCGACGACGCGATCGGCGTGCCTCCGCTTACGTATCTCGACAGCACGCGCATCTACTTCGGCGCGCTGGGGCGCAGCGACCTCGCGATCCGCGCGACGCTCGCGTCCTCGCTATTCACCTCGTGGCTCGCGCTGCTGCTGTACTCCCCCTTCAGCCGCTGGAGCCCGCGCCACCGGCGCATCGTCGCGGCGTCGCGACCGCTCGCCTGGCGCGGGGCCCTGCACGTCGTGCGCGGCCGGACCGTGCCGCGGCCCGACGTCGCCTGAAGCGACCCGCGACTACTGCTGTCGGGAGGTCGCGAGCGTCGCCAGCTCGCGCTCCCGCAGCGCATGCCGCAGGCCCGTCTCGACCTGGTCGGTCGCGACATCCCAAGTGTGCGAGGCGACGAAGTCGATCCCGGCGCGCGAGCGCCGCTCCCACTGGGCCGGATCGTCGAGCAGGCGCTCGATCGCTGCGGCCAGCCGCATCGGATCAAGCGGTGCGAGGGCGAGCGGCCCGCCGTCTGCACCGAAGATCGACTCAGCGCTGACGCCCGCGAGCTCCACGCACGGCAGACCGCACGCAAGCATCTCCTTCGGCATCAGCGAGAAGTTCGTCAGCGACAGGCAGAGGCCGACGGTTGCGTCGTTGTAGAGGGCAGCGAGCTGAGGTCCGCTCAGCACGTCGCAGTGCTCATACGGAAACGAGGTTCTCGGCGGGCGATCGGTCCCGAAAAGAACGATGCGCGTCTCAGGACGGCGACGGTGCAGCTCGGCAAGCGCCTGCAGTCCGATCGGCACAGCACGGCGGTCGGTCGAGTGGCGCGCGTAGTAGACGACCGTGTCGCGCCGCCGCGCGACGTCCGCTCGCGGTGCGTAGACCGCGTGGTCGACGCCGAGCTGGAAGGCATCGGCGGAGGCGCCGTAGCGCTCGGCGACGAGGTCGCGCAGCCATGGACTTGCGGCGATGCAGTGCATGCCGTGGCGGTACGTGTCCGCGGCCAGGTGACCCTCGGTCGAGGTCGGGAAGAACTCCGGCTCGTGGTCGTTGACGATGTAGGCGCGGGCGCGCGTGTTGTCGAGCAGCAGCGCCGGGTGGACCGTCTGCCAGCCGGTCGCCATCGCAACGTCGGCGCCGTGCCAGTCGCGGAAGCCCTTGTAGACGGGCCCGTCGAACGGGGCGAACCAGTCGTTGATCTGCTGGCGCAGCACGGCGGGCCACAGGTCGTCGATCTCGCCCACCTCGTCGTGGACCCAGACGCTGCAGACGTGCCCGCGCCGCTCGAGCCGCGACAGCAGTTGGAAGAGCGTGTTGTGCCCGCCGCTGCCGCGCCGCCACGGCGGCACCACGAGCGCGAGTCGCAGCCGCCCCCGCTCGGGCGTGCCGGGGATCGCGTCCAACAGCTCGGCCGGCCCGTCGCGCAGCACCTGCGCGGCGTCGGCGTACAGCTCGCGCTCGCCGTGCGGCTCGTGCCGCCGGCCGGCGGGAGGGGGCACCGGGGTCGCGCCGGCCAGGCCGCCGGCGTCGTCGCGCCGTTCGAGCGAGAACCGCTCGCGCAGCGGCGCGGGCAGGCGCTCGGCACGCGAGCCGAGCGCCGAGAAGACTCGGCGTCCGCCGTGGTGCACCGGCGCGCGCGCGGCCCAGCGGGCGCGCTCCCCGGCCGGACGGCCCTGCGCTCGCATCCAGCGCAGGTCGGCGGCCGTCTCGGCGCGCACCGTGCGCAGCGCGCCGAGCGGGTGGAAGGCCTCGACGTGGCCGGTCGTCGCGCGCAGGCCGCGGTACTCGTCGAAGTAGCGGCGCATGAACTCGACGGCGCCGTAGTCGTGTGCGTGCAGCACGGCGGCGCCGGGGTGGTAGGCCTTGATCCAGCCGGCCGCGAGCATGTCGGCGCCGAACGCCTGGTCCTCGGCGTAGGGGACGTCGCGGAAGCGGATCTCCTCCCAGCAGGCGCGCCGGTAGGCGGCGTTGACGTTCGAGAGGAAGGTGGGGTCGCCCGTGCGCTGGAGAGCGGGCTCCCCGTCGGGAGCGAAGCGCGCGAAGTGGTCATCGAGCTCGCGCGCGATCGCCGGGCTCGTGTCCTCGCGGGGAAGGTGGGGGCCGAAGACCGCGCCGACACGTTCGTCGAGGGCGAAGCCGGCGTGCAGGGCCTCCAACCAGCCGGGCGCCGGTGTCGCGTCCTGCGTCAGGAAGCAGATCAGCTCCCCGCTCGTGCGCTCGGCGCCGAGGTTGCGCGTGCGGCCGTGGCCGAAGTCCTGCGGCGGAATCTCCAGCAGCTCGACCCCGGTCGCGGCGCGCGCGATCGTGAGCGATCCGTCGGTCGAGCCCGAGTCGATCACGAGCACCTCGTCAGCTCTCTCGCGCGCGAGCGCGTCGAGCAGCTCGGCGAGGTAGCGCTCCCCGTCCTTGACGGGGATCACGACGGAGACGCGGCTCACGATCTGCGGATCAGCGTCCGCTTGACCTTCTTCAGCCCGCGCACGACGTATCGCACCGCACGCACGAGTGCCCGCGCCTCCGCCGCGCCCGGCTTGCGCATGAGCGTGTTGAGGTCGAGGTGCCAGCGGTCGAGCCAGTACGCGCGCTCCTGCGCCTCCGCGACGATTCGCTCCGTGCGTGCAGCCTGCTCGGCGAGCTCGGCCTCCAGTGCGGCGACGCGCGCGCGCAGCTGCTCAAGCTCGGCCATCTGGTCTGTCTCGGTGGCGCTCATCGGACGTCAGTACCCCTAGAGATGCTCGGCGATGCGAGGCGCCTCGCGGTTGAAGAACCACAGACCGAGCGCGAAGGTCCCGGCGATGATACTCAGGGGTATCAGCAACCGGACCGTCCCGCCGGCGGCAGCGGCAGCGGTCGGATAACTGCTGTCGACGAACGCGTGGCCGCTCTGCGTCAGCAGCGTCGCAATCGGGTTGAACGTGATGGCGGCATGCATGATCCGCTCGCCGCCCTTGTCGGCGTACTGGGCCGCGACGTAGAAGATCGGCGAGCCGTAGAAGAGCGCCTGCACGACGACCTCCCAGATCGGCTGGATATCGCGAAAACGCACGTAGAGGGCGGACAGCAGCATGCCAACGCCGACTGCGAGGGCCGCCAGCAGCACCATCAGGGGCAGCAGCTCCAGCCAGCTCCAGCGCGGCGTGACGCCCGACGCGAGCGCGAATGCGAGCACTGCGAGGAAGTTGGTGCCGAGATTGAAGAGCGCCGTCAGCGCGACCGAAAGCGGGATCACGAGTCGCGGGAAGCGCATCTTGCGCAGCAGCCCCTCGCGCGCGAGCAGGCACTGCACGCAGCCACCGGTGGTCTCGGTGAAGAAGGTCCACAGCACGATCGAGCTCAGCAGATAGACCGGGTAGTGCGGCACGCCGGTGCCGAGGTTGAGCACGATCGTGAAGAACGTGTAGAGCACGCCGAAGAACAGCAACGGCCGCGCGAGTGACCAGAAGTAGCCGAGCACCGAGCCGAAGTAGCGCAGCTTGAACTCGGTGGTGGCGAGCGTGATCGTGAGGTTGACGAAGCGACGCAGGTCGTCGCCGAGGGCGGACGGACCGTAGTTCCGGCGATCTGCGGCGACGGTCGTGTCGGCCGTGCTCATGCTCTTGTCACCTCGAAGGAGTGCGGCAGATTCGTCACGCCGCCGGTGTAGAACCAGCCGTGCACGATGAGTTGGGCGAGGTCCGCGCGGAGGTCGAGCGCATCCGCACCGAGACCCGCCCGCGCGATCGAGGGCGTCACGCTGTACGTGCCGGCGACGAGCCAGTTGAGGAACTCGAGCCGCACGACGACGCGATCCCCGGCCGCGAAGGAGCCGGTCGGCCCGTGCAGCATCTCGGTCGTCGCGGCGAAGATCGCCGTGCCGACCTCGTTGCGCAGTGTGAAGCCGAAGACGGGGTTATCAACCGCCTCGTTGAAGCGCGCCTCGAGGCACACGCGGCACGGATGCCCGTGCCCGAGCTCGACGATGGGCTCGCCCTGGTCGTTCTCGAACCATGCGGCGAGCACCTCCGCGGCACGGTCGCCGAAGCGCTCCTCGGCCTGCTTCGCGAGGTGGGTGACGGAGCGACCGAAGTTCAACTCGTTGTAGCGGTGTGCGACCTTCGTGGGATCGCCCAGCTCGACCATCTTGCCCTTCTCGATCAGCATCGCGCGGTCGCAGAAGCGCTCGACGGCGCTCATGTCGTGCGTGACGAAGAGGATCGTGCGGCCCTCGTCCTTGAGGCGGTGGAACTCGGCGAAGCACTTCTGCTGGAAGGACGCGTCGCCGACGGCGAGTACCTCATCGATGAGCAGCACCTCGGCGTCGACCTGGATCGCGACCGAGAACGCGAGCCGCACGGTCATGCCGGAGGAGTAGTTCTTGAGCTTGAGGTCGAGGAAGTTCTCCAGCTCCGCGAACGCGATGATGTCGTCGAAGCGCTCGCGCGCCTGCTGACGCGTGAGGCCGAGCATGATCGCGTTGATCATCACGTTGTCGCGCGCCGTCAGGTCCATGTTAAAACCGACGCCGAGCTCGATGAAAGGCGACAGGCGCCCGTTGACGCGCAGGTCGCCCGCGTCGATGCCGTAGATCCCGGCCAGGCACTTGAGCAGCGTGCTCTTCCCGCTCCCGTTGCGCCCGACGATTCCGAAGAACTCGCCCTCGGCGACCTCGAAGGTGATGTCGTCTACCGCCTGGAGCACGTCGTGCGTGTCCTTGCGGAACGGGTGAAGAGCTCGCTCCTTGAGCGTGTGGTACTGCTGATGCGGAAGCCGAAACGCCTTGTCGACGTGATGGACGGCGACCGCGGGCGGGGCGCTCGGCCGCTGCGCCGGCGAGGGCGCATGCGGCTGCGTTGTGATGCTCGTCACGGCGCTTGAACGCTAGCAACCGACGAAGGTTGCGCGACGTTCGAGTCGGTGACCAGTCTTCGGCCGGCATGTCGCATGCGATCGGTCACGCCATGGGCCTGCAGGTCACGCCGTCAGCGTGAGGCACAGCACGGCGCGCGCAGCGACCGCTCCGTCGGCGGCGCGCCCGGGCGCTGCGTTGTAGCGCACGGTCGGAGTCTGCTCGGCGGATGCGCGCCGCCAGCCGGTCGGCGTGTGCGCGAAGACGACCTGCTCGCTCGCGCTCACGCCGGCGCGCGCGAGCAGATCCTCGACGTCCTCGCGGTCGAGCTGTCGGAACCAGCCGTGGTCCTCGCGCAGCCCGAACGGAACGGTGACGTGCACGCGGCCGCCCGGCCGCGTGACACGCAGCAGCTCCCGCAGCGCCGCGCCCGCTTCGACACGCGGGTCCTCGGCACGCGGAGCGCTGCTGCCGTAAACGGTGTTGTCCATCCCGACGTGCTCCAGCGTCGAGAGGCACGCCACCTCGTCGAACCAGTCGTCGCGCAGCGGCAGTCGCCGCAGGTCGGCGTACAGGTAGGAGATGCCGAGCGACGTGAAGGCGACCGGCTCGGGCGCGAGCGTCGCGACGGTCAGCTCGTCGACGAGCGGCAGCACGCGCTCGACGAGGTGGCGGTGGTTGAGCACCGAGCCGGCGTCGAGCACGCGCCCCGCGAGTCTGCGCGACAGCAGCCACGGGTACTCGACGACGCGCTCGTCGAAGCCTGCACCGAGGCCGGCCGGCAGCCGCAGGCCGCGCGCGAAGCGGACCCGCCATGGCTCGCTGTCGAGGAGCGAGCCGACGAGCGCGCGGTGCGTCGCGTCGTAGGCGAGCGTCCCGGGCTCGGCCGCCGGCGGAAAGCGTCGCGACCAGGTGCGTCCAAGTCGCGCTCCGGCCGGCAGCAGCCGCTCGCGTGCGGGCGGCGCGGGGTCGACCGGGTCGAGCCGCAGTGTCGTGAACGGCACTTCGGCGGCGTCGACGGCTCGCACCAACTCGCCCGGGTCGTCCGGCAGCTCGCCCTCGGCGCCGCTCGCGCGCAAACCCATCGCGCGGTAGCCGTCGAGCACCGACACCGGGTCGGTGCCCGCCTCGCGCAGGCCCTGCGGCCAGAATTCGACGAGCAGCAGCGGGCGCGCGCGCTCCAGCATCCGGCGCGCCCCGCGCAGCGCGACGTGCTCGCTCGCCTGCGTGTCCATCAGCAGCAGGTCCACGCGCTCTGGCAGCACGTCGTCGAGCCGCACGGCGCGCACTGCCACGGTTGCGCGCGCCCCGTCGTCCGGCAGCCCGACGCGGTGGTCGCCCGTGTTCGTCGCGTGCAGTCCCAGCTCGAGCATCGTCGGCTCCGACCACGCCGCCGCCTCGACGACCTCGATGGGCGCGCCGCGCGTGCGTGCTGCGTTGAGCCGCAGCACGTGTGCGTTGCGCGGATCGGGCTCGACCGCGACGACGTGGCCGGACGGGCCCACGCACTCCGCCATCAGCAGCGCGACGTAGCCGATGTTTCCGCCGACGTCGACGGCCGTCATGCCCGGGCGCAGGAGCGTGCGCAGCTGCTCGCCGAGCTCCTCCTCCCACGCACCGCGCGCGCGGATGATCGGCGTGATGACGGTGTCGTCCGCGTGCACGAGCAGCGGGCCGACGTCGGTTTCGAGTTCTTCGAGGGTGACGTCCAGCACGGCGCGAGTATCGCCGATCACGCTGCCGGCACGCCGGACGCGCACCTCGTAGGCTGCACGGCATGCTCGGCACGTATGCGAGCGCGTTCATCTGCGCAGGCGCCCTCGTCCTCGGGCAGACGATGCTGCGGGTGCCCGTCTCCCGATGAGCCTCACGCGCGAGCAGGTCCTCTCCGTCTACCGCCAGGTGCTCGGGCGCACGCCGGACGAGCCCGAGATGGAGCACCAGCTCGCGACGATGCCGACGCTTGACGCGATGCTGCGGGTCGCGCTCGACTCCGACGAGTACGCGGCGCGCTCGCGCAAGCTGGGGCAGCGTCGGCCGCGGCGAGCGGCCGATGTCGTCAACGTCTTTCATCCAGAGCTGGCGCGTTGGGGCCACCCTCCGGGGACCCGCTCCGACGACGGCATCGCGATCGTCGGGCGCGACGGCTGGCTGTTCCTGTGCGGGGGCACGAACGCGAACCTCGGTCAGTACGTCGGCGCCGTGCAGATGGAGCCGACGTGGCTCGACGGCTGGCGCGACGTCGTCCGGGGGCGCGAGCCCGAGCTGCGCGCGCTCGGCGCGAGCACCGCGCTGCTGGTGGTCCCCGATAAGCTCGCGGTCTACGAGCAGCACTACCCCGAGCCGCTGGAGCGCGTCGGTCCCCGTCCGATCGAGCGGCTGCTGGGGGCCGGCGTGCCGGTCGCTTACCCGCTCGAAGAGCTGCGTGCCGCTGCCCGGAGCGACGACGTCTACCTGCGCACCGACACCCATCTGACGCTGCGCGGCAATGAGGTGCTGTTCGAGTCGGTGCGCAGAGCGCTCGGGGTCGCCGCGCCGCTCGATCTGACCGGCGTGCCGAGCGTCTCCTACGTGACGTCGGGCGACCTCGGCGCGAAGTTCGACCCGGCGATCGTCAACGTCGTCTCCAACCCCGGCACGCTGAACCGCGCGCGCGTGACCGAGGACAACCGCGCGCAGATCGAGGCGGTCGGCGGTCACATCGGAACGCGCCGTGTGTTTGTTAACGACGATGCGCCCGACCGGCGCGTCGCGGTCGTCTTCGGCGACTCATTCGGCTTCGGCGCCGAGCACTACCAGGGACTCTCGTGGTTCCTCGCGCAAGTCTTCCGCGAGACGCACTTCGTGTGGGTGCCGTTCGGCTGGGATCCCGACTACGCGCGCCGCATCGGGGCGCAGGCCGTGCTGATCCAGGCCGCCGAGCGCTTTGTGGCGCGTGTGCCGCGCGCGTCGGTGGAGGTGGCGCAGCTCGCGCGGGAGACGCTGCGGCGCAAGAAGGCGCTCGGAATCGAGAGCGCGTTTGGCGCCTGAACGAAGTCCGGGGAGGCGATCATTACACTCAGTCCGGTGCAGCGGGACGATGTCGAGCAGCGGGCGCGGGGTGAGATCGCGCGGTCAACGACGGCCGCGGAGCGGGAAATGAACAGCTGGACGGTCCGCCGGTCGACGTCCATGCACGGGTAGCGCCACCGCGCATGAACATCTGCACCATCATCGCCAAGAACTACCTCGCCCACGCCCGCGTGCTGGCGGAGTCGTTCCAGCGAGCGCATCCGGACGGGCGCTGCCACGTGCTCGTGATCGACGAGACGGAGGGCTACGTCGATCCCGTGAGCGAGCCGTTCGTGCTGGTGCGGCCCGACGAGATCGGACTCGACGAGTTCGAGGAGATGCGCGGCGCGTACGACGTGATGGAACTGTCGACCGCCGTCAAGCCGTGGCTGCTGCGGTACATGCTGCGCAACCACGACGACGGCGGCGGCGTCGCCTACCTCGATCCCGATATCCAGGTCGCGAGTCGCATGGTTGAGCTGGAGGCGGCTTTGCGCGAGCACGCGATCGTGCTGACCCCGCACGTGCTGGAGGGAATGCCGCGGGACGGCAAGAAGCCGACCGAGACCGACATCCTGATGGCCGGCGTCTACAACCTCGGCTTCATCGGCCTGTCAAACCGCGACGACGCCCACCTCGTGCTCGACTGGTGGTCCGAGCGGCTGCTGACCGACTGCCACGTCGCGCCCGAGCGCGGCCTGTTCGTCGACCAGCGCTGGGTCGACTTCGTGCCCGGGCTGGTGTCCGACCTGGCGATCTTCCGCCACCCCGGCTACAACGTCGCCTACTGGAACGTGCCCGAGCGCCAACTGGAGCGGCGCGACGATGGCTCCTGTCTCGTCAACGGCCTGCCGCTGCGCTTCTTCCACTTCAGCGGCTACAGCCCCGACCGCCGGACGCTGCTGAGCAAGCACCAGGACCGCGTCGAGCTGACGACCGACGAGACGCTGTGGCAGCTGTGCGACGCGTATGGCGACGCGCTGGTGGCGGCCGGCTACGAAGACGTGCGGGGGCTCCCCTACGAGCACAACCTGCTGCCGTCCGGGCTTCGTATGACCAAGCAGATGCGCGCGCTCTACCGCGCCGGCGTCGAGACCGGCGAGTGTCCCGGCTCGGTCTTCACGCAGGCCGGCGAGGCGGACTTCGTCGCGTGGCTGAACGAGCCCGCGCCGGAGGTGCCCACGCTGTCGCGCTTCCTGTACGGGCTGTGGGCCTCGCGTGGGGATCTGCAACGCGTCTACCCGTCGGTCGAGAACGGCGACGCGGCGGGCTTCATCGGGTGGGCCGTCGTACACGGCCGCGAGGAGGTCCAGATTCCCGAGGCGCTGCTGCCCGTCGATGCCCTGCGGCGGCATGCGGTGGACGCCAACGGGCACGCTGCAGAGGCTTCGGAGCCTGTGCCCGCGAGCTCGCCGCCGGCGGCGCGTGCCAAGCCGTTCGGCGTCAACGTCGCCGGCTACCTGCGCTCCGAGCTGGGGATTGGCGAGGTCGCGCGTCAGATGATCAGCGCGCTCGACGCGGCCGGCGTCACGGCGCTGCCGGTCGGGCTGGTCGCGCCGGACAGCCGCCAGGGCCACGCCTACGTCGCCGGCGACCACGACCGCAACCCGTTTCCCGTCAACATCGTCTGTGTCAACGCCGACGGCCTGCCGCTGTTCGCGCAGGAGGCAGGCGAGCGCTTCTTCGAGGACCGCTACACGATCGGCGTGTGGTGGTGGGAGACGAGCGAGTTCCCGCAGCGCTTCATGGACGCGTTCAACTACGTCGACGAGGTCTGGGTCGGCAGCCGCTTCGTCGCCGAGGCGGTGACCGAGGCGCCGTCGCCGGTGCCGGTCATCCCCGTGCCGATCCCGGTGCGCTTCTCCGAGCCGCCGCCGCTGCGTCCCGGCGAACATCGCTGGCCGGACGCCTTCACCTACCTCTTCTCGTGGGACTACTGCAGCGTCTTCGCGCGCAAGAACCCGCTCGCGGCGATCGAGGCATACAAGGCGGCGTTCGACGAGCAGGCGGGCACGGCGCTCGTGCTCAAGTGCATCAACCCGGGCTTCGACCCGGTCGGCCACCGGGCGGTCAAGAAAGCGATCGCCGGGCGCGAGGACATCGTCCTGATGGACGACTACCTCGATCCGGGCGACAAGGACCGGCTGATGCGCAGCTGCGACTGCTACGTCTCGCTGCACCGCTCCGAGGGGCTGGGACTGACGATGGCTGAGGCGATGTTCCACGGCAGGCCGGTGGTCGCGACCGACTACTCCGGCAATGCCGACTTCATGACGCCCGAGAACAGCTTCCCGGTCGGCTACGAGCTGGTGCCGATCGGCGACGGCGCAGCGCCCTACCCGCCCGAGGGCACATGGGCCGAGCCAGACGTCGGCGAGGCCGCACGCCTCATGCGCCTGGTGTTCGAGCAACGTGAGGAGGCGGCACGGCGCGGCGCGCGGGCGGCGCACGACATCCGCACGCGCTACTCCGCGCAGGCGGCCGGCGAGGTGATGCGCGCGCGGCTGGAGCGCCTTGCCGTGCGGCTCGAGCACAGACGCGCGGCCGCGCAGGTCGCGCCGGAAGTGGCGGGCCTCGGTGAGCTGCGGCGGCTCGTCAAGCGGGGCGCGACCCCGGCCCGTCCGTCGCGCTTCGGCAAGCCAGGCGGAGCGGTGCGCCGCGCCCTGCTGCGCGCGATGCGTCCGTACACCGCCTACCAGCAGCAGGTCAACGCGACGGTTGAGCAGGCGCTCGAGGCGCTCGCTGCGAGACACGGCGACGAGGGCTTCGAGTTGTTCGAGGTGCACGCGACCGAGGCGCAGGCGAGGCTGCTGGCGCAGCTGCGCGACCAGCGTGGACAGCTCGTCGACCTCGCGGCTGGGCTCGCGAGCGAGCGCGCCGCGCGCGAGCTGAGCATCGAGGGGCCAGCGCGGCTCGTCGCCGAGACGCGCGCCCTGCCGTACATGGCCTCCGACGCGTTCCGCATGTTCGACGCGGGTGCGGCCGGAACGGTGCTCGGCTACGACGACCCGCGCGCGGCCGGCAAGGATGACGGCTACCGTGAGTTCGAGGAGCTGTTCCGCGGCTCGGAGCAGTTCATCGCGGAGCGTCAGCGCCGCTACCTTGACGTGATCGGCAACTGCGCGCCGGCGCTCGACGTCGGCTGCGGACGCGGTGAGTTCCTCGACGTGTTGGCCGAGGCGGGGATCGCCGCCGTCGGTGTCGACTCCGACGCCGGCATGGTCGCGCGCTGCCGTGCGAAGGGCCACGAGGGCACGGTCCTCGGCGACGGCGTTGCGCACCTGGAGGGGCTCGAGGACGCGAGCCTCGGACTCGTCTTCTCCGCGCAGGTGATCGAGCACATGCCCCCCGACGTGCTCAAGCGCTTCCTCGCGCTCGCCGTGCGCAAGCTTCGTCCCGGTGGCCTGCTCGTTACCGAGACCGTCAACCCGCACTCGGCGGCTGCGCTGAAGGCCTTCTGGGTCGACATCACCCACCAGCACCCGCTGTTCCCGGAGACGATGCTCGCGCTCTGCCGCATCGCCGGCTTCGACGCGGCCTACGTCTTCCATCCCAACGGCGTCGGCGACGTCGAGGCCGACCGCTTCACGACCGGCGAGTACGCCGTCGTTGCGCGGCGGTAGCGCGGCGAGACGCGCTACTGAGCCGTCGCGCGTCTCGCGCGTCTGAGCGTCATCCAGTTGACGTAGCGGCCGCACGCGGCGCGCAGCGGCACCGTCGCCGGGGCGACATCGCGTCGGACGAACGCGACGTTGCCCAGCACCGAAGTGCGGGCCGTGGCCGGGAACGGGGGAGCGTGAACGTCCACCTCGATCGTCTGCGGTCTCCCCGTAGAGCTGATGTCGCCCGCCGGCCAGTACGGGCCCTGGTGCTCGAGGACTGCCGGAAGCTCCGCATTGAGTCCCTGCATGCGCACCGTCAGCGCGGTCGAGCTCATGTACTGAAGCGACACCTGCCAACGACCCGGGGGCAGGGTGACCTGCTGAGTGACCGCCGTCCCGGCGCGCAGCGCGCTGTAACCCGGCTGGACGCCTAGCAGCGGTCCCTGCCAGCCGTCGCCGTCGAGCACGAACGGGCGAGCCGTCACCAGCGCGGTGCCGGGAGTTCGGCGCAGTCTCCGCCCGGCGGCTGTGGAGCAGTCCAGGGCCACGCCGGGCGCGGACCCCGTCGCCGTGATCGAGTACGGCCCAGTCGGACCGGTCCTCGCCCACGCCTGGTAGGAGGGAGTGGCCGCGACCGGGCGCCAGTTCGGCGGCGGAACGCTGGCGTAGGCACTCCTCGTGGTCACGACGTATCTGAAGGCGTCCAGCCCCTTCGGCGTGACCGTGCCGAAGTCCGCGGGCTGGCCGAGGACGAAGGGCCGCTCGGCGCGGAAGGGGACCGGAGGGGATGGGATGACGTAGAGCGTCAGGTAGGCCAAGCGCGTATGCCGCAGCTCCCACGCGGCGAAGTCGTCTTGTCCCAGAAACAGGACGGTGTGGCCGGCCAGCAGCCGATCCAGCCGTGCCAGCTCCTGCGCGTGATCGGACGGTCCGACCCGTGAGCCGCGCAGCGCAAGGCCGTCCGACCACAGGCACGCCGCGGCGAACGCGACGGCGACCAGCACCCCCGCGAGGCGCGGCCGCCCGCCCGCCCGCCTGTGCTCGTCGTCCTGCCGCGTCTCCGCTGTACCGGTCGGGAGGACGCCGCGCATGCTGACGAGGACGACCGCGCCCGACAGCACCATCATCGCCTTGGCCGCGTTGTAGGCGTTCGCCGTGTGTCGCGTGTAGACCGCGAGCGCGATCGCAGCTCCCAGCAGCGCCAGGAGGCTGAGCTCTCTGCGCCGCCACGCCTGGATCGCGCCGAACCCCGAGGCGGCGATCGCGAAGACGAGCAGCGCATGCTGGAGGTTCAGGGACTGGGTCTGCCACAGCCGGAAGTCGTCGCTGAACCAAATGCCCAGCGCCTCTCGCCAGGGAAGCGATGTCGGAACGTTCCCGGTCTGCATGTTGATGGTCGCGACCTGGGCCTGCTGGAATGCGTGGAAGCGGACGATCTCCGGCAGCGAGAGCACCACCAGGACGACTGCTCCGACGAGGGCGGCCGCGAGGGCCCCGGCCATCGCTTGCCGGGAGATCGTGCGTCCGCGGCGCAGCAGCTCGAGCGGCACCCACAGGACGACGAGCAGCAGCGGCCACGACAGGCCGGGGTAGCTGTAGTTGGCGACCGAGCCGGCCATCAGCACCGCGATCGGCAGGGCTACGGCTCGAGCACGCTGCTCCCTGCCCTCCGTGACCTCCTGCAACACGAGCGCGATGGCGACGAGGAGCAACGCCTCGACCGGCTCCTTGAACGCCCCCTCTACGAGTGCGGCGGTGAGCAGGTACGCGAGCGCGACGACCGTTGTCGCCATGACGCGCAGTGCCACCCTCAAGTGCTCGAACAGCGCGAGGGTGGTCACGGCGAGCAGCACCGGCGTCGCTATCAGGAGACCCTGGAACCCTGCCAGCACGGAGATCCCTGGCACCTGCCCGAGCGTGCCGGCGAGCGCGAAGGAACCGACCGGATACCCGGGGATGATCAGCTCGAACGGCGACTGGTGCTTGGCGAGCGCCGTGGCCCACGGCAGGTGTCCCGCGAAGTCATTGAGCAGCGAGACGCCCGGGATGCCGAAGTTGCGGTTGATCAGGTAGCTGCTCGACGCGAGCGCCGTGACCACGATCACCACCGGTCCGGCCGTCAGGACCAGGGAACGGATCTCTATCCCCAATCCCTTGCGGCGGATAAGCCAGATCGAGATGGCCGACAGTGCCGCCACGAAGCCGAGTGAGGTCCATCCGCCTCCCGGCAGTCGGATGGTCGCGTCGACGATGACCAGGAGCCCCGCAAAGCCCACGGCGGGCGCGGTCCACGTCCAGCGATGCGTCCCGCAGAGCACGCGGATCGCGTAGCCGAGCGTCGCGGAGACGGCGAGGACGATCGCGCAGGACGCGTAGGCGCTCAGCATCTGGGCCTCATCCGCTCGCAGCCTATCGACGGCGTCGGTGCTCCGGTCCGGCCGCCGGAGCCGCGCCCCCGCGTGGCGGCGGCGGCCGCCGTCCGTCATCCTTCCCACCAGTGCGCGCCCGCCTCCCCGAAGTCACCCCCCAGCGCTTCCTCACGATCGCCTACGTCGCGCTCGCCGCGCTGACGGTGATCGTGCTGACCGGTGCCGCCGTGCGGCTGACCGACTCGGGCCTCGGCTGCCCGGATTGGCCGCGCTGCTACGGCAAGGTCGTCCCGCCGTTGTCGTTCCACTCGGTGATCGAGTTCGGCAATCGCGTCTTCTCGGCGAGCATCGGATTCGTCGTGATTGGCGCGTGGATCGCTTCGTTCCTGCGGACCCCACGGCGCAAGGACCTGATCGTCATCGCGACGCTGCTCCCGCTCGGCGTCGTCGGGCAGGCGGTGCTCGGCGGCTTCACGGTCAAGCACGAGCTGGCGCCCGGCTTCGTGATGGCGCACTTCGGCCTCTCGATGCTGATCCTGATCGCAGCGGTGGCGCTGGTCTTCCGCGCGCGCTACGAGCCGGGAGAGCGGACGCCGAGTCGCGACTTCGTGACCGTGTGGCTCGTGCGCTTCCTGGCCCTGCTGGGCGCCGTCGTCGTGTTCGTCGGTACCGCGGCCACCGCTTCCGGTCCGCACGCCGGTGGCACCGACGGCGAGCTGATCCACCGCCTCGACTTCAAGGGCCCCGGCCACACGCTCGTGTGGGTGATCCACCGTCACGCGACGCTCGCCGCCACGCTCGGCATCGGCGTGATCCTCGCCTGGTTCCTCGCCAAGCGCCGCGAGGAGAGCCGCGAGCTGGCGGACGCGTTGATGGTCGCGGGGATCCTGATGGCCGCGCAGGGGCTGATCGGCACCGTCCAGTACGAGCTGGCGCTGCCGGCCGACATCGTGTGGGTCCACGTCACGATGGCGACGTTCACCTGGATCGCGCTGCTGTGGTGCGTCGGCGTTGCGGGGCGTCTGGCGCCGCGCGGGGCGCCAGCTCCGCCGCCGCCCGGAGAGCGGGCGACGGTGGAGGATCCGCGGCTCGACGTCGTGTCGCTGGGATAGGCCGGCGACGGCCGGTGTCACTCAGCCGATGCGCATTCCGCCGTCGGGGTAGCGCCGACGCATGAACGCAGCGAAGTGGGGCACGGTGAAGTCGACGACGCCGTGCTCAGGGCTGTAGACGAGCCCTTTCTTGATGAGCGCGTCGCGGTGGAGCGAACCGCCGGACGCGCTTCTGTAACCCATCCCGTTCGCGACATGGCCCGACTGCTGGGGGCCATCGCCGAGTGCTGCCATGACCGACATGTAGCGGCGCTCTGTCGGCGTGGCCTTCTCGAAGCGGGCCAGGAAGAACTGCTCGTCGAGCTTGCGCCGCACGAACGGCTCGGCGGCGCGCACGTCATCGTCGGTGATGGGGCTTCTCGGTGCTGTGTTCCACACCTCGCGCCCGTATGCCTGCAGGAACGCTGGATAGCCACCGGAGAGGTCGACGATGCGGCTCAGCGCCGCATCGTCGAAGTCGACACCTTCCTCCTGTGCGGGAAGGACGAGTGCTGCACGGGCGGCTTCAGCGTCGAGACGGTCGAGGCGGGGGTAGGCGAACAGTCGCTCGGCGTAGGACTTCGCCTCCACGATCAGGCCGGGAAGCTGGGGCAGGCCGGTACCGGCGAGAGCGACCGGCAGGCGCTTCTGCGACATGCGGTGCATAGCGGCGGCGATGGCTTCCAGCTCGACTCGCTTCAGGAACTGCATCTCGTCGACGAAGAACGCAACTCCAGTCTCGTGCTCGCGCGCCACCTCCCCCAGCTGGACGAACAACTCGGTCAGGTCGCGCTCGAGATCGCCGGTGCCGGCCGACGCCGTGGCATCGAACGAGAACTCGACGCCACCCTCGGCATTCACGCCGACGCGGAAGCCCTGCAGCAGCTTTGCGAAGCCGCGTGCTCGCTCGCCAAGCCCCACACGACGATCCAAGTGCGTGAGCGCCTGGAACGCACGATCCGCGAGCTCGGCACGAAAGTCCGTATCGGAACGTACCTCGATCGGGTCGGAGGTCACCCATCCGGCGCGGTCGGCGTTGCCTTGAAACTCGAGGAGGAGGACTGTCTTCCCTACTCCGCGGAGGCCGGATACGACAAGGCTTTGGTCGCTGCGTCCCGCGGCGAGGCGTTGGACGAGTACCTCCCATTGCCGCAACTGCGCATCGCGGCCGGTGAGCGCCGGCGGCGGGTTGCCGGCGCTCATGGCGTAGGGGTTCGCGACGGCGTCCATCGCAGCGTTCTATCACAAGCTATGTCAATCTATTTGCTAAAACACATATATACATATAAATACACATAGATCAGTGCCCAGGCCTGTCGTGAGCCGGCCGCGCCTCCCTGCCCCCTAAGCTGACCGGATGCCGTCCCCCGTCGGCCGAAAGCCCCTGCTGGCGACGCTGATCGCGCTCACCTGCGCGCTGCTCGGGCTACTCGCTCAGGGCGCCGCGGCATCGGGCCCCGTCGCGCACATCGCAACCGGGGACAGACCCGCCGCCAGCCGCCCCACCGCCCTCATCGCCCTGCTCCCCGTCGACCTCGAGCAGCCGCCCCCGGGCGTGCTGCGTCCGAGCGTCGCGGACCTGATCGACGGGCATCCGGAGCTCGCGCTCGGGATGCTCAGCGCGACGCAGTCCGGCTACAGCCCGCAGCAGGCGCTCCTTGACATGACCTCAGGCACGCGCACCTCGCGCGGCACCTACGACCCGTCGACCCCGCCGGACATGAGCCTGCTGCCGATCCCGCCAGCCGCCGCCGGCGGATCCCCCTCGGGTCTGATCGTGAACTGGCTCGCGGCCGTAGCCCGCGCCGAGAGCGCGCCCGCCGACATCGTCCCGGGCCTGCTCGCGAGCTCGATCCCGGGCGCCGCTGCCTACGCCGGCATTCATGGACAGACGAACCTCGAGGCGGTCGTCGCCGCACGGCGCGCCGGGGTCGTCGACACCGTCTCGCTCGGGCGAGGCGACACCGTCGCCGCGCGCGCGAACGCGCTGCTCGCGCGCAAGCGCCTCGTCGTCGCGCTGCTGCCTCCGGGCTACGCCGGCGACCGCCAGCTCGACGAGCTGATCGCCACCCGCAGACAGGGCGAGCTGCTGATCGCGATGGAGGACCCGCCGCCCTTCAGCGGGCCGCAGTTGCTGTGGACGGGCATCGCCGGCCTCGGCCCGGCCGACGCCGGCTTCACCTCCACCACGACGCACATCGACGGCATCGCGGCCGCGATCGACGTGCTCCCGACGATCCTCGGCCACCTCGGCGAGCCGGTCCCGGACGAGGTGCGCGGGCAACCGATTCGCATCGCCGGCCCGCGCGACGCCGACGCGCTGCGCCAGCTCGATGACCGCCTGTCGGTGATCGCCTCCCGCCGCATCCCCGCGCTGGAGACGTTCCTGCTGACGTGGCTCGGCGTCATCCTGCTCGCTGGGACCCTGCGCGACCGCGTGGGCGTGCGCTTCGCCATGCGCATCGGCGGACTTGCGGTGATGTGGCTGCCCTCGCTGCTGCTGCTGAGCGCGGCGCTCGCGCCGAGCGAGCAGGCGGAGCTGTTCCTGATCGCCGGCGGCTCGTTCGCGCTCGCGCTGCTGACCGACCGCCTGCTGCCGTGGCCGCGTGGCCCCGCCGCCCCGACGATCGTCGCGCTCCTCGCCTACGCGATCGACCTCGCGAACCACTCGCACCTGATCATTCGCTCGCTGCTGGGCCCGAGCCCACGCTCCGGCTCGCGCTTCTACGGGCTCGGCAACGAGCTGGAGATCGTCCTGACGATCGTGCTGCTCATCGGCCTCGCGGCGGTGCTGCCCAACCGGGGTCGCACGCGCGGCAACGCGCTGGCCTTCGCGCTCGGTGGTGTCGCGCTGGCGGCCGTCGTCGGCTCCGGCCGGCTCGGCGCCGACGTCGGCGGGATCTTCACGATCGCCGGCGGCGCCGCCGTGGCGACGTTGCTGCTGCTGCCCGGGGGCCTCACGAAGCGCGCGATCGGGCTCGCGATCCTCACGCCGATCGCCGGCCTCGCGGCGCTGGCAGCGCTCGACCTCGCGACCAGCGGCGACGGCCATTTCACGCGCACCGTCCTGCACGGCAACGCGTCCGACCAGCTCAACACGTTCCAGCGCCGCTACGAGCTCGCCTGGTCGATCGTCTCGCACGGCTACGCCCCGCTGCTGACGATCCTCTGCGGCCTCGCCGTCGCCTACGCGATCGTCCACCGCGACCGCGTCTACGCGACGATCCGCGGCGACGCCGTCTGGCGCGCCGCACTCGGCGGCGGCCTCGCCGCATCGATCGCCGGCAGCCTCTTCAACGACTCCGGCCCGATGCTCCTCTTCATCGGCATCGTCGCGCTCGCGTTCGTGACGGCGTACCTGCGGAGCCCGCCGGGAGAGACACCGCCGCCAGTGGCTCCGGCCGAACCGCTCCTCGAGGACGTCCACATCGCCGCTCCGGCGACCGCTGCACGCTCGTGAGTCCGCTCGTACTCGCCGTCTTTGGGATCGCGATCTCGAGCAGCCTCGGCTACCTGCTGCCCGCGCTCGTCGGCCTCGAGTCGATGGGGATCCCGTCCCCCGGCGAGACGGCGCTCGTGCTCGCCTGCGTGATGGCCAGCCAGGGCAAGTTGCAGATCGAGCTGGTGATCGCGATCGCCGCCGTCGCCGCGATCGTCGGCGACAACATCGGCTACTGGATAGGCCGCAAGGCGGGCCGGCGCGTGCTGACCTCCCCCCGTGGCCCGTTCCATCGCCGCCGCATCGCGCTGATCGCCTACGGCGACAGGTTCTTCGCCAAGCACGGCTCCAGAGCGGTGTTCCTCGGTCGCTGGATGGCGCTCGTGCGCGTGACGGCCGCGTGGATGGCCGGCATGAACCACATGCCGTTTCGCACCTTCTTCTTCTGGAACGCGCTCGGTGGCATCACGTGGGCGGTGTCGGTCGGACTCGTCGCCTACTACGCCGGCGAGGCCGCGGTGCACGTCATCCAGGAGGTCGGCATCGGTGCGGCCGTCGTCCTCGGCCTCGTGGTCGTCGGCGTGGTCGTGTGGGTGCAGGTGCGCGAGCGTCGCGAGCTGCGCGAGGAGGAGCGCACGCTCGAGCGCTGAGTCGGCGCAGCGGCGATCAGTCGATCGCGCGCGCGGGCGCCGGTGCCTCGCCGCCGCTCACGGGCCACGCCGACTCCTCGAGCCCGACTCGCGCGAACGTCGCGCGCGCCCATACCGCGGCGCCGAGCGCCACGAGGCCGCCGAGCGCCAGCGCGGCGCGCGGGCCGGCCGTGCCGGCGATCCATCCCATCAGCGGCCCGCCGATCGGCGTCGAGCCCATGAAGACGACTGAGTAGAGCGCCATCACACGCCCGCGCATGTGCGGCGCGACCGCGAGCTGCAGGAACGAGTTGACGCTCGCCGCGAAGATCACCGAGGCCGCGCCGACGGGCACGAGCGCAACCGCCGCGAGCGCGATGCTCGGCGCTGCCGCCGCGGCGATCACGAGCGCGCCGAATGCGGCCGCGGCACCTGCGAGCAGTGCCGGGCGCACGCGCGAGCGAGCCCCGTTCGCGACCGCTCCGACGATCGCGCCGAGCCCCATCGCGGTGGTCAGCGTCGCGTAGGCGCCCGCGCCGCCGCCGTAGCCGAACGTCGCCAGCAGCGGCAGCAGGGTCTGGAAGTTGAACGTGAAGGTCCCGACGATCGCCATCAGCGTGAGCGGGATCAGCAGCTCCGGCGTCGCGCGCACGTAGCGCAGCCCGTTGCGCACTTGGCCCGGCTTGCGGACGGTGGGGCGGACCGGGCGAAGCGCCGCCGCGTCCATCCCCCGCAGCGCGAGGATCATCGCCGCGAACGACAGCGCGTTGAGGCTGAAGCAGGGCACGACGCCGACGGTCGCGATCACGATGCCGGCGATCGCCGGGCCGATCGTGCGCGCGCCGTTGACGAGCGCGCTGCCGAGACTGACCGCGTTCACGAGCCGCTCCGGTCCGACGAGCTCGACGAGGAACGCCTGCCGTGCGGGATTGTCGACCGCGTTGACTGCGCCGCGCGCGCAGATCAGCAGGTAGAGCATCCACAGCTCGATCGCACCGCTTGCGGTGAGCGTGAGCAGCGCGAGCGCCGGCAGCGCCATCGCGGTCTGGCTGACGATCAGCAGCCGCCGCTTGTCGAAGCGGTCGGCGATCAGCCCGCCCCACGCGCCGCCGATCAGCATCGGCGCGAACTGAAGCGCGGCGGCGACGCCGACGGCGAAGCCGCTGTGCGTGAGCTGCAGCACGAGCCACATCTCCGCGACGACCTGCATCCACGTACCGCTCAGCGAGACGAGCTGGCCGAGGAAGTAGCGACGGTAGTTCGGGACGTCGAACGAGCGCAGCGCCGGGCGCAGCGCGTCTACGGCTGCTCGCGCAGCCGCTCGAGGATCGCGGCCGCGTCGGCGAGCGTCTGCAGCTCGGCCGCGGTCAGCGAGCGCAGGCGCTGCGCCAGGTACTGGTTCTTACGCGAGCGGATGCGCTTCAGCAGCGCTCTGCCCTCGGCCGTGATCGCGACGTGGGAGACGCGGCCGTCGGCCGGGTCGCTCGTGCGCGTCACGAGGCCCGCCTGTTCGAGTCTTGCCACCACGCGTGTCGCCGTCGGACGCTGGATGCGCTCGTGCTGAGCCAGCGCGCTCGGCGTCAGCGGACCCTCCCGCTCGATCGTCGCGAGCGCCGCCGTGAGCGTCGGCGACGTCTCTCCGCCCGTGTCCGACTCCTGCCGCAGCCGCCGCGCCATGCGCACGATCGCCATGCGCAGCTGCGCGGCGAGCTCGGGATCGGATGGGGAGGAAGGGGTGGGGCGTGATGGTCTCGTGCCGATGGTGATTAGCCAAGCTAGTTAGTGTTGCTAATCATTCTAGCACGCGCTGCCGGAGCTCCGCGCGGAACCCGGCAGCGATCGTCAGGAGCGCTCGAGGTCCAGCGCGCAGGAGTTGATGCAGTAGCGCTTGCCGGTCGGTCCGGGGCCGTCGTCGAAGACGTGCCCGAGGTGGCCGCCGCAGCTCGTGCACAGCACCTCCGTGCGCTTCATGAAGAGGCTGCGGTCGTCCTCGGTGGCGACGCCGTCGTCGTCCATCGGCGCCGTGAAGCTCGGCCAGCCGGTGCCGGACTCGAACTTCGTCGCAGCGTCGAACAGCGGCGCGCCGCAGCCGGCGCAGCGATATGTCCCGGGCGTCTTCTCGTCGGCGTACTCACCTGTGAACGGCCGCTCGGTCGCCTTCTCGCGCAGCACCGCGTATTGCTCGGGGGTCAGCTCGGCGCGCCACTCGGCGTCGCTCTTCGTCACCTTGGCCTTGCTTGCCATGCGCATGCACCGTCCTTCGGAAGTTGGGCTGCTGCGAGCGTAGCGGCGCGCTGCGGCTGGGCTCTTACGCGCGGCTTACGTCCGGCCCGGATCTGCTTGGAAGGGCTGGTATGAGCGCGCGGTCGTCGGGCGATCCTCGGAGACTTGCGCCGCCGCTCGCATGCGCGTGAGCGCCCCGCGCAGGATCCGCGAGACCTGCATCTGCGAGACGCCGATCCGCGCGCCGATCTCTGACTGCGTGAGGTCCTCGATGAAACGCAGCCGCAGGATCTCCCGCTCGCGCGGGGTCACGGTTCGCAACAGCGATTCCAGCAACGTGCGATCGGCTGCGCGGGCCAGCTCGACGTCGTCGTCGCCGAGCAGGTCGCCGAGCGTCGCGCTGCCGTCCTCTTCGCTGCTGGCAGGAGCGTCGAGCGACAGCGAGCGCTGCACGCCGGCGACGTCGAGCGCCTCGAGCACGCCCTCGAGCGAGAGCCCGGTCGCCTCCGCAAGCTCGGCCGGAGTCGGCGGGCGCCCGCCATGGTGGTCGGTGATCGCGCGTCTCACGCGCAGCGATGCCTCCTTGAGGTCGCGGGGGACGTGGATCGCCCAGCCGCGGTCGCGGAAGTGCCGCTTCAGCTCGCCGAGGATCGTCGGCACCGCGAACGTCGTGAAGGCGATCCCGCGCGTCGGATCGAACCGGTCGACGGCGTTGACGAGCCCGACCGAGGCGACCTGGAAGAGGTCGTCGAGCGGCTCGCCGCTGTCGCTGTAGCGCAGCGCGAGGTGGCGCGCGAGGCCGAGGTGCCGCTCGACCATCGCGTCGCGTTCGGCCTTCGTGCGCGGCGGCGGGTCATTGCCGGAAGTTGGCGCGCTCGCGCCCGCTCCTTCTGCTGGTTGTCTGTCCCCATCGCTGCGGGGATAGACTGGCGGGCGCGGATGACCCCGATCGTCCTTGCTACGAACCTTCTCGGCCACGATCCCAACTCCCTCCCGGCGTCTGTCGCTTGGAGCGCCGGGGGTCTGGGGCGCCGAACTCGTCCCGGCGTTCAACGTCGCCGGGTCGTGTCCGATCGTAGCGCGCCGGGTCCCCGCTGCCCAGGGTGCCGGCGCGGAGGGCACGCGTGACGGCCGACGGCCTGCGCGTGCTCGTCGCCGACGAGGACGAGAAGGCGCTCGACCGGCTCTCGACGCTGCTCCAAGGACTGGGCCACACCGTCTGCGCCTACGCGGTCGAGGTCTCCGAGGTCGCCGAGCGTGTCGCGACCGATGACCCGGAGATCTCGATTGTCGCGCTGCATCGTGACGACGATCACGCGCTCGCGCTGATCGAGGAGATCTGCGCCTACGCGTCGGGTCCCGTGATCGCCCTCACGCTGGACGACGACCCCGACTTCACCGCGCGGGCCGCGGACCGCGGCATCGCCGCGCAGACGAAGCCGGACGGTCCGGACGCCGTGCAGAGCGCGATCGAGGTGGCGCTGCGCCGCCACGCGGAGATCGAGCGCCTGGAAGCGAAGGTCGACCAGCTGGAGGGTGCGCTCGCGCGCCGCGCTGTGATCGAGCGTGCGAAGGGGATCTTGATGGAGCGCCACGGGGTTGACGACCGCACCGCCTTCGAGCGCCTGCGCACCCGTGCCCGCACCGACCGCCGCCGCGTCGTCGACGTCGCCCTCGCCGTCGCGGACGGCGACCTCGAGCTGCCGTAGCGGTCAGCTCACGCCGCAACGCAAACCGCCCCGGGGAGCGGGGCGGTGGCGCTACGTCTCGATGTCGGCGCCGACGACTCAGCCGCAGCCGGTGTTGTTGCCGCAGCTCGGGCAGGTGTAGCAGGAGCCGGTGCGCTGCATCATGCCGCCGCACTGGCTGCACGCAGGCCCGAGATCGAGGCCGTTCGTCTTGGCCGGCACGACCGGCGGGGTGTCGGTCAGCGCGGCGGTCGGGGCGACGCTCGCGCCGCCGTTGCCGGCGCCCGCGGACGGCGCGGTGGACGCCGGGCCGGCGGTGTCGCCGCCGACCGACATCGCGGCCTCCTGCGCCATCTTCTTGTTGCGAACCGCCGGGGTCATGATTCCCAGCTCCTCCTGGATCTCCTCGTCGAGGAAGCGAGAGGCGAGCCAGCGCATGATGTAGTCGGGCAGCGACTTCGCGAACGGGATCTCCGTGTTCATCGTCATGCCCTCGGGCTCGAAGCGCATGTAGCTGAACTTGCGCACGAGCGTCTCGAGCGGCACCCCGTACTGCAGCGCGATCGAGATCGCGGTCGCGAACGAGTTCATCATGCCGCGCAGCGTCGAGCCCTCCTTGCCGATGTCGGTCAGGAAGATCTCGCCGACGCTGCCGTCCTCGTAGGTGCCGGCGGTGATGTAGCCCTCATGGCCGCCGAGCGAGAACTTGTGCGTGAGCGACTGCCGTTCGCGCGGCATCTTTCTGCGTGCGGGCCCGACGTTCGCGAGCGCCGCGGCGACGGCCTTGTCGATCGCCTCCTGGCTGACCGCGCCGGCGTCGGCGGGCGCGTCCTTCTGCGCGTCGGTGCGCAGCGCCTGCGCCGTCTTGGAGCCGTCGCGGTAGATCGCGAGCGCCTTCACGCCAAGGTGCCACGCCTGCGTGTAGGCGTCGGCGATGTCGGCGACGGTCGCCGTCTCCGGCAGGTTGACCGTCTTCGAGATCGCGCCGGAGATGAACGGCTGCACGGCGCCCATCATCTTGATGTGGCCCATGTGCGAGATCGCCCGCTCGCCGACCGCCACGTCGAACACCGGCAGGTGCTCGGCGGCGAGGCCCGGAGCCCCCACGATCGTGCCGTGCTCGTTGATGTGGGCCTCGATCTGCTCGACCTGCTGGTCGTCGTAGCCGAGCTCCTGCAGCGCCAGTGGCACCGTGCGGTTGACGATCGTCATCTGCCCGCCGCCGACGAGCTCCTTGAACTTGACGAGCGAGAAGTCCGGCTCGACGCCGGTCGTGTCGCAGTCCATCAGGAAGGAGATCGTCCCCGTCGGCGCGAGCACCGTCGCCTGTGCGTTTCGATACCCGTGAACGTCGCCGAGCTCGACCGCCTCGTCCCACGAGCGACGGGCCGCGGCGAGCAGCGCGTCGTCCTCGCTCGTCGCGTCCGGGATCGCGTAGGAGGCGTCACGGTGCATCCGCATCACGTTGTTGTGCGGCTCGCGGTTCTCGGGGTACTTCTCGTACGTGCCGACGGCCGCCGCGATCTCCGCGGAGCGGCGGTAGGCGCGACCGGTCATCAGCGCGGTGATCGCCGCCGCCGTGCCGCGACCGGCGTCGGAGTCGTACGGCATGCCGTTGCTCATCAGGAACGCGCCGAGGTTTGCGTAGCCGAGCCCGAGTTGCCGGAACGCGTTCGCGTTCTTGCCGATTCCCTCGGTCGGGTAGCTGGAAGCGCCGACGACGATCTCCTGCGCGAGGAAGACGATGTCGATCGCGTGCTCGTAGGCGGCGACGTCGAACGTCCCGTCCGCGTTGCGGAACTTCATGAGGTTCAGCGATGCGAGGTTGCAGGCCGAGTCGTCGACGTGCATGTACTCCGAGCACGGGTTCGACGCGTTGATGCGCCCCGAGTTCGGGCACGTGTGCCACTGGTTGATCGTCGTGTCGTACTGGACGCCCGGATCGGCGCAGCGCCACGCGGCCTCGGCGATCTCG
>Ga0126311_10000189_pt1 | contig 30723 bp, 35 predicted proteins | sample Plot61_FD_92539 | JGI IMG/M metagenome (GOLD analysis project Ga0126311, IMG submission 92539) | Serpentine soil microbial communities from UC McLaughlin Reserve, CA, USA - Plot61 | ecosystem: Environmental > Terrestrial > Soil > Grasslands | place: USA: UC McLaughlin Reserve, Lake County... | reverse complement strand
GTCGCAGAACGTCTTCAACCTCGTGACGAAGCGCGCGGTCGCCGAGACCGACGCGACCGTCGAGTGGGTCGACTGCAACCTCGGCTCGAAGCTGACGATGAAGTACCCCTCCGTCTACCTGACCGGCGAGCGCGCGCACGGCGAGATCCTCTCGATCGCCTTCGCCGGCAAGGGCCAGCACCAGGACGCCGGCGGCAAGATCGTCCACGTCGCGCCGAACACGACCTCGAACATCTTCGCCAAGTCGATCTCCAAGGACGGCGGGCGCGGCTCCTACCGCGGCCTGCTCGAGGTCGCCAAGGGCGCGCACGGCGCCAAGTCGAAGGTCGTCTGCGACGCGCTGCTGCTCGACGAGCACTCGCGCTCGGACACCTACCCGACGATCCGCATCGGCGAGGACGACGTCGACGTCGGCCACGAGGCGACGGTCTCGAAGATCGGCGAGGAGCAGGTCTTCTACCTCCAGACCCACGGGATCAACGAGGAGGAGGCGTCCAAGCTGATCGTCAACGGCTTCATCGAGCCGATCACGAAGGAGCTGCCGATGGAGTACGCGGTCGAGATGAACCGCCTGATCGAGTTGCAGATGGAGGGTTCCATTGGCTAGCGCGACGATCGAGCAGCCGACCTGGCTGGCGGCGCGCCGAGAGCGCGCCGCAGCTTTGTCCGCGTCGCTCGACCTGCCCCAGTACAAGGGCCACCCCGGCTGGGAGTTCACGGACATCTCGGCGCTCGACCTGGCGGCGTATGCGCCGGCGAGTGCGGGGGACCCGGGTGCCGTGGAGCGGGCGGAGGCGCTGTTCCAGGGGCTTGAGGCGCCGTACGTCTTGACGCAGGTGGATGCCTCGACCGTGCTGGTGCCGGAGGACCTCCCCGACGGCGTGACGGTGACGTCGCTGGAGCGTGCGGCCTCCTCGCATGCCGCGCTGGTCGAGCGCCACCTCGGCACGATCGTCACGGACGAGGACGCCTTCACGGCTCGCAACGAGGCCTCGTTTGCCGGTGGGGCGTTCGTGCACATCGCCTCTGGGACGGTGCTCGACCGGCCGATCCTGATCACGGCCGTGCAGGGCACCGAACGCAGCGCGCTCGACTGGCGCACGCTGATCGTCGTCGAGGACGGCGGCCAGGCGGAGGTGTGGGAGCAGTACCTGTCCGCCGATCCGGCGCAGGACTCGGTCTTCAACACCGTCGTCGAGCTGGTCGTCGGCGAGAACGCGAACCTCCGCTTCGTCTGCGGGCAGGACCTGTCAGAGAGAAGCTGGATCTTCGGCAGCCAGCGCGCCGAGGTGGCGCGCGACGGCACGCTCGACTGGGTCGCACTCGGCTTCGGCTCCGCGCGCGGCAAGGTACGGATGGAGACGAAGCTCGCCGGCCCCGGCGCCGACGGCAGAGTCACCGGCGCCTACGCCTCACACGGGCGACAGCACGTCGACTTCGACACGACGCAGGAGCACGCCGCGCCTCACACGACGTCGGACCTCGCCTTCCGCGGCGTGCTGCAGGGCCGCAGCGAGGCCGTCTGGCGCGGGAACATCATCGTCGACCCCGGCGCCCAGCAGACCGACGCCTTCCAGGAGTCGCGCAACCTGCTGCTCAGCAAGAAGGCGCACGCCGACGCGATCCCCGGACTGGAGATCCAGGCGAACGACGTGCGCTGCACGCACGCGGCCGCGATCGCCCAGATCGACCCCGAACAGCTCTTCTACCTCGAGTCGCGCGGCCTGCGCCAGGAGACGGCGAAGCGGCTCGTGATCGAGGGCTTCCTCGCCGCGCTCGTCGAGCGCTTCGAGGAGGGTCCGGTGCGCGAGGTGCTCGGCGGCGCGCTCGAGCGGCGCCTCGGCGCCGTGCTCGACCCGGCCTGACGCACTGCGCATCCGAGGACCGCGATTTGTGGTCGGCCCCACCGACCCTCGTTCGCGGTCCTCGCTCGCGTACGCTGCGCGGCTGACATGCACGCCGTGCTGTTCGACCTCGACGGGACGCTGATGGACCACGACGCCGCGCGTGAGGCGGCAATCGCCGTCCACCTGCCCGACCCCGCGCTCGCGGGCGAGTGGCGGCGCCTGGAGGCCGTCCACTACGACGAGTACGCCGCCGGCCGCTGCTCGTTCCAGGACCAGCGCCGCCGGCGCGTGCGCGGCATTCATGCGGCGATGGAGCGCGACGAGCCCGACGACGCGGCCTGCGACGCGTGGTTCGCCGCATACCTGGAGCGCTACCGCGCCGGCTGGGCGGCGTTCGACGACGTCGCTCCGGCTCTGACGGCGCTCGCTGACGCGCTTCCTGACGTCCGCCTCGGGATCGTTACGAACGGGGAGGGGGAGCCGCAGCGCGCGAAGCTCGCGGCGATCGGGCTGGCGGAGCGCTTCCCCGTCGTCGTGGCGTCGGCCGAGGTCGGCATCGCGAAGCCGGATCCGCAGATCTTCCTGCTCGCCTGCGAGCGGCTCGGCGTGGCGCCCGCGAGTGCCGCGCACGTGGGCGATCGGCTCGACCTCGACGCGCAGGGCGCCGCGGCCGCCGGCCTGCGCGGCATTTGGGTCGACCGGGCGGGCGTGGGCGCCGCGCCGGACACGGTCCTGCGGATCGGCGGCCTGCACGAGCTGACAGCGGCGGTGGCGTCGTGATTCATGTCCGCATCGTCACGCCGCCGGACCGCACCGAGGCGGTCCTGAGCGTGCTGACGGCCTCGCCGGCGGTCGTCAACGTGATCCACTTGCCGGGCGCGGCGCGCAAGCCCGACGGCGACGTCGTGCAGTGCGACGTCGCGCGCGAGGACGCCAGCCTGATCGTCGGCGAGCTGCGCGCGCTCGGCATCGCGCGCGACGGGTCGATCGCGCTCGACCCGATCGACACCTCGATCTCGGCCGCCTCCGAGCGCGCCGAGCGGGCGGCCGCCGGCCTGCCCTCGGACGCAGTCGTGTGGGAGCGGGTCGAATCGGTCGTCGGAGAGTCGACCGAGCTGTCATGGAGCTTCCTTGCGTTCATGGTGATTGCGACGCTGCTGGCGTCGATCGCGATCCTGCTCGACTCGCCGGTGCTGCTCGTCGGCGGGATGGTCGTCGGGCCGGAGTTCGGGCCGATCGCCGCGATCGCCGTCGCGCTCGTGCAGAGACGCGGCGGACTCGCGCGCCGCTCGCTGATCGCGCTGGTCGTCGGCTTCGTCGTCGCGATCGTCGCGGCGTACGTGGGGACCGAGCTGCTGGACGCGTTCGGGATCATCACCGACGGACACACGAACGCGGTGCGCCCGTTCACCGGCTTCATCTCGAAGCCCGACGCGCTCTCCTTCCTCGTCGCCTACCTCGCCGGAACGGCAGGCATCCTGTCGCTGACGACGAGCAAGTCGGCGGCGCTGATCGGCGTGCTGATCTCCGTCACGACGATCCCGGCGGCCGCGAACATGGCCGTGGCGGCGGCCGAGTCGGCCTGGACCGAGTGCGGCGAGGCGGCCGCGCAGCTGGGCCTGAACCTCGTCGCGTTGCTGCTCGCCGGCGTCGTGACGCTCGCGCTGCAGCGCGCTGCGTTCTCGGCGCGCGGGCGGCGGCGAGCTGCCGCGGAGCGCGCCGCCCCGCAGTAGGCTCGCGACGACCCGTCCACGCCGCACAGGGAGTCAGTGCGATGGAGCTCACGTCACGTCAGCGCCGATCGCTCGAGGCGATCTGCGACACGTTCTGCCCGCCGTCCAACGGGCTCCCGAGCGCGGGCGAGCTGGGCGTGCCCGACGCGATCCTCCAGCTCGCCGGGCGCGATCCGCGCAGTGCGGCGCGCAGAGAGTTGAAACAGCTGTTGGGTTTGTGGGACACGGCTCCCGTGACAGCGCTGGGCGGCGGCGGCTTCACGCGCTTCAGCGCGCTTCCGCGGGAGGAGCGCGAGCGGGTGCTGCTGAGCTGGTGCGACAGCCGCCTGCCGCAGCGGCGCGCCGCCTTCCATGCGCTGCGCAAGGCGTCGTTGCTGACCTATTACGGCCTGCCGGCGCCGGACGGTGGCGCGAGTCCGGTGTGGGACGCGATCGGCTACCCGGGCCCGCTGGGCGCGCGCGAGGACGCGCCGCCGAAGCAGCTCACGCCGCTGACGATCGGCGAGTCGACGACGCTCGACTGCGACGTCTGCATCGTCGGCTCCGGCGCGGGCGGCGGCGTCGCCGCCGCAGTGCTGAGCCAGGCCGGCCTCGACGTGATCGTGCTCGAGCGCGGCGGCTACTACGACGACGCCGACTTCGACGGCGCCGAGTTGAGAGCGCTCACGACGATGTACGCCGGCGCGCCCGGCGCCACACATGACCAGTCCGTCGGCATGATCGCCGGCTCGTGCCTCGGCGGCGGCACCGTCGTCAACTACTCGACTTCGTTCCGTACGCCCGACGACGTGCGCGCCGAGTGGGCGTCGCTCGGCGTGCCGGCCTTCGCCTCGGCTGACTACACCGCCTCGCTCGACAGCGTCTGCGAGCGGCTCGGCGTCAACCAGGAGCACAACGAGCCATCCGCGCGCGAGCAGAAGCTGCGCGATGCCTGCATCAGACTCGGCTGGCACATCGACGCGATGCCGCGCAACGTCAACGGCCAGTGCGACCAGGGCAGAGACTGCGGCTATTGCGGCTTCGGCTGCCGCCGCGGCGCGAAGCAGTCGACCACGAAGACGTGGCTGCCCGATGCGCAGGAGGCAGGCGCGCGGATCGTCGTCGGGGTCGCCGTCGAGCGCGTGACGGTCGAGGGCGGCGCCGCGCGCGGCGTGGTCGCCGGAAGTGACGGCGGGCATCGTCTGACGGTCCGCTCCCATGCCGTCGTCGCCGCCTGTGGCGCGCTGCAGACGCCGGCGCTGCTCAAGCGCTCCGGGCTCGCGAATCCGAACGTCGGCAAGCACCTGCGGCTGCACCCCGCGACCGCGGTGTGGGGCGTCTACGACGAAGAGGTGCGCCCGTGGGAGGGCACGATGCAGGCGCTCTACTCCGACCGGCACCGCAACCTCGAGGGCGGCTATGGCCTCAAGTACGAGACGGCCGCCGGCCATCCGCACCTCGCGATCCCCTTCCTGCCCTGGCGCGGCGCCCGCCAGCACCACGACCTGATGCACGCGATCTCGCACACGGTCGCCTTCGGCGTGCTGCTGCGCGACCGCGATGGCGGCGAGGTCCGGATCGACCGCGATGGCGAGCCGGTCGTCCGCTACAAGCTCTCCGACTACGACATGCGCCATATGCGCGTTGGGATCGACGGCGCGGCGCAGATGCACGAGGCGGCCGGCGCTCAGCGGGTCATCAGCTCGCAGAGCGACTGGGTCAGCTATGACCCGGGACGCGATGGCAACCGCGAGCGCTTCATGCGCGACGCCGACGCCTGCGGCTACGGGGCCGGGAAGCTCCAGCTCGGCTCCTTCCACATCATGGGCTCGGCGCGCATGGGCGGCTCGCCGACGACGTCGGCCTGCGACCCGAACGCGCAGACGTGGGACGTGCGCGATCTCTACGTGCTCGACGGCTCGGCGTTCCCGACCGCCTCCGGCGTCAACCCGCAGATCTCGATCCAGGCGATTGCGCACATGGGCGCCCGTGCGCTTGCGGATCGGCTGACATAGTCCGGCGACGGATCGGGCCGCTGGAAAAGCGGGCGGTTCGTACGCGCACTGGGGGCAGGACACGGGGGAAGGCGTCTGGTATGCAGGGGCACGTGAAGACGGCAGAGGTGCTCGTCGTGGAGGACGAGGTCGACGTGCGCCGCCTCGTGCGGGTGCTGCTGGAACGCGCGGGGCACACCGTCGTGGAGGCGGCCACCGGGCTGGAGGCGTTGCGACGGCTCGAGGCCGACGCACCCGACCTCATCGTGCTCGACGTCGCGATGCCGGAGCTCGACGGCTGGCAGACGCTCGAGCGCATCCGGGATCTGAGCGACGTCCCGGTGTTGATGCTCACCGCGCGCGCCGGTGAGCTCGACAAGGTCCGTGGTCTGCGCAGCGGCGCTGACGACTACGTCACCAAACCGTTCGGTCGCCAGGAGTTGCTCGCGCGCGTGGAGGCGCTGTTGCGGCGCACGAGCGGCCCCCCCGAGGTGCGTGCAGCGTACGAGGACGCCACGCTGCAGATCGACTACGTCAGCCGGGAGGTGACGGTCGACGGACGGCAGGTCCAGCTGACGCCGCTCGAGTTCAAGCTGCTGTCGGCGTTCGTGCGTCATCCGAACGAGACGCTCAGCCGCACGCGGCTGTTGGAGCTCGTGTGGGGCGACGTCGACGGCTTCGGCGGCGACCAGGTCAAGCTCTACGTGGGCTACCTGCGACGGAAGCTGGGGTGGGATCCGTCGGACGGCGGTCCGCTTGAGACGGTGCGCGGCTTCGGCTATCGCTACCGACCGCCGGCAGCAGCACCGTGAACGTCGCGCCCTCGCCGGACTCGCTGTGAACTGAGACGGTGCCGCCGTGGCCCTCGACGATCGTGCGCACGATCGTCAGCCCGAGTCCGAGCCCGGGGATCGAGCGGCCGGTCGCGTTGCGCGCGCGGTAGAAACGGTCGAACAGATGCGGCTGGTCCTCCGCAGGAATGCCGACGCCGGTGTCGGCGATCTCGATGCGCGCGCGCGGTCCCTCGCCCGAGAGCCGTACTGTGATGCGCCCACCGGGCGGTGTGAACTTGAGCGCGTTCGACAGCAGGTTGTCGAGCACCTGCGCGAGCCGGTCGCGATCGCCGACGCAGCGCTCGACGGGCTCGAGCTCTGTCACGAGCGCGATGCCTGCCTCCTCGGCGCGGCAGCGGGCGAGCTCGACCGCATCGCGCACGAGCGCGGCGAGGTCGACTTCGGCTGGCTCCAACAGCAGCGGCGCGCCGTCCACCTGGGCCGCGAACAGGAGATCGCCGACGAGTCGCACGAGCCGGCGGGCATTGCGCTCGATCACCTCGAGATGACGCGCGTGCTCTGGCGGGAAGGCGGAGACGTCGTCGCTCAGCAGCAGCTCGACGTAGCCGAGGATCGCCGTCAGCGGCGTGCGCAGCTCGTGCGAGACGAGCGCGAAGAAGTCCTGTTTGGCCCGCTCGGCCTCGCGTTCGCCCGTGATGTCGCGCACCACGAGCAGCCGGCCGATCAGTCGCCCGCGGCCGTCGCGCACCGGCGCCGCGTAGCGCGCGAAGGTGCGCCGACCGCCCTGCAAGACAACCTCGTCGCGCCGCTCGCCGTCGTCGTCCACGGCGCCCCTGATTGCGCCATCGCCGTTGATCGGCGCGGGAGCGCGCGGATCGAGCGTTGTGGAATGCGCCGCGAAAGCGGCGCGCACCCTGCGCATCGGCGGGTTGTCGACGATCACGGCGCCGTCGCCGTCGAGCAGCGCGATTGCGTCCGGCGTCGTGTCGAGTACGGCGCGCACGATGCTCGCGCCTTCGCGCGCGGAGCGAACCGCCTCGATCAGCTCCGTGTGCTGCTGTGCCAGCTCGTCGTTCTGCCGTTCGAGCGCTGCACGGCTGTCCTCCAGCGAGTCCGCCATCTGGTCGAACGTGCGCGCGAGCTCGCCGACCTCGCCGATTCCCGCGCGGTGGCCGACGCGGGCGCGCAGGTCGCCGGCCGCGAGGTGCTGCGCCGCACCGGCGACGTCGCGCAGCGGTGCGAGCAGCGAGCGGCGCAGGTAGAGCAGGAAGCCGATCGCGCACAGCAGCGTCGCGGCGACTCCGCACGCGCCGGCGATCCACGCCGTCCGTGTGAGCTCCGTCCCGCGGTCGCGCTCGGCGATGCGATTGGCGCGTTCGCGCGTGGAGAGCGCCTCGAGTCGCGCGTCCAGTGCGCGGGAGCCCGGCGGTTCGACGCCGGGCCGGTGGGGCAGGGCCGCCTGATCGCGCAGAGCGCGAGCGAGCGCGTTTGTCACGGTCACACCGGCGCCGCGGCCCGCAAGGGCGAGCGCGACAGCCCCCGCTCGCATGCCGGCGGCGTCGCCGCGCGCGAGCGCGATGCGCGAGTCGTTCGACGCCACCACGACCTGGGCCACGGTGCGGGCATGACGGTCCGTGCTGCTCAGGTCGTGGAGCGTCGTGAGCAGGACGAAGAAGACCGTCAAGTGCAGACCGGCGAGCAGGCCGATCGCTAGGACGAGCCTCGTGCTGAGGCCACGCGTGCGGCGCATGGGGACACGCTACCCGTCCTGGCCAGCCCCGCGCGGCGGCCGGGAGGGCTTGGGCAGGTTGACGGACTCGGTCGGGGGGGAAGGATCTACCTGTCAGCTGGCAATCGAGACTCGGGGGCACCCATGTCCACTTCCGCTCCGGCCCGCGTGTTGCTCGTCGCGAATCGCACGGCGGCGACCGACGGTCTGTGCGATGCCGTTCGTGCGCGCGCTCAGCGGGGACCGGCCGCATTCCACCTCGTCGTGCCCGCCCACCCGCACGGTCTGCACAAGGTCGTCGACCCGCAGGAGGGCGACGCAGGCGAGGCCGAGCATGCGCTCGCCGAGGCGCTGCCGCGGCTGAGCGACGCGGCGGGAGCGCCGGTGACGGGACATGTCGGCGACCACGAGCCGCTGATGGCGATCGAAGACGCGATCAATCGCGCGCCCTATGACGAGCTGATCATCTCGACGTTGCCTCGCAGGCTCTCGCGCTGGCTGCGCCTGGACGTCATCAGCAAGGCGAAGGGGATGGGCCTGCCGGTGACGCATGTGGAGGCCCGTGAGGAGGAGCGCGCCGCGACTGGGTAGGTAGGCTGCCGGGCCGATGCGCCTGGCGACCTTCCTGGCACCCGCTTCGAGCGAGCCGCTTGCGGGCGAGGTGCGCGACGATCGGGTCGTCGCTTTCGCTGACGGATCGACGGTGCTCGACCGCCTCGCGAGCGGGGACTCGACGCCCGCCGGCGGGGCCGACTGGGCGCTGGTCGATGTGACGCTGCTGGCGCCGGTGCCGCAACCGCGGGCGATCTTCGGGATCGGGCTGAACTATGCGGCGCACGCGGCGGAGACGGGCAGAGAGCTGCCCGCGGCGCCGATCGTCTTCATGAAGCTGCCGAGCTCCTCGGCGCCGCCCGGTGCGCCGGTGCGCTGCCCAGCGGTCGTCAGACGACTCGACTACGAGGGCGAGCTGGCGATCGTCATGGGCGCGGGCGGCACGATCGCCGGGTACGCCGTCGCCGACGACGTCAGCGCGCGCGACCTGCAACGCCGGGAGCCGCAGTGGACGCGCGCGAAGGGCGCGGACGGGTTCTGCCCATGGGGACCGTGGGTCACGACCGCCGACGAGGTCCCCGACCCGGAGGACCTCGCGCTGCGCACCTGGGTCAACGGCGAGCTGCGGCAGGACAGCCGCACCTCCGACCTCATCTTCGGCTGCCGCGAGGTCGTCGACTTCATCGCCGAGACGTGCACGCTCGCGCCGGGGGACCTGATCCTCACCGGCACGCCGAGCGGCGTCGGCGCGTCGATGGATCCGCGCCGCTTCCTCGCGGCCGGCGACGTCGTGCGGATCGAGATCGAGCGCCTCGGCGCGATCGAGCACGCAGTCGCGTAGCGGGCGGTAGCCGCGCCGCTGCCGGCGGTCGCGCGCTCCGCTCGTAGTCGCCCGTGGCGCGCGGCATACCCGGTCGGCTGGGGAGAGGGGGGCAGTTGCTCCTGCGTCCGCGCGCTCTTACGTGACGTTCCGTGCGCCCGCTTGCGCGCTTGGGCCGCGTCCCGCCTGCTCAGCCTGCTTCCGCTCGATGAGCGTCACTTTTGCCCCGCATAGCGGAGCGAAAATGACGCTCTAGGTTGAGGATCGTCACGTTCCGTGCAGGTCGCGCGTGCGTTGGCGCAAAGCGCGCGAGCGGTTGCGCAATCGGACGGCCGCAGCCGCGAGGCGCTGCGCACGGCGGCGCGACCGCTCCAGCTCACCCCCTCCCCAGCCGAACGAGCAGCGCCACGTTCCGCCACGAACGCCGGCGCGGAGCGAGCCCTGCGGCGGCTACCCCGCCAGCGTCGCGTCGACCGTGATCTCGGCGCTGCCGCCGAGCAGCAGGCGCGAGATCGGGCAGCCCGTGCCGGCGCCCTGAGCGGCCGCCTCGAACGCGGCCGCGTCGATCCCCGGCACGCGACCGGTGACGGTCAGCGCCGAGCGCGTGACGGTCGGCGCGTCGTCGACTCTGTCGAGCGTCACGACGGCCGTCACGTCCAGCTGCTCGGGCTCGTTGCCGCCCTGCGTCAGTTCGTGCGAGAGCGCCATCGAGAAGCAGGAGGCGTGCGCGGCGGCAATCAGCTCCTCCGGGCTCGTCTTGCCCTCGGAGCGCTCGGTGCGCGAGGACCACGTGACCGGCAGCTCGCCGAGCGCGCCGCTGCCGCTCGTGAGGGTGCCCGCGCCCTTGGCGAGGCTGCCCTTCCAGGTCGTCTGTGCGGTGCGCTCTGCGATTGGCATGCGGGTTCCCCTCCCGTCAGTGATCAGTGGTGCTCGATGACGCGGTCGATCAGGCCGTACTCGACCGACTGCTGCGAGGTCAGGAAGCGGTCGCGCTCCATGTCCGTGTGGACCTGTTCCTCGCTCTGCCCCGTGTGGTGCGCGTAGATCTCGTCGATCCGCTTGCGCGTCTTGAGGATCTCTCTCGCGTGGATCTCGATGTCGGTCGACTGGCCCTCGAAGCCGGCGGACGGCTGGTGGATCAGGATGCGGCTGTTCGGCAGCGCGCTGCGCTTGCCTCTCGCACCGCCGGTCAGCAGCAGCGAGCCCATCGACATCGCGATGCCGACGCACATCGTCGCCACGTCCGGCTTGATGAACTGCATCGTGTCGTAGATCGCGAGGCCCGCGTAGATCGAGCCGCCGGGCGAGTTGATGTAGATCGAGATGTCCTTCTCGGGGTCCTGCGACTCGAGGTGCAGCAGCTGCGCCACGACGAGGTTGGCGACCATGTCGTCGACGGGGTGGCCGAGGAAGATGATCCGCTCGTTGAGCAGGCGGCTGTAGATGTCGAACTCGCGCTCGCCGCGCGCAGTGCGCTCGATGACCATGGGGATGAGGGGCATGGCGAGAAGGCTCGCACATCGCGGTGCCCGGCCGCGCGCTCCTCAGACGGTCAGCACGGCCGCGCCCTCGAAGGCGCCGGCGCGCAGGTCGGCGAGCGCCTGCTCGGCCTGCCCCAGCGGGTAGGTCGTGACGGTCGTGCGGACCGGGACCTGAGGGGCGAGGGCGAGGAAGGAACTGCCGTCCTCGCGGGTCAAGTTGGCGACGGAGCGGATCGAGCGCTCGTGCCAGAGGTCCTCGTAGGGGAAGGAGGGGATGTCGGACATGTGGATGCCGGCGCAGACAACGGTGCCGCCCGGGGCGAGCGCGCGCAGCGCGGCCGGCACGAGTGGGCCGGTGGGGGCGAAGACGATCGCGGCGTCGAGCGGCTCCGGTGGCTGCTCGTCGCTTGTGCCGGCCCAGACGGCCCCCAGGCTGCGGGCGAACGCCTGGCCGCCATCGTCGCCGGGGCGCGTGAACGCGTAGACCTGGCGGCCCTGGTGCACGGCGACCTGACAGACGATGTGGGCTGAGGCGCCGAAGCCGTAGAGGCCGAGCCGTTCGGCGTCGCCGGCCATCCTCAGCGCGCGATGGCCGATCGGGCCGGCGCACAGCAGCGGCGCGACCTGCAGGTCGGGGTAGACGGCCTCCGGCGGGAGCGGAAAGCAGAAGCGGGCGTCGGCAACAGCCAGCTCTGCGTAGCCGCCGTCGATGTCCTTGCCGGTGAAGCGCGCTCGCTCGCAGAGGTTCTCCCGGCCGCTGCGGCAGTAGCGGCACTCCCCGCAGGTCCAACCGAGCCAAGGCACGCCGACCCGAGCACCGACGGCGTGTGTTCCGGCTGCGTCGGGGATCAGCACTGCTCCGACGATCTGATGGCCCAGCACGAGCGGCAGGTGCCGCGGCCCGAGCTCTCCGTCACGCAGGTGCAGGTCGGTGCGGCAGACACCGCACGCGTGCACTCTCAACAGCACGTCGCCCGGGCCGGGGACCGGATCAGGCAGCTCAGCGGGCCGCAGCGGCGTGCCGGGCGCCTCGAGCACCATCGCTCGCATGCTCACATGATGGCGCGGCGCGCAAGCACCATGCCACCGTGGTGGCTTGCTACTGGGCCAGGCGCTCGAGCGCGCGCTGATTCTCGGCCATCAGCCGGCGCAGGCGGGCCTGGAACTGCTTGTCGTCGCGGCGGCCCTTGATGCGCTCGTCGATCGCGATGCGGATCGCCTCAGAGACGGGCACGTCATCGACACGCGCCATCGCCTCGAGATCCGCCGCGAGCTCGTCGCTGAGCCGCAAGGTCATGGTCTTCGGCATCCCGCCGTGCAGTATAGCCACCACTAAACACTTCGCGCTGAGCATCACAGAGTACTGGTGTCTTGGTAGCGTGCCATCGTGCTATGGAAAAACTGACCATTGAAGACCTGCTGCTCATCGCCGAGGCCGTTCTGGGGGTTCCAGCCGAGCGGCTCGCGCGCGCCGCGCAGCTCGGCGCCGCGGCTTCCGCCCTGGCGGCGCCATTTGCCGCGGAGGGCGACCGCGATCGCCATCCGGGGCTGGCGGACAAGGCCGCGATCCTCTGCTCGAGGCTCGTGCGCAACCACCCCCTGCCCGACGGCAACAAGCGAGTCGCGCTGCTGGCGCTGCTTGAACTGGTAGCACGCAATGACGGTATCTGGATACCACCACTGGGTGGTCAGGAGGAGATTGCCACCACGGTGGAACGTTTGGCCGCGCGCGAGCTGTCGGAAGCGGCCTTCACGGCCTGGGTGCGAGCTCGCGTGAGAAGTCGCTAGCCTCGAACTGATGGACCGTGCAACCACTTCGCCGACCCCTGCCCTGGAGCTGCGGGGGCTGACGAAGCGCTACGACGACGGTCTGCTGGCGCTGGAGGGCTTCGAGCTGACCGTCCCTGCGGGCGAGTTCTTCGGTCTGCTCGGTCCCAACGGCGCCGGTAAGACGACGCTCATCAGCGCCGTCTGCAACCTCATCCGCGTCACCAGCGGGGAAATTCGCGTGTTCGGGTGCGACCACGCGACGAGCGAGGCGCGGCGGCTGATCGGTCTCGCCGAGCAGGATGTCAACCTGGACCGCTTCCTGACCGTCGAGGAGACACTGCGATACCACGGTGGCTACTACGGGATGGAGCGCGCCCATGCGCGCCGTCGCGCGCGGGAGATGATGGATGTCTTCGACCTGCTCGGAAAAGCCGACGTGCGCGCCCCCAAGCTCTCAGGCGGCATGCGCCGGCGCCTGCTGCTCGCCCGCGCGCTGATGCACGAGCCGCCGCTCGTGATCCTCGACGAGCCGACCGCCGGAGTCGACTTCGAGCTGCGCCTCGACCTGTGGCGCTACATCCGCCGCCTGCACGAGGGCGGCACGACGATCCTGCTGACAACGCACTACCTGGAGGAGGCTGAGGAGCTGTGCGCGGAGATCGCGCTGATCCGCGGCGGGCACCTGCTCGCGCGTGACAGCGCCGCCGGCCTGCGTGCGACCTACGAGGCGGACTCGCTGGCGGATGTGTACGTGAAGGCGATGGCAAGTGACGTCGCCGGAAGCTCGTCGCTTGCGATGAGCGGAGGGCGAAGGCCTTGACGGCCCTGGCGGTCCGTCATCGCGGTCTCGCCTGGCTCGCCGGCCGCGAGATCCTGCGCGTGACGAAGTTGTGGATGCAGACGATCGCGGCGCCGGTGATCGCGTCGTTCCTCTTCATCCTCGTATTCGGACTTGCGCTCGGCGGCAACATCAAGCCGGTGCAGGGGGTCGACTACGACGTCTTCATCGTGCCGGGCCTGATCACGATGGCGATGGTGCAGGCGGCCTTCTCGAACAACGCGACGTCCGTCTTCCAGGCACGCTTCGACCGCTACATCCACGATGTGCTCGCCGCTCCGATGCGCAGCTGGGAGGTCAACCTCGGCCTGTCGCTCGGCGGAGCGGTGCGCGCGCTGCTGATCGCCGTCGCGCTCGTCGCGCTCGCGCTGCCCGTCACCGGCGTGCCGATCCGCGAGCCGCTCGTGCTGATCGCGGCTGTGGCGCTCGCGCTCGTGCTGTTCGCCTCGCTCGGCGTGATCGTCGGCGTCTACGCGCAGTCGTGGGACTTCCCGAGCTTCGTGCAGAACATCGTGATCGTGCCCTTGAGCTTCCTCGGCGGGACGTTCTACTCGATCGACCGCCTGCCGTCGCCGTGGCAAGAGATCTCGCACGTCAACCCGCTCTTCTACGTCGTCAGCGCGGTGCGCTACGGCTTCCTCGGCACGAGCGACGTGAGCGTCGCGCTCGCGCTCGGCGTGACCGCCGCACTCGCGGTCGTCATGGTCGCGTGGAGCTCATACCTGTTCGCCACCGGCCGCAAGCTGAAGGCCTAAGCTCCTCCGGGATGTTCCCGGTGAACATGCCCAACGTCCTGACGGTCTTCCGGATCCTGCTCGTGCCGGTGCTGGTCGTCGCGCTGCTCGACGCGACGCCGAGCGGGGATCTGCTCGCAGGGATCGTCTTCGTCGTCGCGTCGCTCACCGACCTGCTCGACGGCTACCTCGCTCGCACGCGCAACGCGGTCACGACGTTCGGCAAGCTGATGGACCCGATCGCCGACAAGCTGCTGATCATCGCGGCGCTCGTCGCGCTCGTCTCGCTCGACCGGCTGGCGGCGTGGGTCGCGATGGTGATCATCGCGCGCGAGTTCGCAGTCACGGCGATGCGGATGGCCGCGGGCGCGCAGGGCGTCGTGATCGAGGCGAGCATGTTCGGGAAGGCGAAGACCTGCTTGCAGATCGCGATGGTGCTGGCGCTGATCGCCGCCGGGGAGGAGAGCCCCCTGTGGCTCGACGTGCTCGTCGACGCGACCGTCGTCGTGACGGTCGCGTCGGGCGTCGACTACTTCCTCGGCATGCGCCGTCGGCTCGGCGAGCGCGACCGCGATCAGGCTGCCGCCGACGCGACCTGAGCGTCGGCGGCTGGCGCGGCGGCCGGCCGCGGCACGACCGCGACGGCCACCAGCAACCCGACCCCGACGAGTGCCGCGGCGATCCAGGCGGCGAGGTGGAAGCCGCCCGTGAGGGCCTGGGCAGTTGAGGCGCCACCGTGGGCCAGCGCCTCGCCGTAACGCCGCGCGGCCACGTTGCGGCCGCTCAGCGAAGCTGCTTGCGCCAGGTCGTCTGCTGCCACACCGGCCGCAGCCCGACCGACGCGTACGGCTCCGGGACGTCGGGGCGCGTGTCGCCGACCGGCACGACGACCGTCTCGATCCCCCGCTCGCGCATGTGCGCGAACGCTTCCAGCAGCAGCGCGCGCCCGAGCGGCTCGAAGCGCTCGCCGCGACCGACGGCCAGCTGCACGACGATCCCGTCGGCGTCGTTCCAGCTCTCGCAGATCGCGACGCCGATCAGCTGATCGCGGCGGGTCGCGAGCACGCACAGGCCGGCGTCGAGGCGCTCGTCGGCGAGGTGCTCGGCGTGGAAGCGGTCGAGCGCGAGCGGCTCGCCGTCGGGGCCGGCCGCTTCGGAGCGCTCGAGCAGCGCGAGCACCTCGGCGGCGCTCCCGTCGTCGTCGAGTGGGGCGGTCGTCACGCCCGACGGCCAGCCGGGCGGCTCCGGCGCAACGTCGAGCGGACGCTCGAGCCGCCACGTGTGCCACAAGGGCGTGTATCCGGCGAGCTCGAGCGGGCGCTCGGCGAGGCGGTCGCTCGTCACGACGCGCTGGTGCAGCTCGATCGCGCCGAGCTCGGCCGCGCGCGCCTCGACGAGCTCGCGCAGGTGCGAGCCGAGCCCGCGGCCGCGGGCTCGCGGGTGTACGCGCACCTCCGCTTCGGGCGGCGCGACAAAGGCGTAGCCGATCGTCTCGCCGCCGCTGTCCTCGGCGATCCACACGTCGCGTGCGAGGTCGGTACCGGGGCGGTCCCAGTCCTCCATCACGTCCGCCAGCTCGCGGTCGGAGCGGCCGGTGTCGGCGACCTGGCAAGCGGTCGTCAGCACAAGCACGGCGACCGCGTCCTCGTCGCTGCCCGCCGGGTGGTGCAGTCGCACGCCGGCCGGAAGGTCCACCGCTCCTCCTCCTACGCGCCGGCGCCGTCGAGCCAGACGCGGCGCGAGATGTGCGTTGCGGCGGTCTCGCCGCTCACCAGCTCGTGCCGCATCTCGCCGAGCAACCCGAAGCGCTCGGCGACGACGTTGTGCTGGTGGATCGTCTCGAGGTTCTCCTGGCGGGCGGAGACAAAGGCCGCGTCGGCCAGCGTTGGGAAGCGCTCGACCACGCCGCCGATCATCTCGCGCACGCAGTCCTCGACGAAGCGCGGGCGGCGGTGCGCCTTCTCGACGACGGCCGCCTCGTCGCTGCGCTTCATCAGCTCGTAGATCTCCGACGACATCGAGCCCTCGACGATGTCGAGCAGCGTGCGTGCTTCGATCTCGTCCTCGCACGCCTCGGTGCAGCCGATGTGGAGCGTCCCGAGGCCGCGCTGGTTGTGCGTCGCGACGGGCACGTGCTCGAAGATGCGCTCGATCTCGTCGTCGGTGAAGCCGTCGGCGGCGAGCCGCTCGCGCGAGCTGCCGGCGACGAGCTGCTGTGCGCACGGGCAGGCGGTCATGCCCTGGGCGGCGACGCCGACGAGCCGCCGTGTGCCGCGCTCGGAGGCGAGCGCCGAGCCGTAGAGCGTGTAGATCTCCTGCGTCTGGATGCCGGAGACGGGCGCGGGCTTGTGCTCCGGGTAGCGCGCCGTGATGGTGACCTCGGCGGTGCGCGCGCCCTGGCGGTCGCGCACGCGCTCGGCGACGTGCTGGGCGAGCGTCTCGGCCTTGAAGGTCGCCTCGCCGAGGATCACCTCGCCGATCGCCTCGTTGACGACCTCCTCGAAGCGCGACATGTGCGCGCCCTTCTGCTGCGGGCCAAGATCGACGAAGCACTCGATCTGCGCGGAGAAGATCTGCTCCGCACCGTCTTGTCTGATGCGGATGACCTTCTCGACGCCCGTGACGCCGACGCGCGAAAGGCTGACGTGCAGCGTCGGGCGCTGGGCCTGGACGTCGGGTACGGCGATGGAGGCGGTCCAGGAGCTCGACATCCCGCCCAAGGGTAGCGAGCCGGCCGCATTCGTCCCCCGACCCTGGCCAACGCGCCATCTGTCGCAGGACTCGCGCGACTACCGGCAGGGCTGCGCCATCTTTGTGGTATCACTCCGCACAGGCTGGAAGCCGCCTCCACGCTCATGGGCGGGAGAGCACGAATGGCTCAGCCCATCGCGGCAGATGCCGCGAACGTAGCGTTCAAGTTACGAGGTGCAGTGAGGAGAGGGGGGCTCGCGTTCGCGTGGGTCCGAATCGCGTCTCGATAGGAACGACAACGTGACGGAGAAGGCGGCAGTACTGTCGGCGGAGGAGACGCCGTTGCTCGAGTTGGAGGAGCTGCGGACCCTCATCGCCGAGGGGCAGGAACGGGGGTATTTGACCTTCGAGGAGATCTCCGGATGCCTCGAGGAGGTCGATGTCACGAAGGAGCAGATCCAGGACTTGCATGCGAGCCTGGAGGAGCACGGCATCGACGTGATCGAAGCCGACGGTCGCCCTGGTGCGGCGGCCGAGGGGGGAGCGACCGAGGGCGCAGAGCGTCCGGAGCCACGGGCGACGTCCAAGCGTCCGGAAATCGACCTGACGGTGGAGCCGAGTCTCGACTCGCTGCGGCTGTACCTGCGGTCGATCGGTCGCGTAAGCCTTCTCACCGCAGAACAGGAGGTCTACCTGGCGCAGCGCATCGAGCGCGGCGACATGTCGGCCAAGCAGCAGATGATCGAGGCCAACCTGCGGTTGGTCGTCTCGATCGCGAAGGGCTACCTCGGACGAGGGCTGACGTTCCTCGACCTGATCCAGGAGGGGTCGCTCGGCTTGATCCGCGCGGTCGAGAAGTTCGACCATCGCCGCGGCTTCAAGTTCTCGACGTACGCGACGTGGTGGATCCGCCAGGCGGTCACCCGCGCGATCGCCGACAAGGGGCGGACCATACGCATCCCGGTCCACATGGTCGAGAAGCTCAACAAGGTCGTGCACGTGGAGCGCCAGCTCGTCCAGACGCTCGGCCGCGAGCCGACGCCGGAGGAGATCGCGCTCGAGCTCGACTGCCCGGTCAGAGAGGTCCGCGACATCCTGCGGATGGCGCAGCAGCCGGTCTCGCTCGAGAAGCCGATCGGCGAGGAAGAGGAGTCGGAGCTCGGCGACTTCGTCGAGGACCAGACGGCCGAGTCGCCGTTCGAGCTCGCGTCGGAGAACCTGCGGCGCGACAACGTCCGCCGTGCTCTCGCTGCCTTGCCGCAGCGCGAGCGCGAGGTGATCGAGATGCGCTTCGGTCTCTCAGGCGGTCGTCCGCGCACGCTCGAGGAGGTCGGCCGCGCGTTCAACGTCACGCGCGAGCGGATCCGCCAGATCGAGAACCACACGCTCAAGAAGCTCGAGGCGCTGCCCGAGGCGCAGCGCCTGCGCGACGCTTCCTGATTCGCGAGACGCCTAGTGCCTGCTCCGTCGGCCTTCGGGGACGACGGAGCAGGCACGTCTCTCGCTATCCTTCCCGTCCCTTGCTCGGGGGGATGTCCGAGTGGTTAAAGGAGACGGGCTGTAAACCCGTTGGCTCTGCCTACGCAGGTTCGAATCCTGCTCCCCCCATCTGAACCTCCTGTAAGGCTTGCTAGTATTACCGCATGCGCGTTACGCAGAAGGGGCAAGTCACCATCCCGCTCGATGTTCGGCAAGCGCTGGGAATCCAGACGGGCACAGACGTTGCTTTCGAGCTGGACAAGCGCGGCGCACGACTGGTCGTGGAGCCCGCGCGGGCGGCTCGCGAAATCGCGCGGATGCGCGGTGCCGGCGACGTTGCGATGACAACCGACGAGATCCTCGCGCTCACGCGCAAGTGAATCGCGCCGGCACGATCGTCGACAGCAGCGTCCTGCTCGACGTCTTCACCGAAGACCCACGTTGGCTCGCCTGGTCCGAAGAACAGCTGGTCGGCGCGGCGCAACGAGGCACGCTGATCCTCAACGCCGTCGTGCTGGCCGAGATCGCACCGCGATTCACCCGCATCGAGACCCTACGAGCGGCACTGCCCTCGATCGTCGTCGTGGAGGACATCCCCGCCGATGCCGCGTTCCTTGCCGGCCACGCACACGCGAACTACCGACGCGCCGGCGGCGCACGTCGAGCTGTCCTCCCCGACTTCCTCATCGGCGCCCACGCCGCCGTCACGGGTCGGCCGCTGCTCACGCGCGATCCCCGACGCGTCGCGGCCTACATTCCAGGGACTACGCTCATCAGCCCCAACTGACTACCGCGAGGCTCGGCGGCCCGTTGACGCAGTCACTGCGAGTCAGGATCCGTCGGATGGACGATCCTCGCGCGGGCTCGCCAGCGCACCCCTATGTCGCGGTAGGTCACCCCTGGCTCGACCTCGTCCGGCAGGTTCTCCCGTTCTGTGCGGGAGCTTGACCTCACCGCCGGTTCGCCTTCGAACGACACCTTCGTCTCCGGGACGATCCCGAAGCGCAGCTCCCGGGCGCGCACCGAAGTCGAGACGTCGACGTCCGGGAGCTCCTCGTCGAACGGCTCCTCTCGGCGATCTGCCGGGTCGTCGCCTCTCATCTGCGTGCTCCCCGAAGATCCCTGACCGTGATTACACCGTCCGCCCCGCTGCCCTGGATCTCGTCGAGGTCGATCCCGTCCGCCTCGGCCCGCCGCAGAGCGGCCGCCGTCGCGTGGTGCTTCATCGCGCGAGCTGACGTCGTCGTTCGCCCAGCTCCGCGGCCTTGTGGGTCGCGGCGAACCCGAGGTCCTTCGCCTCGTCGCTTGCTGCGGCGCCGAGCTCCTTGACGACCATCTTGGCGGCCTCCTTCGCCAGCTTTCCGGGCGTCAGCCCGCCGCCGTCGCCCTGGCCTCCACCGCCGCCATTGCCGCCTCCCGTACCCGGCGCGCCGAGCTGGCCGGCCAGCGCGCCGGCGCCCTGCCCGAGCCCTCCGACCGCTTGGCCCGCTCCCTGGCCCAGTCCTCCGACCGCCTGGCCGGCTCCTTGGCCCACGCCTTTACCGACGTCCTGCACGGCACCGCCGGCGCCCTTGCCGACGTCCTGCACGGCTCCCTCAGCGCCCTCGCCGACGTCTTCGACCGCCTGGCCGGCACCTTGGCCGATCTGCCCGACGCCTCTGCCCGCGCCGGCGCCGACCTGCTCGAGTGAGCGTCCGATGCTCTCGAGCAGCTTGGGGTTGCGATCGAGGGTGGTGAGCACGCGATCGATGATCGCGGTCACGTGATCGAGACGAGCGCGAAGGAGCGCCTGCGCTTCGACCCCGTTGATGCTCAGCTCGGCCTTGCCGAGCTCGGCGTGAATGCCAACGCTCAGCTTGACGAGATCGAGCACCTCGGCATGCACCGAGATCCGCGCCTCGATGTTGTCCAGCTCGAGGTGAATCTCATCGACCTTGACGAACGGGATGTCGACGAGGACATCGGGCTCGTCCGAGTCGCTGATCGATCCGGGATGGAGGAGTGTGTAGTCCTGGTACTCGCGCTCGGGAACCGTTGCATCGCTGGTCTGGTTGCGCAGTGGACTTCGCCTGCTGCCGTTGCTGGCGCCACTCGAACCCGAATCCTGACTCGACTTCGTCGGCGCATGCCGCCGACGGTCTGAGCTTCTAGATCCAGCCGTGGGAGCAGCCCGCCTCTTCGTCTGCTCTCGCGCCATCTCACCCACCGATCTCTCGTCCGTTCAACAAGGCTCCCTATGTCGGATTCCCTATGCCTCGAGCTCCAAACCGAGTACGCCATGAACTGCGACACTTCGAAGCCGCATACATGCTCAACGTCCTCGGCCTTCAACCCTCGGTGATCGCCCGCTAGGGCTCGCGGGCAGTGCTCGCCTGATCGCGCAGTCGATGTCCCTCTCCTTCCCCATCCAGCTGCTGCTCGTCGAGGACGATCCCGGCGACGCGCTGCTCGTCGAGTCGCTGCTCGCGGGCGTCGCGCCGAACGTCGACGTGATGCGCGTCGAGCGGCTGCAGGAGGCGGCGGAGATGCTGCCCGGCGGGATCGACTGCGTGCTGCTCGACCTCGGCCTGCCCGATGCGATGGGGCTCGAGGCGGTCGAGCGGCTGCGCACCGCCGCGCCGGACGCCGCGATCGTCGTGCTGACCGGGCACCATGACGAGCAGCGCGGCGTCGACGCCCTTTCGCGTGGGGCGGAGGATTATCTCGTGAAGGGCAGCGTCGACGGGCCGCTGCTGGCCCGCGCGATCCGCTACGCGATCGAGCGCTGCCGAGCCGATCGCTCCCAGCGCGAGCTGATCGAGGCGCGACTGCACGCGCGCGAGAACACGCGCCTCGAGCGCGGCCTGCTGCCGCAGGCGCTGCTGCGCGACCCGCGCATCGCGCTCAGCACCACCTACCGGCCGGGCCGTCGTCGCTCGCTGCTCGGCGGCGACTTCTACGACGCGGTCGAGCTCGACGACGGCACGCTGCACGTGCTGATCGGCGACGTCAGCGGCCACGGTCCCGATGAGGCCGCGCTCGGCGCCTGCCTGCGCGTCGCGTGGCGCACGCTGATGCTCGCGCAAGAGCCACCCGACGACGCGCTCGCGCTGCTGCAGCAGGTGCTCATCCACGAACGCCACGCGCCGGCGATCTTCGCGACGCTCTGCATGCTCAGCGTCGCGCCAGACCGCGTGGCGGGAGAGCTGCGGCTCGCCGGACACCCGCCGCCGGTGCTGGTCGACGACGAGGGGCTGCGTGCGCTCGACCCCGCACATGTCACCCCGCCGCTCGGCTTCGTCGAGCCGGGCGAATGGCGGGGCAATGCGTTGCGGTTCGCGGGCGACTGGGCAGTGTTGCTGTACACCGACGGCCTGATCGACGGGCGCATCGGCGAGGGCTCCGAGCGGCTCGGCGAGCAGCGGCTCGTCGCGCTGCTCGATGAGCGGGTCGACGGCGACCTGACACGTCTCTCCGACGCCTCGCCGCTGCTCGACGAGATCGTGACCGAGGTCGAGCGTATGCACGGGGGAGATCTCACCGACGACGTGGCGATGGTCGTCGTGGCCGCGAGGCGGGATACGTGAGCGACGGGCGCAAGCGCCCGGAGCGCCCACCGCTCGTGCGGCGCTACACGACAAGTCAGTGGTTCGCGCTGGCGGCGAGCGCGCTCGCGCTCGTGACAGCCGTCGGCGCCGCGCTGGGGGTCCTCGCGATCTTGCGCCTGAACGACGCTCGCAGCACGGTGCTCGACCGCAACGGCCCGGCCGTGCTCGCGCAGCTCAACCTCGTGACCGCATTCCTCAACCAGGAGAGCGGCGTGCGCGGCTACGCGCTCGGCGGCAAGCCGCAGTTCCTCACGCCGTACCGCAGCGGTCGCGCGGCGGAGCGGGCGGCGTTCGCCCAGCTTGCGAGGCTGCCGGAGGACGACGACCTGGAGCAGGTCCGCCGCACGACCGCGATCGTGCGCAGGCGCGCGAACGCATGGCATGCCGACTACGCACTGCCGGTGATCGAAGCCGTCCGTCACTCCGGTCCGAGTCTCGCCGACGAACCCTCGCCGAGTGTCGGGCGACGCGAGTTCGAGGCGCTGCGCACGGCGCTGGCGCGCCAGGCCGCCGAGCTCCACCGCGTGCGCACGGCGGGCCGCGCGGACCTGAACCGCTCGGCGAACTTCCTCACCGCCACGTTTGCGGCGATCGTCGCGTTGATTGCCATCGGCATCGCCGGCGCACTGTTCGCCCTGCGCGTGACGACGACGCGCCCGCTGCGTCTGCTCGGGCGCAGCGTGCGCCGCATCGCGCGCGGGGAGTTCGAGCACGAGATCGCACGGGCCGGGGCCCGCGACGTGGTGGACCTCGGGGACGACGTCGACTCGATGCGCCAGCGCATCGTCGCCGAGTTGTCGAGCCTGCGGGAGGCGCACGACCAGCTCGACGAGCAGGCGCGCGAGCTCGCGCGCTCGAACGCCGAGCTCGAGCAGTTCGCCTACGTCGCCTCCCACGACCTGCAGGAGCCGCTGCGCAAGGTCGCGAGCTTCTGCCAGCTGATCGAGCAGCGCTACGAGGACCAGCTCGACGATCGCGGTAAGCAGTACATCGCCTTCGCAGTCGACGGCGCGAAGCGCATGCAGCAGCTGATCAACGACCTGCTCGCCTTCTCGCGCGTCGGCCGCAGCGCGGGCGAGCAGCCGGTCGTCGCCGGCGACGACGTGCTGCGCCAGGCGCTCGCGAGCCTGTCGGAGGCGGTTGCGGAGAGCGGCGCGCAGATCGAGGCGAGGCCGCTGCCGTCCGTGCGCGCAGAGCCGGCGCTGCTCGCCGCCGTCTTCCAGAACCTGATCGGCAACGCGCTCAAGTTCCACGGCGACGGGGGTGCGCCACACGTCGAGATCTCGGCGCAGCGCAGCGACGATGAGTGGGTGTTCACATGCACCGACGACGGGATCGGCATCGAACCGGAATACGCTGACCGAATCTTCATGATCTTCCAGCGCCTGCACCCGAAGGACGCGTACGCCGGCACCGGCATCGGCCTCGCGATGTGCCGCAAGATCGTCGAGTACCACGGCGGGCGCATCTGGCTCGACACCGCGGCGCCGACGGGCCGCACGACCTTCCGCTTCACCCTGCCGGCAATCGACGAGGAGTCCGCACCGACATGAGCCCGCCCCAGCTGTTGAACGCGATCGACGTCCTGCTCGTCGACGACGACCCGGGCGACACGCTGATGATCCGCGAGGCGTTCGAGCACAACAAGGTCAGCAACGCGCTCGAGTCCGTGGCCGACGGGGTGCAGGCGATGCAGTACCTGCGCAGAGAGGGCGAGTACGCGGACGCGCCGCGGCCCGATCTGATCCTGCTCGACCTCAACCTGCCGCGCAAGGACGGGCGCGAAGTGCTCGCCGAGATCAAGGGCGACCCCGCGCTCGCGACGATCCCGGTGGTCGTGCTGACGACTTCGCATGCGGAGGAGGATGTGCTGAAGAGCTACCAGCTGCATGCGAACGCGTACGTCACCAAGCCGGTCGACTTCGAGCGCTTCATCGAGGTCGTCCGCCAGATCGACGAGTTCTTTGTGACGGTGGTGAAGCTGCCGGGGCAGTCGGCGGGGAGCTGACATCGGCCGGTGGGCCATACATAAACGGACTCCGTTCCGCTTCTGCTACGATAAGAAGCGGAACCTAGTCCGCTTATTCATCTGGAGGCCCGCATGTCCACTACCCCCACCGCCGTTCAGCCGCTCGCCGGCACGTACACCGCAGATCTGGTCCACTCCAGCTTCTCCTTCGCCGTGCGCTATATGGGCGTCTCGACGTTCCGCGGGACGCTCGGTGACGTCGATGCGACGCTGACGGTCGGCGCCGACGGCGCCTCCCTTGAGGGCACTGCGGCGGTCGAGTCGATCTCGATCCGCACGCCGCAGCAGTTCCGCGACCACGTCCTCTCCGCCGAGTTTTTCGACGTCGCCAACCATCCGCAGGTCGCGTTCCGCTCCAGCCGCGTCGAGCTCGGCGACGACGGCCGCGCGGTCGTCGACGGCGAGCTGACGATCAAGGGCACGAGCCTGCCGGTCCATGCCGAGGGCGTCTGGACGCCCGAGGGCGAGCTGTTCGGCTCCCGCAAGGCCGGCCTCACGCTCGAGGCGACCGTCGACCGCACCGCCTACGGGCTCAACTGGAACGCGGACCTGCCGACCGGCGGCAAGGCGCTCGCGGACGACGTCACGCTGACGGTGGAGCTCACCCTGCTGCCGGCTGCCGCCGGCGAGGAGGCGTAACCCATGCGGGTGCTCGGCCTCTCCGGCAGCCTCCGGCGCGACTCCCACAACCGCGCGCTGCTGCGCGCCGCCGCGGCGGAGCTGCGGCCGGACGCAGAGCTCGTGGAGTGGGACCGCATCGCCGAGCTTCCCGCCTACGACGAGGACCTCGACGGAGCGTTCGCACCCGAGCCGGTGCGGGCGCTGCGCGAGGCGATCGCCGGCGCCGACGCGCTGCTGATCGCGACGCCCGAGTACAACGCTTCGCTGCCGGGCGCGCTCAAGAACGCGCTCGATTGGGCCTCGCGCCCGTACGCGACGAACCCGCTCCGCGGCAAGCCGACCGCCGTCGTGGGGGCCAGCACCGGGCTGTTCGGCGCAGTGTGGGCGCAGGCCGAGGCGCGCAAGGTGCTGGCGACGATCGGCGCGAACGTGCTCGAGCGCGAGCTGCCGGTCGGGCAGGTGCACGACGCGTGGGCGTCCGACGGCACGCTGCTCGATCCAGACCTGCGTGCTGCCTTGAGCGAGATCGTCGGCGAGCTGGTGACGCAGGCGGGGGCCTCGGTGGCCGACGTCGCGCCGCCGGTCGCCGCGACGTTCGTCGGCACGTTGGGCGCGGAGGCGGCATGATGCACGCTGGATGCCCGAGGAGCTCCCCCTGATCGCGCTGCCGACCGAGCAGACCGAGCGCGCCGACGCCGCCTCGAACCGCAGACGCATCCTCGAGGCGGCGACGGAGCTGTTCGCCGCGCGCGGCCCGGACTGCGTCTCGATGCAGGACGTCGCGCAGGCCGCGGGCGTCGGCATGGGCACCATGTACCGCCGCTTCGGCGACCGCGCGGGACTGACCTTCGCACTGCTCGGCGAGCGCCATCGCGACCTGCAGGAGCAGCTGCTGCGCGGCGCGCCCCCGCTCGGCCCGGGCGCGCCTGCCGCCGAGCGGCTGCATGCCTTCGGCCGCGCGCGCATCGCGCTGCTCGACGACGGCGAGGCGCAGATGCTGCTCACGACCGCGAAGGCGGAGAGCGCCACGCTGCGCGGCCCGGACGCGGCCTACCGCACGCACCTCGCCGTCCTGCTGCGCGACGCCGCGCCCGCGCTCGACGTCGAGTACGCGGTCAACACGCTCGTGATGGCGTTCGACGCGCGCCTGCACGTCCATTTCCGCTACGAGCGCGACTGGCCCGTCGAGCGCATCCAAGCCGGCTGGTGCGCGCTGGCCGACGTGTGGCTCGCCGCCGGCGCTGGCGCTGGCGTGTAGCCGACGCCCCGGTCCGCCGCTCGGCTCGCCCAAACGCCGGAAACGCCGCCGCCCTGGCGCTCAATCGGCACGTTCCACGCGCCCGCTGCGTGCCCGGGGCTGCGAGGGTGGGGTGGATGGCGGACGAGCGTCACTTTTCATCCGGAGAGCGGACTGAAATCGACGCTCATCCCGATGCGACGCTCGCTCGGGTGGCGGCGGCACAGCACGGGGTGGTCGCTCGCAGGCAGCTGTTGGCGACAGGCACCGCTCCCTCGACGATCAACCGTCGAGTCGCCAGCGGCCATCTGATCCCACTCCACCGGGGGGTCTACGCCGTCGGCCATGACCGGCTCACGCGCTACGGCTACTGGATGGCAGCGGTGCTGGCGGCCGGGCCCGGCGCGCTGCTGAGCCACCGCGACGCCGCTGCCCTGCACGGCCTCCGGTCACCTGGGAACCACCGGCGCACGCACGTCACGACGCCGGCACGGGCGGGCAGCACGCCGAGGCTCCAGCTTCACCGCACGACCGTCCTCGACCGGCGCCGAGATGTCGCCACCGTTGCGGGCATCCCAGCGACCAGCGTCGCCCGCACGCTCGTCGACTTCGCTGGCATCGTCCCAAGGGAGCAGCTCGCCAAGGCGTTGGAGGAGGCCGAGCGTCAGCGCATCCTTGACGTCCGGGCGGTCGAGGATGTGCTTCGGCGCACGAGCGGGCGGCACGGTCGCGGACACGCCACGATCGCGGCGGCGCTGGAACGGCTTGCGACGACCGCCATCCAGTTCACGCGCTCTCCGCTCGAGGATGCGCTCCTCCCTCTGCTCGACGCCCACGGCCTGCCTCGACCGGCGACGAATATGTGGATGGGGGAAATGGAGGTCGACGCCTGCTGGCCGGACCACCGCGTGGTCGCCGAGCTCGACGGTTGGGGCACCCACTCCACCCGCGACGCCTTCGTGCGCGACCGCGTGCGCGCGAACGAGCTGCAGACGAACGGGTGGATCGTGCTGCGCTTCACGCACGGTCAGGTCGTCCGGGAGCCAGACGCGGTGGCGCGCACGATCGCGCTTGCGCTGCGGCGCGGGTCCGTGGCGGCGGCGCGCCCGGCGGCGCGTTAGCCTTTCCCGCGATGTCCCCCTTCTGGATCTGGACGCAGGCGCTGATCGTCGTGTGCGTGCTCGCGAGCATCGTCATCGCGACGGTGAAGCTGCTCTAACGGGCGAGTGCCGCGGCTATGATCCGCGCGCACCTCGTCCGCGGGAAAAGGGAGCGTCGCGTGTTCAGCTCGATCGTCGTGGGAACCGATGGCTCGGAAACTGCCCGGGAGGCGGTCCGTCAGGCCGTTGAGCTCGCTCGCCTCGCAGGCGCGACGCTCGAGGTCGTGAGCGCGTACGAGCCAGTCTCCAACCAGCGGCTGAAGGACGAGGCGACCGAGGCCCCGAAGGATCTGCAGTGGTCGATCAACCCGCGCGAGGACGTCGACGAGACGCTTGAGACGGTGGCCGAGGAGGCGCGTGCTTCCGGCGTGGCCGAGGTGCGCACCTTCGCCCGTCAGGGCGACCCGGCCGACGCGATCCTCGACGTCGCCGAGGAGCAGGGCAGCGACCTGATCATCGTCGGCAACAAGGGCATGACCGGCGCCAAGCGCTTCCTGCTCGGCTCGGTGCCGAACAAGGTCTCGCACCACGCGCCCTGCTCGGTGCTGATCATCCGCACGACCTGAGACGGGTTTCGCGCTCCGGCGACCGCAAGCGGCCGCCTGCGCGCGACGTCACACCGCTGCGGCCACCCGCGCCCGCGCGACCGCCTCCTCGAAGCGCGCCTCCCAGGTGGCGGCGTTCTTGGAGAGCGTCTCGCCGGCGACCCACTTGCCGGCGCGCTTGGTCAGCTTCGCGCGCTCGCGAGCCTTGTCGAGCAGGCGCGCGAGCGCGTCGTGCCAGCCGTCGTCGGCGACGAGCCGGCCGCCCTGCTTCTCGCCGAGGCCGACGTAAGGCCCGATCGGCGACGCGAGCCAGCACGCGCCGGCGGCGGCGTACTCCTTCAGCTTGATGTTGGAGCGCGCGCGGTTCATCGCGATGTCCGACAGGGGTGCGATCCCGATGTCGAACGTCCCGGCCACTCTCGTCAGTTCCATCAGCGGCACGACGTCGACGTGGCGATAGCGGTCCCCTCGCAGGCCGAGACCGAGGCCGAACGAGACGACGCGCACCTCCGGCCGCTCGTCGAGCAGGCGCTGGAGCACGTCGCGGATCGGGATCCGCTCGACGTCGAGCTGGTGCTCGAGCCCAGCTATCCAGCCGATCGTGGTGCCGTCGCGTGGCGGGCGCGAGCGCAGCACGAAGGCGTCCGGCACGTGGTTCTCGATCACCTCGGCGTGCCGTGCGCCGTACTCGCGCAGGCGCTCGACGAGCGTGCCGCTCGGAGCGGTCACGAGGTCGGCGATCGCGAAGATCTTCTTCATGCCGGCGAGCCGGCGCTCCCACATCATCCCGCCCTGCTTGCGGTAGCCGATCGTGTTCTTCGGCACCGAGCCCATGTCGTCGTCGTTGTCCCAGACGATCGCGGCGCCGTGCGCCTTCGCCTCGCGCGCGAGGCCGACGGCGCCCTGTTCGGCATAGCGGTGGATGTGCAGCACGTCGATGTCGCGCACGGCCGCGAGCGACGGGTCGCCTTCGTTGATCGAGACGGCGCGCACGTCATGCCCGCGGAGCTGCGCGAGCGCCGCCATCGGTCCCCCCGCCCGGTAGAAGCCGTTCCCGGTCCTCAGGTCGGCCACGTATGCGATCCGCATCTGCCCAGCATGCCTGCGCCCGGGTCCGCGGGCAAGCAGGAACCGTTTTCCGGTGCAGGCGTTCAGCGGCGCGCGGCGCCGGTGAGGCATTGCGGCGCCGGCAGTGCGGCCGACGTCGCGGCGCCGGCGTCGACGAGCCCGAAGCCGTAGACGCGATTCGGGCCCGGGATCCCAAGCACCCGCGCCGTCGCCTTCAGCCGACACTCGATCTGGCCCGGCGTCGGCTTGGCACCGAGCACGCGGCTGGCAATCACGAGCGCCGCGGCGGCGGTCACGTGCGGTGCGGCCATCGACGTGCCGTCGTAGCCCGACGGCAGGCCGAAGTGGGCGATCGAGTTGTTGGCATACGTCATCTGGTAGATGTCGCCGCCCTGGCGACCGGGGTTGCAGTTGGGGTCGTTCGTCAGGTCGGCGTCGTCGCCGCCGCCGGGGGCGACGAGGTCGAGCCCGAAGCCGTCGTTGGAGAAGTCGGCGAGGCAGCCGTCGTCGGTCGTCGCGCCGACCGAGATGACATCGCCGGTGCGCGCCGGGTAGGCGATTCGCGCCTCGCCTTCGTTGCCCGAGCTGCCGACGACGACGACGCCGCGTCTGGTCGCGTAGCGCAGCGCCGAGGTGATGTCGGGGATCTCCGACTGGCGCACGCTCGTGGAGAACTCGAGGCTCATGTTGACGACCTTCGCGCCGTGCTTGACGGCGTAGCGGATCCCCTTCGCGATCGTCGTGGCGTCGCCATAGCCGCGCGAGTCGAGCACGCGCACGGGCATGATCGTCGCGCCCCACGCGAGCCCGGTGACGGCGAGGTCGTTGTCGGTCGTCTCGGCGATCGTGCCGGCGACGTGCGTCCCGTGGCCGTTGCGGTCGACGGGGTAGCGCGTGTTGTCGACGAAGTCGTACGGCGCGACGAACTTCGTGCCGGCGAAGTCGGGCGAGCGATGGAAGCGGCCGACGTTGCGGTAGGCGACGCCGGTGTCGAGCACTGCGATCCGCACGCCGCGGCCGCCCGGCGCACGGCCGGCGAGGTTCGACCACGCCTCGAGCGCGTTCACCCCGAACGGGCCGTAGAAGTTCCACTGCAGCCCTGCAAGGCCGCCGGGGTAGCCGCGGAGGCCGGGGTCGTCGGGCAGCGGGACGGTCGCGCTTGCGCGCGCGCCGCTCGCGTGCGCGATCGGGTTGGGCGCGGCGAACGCGACGCCGGGCGTGCGGCGCAGCTTTGCGACGGTCGCGCGGACGTGGCCGGGGGCGACGCGCAGGACCCGCGTGCGCGGAGCCGACGCTCCGCCGACGAACGCGCCGACCGAGGCGGCGACCGCCTCCTGCGCAGCGGCGCCGCCGGCGCTTGGGGCGTAGCCGACGACGACCTCGCCGGGAGCGTAGGCGGGCGGCTCGGCTGCGGCTGCCGGCACGGCGCCCGCCGCGAGCGCCGCAGCAGCGGCCAGCGTCGCGATGAGGGGGCGGCGTTGGAGGCAGGGGAGGGAGGGCATCGGCAGCGAAGAATGAACGCTGCAGCCATCCTGCCGCGTCAACCTTAAGACATCATCGGTGGCGAAAGGTTTCGCCGCAAGCCCCGAGCGGGCGCATTGGACGCAACCGAGCTCCGTGACCAGCCACTTCTTCCCACGCGACGAGTACTTCATGCGCCTCGCGCTGCGCGAGGCCGAGCGCGCGATGGAGCACGACGACGTGCCGATCGGCGCCGTCATCGTGCACGAGGGCGAGGTGCTCGCGACCGGCCGCAACGAACGCGAGGAGCGCCAGGACCCGACCGCGCACGCGGAGGTGCTCGCCCTGCGCGAGGCAGCCGAGAAGCTCGGCAGCTGGCGGGTGCTCGACAGCGTGCTGTACGTGACGCTCGAGCCGTGTGCGATGTGCGCCGGGGCGATCGTGCTCGCGCGCGTGGCGCGGGTCGTCTACGGGGCCTGGGACCCGAAGGCCGGCGCGGCCGGGAGTGTGCTCGACATCCTCGCCGAGCCGAAGCTCAACCACCGCCCCGACGTGTCCGGCGGGCTGCTCGCGG
>Ga0126311_10000187_pt1 | contig 30762 bp, 36 predicted proteins | sample Plot61_FD_92539 | JGI IMG/M metagenome (GOLD analysis project Ga0126311, IMG submission 92539) | Serpentine soil microbial communities from UC McLaughlin Reserve, CA, USA - Plot61 | ecosystem: Environmental > Terrestrial > Soil > Grasslands | place: USA: UC McLaughlin Reserve, Lake County... | reverse complement strand
TGCTGAGACGTCCGGCCTCGCGCAGCGCCGTCGTCACGGCTCGTGCGTCTGGTGTGAGCTGCACGTCGAGCCGCCGCTCCACCGGCTCGCCCGACAGCACCAGTCGCACGCTCGCGCCGGTCTGCGTATACACAGGGTCGTCGAGCCCTGCATGACGCATCTCCTCGTAGATGCGTCTGATCCCCTCGCCCAGCTCTTGGCCGAACTCGAGATCTGCGCAGACGCGGGCGATGCGCGGGTTGCGCGCGAAGCGAGGCGCGGTACGCGGGTCCGACAGGTCCACGATGCCGGGGAAGCGGCCCGGGCTGGCGATCTCGATCCGATCGTCGAACACCTCGATGCGGATGTGATCGCCGGCGAGACTGTAGGAGCGGTGGACGATGGCGTTCACAAGGCCCTCCAGCCACGCGTCCTCCGGGACGAGAGGGACCGGCTGGAACCGGCCCTGTCGGCCGAGCGCGCGACGCGTCGGCTGTACCGTGCGAACTGCGTTGCGCGCATGACGGATCACCCACGCGATCGGCCCTTCGATCCGCTTGTCGGCGACGAGCTGCTGCCGTGCCCCCGTGCCCCGCTCCGTGCCGCGATAGCGGAGCACGCGCACGAACGCCTCGGGCATTCTGCTCTGCGGATGGGCGGCGAACAGCAGCCAGCCGGCCACGTTCAGCATGTCGCCCTCGTCGAGCAGGCTGCGCGCGTGCAGCAGGCCGCGCCGGGTGCTCGCGCCCACTGCCGCGACGTACGCATCGAGGAGTCCGTCGCTGAGCCGCGCGGCGTCGAAGTTGGCGATCGGCCGAGCCTCGTAGCTTCCGGGACCGCGGTCGTAGGTGAGCTCCTGCCGCTGCGCGAACGTCAGCTTGCGGTTCTCGTCTCCGACTCGGAGGTAGGCCTCGTCCTTCGCGTTGGCGTGTACGACGCCATCGCTCGGCCGAACCTCGAAGAGCAGAAGATGGTCGTGGCCCGCGGCGGCCCGGCACGGCAGCAGCCGATGGCTGGCTCGCACCGGCGGTACGCAGAAGTCGATCGCGGCCTGCATGAGATCGTTGCGGGCTCGCCCGATGCCGGCCGTCCCTTCCACTCTGCCGGCTGACAGGCCGACGACGACGATGCCGCCCTCGGCGTTCGCGAAGCCGATGAGGGTGTCGGCCAGGGAACGAGCCTTGATGCGCGCCGACTTGCGATCGAACCACTGATCCTCGTGGATTTCGAGCAGAGCCGGTCCGAGCTCGTCCGGAGGGAGGAGCAGCGCTTTTTCGACCAGGAGAGGGGCAGCTGACATCTACTGCAAAAAGTTTACAGTAGGTTCAAGCCCCCGAGAAGGCTCCGCCCTCCTGCACCACCTCGCCGTCAGCCGTCAGCCGCCCGCCCTGGCGCAGGTCGCAGATCAGGTCCCAGTGGACGGCGGACTCGTTGACGCCGCCGGTCTCGGGGTAGGAGCGGCCGAGGGCAAGGTGGATGGTGCCGCCGATCTTCTCGTCGAACAGGATCGCGCCGATCGGGCGGTCGATCCCGCGGTTGGTGCCGATGCCGATCTCGCCGAGGCGGCGGGCGCCGGGGTCGGTCGCGAGCGTGCGCTGGAGGTAGGCGTCCCCGCGGCCGGCGCGGGCGGCGACGACCTCGCCGTCTCTGAACGTCAGCTCGACGTCCTCGACCGCGACGCCGCGCGGGCTCGACGGCACGGTGAAGCGGATCGTGCCGTTCGCGCTGTCCTCGATCGGCCCGGTGAAGACCTCCCCGCTCGGCATGTTGCGTCTGCCGTCGGAGTTCGCCCATGTGCGGCCGTCGACGCGCAGGGTCAAATCGGTGCCGGGCGCCTCGATCCGCAGCTCGCGCGCGTCCGCCAGGCGCTCGATCAGCCCGGCCTGGAACGCGCCCAGCTCACTCCACGCGGCACCCGGGTCCTCGCGGTCGAGGAACAGCGCGCCGCGCACGAACGCCGCGAACGCGTCCTCGGACATTCCCGCCTGCTGCGCGCCGGCCGGCGTCGGCCACAGCGTGCCGCACCAGCGCTTGGTCATCCGCAGCTCGGTCAGCGGCGCGCGCGAGCGAGCCATGCGAGCGAGCGCCGCCGGGTCTGCGTCGGCGAGCGCGCGCGTGTTGAACGGCGCCTGGATCGCCAGGAACGCGTCCGTCTGCGCGGCCTCGGCCTCGGCGATCGAGCCGAACGAATCGAGGTGCCGATCGCCCGCGAGGGCGTGGAAGTCCTCCTCGACTCCCGGCAGCTCCGAGCGCAGCAGCGGCCATGCGTCGCGCGTCAGGATCGCGGCGTGCAGCGCGCGCAGCAGCGGCGCGGCGAGCGTCGTCGAGCGCACGAGCACCTGCTGGCCGGGCTGCACGTCGAGGCACCAGTCGCACAGGAGGGCGGCGAAGCGCTCGGTGTCCTCGTCGCGCCAGCCGCCGCTCACGGCGCCTCCAGGTCCGGGAACCACTCCGCCAGGTGCTCGCGCAGCACGCCGCGGATCCAGGTGCGCTCGTCCTGCGACGCGAAGCGGAAGCGCTGCAGCAGCTCCTTCTGCTTGTCGATCGGTACGTCGGCGATCGTCCATCTCACCGCGAGCCGCTCGAACAGGAACTCGACCGCGCGCTGCCACGCGTCCTCGCGCGAGAGCGGCGATCCCGCCAGCGCCTCGGCGTACTCGCGCCGCGTCGCCGGCGTCATCGACCCGCGCAGCGTCAGCACGTTCCCCTCGGGGTCGGTGTAGTCAGACGTCGGCGCGCTGAGCTTTTCACGCTGGCGGTTGCGGCGACCCACCCAGCACAGGCTACGTCGTCGCCGCCGCCTGCTCCAACTGCCCCGCGACATCCCCGCGCAGCGGGTCGGCGTGTCCCGCCCAGGCGGTCGCCGGCGCGAGCGCCGCGAGCTTGCGGATCGATGCGCGCGCCTGCTCGGTGTCCTTGTTGAACGCGCGGTGGGGGACGCGTGGATGGCCGTGGATCCCCGTCTGCGGGTCGACCGTGTAGAAGCAGTCGCTCACGAGTGCGAGCCGGTCCGACTCGCGCCACAGGCCGATCAGGCCGGGCGCGTGTCCGGGCAGATGGATCACTCTGAAGCCGGCGACCTCGTCGCCTTCGGACACCGTGCCGGCGATCGAGACCGGGCCGCCGTCCCAGATCGGCAGCATCCGCCCCAGCAGCAGCTTGCCGTGCGCGTCGAGCGCGCTCAGGTCGAAGTAGTGGCTGCCGCCGTCGCCCTCGGCGTCGGCGACCTCGTCGGGATGGCACCAGACCGGCGCGTTCAGCCCCGGCGCGGCGCCGCGATGGTCGGCGTGGCCGTGGCCGAGCACGATCCGCGCGATCCCGCCGAGCTGGGCGCCGATTTGCGCGAGCGCCGGCGTCATCGCCTGCACGCCCGCGTCGAACATCACCACGCCGTCCCCGTCGCGCACGAAGTAGACGTTCATCGCGCGTCTCGGGAAGCCGCCGCGCACGACCCACACACCGTCGGCGATCTGCTCAGGGTCGCCTGCCGCGAAGCGCCGCGCCAGCCGCGTGCGCAGGTTCGTCAGCACCGTCAGCCCCCGCTCGGCGCCCGAGTCTCTCGGTGGCACCACGCCGAGCTGCCGGGCGATGCTCATGCCGTCGATGTACGCGTCGTTGCCGACCACGAGCCCGTCGGCGACCCGCACGACGTCGCAGCCCACCAGGTCGAGCCGGCCGCCGGTCGGCACGAAGCCCTGAAATCTGCCGGGGCCGGCGAAGGTGCCGGTGAGATGCCAGCGGACGGCGCAGCGGTCGTCCTCGGTCGTCGTCTGGACGACCTCGAACGCGGCGTCCGGAATCGCCGCGAACATCTCCTCGAACCACGCGCGCACGCCATCGGGAGCGATCAGGTCGGCCTGGCCGTGCAGGCGGTCGAGCCCGCCCGGTTGCCAGCAGGCGACCATCGCGTCGACGTCGCGTGCGGCGACGGCGGCGAAGTAGCGTCGGGCGACCTCCTCCGTCGCGGCGGAGTCTGGCTTTGCGGCTTTGGCCATCGACAGGGACCCTCCATCTTCGGGTGCTTCGTCAGGTCTCACCCTACGCCGCCCAGACGAATAGGGTGGAACAGGTGGTTCCTCCAGCGAGCTCACACACCGGGCGGCGGACCCGGATGACCGCCTGGCGGCGTCCTCGGACCTCGGAATACCGCCGGTATTCCTTCGATCCTGTGTCCTTGCCAGCCGGCCCCCGGGCCGCGCCGTCCGGCGCGCGAGCCCACCGGAGGAACCACTGATGTCGGAATCGGGCCGCAAGCGTGAGCAGGGGCGCGGCGAGCGCGTGCTGGGTGGTCTCTGGCGTCTGCGCCTGCCGCTCCCGTGGCCCGGCGTGCCGCACTGCAACGCGTGGGCGATCAGCGCGGGGGATGGGGTCGTCCTCGTCGACACGGGCATGCACGAACCGGGTTCGCTCGATCAGCTCGAACGGGCGATGAAGATGGTGGGCCTGCGGCTGGAGGACGTGAAGCTGCTCGTCTGCACGCACGCGCACTCCGACCACTACGGCCAAGCCGGTCCGATCGTTGACCGCGCCGGCTGCGAGCTGTGGATGCACCCGAACTACCAGCACGCCACCGGCTCGCTGGAAGATCCGGAGCTGGCGCTGCAGCGGCGCCTGGAGGTCGCCCGCACGAGCGGGGTGCCGGAGCTCGTGCTGCGCCGTTACGCCGAGATCGCGAAGGAGCAGCCGCCGCACATCGAGCGCGTCGTCGATCCGGACCTCGCGCTGCTGCCCGGGATCGAGGTCGAGACGGACCTCGGCATGTGGCAGGTGATCGAGACGCCCGGCCACGCGCCCTCGCACGTCTGCCTCTACCAGCCCGAGCGCCGCATCCTGATCTCCGGCGATCACCTGCTCGGACGCATCTCGCTCTACTACGACTACGGCTGGACGCCGGACCCGGTCGGCGAGTTCCTGCGCTCGCTCGACGCGGTCGAGGCGCTGAGACCGGCCCCGCGCCTGTGCCTCGCCGGCCACGCGCGCCCGTTCACCGACGTGCAGGCGCACATCGAGGCGAACCGCGAGCTCGTCGCGCAGCGGGTCGCTGCGACGGCCGTCGCGATCGAGCATCAGCCGCTCACCGCCTACGAGGTCGTACCGCTCGTGCATGGCAGAGACGCGGTCCACGCTGCCGCCTGGCTGCTGACCGAGACGCTCTGCTACTTGCGCCATCTCGAGTCGATCGGCGCCGCCCGGCGCGAGCCCGGGGATCCGGAGCGCTGGGTCGCGGTCTGAACCACGCGGCTGCTGTGGCATCGCGCGCCGGCTTCCGCTAGCGTCGCCACATGGGGGTCGTTGAGGGGGTCGGGGCCGCACGCCCTGCGCGCGACGATGCGCGCGTGACAGTCGAGCCGGCCATGCTTGCGTGGCTGCTTGCGGTGCCGGTCGCGCTGGTCTCGGTCGCGCTGATCGTGCTGCTCGGTCCGCCGCTGGGTGAGCTGCTGCACTCGGGCGGCGATCGCTACACGTTCTGGAGGGACCTCAGCTGGGCGGTCGTCGCCGAGCCGACAGAGCAGGGCCGCTTCCTGCTCGCGCTCGCGGAGCCGCTGCTGTTCGCCGGCGCGCTCGCGGCGACCGCGCGGCGCGAACTCGTCCTGTCGGCGCGTGCCACGGCGGTCGCAGTTCCGCTCGCGCAGGTCGCCCTGCTCGCGTTCGCGGTCGTCTGTGTCGTCGTGCAGCAGCGGCTCGTCTACGAAGTGCCGATATATCAGCCGGGCGTCTCGCATCGGTGGCGCTATTTCACGCCGGCGACGCTCGTCTCGGCGGGCGTGCTGGCGGCGGGCGCGTTCGTCGTGCTCGACCGTCTGGCGTGGCGTGTCCGTGTGGCGTCGTGGCTGCGCGAGACGGATCGTCGCCGCCTCGTCGCCGCGCTGCTCGCGGTCCTGCTGACGGGCATATGGCTGCTGCACGCCGTCAACACCGACAGCTCGATCATGGGCACGAGCTCGCACGAGTGGAGTCCCGCGCAGTTCACGCTCGACGAGACGTACGCGATCCTCAACGGCCGCACGCCTCTCGTCGACTTCACCGCCCAGTACGGCTCGCTGTGGCCCTATGTGCCGGCGCTCGTGCTCGCCGTCTTCGGCACCTCCTTCCTCGCCTTCTCGCTGGCGATGTGCGCGATCACGGCGATTGCGCTGCTGGCCGTCTATGCGCTGCTGCGGCGGATCGTGCGCAACGGCGTCACTGCACTGCTGCTCTACCTGCCGTTTCTCGCCACGAGCTTCTTTCTTGTCGGCGGCACGCTCACGAGCCGCTACACCTTCGGCGACTACTTCGGCGTCTTCCCGCTGCGCTACGCGGGCCCGTTCCTGCTCGCCTGGCTGCTGGTGCGCCAGCTCGACGGGGCGGGACCGCGCCGGCCGTGGATCCTGTTCGCGGTCGCCGGGCTGTGCGTGCTCAACAACGCGGAGTTCGGGCTCGCGGCGCTGGCGGCGACGCTCGCCGCGCTTGTGTGGACCGCCTCAGACTTCAGCCTCCGGGCGCTCGGCCGCCTCGTCGGCCAGCTCGCGCTCGGCCTGCTCGCCGCCTACGCGCTCGTCGCCCTGCTGGCGTTGATCCGCGCCGGAGAGCTGCCACAGCTCGGCCGGCTGCTCGACTACGGCCGCCTTTACTCGATCGGCGGCTTTGGCCTGCTGCACCTGCACCGCACGCTCGGTCTGCACCTCGTTCTCTACGTCACCTACGCGGCCGCGATCGCCGTCGCAACGGTGCGCGCGATCGAGCGTGCACCGAACCGTCCGCTCACCGGCATGCTGGCTTGGAGCGGCGTCTTCGGGCTCGGCTCCGCCGCCTACTTCATGGGGCGCACACACCCCGAATTGCTGATCGCGCTGTTCCCGACCTGGGCGCTGACGCTCGCGCTGCTGACCGTCGACGTGGTGGCGCGCGTGACGCAGCGGGCCGATGCGCGCCCTCGGCTCGGCACGGCGCTCGTGCTGGTGGGGATGGCGCTGACGGTCTGCTCGCTCGCGCAGATTCCAGCGCCGTGGACGCAGCTGCAGCGGATCGGCCAGGACACGCCGAGCGCGCCACTGATCGAGGGCGAAGCGCCGTTGCCGCTCTACTCAAGGGCGTTCCTGCCGGATCCCTCGACGCGCGAGTTCTTCGCTCCCAAGCCGGGCGCCAAGGTCACGATCCTGCTGACGACCGGACACCAGATCGCGCACGCCTTCGGTGTCGTGGACGTCTCGCGCTACACCGGCCTCTACTCGATCGTCAATCGCGAGCGGCTGCGAACGGTCGTCGACGACCTGCGCGCCGAAGGCGGCAGCACGCTGTTCCTGCCCGAAGCGTCGCAGGAGGTCTACGACACATTGAGAGGCTGGGGCTTCAGGCGCGAGCCCGGCGAAGTCGAATGGGGCAGCACGACCGTCTCGAAGTGGGTCGATGCGACCAGTGATGGCGACGCGCCCGGCTAGACTGCTCGGACGATGCGGATCGACGAGATCATCGCCGCCGACGGCGACCCGGTCTTCTCCTTCGAGTTCTTCCCGCCGAAGACGGAGGAGGGCGAGAGAAACCTCTACGAGGCGCTCGCGGCGCTGCGGGCGCTCGAGCCGGCGTTCGTGTCCGTCACGTGGGGCGCGGGCGGTTCGACGCGCGAGAAGACGATCGAGATCGTCACCAACATCCGCGCCACGCACGGTCTCGAGGCGATGGCGCACTTCACCTGCGTTGGCGCGACGGTCGACGACCTGCGCGGCGCGCTCGACCAGATGCGCGACGCCGGCATCGACAACGTGTTGACGCTGCGCGGCGACCCGCCGCGCGGTGAGACGGCCTTCGTCCAGACCGAGGGCGGCCTGCGCTACGCGACCGAGCTTGCGGAACTCGCCGCCGGCTCGTACGACTTCTGCCTCGTCGGCGCCTGCTACCCGGAGGTACACCCGGAGGCGCCCGACCGCGAGACCGATCTCGCGCACTTGAAGGAGAAGGTCGACGCGGGCGTGAAGGTGCTCGTCACGCAACTATTCTTCGACAACGAGGCGTACTTCCGCTTCGTCGAGGACGCGCGCGCCGCCGGGATAGACGTCCCGATCGTCCCGGGGATCATGCCGATCACGAACGCGGAGCAGATAAAGCGCTTCACGCAGATGTGCGGCGCGACGATACCCGCCCCGCTGCTCGACGCACTCGACGCCCGCCGCGACGACCCCGCCGCCGTCATAGACCTCGGCGTCGCCTACGCGACGCTGCAGTGCGCCGAGCTGCTCGCCCGCGGCGCACCGGGCATCCACTTCTACACGCTCAACCGCTCGCCCGCCACGCGCGCGATCCTCTCCGCCCTGCGCCTCCAGCGCCCCTGGGAGCGCCGCGCGGGCGGCGAGCCCGCGCTTGGGGCTATCGCGGGCTGAGCGTCACAGACGGATCGACAGGATCCGTCTGACGATCTCGACGACGACGCTGCTGTCGAGCGCTTCGGTCGCGGCGTCGAGGGTCACCGTCTGCACTCGCTCGACGATTGCGCTCGTCGTGCGCCGTGCGAAGCGCTCGCTGACGCCGACCTCGGCGGCAAGCGCGACCCAAGCCTCCATCCCGACCTGACCAAGCTCCGTGACGCCGTCGATCCGCATCGCGAGCCGCGTCGTCAGCTCCTCGTAGGCGGCGGTGCTGACGAGGTCGTACAGAGGCGCGAGCGTTGGGGCTCCCGTGTCGTAGAGGAGCGAGAAGTTCTTGCCGTGCGCGTCGCAGTTGCCGATCAGCCAGTTGAAGACGAGCGCCTCCCAGAAGCGCGGCAGCTCCTGCGCCGGCACACCCGTCGCACTTCGCAGCAGCTCCACCGTCTCGCGGATGCCCGGGCCGCCCTCGTTCTGGTACTTGCGGTCGGACGGGATTCCGAGCGCCTGGCAGACGTCCTCCTGGTGCAGCCGTCGGATCGGGTCGTGCGTGAGGTCACGGTCGTAGCGCTCGACAATCAGATAGGGCAAGCCCGAGACGGTCGCCGCCCGCTCGACGTTCGCGACCGGCAGCGCTGCGACCCGTGCGAGCCGCATGCAGAACAACTCGTTCGCGACGAGTCCGGGGAAGCGGTCGGGCTCCGGCTTGAGGATGTGCGTCGTGGCCGTCGCAGAATTGAGCGGCAGCGCGACACGACCATCCTCGATCACGACCGGCAGCTTCGGCTGCGCGCCGGCGAGCGAAAGCCGTACTCCCTCTTCGGGGGCGGCGCCAAGGGGTCGCCGCGGCAAGGCGCGCAGGATCGTGTCGAGTTGCTCGTCGTCCATCGCCCGCACGCTCGGAGCGGCGTCCGGCGTCGCTTCAGGAGCGAGCAGCGTGATCGCTCCGGCGCAGTCGCCGCCGACTTCGGCGAGCAGGCCGTAGTCATTCCCCGGGGAGACGCCGAGGACGCGGGCGAGCGTCTCGCGACCGTCCCCCTCCGGCAGCAGTCCACCGAAGACCGCACGGCAGACGGCATGCGGATGGGCCTCCTCCTGGAGCGGCAAGGCATGCGACAGCGGCGGTCCCGCGTAGCCCTCGTCGTAGCGGAACTGGAGGTTGCCGTTGTCCTTGCGGATCAGTCGCCCAGCTCGCCGGTCCGCGAGGTAGGCGATCAACTCCTCGTTCATCGCGCGCGCTGTCTCAGCTCGACGTCGAGCCCCAGCGCGTGCGCGACCGCGAGCACGATCTCGAAGCGCACCGTGACCTTGCCGCGCTCCAGCTCACCGATGACGCGGCGGTTGACGCCGACGACGTCCGCGACTTCGTCCTGGGTGAGTTGCAGCGCCGCTCGACGGGCGCGCAACTCGGCTGCGAGCTGGGAGGGGTGGTCGATCCGGGCCATAGTGATACCGATCGATCACCATACCCCCCTCAGGGCCCAAATGCTACCGATCGATCACAAAATGACCCGTTGTAGGGATATGTGATCGATCGGTATCAGTCCGACGACGGAGGTGCCACCGCCAGACCCTGCGCCACGAGCGTGCGCCCGTCGCGCGTGTAGCGCACGTCGACCTCGTCGTTGCGGCGGTAGGTCCCGATCCCCCAGGCGCCGAGGAACCAACGCCAGAAGCCGAGTTTGCCCTCCTGCACCAGCTCGTGGCTGAACAGCAGCGCGTCGCCATTGCGCGCGAGCTCGAAGTCGATCCCCTCCTGCTGCGGCACGCCGTTGACGAACACCTCGAGCGGCGGCCGAACACCGGGGGGAAGCTGCACGCGCCAGCGCTCCATCGCGCCGCCAGCGTACCCTGCTGCGCGGTGGCACACGACGAGCCGGGATTCGACTATCGCGTACGGCGCTCGGATCGCGCGCGCCGCGTGCGCGTTCGCGTCGATCCGGCGCACGGGGTCGAGGTGGTTCTGCCGCGTCGCGCCGCTGAGCGCGAGGCGGCTGCGGCGATCCGCGAGCTGCGGCCGTGGATCGAGCGGCGCATGGCCGAGCTGCAGCGCACGCGCGCGCTGGTGGCGGCACGCGGGGCAAGCGTCCCCTACCTCGGCGAGGCGCTCGCCCTGGCCGCGGAGACGGGTCGCACGCGCGTGCATCGCCGTGGCGAGACGCTGCTCGTCCCTGGAGGAGAGGAGGACTACCGGCCTGCGCTCGAGCGCTGGTATCGCCGCCAGGCGCGCACCGAGATCGCGCTGCGGCTCGACGCCGCGACCGCCGCGGCTGGCACGGCCTACAGCGGCCTGACGATTCGCGGTCAGCGCACACGCTGGGCGAGCTGCTCGGCGACCGGCGCGATGTCGTTCAACTGGCGGCTGCTGCTCGCGCCCGCGCCGGTGCTCGACTACGTCGTCTGGCATGAGGTCTGTCACCTCGAGGTGATGGACCACTCGCCGCGCTTTTGGGCGCTGCTCTCCGGACGCTGCCCCGACTACCGAGCCCACGCCGGCTGGCTGCGCCGCCACGGCGAAACGCTGGTGCTGTGAGCGTGCGTGAGCGGCCTCGACCGCGCGTCGCGGTGGTCGGCCACGTCGAGTGGCTCGACTTCGCGCTCGTCGAGCGGATGCCGGTCGCGGGCGAGATCGCCACCGCGACCGACACGTTCGAGCTCGCGGCAGGCGGCGGCGCGGTGGCGGCCGTGCAGCTGCACAAGCTCGCCGGCACCGCGATGTTCTTCACTGTGCTCGGGAACGATGAGCGCGGCCGGCTGGCGGCAGCCGAGCTGCGTGACGAGCACGGCCTCGAGCTGCACGCGGCGATCCACGAGCGTCCACAGCGCCGCGCCTTTACGCACCTCGACGCGGCGGCCGAGCGCACCATCACCGTGCTCGGAGATCGGCTCGTCCCGCACGGCGCGGACCCGCTGCCGTGGGAGCGGCTCGCCGACGCCGACGGCGTCTACCTGACCGGCGGCGATGGCGCTGCCGCGCGCGCGGCGCGGACCGCGCGCGTGCTGGTCGCGACGTCGCGCGCGGCCGACGCGCTGCTGGCCGGCGACGTCGCGCCCGACGTGCTGATCGCCAGCGGCCGTGACGAGAAGGAGCGCGCCGGGTTGGAGGCGCTGCCGGCGCCGCGCCGCGCAACGGTGCTGACCGACGGCTCGCGCGGCGGGCGCTGGGAGGGCGCAGATGGCGCGGGCGGCTCGTGGACGGCTGCGGCGCTTCCCGGCCCGCCGGTCGACGCCTATGGCTGCGGCGACTCGTTTGCCGCCGGTCTCACCTACGGCCTCGCCGCCGGCATGTCGATCGACGACGCGCTCGCGCTCGCCGCCCGTTGCGGCGCCCACTGCCTCACCGGCCGCGGCCCCTACGCGGCTCAGCTCGCGCTCGCGGCCTGACGGCCCTACGAGCCGGCTGCGTCTTGCGGCCGCGCGACGCGCACCTCGTCGGCGACGTGCGTGAAGTCGGCGACGTTGTGCGTGAGCAGCAGTGCGTCGTGCACGCGCGCAGTGGCCGCGATCAGCAGGTCGGCCTGGCGGCGTCGCGGTTGCGCGTCGCGGCGCGCCACGAGGGCGGCAAGCACACCCCATTCGCGGGCGACGGCGGCGTCGACGGATAGTGGCGAGAACGACGACTCGATCGTCGCCAGTCGCAGTGCGCGTCGTGCGCGCTCCGCGTCGTCATCGGCGAGCAGCAGCCCGAACTGCAACTCACCGAGGGACACCGCGCTGATCGCAACGTCGAGTCCCGTGGGGGCGTCATCGGCGATCAGCACCGACGTGTCGAGGATCGCCCTCACGTCGACGCAAACGGATCGACGAGGCCGACATCGAGACGCTCGATGTCTTCGGAGAGGCCGACCGGCGTTGGCGTGTCCCACACGTGGCGCACCTTCGCTGCGGGCGCCCACGGGTCGTGCTCCAAAGGGCCGAGATGCGCCACGGGACGGCCGGATACGGTGATTGTCAGGTCCTCGCCGCTTTCGGCGCGCCGCAGCACCTCGGCCACGTTATTGCGCAGGTCCTTTTGCGGGATCGTCGCCATACTCCCAAGGTAGTAAAACCGCTACGGAGCGCCAAGCACCCGCCGCAGCGCCGCGACCGCGGACTCGCCGTCCTCCTGCTCGATCACCTGGCGGCTCGCACGGCCGGTCCACGCCTCGGCGGAGCCGTCGCCGCGCACGTCGATGCCCGCGCGCAGGCGCGGCAGCAGTCGCTGCGGCCCGCTCAGCTCCGCGCGCGCCACCACCTGCGCGATCGGCTCGAAACTGCGGGTCGGCAGCTCGATCGGCTTGCGCGGCGACTGCTCGCTCAGGCGCGAGAGGTGCGCCGCGAGATCCTCGAACGCCGCTTCGAGCGAGCCATGGCGCGCTCGCGTGACGCGCGGGCCCTCGCGCACGAGCAGACGGTAGGAGCCGGCCATCGGCGCGAGCTTAGCCCGGCGCCCGGCCGGCGAGCGGCGCCGCGATTGCGGCGCCGCGAAGGGACGCGCTAGGAGCGCATCCCCATCGGGACGTAGTCCCGTACGCGCGCGCCGGTGTAGATCTGGCGCGGACGCGCGATCTTCTGCTCGCCGTCTTCGATCATCTCCAGCCACTGCGCGATCCAGCCGCTCGTGCGCCCGATCGCGAACAGCACCGGGAACATCTCGACCGGCATCCCGAGCGCCTCGTAGATCAGGCCCGAGTAGAAGTCGACGTTCGGATAGAGCTTGCGCGAGACGAAGTAGTCGTCCTCCAGGGCGATCTTCTCGAGCTCGAGCGCGATGTCGAGCAACGGGTTCGTGCCCGTCACCTCGAACACATCTTGCGCGGCCTTCTTGATGATCTTCGCGCGCGGGTCGTAGTTCTTGTAGACGCGGTGGCCGAAGCCCATCAGGCGCTCGTCGCCGTTCTTGACGCCCTCGATGAAGCCGGGGATGTTCTCGACGCGCTCGATGCGGTGCAGCATCCGCAGCACCTGCTCGTTCGCGCCGCCGTGCAGCGGGCCGTAGAGCGCGCCGATGCCGGCAGCCAGCGCCGAGTACGGGTCGACCTGCGAGGAGCCGACGCTGCGCACGGCACTCGTCGAGCAGTTCTGCTCATGGTCGGCGTGCAGGATGAAGAGCACGTCGAGCGCCTTCTCGATGCGCGGGTCCGGCTGGTACTTCAGCTCGGCGATCTTGAACAGCATGCCGAGGAAGTTGCCCGCGTAGGAGAGGTCGTTGTCGGGATACACGTACGGCATCCCGCGGTTGTGGCGGTAGGCGAACGCGGCGAGCGTCGGCATCTTCGCCAGCAGGCGGATGATCTGCTCGTAGCGCAGCTGCGCGTTCTTGATCTGGTTCGCCTCGGGATAGAACGTCGAGAGCGCGCCGACCGAGGCGAGCAGCATCCCCATCGGGTGCGCGTCGTAGCGGAACCCTTGGATGAACTCCTTGACGTTCTCGTGCACGAACGTGTGGATCGTGATCTCGTGCGTCCACGCGTCGAGCTGGGGTTGCGTCGGCAGCTCGCCGTGGATCAGCAGGTAGGCAACCTCGAGGTAGGAGGACTGCTCCGCCAGCTGCTCGATCGGGTAACCGCGGTACTCGAGGATGCCCTTGTCACCGTCGATGAACGTGACCGCCGAACGGCACGAGGCGGTATTCATGAACGCAGGGTCGTACGTCATCAGGCCGAAGTCGTCGGCGTCGGTTCTGATCTGGCGCAGATCGATGCTGCGGATCGTGCCGTCGGTGATCGGGAGCTCGTACTGCTGTCCCGTGCGGTTGTCCGTCACCGAGAGCGTTGGGGCGGCCGCGGCTACGCCCCCCTCGGATACTCCATTGCTAGCGGTCTCGGTGCCCATGGCTCTCCCTGAATGCGTGCTCGGTCTCACACCTGTTCTACCGGATCGGCACGGCGAGCCGATCTCCGGGTTGTGAAGACGCGACCGTTCAGACGGAGAAAGCGCTACGAGGCGGTGATGACGGCGCACGCCATCGTGGTGACCATCAGCAGGCCGCTGACGAGCATCACGGCGCGAGCCGGGCCATTGCCGCGTGGAAAGGCTGGGCGCATGACGCCGAAGGCGCCGAGCAGGACCGCCCAGCAGGCCAACGCGCCGGCGGCGACGTAGAAGGCCGTCTTCGAACCCTCGTCGGACGAGTGCTCCACGACGACTGCGAGAAGGGTCAGCATGGCGCGCGAGCCTAACGCACAGACCGGCTGCCGTGGGGCAGATCAGCCCGCGGCGGGGGCGCGGCCGGGCGACCCATACCGGCTCTCCGTCGCTTCCCGCTGGCCTTGGTAGTGAGAGCCGAGCTCGGCGCTGCCGTACGGACGCTGTGCCGGGCGGTCGAGCGTCATGAAGGACAGCTGGGCGATCAGCACGCCGGGGGAGAGCTTGATCGGGACGCGCGTGAGGTTGTTCAGCTCAAGCGTGAGCGTGCCCTTCCAGCCTGGATCGCAGAAGCCGGCGGTCGCGTGCACGATCAGGCCGAGGCGTCCAAGCGAGGACTTGCCCTCGATCCGCGCGACGATGTCGTCGGGCAGCTCGACCCACTCGAGCGTCCGGCCGAGGCAGAACTCGCCGGGGTGGATCACGAACGCCTCGTCGGGCGCAATGCGCACCTCGGACGTCAGGTTCGCCGGCCGCTCGCGCAGGTCGATCGCCGCGATGCGGTGGTTGTCGAAGACGCGGAACGTGTCGCCGAGACGCAGGTCGACGCTCGCCGGCTGCACGAGCGCGGGATCCCACGGGTCGATTCTGATGCGGCCCGCCTCGACGAGCTCGAGAATCGTGCCGTCGGACAGCACCGAGGTCGGCGGCGTCGTCATGGGCGCGAAGTGTGCCAGTCGCGGCGGATCACCGCTCCGGCGTGCGCGCGCGGGCGACCGTCGTGCGCACGCGCGGCGGCGCGCCGGGCACGGGGTCGCCGTGCGGGCCGCGGCGCGGGCGAGGCGGCGAGGAACGCCGCGGCGGGTCGTCGACGCGTGAGCCGCCGTCGCCTTCCCCGCGCGGCTGCTGTTCGTCGTCGGGCGTCTGTCTGACGGCCCACCAGACGAGGTACAGCAGCATCCCGAGCGGGATCTTCAGCGCCAGCATGAGGAACAGAAAGCCCGTCCACTCCATTGCTGCCGATGCTACCCGCCGTCGGGGGCTGCTGTCACGCCTTGTGTCGGTGCGTCGGGCTTACGCGCGCAGCGCGAGCGGGGCGTCGGCGAACTGCGTGATCTGCTGGAGCTCGCCGACACGGGCCACGATCTCCTCGCGTGTGAGCCGGCGGACGCGCTCGGTCCCGAACTCCTCGACGTTGTAGGAGGCGATCGCGGTGCCGTAGGCCATCGCCCGGCGCAGCGTCTCGGCCGAGAGGTCCTCGCCGCCGTGTGCGGCGATGCAGCCGACGAAACCGCCGGCGAACGAGTCGCCCGCGCCGGTCGGGTCGAGCACCGTCTCCAGCGGAAAGGCCGGCAGTCCGAAGAACCCTTCCTCGGTCAGCAGCGCCGCGCCGTACTCGCCCTGCTTGGCGACGACGACCTTCGGCCCCATCGCGCGGATCTCGCGCGCCGCCTGCACGAGGTTCGGCTTGCGCGTCAGCTGGCGGATCTCCGCGTCGTTGAGCATCACGCAGTCGACCTGCTCGATCGTCTTGATCAGCGAGTCGCGCGCCGTTTCGATCCACAGGTTCATCGAGTCGAGCGCGACGAACTTCGCGCCGGAGCACTGCTCGCGCACCTCGCGCTGGAGGTCCGGCTGGATGTTCGCCAGGAACAGGACGTCGCAGTCGCGCGACGCGTCGCTCAGCTTCGGCGCGAAGTCGCCGAAGACGTTCAGCCGCGTGTCGTCCGTATGCGCGGTGTTGAGGTCGTACTCGTAGTGCCCGCGCCAGAAGAACGTCTCGCCGCCGGGGACGCGCTCGATGTCGTCGGTGATGACGCTGCGCCCGTGCAGGACGCCGTACTCGTCATCGCCGAAGTCGTCGCCGACGGGGCCCACGACGCGCACGTCGGTGAAGAACGACGAGGCGAGCGAGAAGTGCACCGCCGAGCCGCCGAGCATCTTCTCGCGACTGCCGAACGGCGTGGAGACGGCATCGAAGGCGATCGATCCGACGACGGTGAGCGACATCGTGGTGGGTCTTTCGGTCGGGTGCGGGAAGTGGGGAAGCGTAGCGGTGGGGGGACGTGCCGGGTTTGAGTAGCCTGCCGCTCACATGCGCGCGATCCAGCTGCAGGAGTTCGGCGGACCGGAAGTCCTGAGACTCGTCGAGCTGCCGACGCCGACGCCCGGCCCCGGCGAGGTGCTCGTCGAGGTGACGCGTGCCGGCATGAACTTCGCCGACACACACCAGCGCGAGAACTCCTACCTCGCGAGAGCGACGCTGCCGCTGATCCCGGGCACCGAGGTCGCGGGCGTGCGGACGGACACAGGCGAGCGCGTGATCGCGCTGTGCGGCAACGGCGGCTACGCCGAGTACGTCGCCGTGCACGAGGCGCTCACCTACTCGATCCCCGAGGGGGTCGACGACGGCACGGCGCTGGCGATGATCGTGCAGGGCCTCACCGCCTGGCACCTCTACAAGACCTGCGGGCGCGTGGCGCCCGGCGAGTCGGTCGTCGTGATTGCGGCGGCCGGCGGCGTCGGCTCGCTCGCGGTCCAGCTCGGCAAGCATTTCGACGCCGGTCGCGTGATCGCCGTCGCCTCGAGCGAGGAGAAGCGCGCGCTGACGCTGGAGCTCGGCTCCGACGCCGCGATCGACGCCGACCCGGAGGGGATGAAGGAGCGGATCCTCGCGGCGAACGACGGCAAGCCAGTCGACGCCGTCTTCGAGATGGCCGGTGGCGCCGTCTTCGACGCATGCCTCGACGCGCTCGCGCCGTTCGGGCGGCTTGTCACCTACGGGATCGCCTCGCGCGAGCAGAACGAGGTGCGAAGCGGGGCGCTGATGCGCAAGTCGCGCGCCGTCGTCGGCTTCTGGTTCATGCACTGCATGGGCCGTCGCGACATGGTCGAGGAGCCGCTGGCGGAGCTGTTCGGCCTCGCCGCGCGCGGGGAGATCAGAGTCGTCGTCGGGGAGACCTACCCGCTCTCCGAGGCCGCCCGCGCGCAGGTCGACCTCGCCGAACGCCGCACCACCGGCAAGCTGCTGCTCGACCCGAAGGCGTAGGCATGCAGCGCGCCGCGGCGTGGATCGCAGTCCCGGCGGTGTGCGTCGGGATTGCCATGACGGCTGCGATCGGCGTCGAGCTGGAGCTGTGGATGCAGCTCCTGGCGCTTCTGATCGGCTCCTTCGCGACCGGCTTGGCGGTCGGCCTGCGGGCACTGTGGGGTGCGTCGGCGATCGCCCTCCTCCTGCTGATCGGCGCCTTGCTCGGCCGATCCGACGACTACGACATGGACACGAGAGCGATTCTCGTGCTGATCGCGCTGTTCGTGTTCACAGTGGCTGCGGTTGCCATCGGAGTCGGGGCGTTCGTGCGCTGGGTCGCTGCCCACGCGACCTCGCGGCGCGCTTCCGACTAGTCTCAGGTCGCGTGACGACCTTCGCCGAGCTCGGCCTCTCCGACACTCTCCTCGACGCCCTGCGCGACGTCGGCTACGAATCGCCCAGCCCGATCCAGGAGCAGGGCATCCCGCCGCTGCTGGCCGGCTCGGACGTGATCGGCCAGGCCCAGACCGGCTCGGGCAAGACGGCCGCGTTCGGATTGCCGCTGATCGAGTCCGTCGATCCGGCCGTCTCCGAGGTCCAGGCGCTCGTGCTGACGCCGACGCGCGAGCTGTGCATCCAGGTGACGCAGGCGCTGCGCGCATACGGCGCGCGCAAGGGCGTCGACGTCGTGGCCGTCTTCGGCGGCGCGCCGATCCGCTCGCAGCAGGCGCAGCTGCGCGCCGGCGGGCACATCGTCGTCGGCACCGTCGGGCGCGTGAAGGACCTCATCTCGCGCCACTCGCTCGTGCTGCACGACTGCCGCTTCGTCGTGCTCGACGAGGCCGACGAGATGCTCGACCTCGGCTTCCTCGAGGACGTCGAGAAGATCCTCTCGCTCACGCCCGGCAGCCGTCAGACGGCACTCTTCTCGGCGACGATGCCGCCCGAGATTCGCGCGCTGTCCGAGCGCTACCTCTACGACCCGGTGCTCGTGAAGGTGAGAGCGGCAACGCTCACCGTCGACACGGTCGAGCAGTTCTCGCTCGAGGTCGGTGCGAAGGAGAAGGACGACGCGCTTGCGGACGTGCTCGAGGCCGAGCGACCGGATCAGGCGATCGTCTTCGTGCGCACGAAGATCCGCTGCGACCAGCTGTTCCGCCGCCTGCGCGATCGCGGCATGAACGTGAAGGCGCTGCACGGCGACATGAGTCAGGGGCAGCGCGACGGCGTGATGCTCGCGTTCAAGAGCGGACGCCTGCCAATCCTCGTCGCGACCGACGTCGCCGCGCGCGGGCTCGACATCTCGTCAGTGACGCACGTCATCAACTTCGACGTCCCGACCTCGCCGGACGTCTACGTGCACCGCATCGGCCGCACCGGCCGCGTCGGCCGCTCGGGTCGCGCGATCACGTTCTATGAGCCGCGCCAGAAGCGCGACGTCGAGGCGATCGAGCGCCACACCTCGACGCCGATGTCGCCGTGGACGGCCGGCGCCAAGGTCGCCGCGCTGAAAGTGGAGGCGAAGCCCAAGCGCCACTCCAAGCCGCACGCCTCGGCGAACGGCGACGACGGTGCCCGCACGCGCCTCGTGCTCGCCGGCGGCCGCGCCGACGGGCTGGAGCCGAAGGACGTCATCCACGCGATCACCACCGCCACGGGCCTCGACGGCGAGTCGATCCGCAACGTCCGCCTGCTCGACCGCTTCGCCTTCCTCGACGTCCCCGCTGATGAGGCCGAGCGCGTCGTCGAGCAGGTCGACGGCAGCGAGGTCGGCGGGCGCCGCCTGCGCCTCGAGCCGGTTCGCGGCTAAGCCGCGACGAGCTCGGCGCTCGTGACCGGCTCAGGGACCGCCTCGCCGTCGGCATGCAGTCCCTGGATGTGCAACGCGATCGCCTCGCGCATCCGCTCGACCGTCTCGTCACGCGTGGCGCCTGTCGCGATGCAGCCCGGGAGGTCGGGAACGTAGGCGGAGAAGTTGCGCTCGCCGCGCTCGATCACCACGAGATAGCTCCTCATCGACATACGTCAGTCCTCCCGGCGACGGTGACGCGACCGCGCTTGACCGGATGCTTGAGCTGCCGATGGCTGCCTCGGGTCACGACGATCTCCCAGCCGTCTGCATTGAGCTGCTTCAGCAAGTCACGATACTTCACGTCCGACAGCTTGTCGGCGGACCGCACTATCGCGATGGGAATCACGAGCATCGGCACAGAGAATTTGCACATCCGTAGTCGTCCTGTGACAGACGGGGGCTGAGTCGTGGCCAAGCGCAGCGCGGGGATCCTGCTGTTCCGGCGCGCGGACGGCGGCGAGCTGGAGGTGCTGCTCGTGCATCCGGGCGGGCCGTTCTGGGCGAGACGGGACGGCGGCGCGTGGAGCATTCCGAAGGGCGAGGTCGACCCTGGCGAGGAGGAGCGTGCGTGCGCACTGCGCGAGCTGGAGGAGGAGACCGGCGCCGCGTTCCGCGACATTCCCGCTGAGGAGCTGCTTTCGCTCGGCGAGGTGCGCCAGAAGAGCGGCAAGGTCGTGAGCGCGTGGGGGCTTGAACGCGATCTCGACGCGGACGGGATCGTCAGCATGACCTTCGAACTCGAATGGCCGCCGCGTTCGGGCAGGCTGCAGACGTTCCCCGAGGTCGACCGCGCGGGCTGGTTCCGGCTGCCGGCCGCGCGCAAGAAGCTGCTGCCGGCGCAGGCGCCGTTTGTCGACCGGTTGGCGGAGATCGCCGGGTAGGAACCTGTTCCTGCGACGACGTCGGCCGGCTGGCACCGTCTCGCGGCGCCGGAATCGCCACCCGCGATGTTCGACGCAGCATGGCTGCGCCTTCACATCACGTGCGGCGAGGGCGGGCGGGATCAATCACGATCCGGCGCCATCCGACTCGCCGTCATCTTGAAACAGGTTCTGAGTCGCGGGTAGTAGGGTCGCTGTCCCGACCCCGACGAGGAGGCCGCCGATGTCGCAGGCCACGATGCACACCACGCACGGCACGATCGTGCTCGAGCTGTTCGACGACGACGCGCCGAAGACGGTCGCCAACTTCCGCGAGCTGGCGGAGAGAGGCTTCTACGACGGCATCATCTTCCATCGCGTGATCCCCGACTTCATGATCCAGGGCGGCTGCCCGCAGGGCACCGGGACCGGCGGCCCCGGCTACACGTTCATCGACGAGATCAACGACAACAAGATCGTCCGCGGTGCGCTCGCGATGGCGAACGCCGGCCCGAACACGAACGGCTCGCAGTTCTTCCTCGTCACCGCGAAGGCGACGCCGTGGCTCGACGGCAAGCACACCGTTTTCGGCCGCGTCGTCGAGGGGATGGACACGGTTGACAAGATCGAGGGCGTCGAGACGGGTCCCGGCGATCGGCCGATCGATCCGCCGACGATCGAGCGCATCGAGCTGGCCGACTGACGCGCAGCCGTGCGGCGCCGCCAGCGCTGGCGGCGCCGGCTGTTCGCTGGCTGACCGGCGGCGGCGCATGGGGCCTTGCCCCGATCAAGCGCCGCCGCACCGGTGCCGATGACCGAGGCAATGGTCGTGTGGCGCAGGACGGTCCTCGCCGGTGGCGTGCTCGGCGCGCTGCTGCTTGCTGCCCTGGTCGCCGCCGGTCCGGCTGACGCCCGCCGCCAGCTCCCCACGACGTCTGTCGGCGTCGGCGCGCGCGAGTACCGCCTTGCCGCCTATCGCACGAGTGTCCCGCGCGGGACAGTGCGCTTCAACCTCGCCAACTACGGCGAGGACGGGCACGACCTCGTGGTGCGCACCCTGGGCGGCCACGAGCTCGCGCGGACCGGTGAGGTGAGAGCCGGCAGGCGCGTCACGCTGCAGCTGCCGCTCGCCCCGGGGACCTACCGGCTGATCTGCGACCTCGCCGACCACGAGGCGCGCGGCATGCGCACGACGCTGAAGGTGACGAGATGAGCGCGGTCGGGGTCGCGGAGGCCGCACAGGCCGTCGTGGCGGACGAGCCGGTCGCCGAGGCCGCCCGCCGCCGCAGACGCGCGCGCAGAGCCGCCAGACGCAGACACGGCCGCCGGCAGGCGCACAGACGGGCGCGGCAGCCGAGCGCCGGCAGCGCGGGCTGGACCGAGGCGCATGTCCGCCGCCTCTTCTGGCGCGCCGGCTTCGGTGCGACGCCGGTCGAGGCGCGCCGCTGGGCCAAGCGGGGCAAGACGGCGACGCTCGACTTCGTCGTGAACGGACCCCCCGGCGGTGCGCAGCTGCGCGGCCTCGAGCCACGCGTCGACGGTCGCACGCTCGATCCCCTCAACGAGTGGGGCGACAACGTTCTGTGGTGGCTCGACCGCATGGTCCGCACGACGTATCCGCTGCAAGAGAAGATGACGCTCTTCTGGCACGACCACTTCGCGACGTCCGATCAGGACACGCCGATGATGCTCGCGCAGAACCGCATGCTGCGCCGCCGCGCGCTCGGCTCCTTCCGCGACCTGCTCGGCGACGTCACCCGCGATCCGGCGATGCAGCTGTTCCTGTCGCTCGCCGGCTCGACGAAGGACGCGCCGAACGAGAACTTCGCGCGCGAGCTGATGGAGCTGTTCACGCTCGGCACCGGCTACTCCGAGCGCGACGTGCGCGAGGCGGCACGTGCGCTGACCGGCTTCATCGCCGACTGGCACGACAACGGCACCGTGACGATCCAGTACGAGGCCGACGAGCACGACGACGGTGTGAAGACGCTGCTCGGCAGACGTGGCCCGTTCGGCGTCGACGACGTGCTCGACCTCGTCGTCGCGCACCCGAAGCACGCGCCGTTCCTCGTCGAGAAGCTGTGGAGCTTCTTCGTCGCGACGCCGCCGAGCCGGGAGACCGTGCGCGCGCTCGTCGCCACCTATCGCGCGAACGACCTGAGAATCAAGCCGCTCGTGCGGGCGATCCTCGAGCACCCGCAGCTCTACCGCAAGCTCGACGCGCCGGATCTCGTCAAGTGCCCGGTCGTCTACGTCGCCGGCGCGCTGCGCACGACCGGCTCGCACATCGTCCAGGGCTACCCGACGTGGCTGCTCGAGACGATGGGGCAGTACCCGTTCTACCCGCCGAGCGTCGCCGGCTGGGACTGGGGCCCGGCGTGGATGTCGTCCAACTCGATGCGCCAGCGCTTCACGCTCGGCAACTACGTCGTGAACTACGGGCGACCGAGAGTTCGCAGAGGCAGCGCCCCGGCGACGCTCACCGCCCAGGAGGCGTATGAGCTGGCGTGGAGAGCGGTCGCCGAGCCGCAGGTCTCGCCGGCCACGAGAGCGGCGCTCGTCCATCTCGCCGCTCACTTCTTCGACGACCTCGACCCCGACTGGCGCGACAAGGCCGACTGGCGAGGCGAGGCGCTGCAGGCGACGCTGCGTCACCTCCTGCTCGTCTGCCCGGACAGCCAACTGCACTGATGCCGCGCTCCGTCCACAAGGGCTGCGACGACTTCCGCCAGACGAGCGCGGCCACGCGCGATCGCTGGTTGAGCTCGGGACTCACGCGCCGGCAGGCGCTGATGGGCGCCTTGGGCGGCGGCCTGACGATCTGGGCCAACCAGGCGATGCCGTTCGGGCGGATCTTCGAGGCGGCGCAGGCGAGCGCGGCGGAGGCGCCCGGCGCCCGTGTGCTCCTCAGCGTCTTCCTGCCCGGCGGCTGCGACCTGCTCGACACGCTCCCGCCGATCGGCGCCTACGGCCAGTACGCCGACCTGCGCGGCGGCATGGAGCTCCAGGCGCCGCCGGCGCTCGGCACGACCGGGCTCGGCATCCACCCGTCGCTCGCCGAGGGACTGAACGGCGGCGTGAAGGGCCTGTTCGAGGCCGGCAAGATCGGCTTCATGCCGGGGATCGACTACGCGAACCCGGACCTCTCGCACTTCCACTCGCGCCACTTCTGGGAGACCGGCCTCGTCACGGAGCGGGCCGCGCCCGGCTGGCTCGGCCGCTGGCTCGACCACCACGGCTCGCGCGACAACCCGCTCCAGGGCCTGTCGCTCTCCTCGACGCTGTCGCCGGTGCTCGCGACCGCGTCCGCGCCGGTCGCTGCACTGGAGTCGCCCAACGACGTCGGGCTCGACATCTGGGGGATCGGCGGCCAGCAGGAGCGGCAGATGCGAGCGGCGTGGGCGCGCATGTCCGACGCGCGCGTGCACGGCGACGGCCCCGAAGCCGTCCACACCGCCGCCCGGCTCGCCAAGTCGGTCGGCGACCGCCTCGCGCCATACGCCGAGCACGACGACGTCGATCCGCTCGCGCCGCCCGTCGCCTATCCGGAGGACGACGACCTCGGGCGGCGCCTCTCGCGCGTCGCCGCGCTTGTCGCGCAGCCGCTCGGCGTGCGGCTCGCCTCCGTCGACGCGAACGGCGAGTTCGACACGCACGACAACCAGCCGACCGAGCTGGCCGACTCGCTCAGATCGGTCTCGCAGTCGCTTGCCGCCTTCCAGGCCGACCTGGAGGCGCGTGGCGTCGCCGACCGCGTGCTGACGCTCGTGTGGTCGGAGTTCGGTCGCCGCCCGGAGGGCAACGAGTCGAGCGGGACCGACCACGGCGCCGGCGGGATCGCGTGGGTGCAGGGCACACACGCGGCGAGCGGGATCCTCACCGAATACCCGTCCCTGACCGCCCTCGACCGCGACGACAACCTCAAGGTCACCGTCGACTTCCGCAAGGTCTACGCGTCGCTGATCGAGGGCTGGCTCGGCACGGACGCGAACGAGGTGATCCCGAACGCGAACGCGTACGGCCGCCTCGCGCTCACGCGCTGAGGCAAGCGTCCTGTCCAGGCCTCGCAGGGGCGGGCCAGAACAGGACGCTTTCTGCGCGGACGAGTCCTGGCCAGCCGGCCAAACGCCGCGCGGACTCCGGTAGGCTTGACCGCGGGTCAAATCCGACCCCGACGCCGAGCACCGAACAGGAGCACGCCATGGCCACCACCGAGCAGGCGCCGGCTGCCGTCCAGAACGGCGCCGGCATCCACAAGGGCATTTCCGTCGAGAACCCCGCGACGGGCGAGACGATCGCGACCGTCCCGGCGCTCAGCCGCGACGAGGTCACGGCGATGGTGGAGCGCGCCCGCGTGGCGCAGCCCGCCTGGGACGCGCTCGGCTTCGAGGAGCGCGCGAAGGTCTTCCTGCGCATGCAGAAGTGGACCGTCGACAACGCCGACCGGATCATCAAGACGATCGTCTCGGAGACCGGCAAGACCTACGAGGACGCGCTGCTCGCCGAGGTCATGTACTGCGCCAACGCGTTCGGCTTCTGGGCCAAGAACGCGCCGGAGTACCTCGCCGACGAGAGCGTCAAGTCGTCGAACCCGATGACCAAGGGCAAGAAGCTCGTCGTGCGCTACGCGCCCGTCGGCGTCGTCGGCGTGATCGGCCCGTGGAACTTCCCGCTGACGAACTCCTTTGGCGACTGCATCCCCGCTTTGGCAGCCGGCAACGCCGCCGTCCTCAAGCCCGCGCAGGTGACCCCGCTCACCTCCCTGCTGATGGAGGAGGGGCTGCGCGCCTGTGGGATCCCCGAGCACGTCTTCCAGGTCGCCACCGGCACCGGCCGCGAGGCCGGCGAGGCGCTGATCGACGCGGTCGACTTCGTCATGTTCACCGGCTCCACGGAGACCGGCATCAAGGTGATGCAGCGCGCCGCCAACACGCTCACGCCGGTCGGGCTCGAGCTCGGCGGCAAGGACCCGATGATCGTGCTCGCCGACGCCGACATCGACCGCGCTGCGAACGCCGCCACTTACTACTCGATGAACAACGGTGGCCAGGTCTGCATCTCCGTCGAGCGCGTCTACGTCGAGGCGCCGGTCTACGACCGCTTCGTCTCAAAGGTCGCCGACAACGTGCGCGCGCTGCGCCAGGGCGTCCCGACCGGGCCGGGCACCGTCGACATCGGCTCGATGATCTACCCGCCGCAGATCGACATCGTCGACGCGCACGTCAGAGATGCCGTTGCGAAGGGCGCGAGAGTCCTGATCGGCGGCAAGCGCGGCAACCAGCCGGGTGCGTTCTACGAGCCGACCGTGCTCGTGGACGTCGACCACTCGATGGCGTGCATGACCGAGGAGACCTTCGGCCCGACACTGCCGATCATGAAGGTGCGCGACGACGAGGAGGCGCTGAAGCTGGCGAACGACTCGCCGTTCGGCCTGCAGGCGTCGGTCTGGACGAAGGATCTCGCGCGCGGCGAGCAGCTCGCCCGCCGCGTCGAGGCCGGCGCCGTCTGCGTCAACGACGCGCAGGTCAACTACACGACGCTCGAGCTGCCGATGGGCGGTTGGAAGACCTCCGGCCTCGGCTCGCGCCACGGCGCCGGCGGGATCCGCAAGTACACGAAGCAGCAGACCCTGCTCGTGACGCGCTTCGCCGGCAAGAAGGACCCTCACATGTTCCCGTACAGCCCGCGCAAGACGAAGCTGCTCGGGCGGCTCAACAAGTTCCTGTACGGGCGCGGCAAGCGGGCGTAGGAATCGAGTCGCGTGCGCCGCGCTCAGCGGCGCACGCAGGCATCGATCTGCAGGCCCCGCCAGTAGGCGTTCTCCTGCATGACGAGCGGTTCGAGCGCAGCCTCGAGCTGGCGGTACGTGTCGATCACGTCGTCGCCTCTGGCGATCGCGCGCTCGTGTCTCGCGATCAGCGCGGCCTCCTGGCCGGCGAGCTCCACGGCGCGGTCGTAGCGCTCGCGCAGCTCCTCGGGCGCCTTCAGCGCTCTCAGCTGCGCGACGGTGGGGCGCAGGTGCGCGAGCCCCTGCTGCAGGAAGCGCCCGCCCTGCGACGGCGTGCTCGGTACGACGATGCGGTCGGTCGCCGCCGCCGTTCTCGTGCAGATCGCGGTCGCCTGGTCGTGCAGCTGCTGGGCCGTGAGACTGTCGTCGCCGCAGCCTGAGAGGGCGAGCAGCAGGACGACGGCGGTTGCGAGCGGTGCGGCGCGGCGAGGCATGCGGCGGCGGATCCTAGTCGCCGCGTATGTCGCGTCAGACTGCGGCGCCCAACTCGACGCCGAGCAGTCGCTCCATCTCGACGATCGTCGCGGGCGTATCGACATGGTGGATCGTCGCCATTCCGAGCTCCTCGGCTGGCGGCAGGTTGAACGGCAGATCGTCGACGTAGACACAGACCTCGGGCGCGACGCCGGCACGCTCCGCACCGAGCCGGTACATCTCCGGCGCCGGCTTGCGCATGCCGACCTCGCCGGAGATCACGACGCCGTCGAACAGCTCCTCCAGCATCGCGCGGTCGTAGCGGCGGGTGCCCCACGAGTTGGAGATCAGGCCGGTGCGGATGCCGGCCGCGCGCGCGTTGCGGACCGCCGCGAGCATCGCCATGTCGGGGCCGACCTGCGCGAACAGGCGGTCGATCAAGCCGGCGTGGTCGACGCCCAGCAGTCCGCCGAAGCGCTCCTCGAAGGTGGGCTCCTCGATCTTGCCCTCCTCGAATGCGATCAGCACGTCGCGGAACTCGCGGTTGCCGCGGAGCGCCTGCACGAGCGTGTCTGGCGCCAGGCCGGCCTCTCTGCAGAACTCCCCGAACGAGGCGAACAGGTTCGTCGTCAGGACGCCGCCCCAGTCGACGAGCAGCCCGCTGCGCACCTCACTCGCCATGCGCCACCGCCCACGCATGCTCGGCGAGCGCCGGGACGCCGGTGTCGAGCAGCTTGAAGAACGGGTCGTCGGTCGTGCCCGCAAGCAGCCGCTTGTAGGAGCCCTCGAGGAAGATCGACGCCTTCCACAGCGCGAGCGTCGCGTACCAGGCGACGTTCGACATCGAGCGCCCGGAGCGCTCCTCGTAGCGCGCGATCAGCTCTGCGCGCGTGGGGAAGCCGCCTTGCGTCGTGACGGCGAAGCGCGTGAAGTTGGTGTCGGGGTCGCCGGGCTGCGCATAGGTCGCCGTCAAGTAGCCGACGTCGGCGAGCGGGTCGCCGATCGTCGCCAGCTCCCAGTCGAAGATCGCGTTCAGCCGCGCCGTTGCTCCCGGCGCGTACATCACGTTCCCGAGGCGGTAGTCGCCATGGACGATCGTCGCCGGGCCGGACTCGGGGCGGTTGTCGGCGAGCCAGGCGGTGACGCGGTCGAGCGTCGCGATCTCGCGCGTCTTGTTGTGCTCCCACAGCCCGCCGAAGCGGCGCAGCTGGCGCTCCAGGTAGCCGGTCGGCTTGCCGTAGCCCTCGAGCCCGCAGGCGCGCCAGTCGACGGCGTGGACCTCGACGAGCGCGTCGATCAGCTCGTTGACGATCGCCTCGTGCTGCCGGGGCGTGTCGAGTGCGGGTGGCACCTGCGTCGTGATCACGTCGCCCGAGATCTTCTCCATCAGGTAGAAGGGCGCGCCGATCACGCCGTCGTCCTCGCAAGTCGCGAGCACGCGCGGGGTGCGCACCGGCTGGCCCTCGATCGCGCGCAGCAGCCAGGCCTCGCGCAGCACGTCGTGGGCGGACGGCGGCAGCGGCGGGCGGGGCGGGCGGCGCAGCACCAGCTCGCTCCCGCCGCGGCGGATCAGATAGGTGACGTTCGAGTGTCCCTCGCCGACCGGCTCGGCCTCGAGCTGACCGTCGCCTGGCGTGAGCCCGTGCTGGTCGAGGAAGGCGACGAGCGGCTCGCGGATCAGCAGCGGAGCCAGCTCCAGCTCTGCGGCGTCCGCATGGGTGTCGACGATCGCGCTCATCAGGAGGAACGCTATGCGAACACATGGTGAGCGGGCGCCGGATGGGGGAGCCGGCGCCCGCTCGGGGGGAAGGGATGTGGACGTTGGTGTGTGCGGCTAGGCCGCGCTGCGCAGATACGTGTTGCTGCCGACGATTGCGTCAAAGCCGCCGAGCGTCAGCTCGGCCGGCTCGCCTACGAGGCCGACGACGGTTGCGCCGGTGGCGCACTCGACGGCGGTCAGGAGCGTCGCGAGACGGTCGCGGCGTGTCGATGCGATGCGCTGCTCGCTCCAACCCCAGTTGGGGTCGTCTGCTTCGATCAGCACCGTGACGCGCCGGGGATGGTGCGCCGCAGCGGCCGCGACGAGCTCGTCGTCACGGCCTTGGGGCCCTGCGATGAGGAGGATGTCTTCGTTCGTCATGCTCAACACCCTTTCGCTCTCCCGTAAAGCCGTCATAACAGTGACGGAACGTCCACCTTAAACCTGAGCGATACCCGATGGTTGCTGGTCTCAACGGCCTCACTTGGCGCGGCCGTTAGCCTAAATGGAGCATGCCCGAGCTGCCCGAGGTCGAGATCACGGCGCGGCTGATCGGTGCCGCGATCGGCGGTGCCCGCGTCGAGTCGACGCTGGCGCCGGGCGTGAACGCGCTGAAGACGTTCGATCCGCCGTTGCAAGCGTTGGACGGGACGCGGTTGACCGGCGTGGGACGCCGCGGCAAGCACTTCGTCGTGGAGAGCGACGCGGGGCTCGTGCTGCTGATCCACCTGATGTCGGCCGGGCGCCTGCAGCTGTATGACAGACGCGCCGGATTGAGAGATCGCACGTCGCGTGTATTGATTCGACTCGACGACGGGCGCGAGCTGCGGCTGCGCGAGTTCGGCACGAAGCAGGCGGCTTGGGCGAAGCTGCTGCGCGCTTCGGAGTTGGAGGCCGAGGACGCGCTCGCGACGCTCGGGCCGGAGGCCTGGCCGGACCCGCCGCCGTTCCTGCCGCTGCTCGGCAGAGCGCCACGGCCGCTGCACGCGCTCCTGCGCGATCAGCGGACGATCGCCGGGATCGGCCGCTCATGGGTTGACGAGATCCTGTGGGAGGCGAAGCTGTCGCCGTTCAAGCGCGGGGCGGACCTGAGCGAGGATGAGGCAGAAGCGCTGCGCGCGGCCACGGTCGACCGGCTCGGCGCGGCGATCGCGGTGTACGCGGAGACGCTGTCGCTCCCGCTGCCGGACAGACTCCCGCTGCCGCTGAAGATCCACCGCCACGAGGGCAAGCCGTGCCCCCGCTGTGGCACGACGCTTGAGGCGGTGCACTTCGAGGACTACGTGATCGCGTACTGCCCCACCTGTCAGACGGACGGACGCGTGCTCAAGGACCGGCGGCTGTCGCGGCTGTTGAAGTAGCCTGCGGCGCATGATCGAGACCGGCGCCACCGCACCCCAGTTCATCCTCCCCGACCAGGACGGCAACCCCGTCAGCCTTGCCGACTACGCCGGCAAGACGGTCGTCCTCTACTTCTATCCGAAGGCCGACACGCCCGGCTGCACGGTCCAGGCCTGCGGTGTCCGCGACCACCTGCCGAACTACGCCGAAGCCGGCGCGGTCGTGATCGGCGTCTCACCGGATCCGGTGAGAGCGGTCAAGAAGTTCGTCGACAAGCAGTCGCTCGACTTCACGCTGCTCGCCGACGAGGACCATGCGGTGTGCGAGCAGTACGGGGTGTGGGCGGAGAAGAGCATGTACGGGCGGCGCTATTTCGGCGCCCTCCGTGCCACGTTCATCATCGGCCCCGATGGCGTCGTCGCGCACGTCATCCCGAAGGTGTCGCCGAGAACACACGACGACGAGGTGCTGGGGGTGTTGGAGCGGTTGGCGGCAGCTTAGTGCCGTAAGCAGGTCTATTACGCTCCGTCTTGTTGTAGCCTGCGTCCCGATGCGGGAGATTGGCAGGCTCATAGGCCTCCTGACGGTGCTGGCAATCCTTGCCGGCGGTGGCGCGGCTGAGGCAGCCACCCTCAAGGCGGCCTATCAGCTCCAGGGCAGTCGCAGCTCCGAGGTCGCCGGTGCGCCGGACCTTGTGGACCTTGCGCCAGGCAACGTCTTCACGACCGAGACGGTCGGCGGCACCACGCGTCAGCTGTTGGCCTTCCCCGAAGGCAGCGGCGTGTCGCTCGCGACCGCAGGTCTCATAGATCAGACAAGCTTCTCGGTCGTGATGGTTTTCCGACTGGCTGAGGTATCCGGGTTCCGGCGGCTGCTCGACTTCAGCGGCGGGAGCTCTGACCTGGGCCTCTACGTCCAGAGCGGGGCCGTGCGACTTTATGGCAGCGGCGGGGCCTACGCCGTCGACCCGTCGGTCGCGGCGAGTTCCTATGTTCAGATCGCGCTCACGAGTGAGGGCAACGTCGATGGCACGCAGTCGGTTGATGCGTATGTTGACGGTGACCTGCGGGCCTTCTCTGAGGGGGCCGGGACGAATTTCAGTCTCAGGTCCGGGATCCTGCGCTTCTTCAAGGACGATTCTTCATTCGGCGGCGAGGAGTCTTCCGGCGCGGTCGCGTGTGTGGCCGTGTACGACGGCGCCTTGACCCCGGAGGAGGTCGGCGAACATGCAGCCGATCCGGCGCGCTGCACTCCGCCGCCCCCGCCGCCCCCGCCGCCCCCGCCGCCCCCGCCGCCCCCGCCGCCCCCGCCGCCCCCAACGCCGCCGCCACCACCT
>Ga0126311_10000186_pt1 | contig 30872 bp, 27 predicted proteins | sample Plot61_FD_92539 | JGI IMG/M metagenome (GOLD analysis project Ga0126311, IMG submission 92539) | Serpentine soil microbial communities from UC McLaughlin Reserve, CA, USA - Plot61 | ecosystem: Environmental > Terrestrial > Soil > Grasslands | place: USA: UC McLaughlin Reserve, Lake County... | reverse complement strand
CTGAAGTCTGGACACATTTGAAAAACTAAGCGAGTGGTCATGAGCTAAACGCTCGTGAGAGCATTGTTTCTGCCATGAACCAAAGCTCTCTGACCACTCGCCTCGGCGAGTATATCAGTCTCGTTTTGCCCGACGCACACGGGCATCAACAGAAGGCCGTCTCCGACTTCGTGCTCGCGCTCATCTCGGCGCAAAGCTGCTGTCAGGCCATTCTCTCGCGCTGCTTTGACAACTTTGAAGCGGCCAGCCGTCGCCTGACGAGGCTGCTGCACAACTCCCGTCTTGCGCCGGATGAGTCGGCGCGCTCGCATGCCCGCGCCCTGGCTGCGCGGCTGCCTGCGCGAGGGGCAGTGCGCCTGGCGCTCGACTGGACGACGGAAGAGACGCAGCATCTGCTGGTCGCCAGCCTCCGCATCGGCGGACGGGCGCTGCCACTCTACTGGCGCTCATATCAGGACACGGAGTTGAAAGAGCGGATGAGCTTGTACGAGCGCCAGTTCGTGCGCACCCTTTTTAACGAACTGCTCGTTGGGGTGGCGCGCTGCCGCTTCATCCTGACGGCGGATCGTTGGTTCGCCGATGTGGATTTGCTTGATGTGTTGGAAGAGCTGGGCGTCTCTTACGTGATTCGCACCAAGTCGAACTACAAAGTGCGCATTGACGACCACTGGCGCAGACTCGACTCGTTGGGGTGGCGCGGCAATCAAAGACGGCGCGCGTGGGGTCGCGTCTGGTACACGGAAACCGACCCGCGCCGCGTCTACTTGGCGCAAGCGCGCGCGCGTGACGCGAAAGGTAGGTGGGGCGTCTGGCACCTGTTGTCGAACCGGCCGCTGTCGGCGCTCGGGATGAGTCGAGAATACGCGCGCCGCTTCACCTGCGAAGAAGGCTTCCGTGATGGCAAGCGGCTGTTGGGCTTCGCCGCGGCGCGCATCAAGTGCATCGAGGCGTGGGCGCGGATGTTCCTGCTGGTGGCGGTCGCGCTCTCTATGTTGACGCAGATGGGTTGTGCCTTGCTTGAAGACGCCGCGCGTGAAGAATTGCTGCGCCGGGTACGGTCGCGGCGACAGGCCCGCTCGGAGTTGAGCTTGGTGCGCAGCATGGTCGAGTTGCTGGCACAGGATGAAAGCTTGTGGCGATTGCTCAATCATCAACAGCGACTCAATCTGGAGGCCGGTTTCTGAATGTGTCTAGACTTCAGCGGTAACTTCTTTCCACGCAAATTCGGATTGACCTCACCCCTAAATCTCCCGGCTTTTGTAGAGTTCAAACATAAACTTCTAAGCGAGTGGGGGGAACAGGGATGGGAACTTGTAGCAGGACACAACGGATTAGAGTATGCCCTCAAACGCCCCAAGTCTTAGCAACATATATTTAGGACGCACCGCCTTTTCGTACAGGAATCCTGCTTGTACAGAAAGTCAGCCCTTAGAGGCACTTTTCGGGCAAAGCCAAGGTACCAAGAGCTTTGTTATCGGACTCTGTATGAGAGATGGTCAGGTTGGCTGCCTGATAAAAATCCCCGCTTCGACCCCGCGGCCGTCCAGCCTCTCTTTAGTCGCGGGATTCAGCCCGTGTATTTGACATATCACATGGCGCACGTATAATTCGCACTCGCTCAAGCGTGTTCGTCTCACGAGCGTGCTACTGCACGCTTAGAGAAGAAGCGCCTTCACTCAACATCGAGTGAAGGCGCTTCTCGGTCTTCGCGCTCTCGCGCTCAAGGCGGGCAGGGATGCCCGCGCTCCCGGCTTTAAGAGTCGCATTCATCCGCACGCCGCTATAAAGGGCAGCGGAGAGAGTGAGTGACTTCTTCTCTATGCCGTGACGCCGAATAGGCTCTCGGCGGGAGCGGAGGAAGGTGAACTTGACGAGGGGCGTGCTGTGAAACAGCACGCCCCTTCCGTAGAACACTACGCCCGGCTGTACGGGCGGCGGGCTGACGTGCCGGGCTCGCTCGACGCGGGGGTTTAACTCTAATCAACCCCCGCGTCGCCTTACAGGTACGACCTCACTGGCCGAAGCGACTTCGGTACTCGCCCGACTCGATGAAGGCCTTGACCATCTCGGCCGCGCGGTAGTCGCCGCCGAAGGAGTTGAGCTTCCCGAGCCAGTGGGCGAAGCCCGGCGCGTCCGGGTCACGCCTCAGGTAGCCGAAGTACTCCATCGTCACGAAGCCGGGATTGTTCTGCGTGCCGGTGAAGGCAGCGTTCTCGGCCACCGCGCGCAGGACTTGCGCCCGCGACTTCGCCCCGCTCGACAGTTCCGAGACGAGTTGGTCGCGCTCCGCGGCCGAGAGTGTAAAGCCCGCGTTCGCGTTCAAAGCGTCCACGAACTGCGCGGCCGTCATCCCCGCGGGGTACGCGCTCGTGAAGGCCGCGCGCGCGGCGAACTCGTCGAAGTACGCGGCCTTGTTCGCTTCGAGCTGCGCCTGCCAGGCGCCCTGCCCGACGATGACGTTCTGCCCGAGCCTGCTGGCGTCCGGCAGGAACTCGGCGCGCGTGAGCGCCCTCTGCCCGTCCACGCGCGTCGTCCCGAACGCCGCCCCCCACGTGCGGTAGGCGAGGAAGCCGGTCTCCTGGAACTCTATCGAGAGGAAGAACGCGGCCGAAGTGTCTATGCGCTTGACTTGACGGCACTGCGCGTCCGCGCCGCAGGACTCAATGCCGCCGGTCCAGAACTCGCGCCCGGACACGTCCGGCTCGCGGCCGAGGAAGTCTATGTAGTGCCGGCGGACGAAGAACTCTGATTCGTCGATCAGGTTGAAGCTCGTGAAGAAGACCGTGCTCAGGAGCGCCGACTTGTTCTCGTTGAGCAGGTACGTGTTGGGGTAGAAGGCGTAGCCCTGATACATGAGCGAGAGGCGCGCGAGTTCGCCGCCCACACAACTGCCGTTGTCGCAGCCCGGAGGGTGCGGCAGCCCGAATGCGTGGCCCAACTCGTGCCCCAGCCCGCCGACCCAGCGGTAGTAGCCGAAACCATCCGGGGCGCCGCCGCAAGGGGGTATCGTCGTCTGCCCGGTCAGCCCGCGCAGGTCGTTGGCCGGCATCAGCGCGACGCCGCTGGCCGTGCCGACCGCCTGCCCGCACGCCTCGTCGGCGTCGATGTAATAGGCCCAGCGGAAATTCGGATCGTTGAACCTGCCGCCGCTCACGGCGAACCCGTCGTTGAGCACGGTGGAGAAGAACGCGTTTGAGCCGGTCAGTGAATGGTAGAAGGCGGATGTGTGACTGAGGGAGCGCACCTCCACGAGCGGCGCGTGCGTCGAGAAGGTGAAGCCGCTGCCGAGTTGCTGCTGGTAGAAGTGTTGGAGGCTGAGGACGGCGTTGCCGATGGCACCGCGATAGTCCTCACGCGCCGCCTTGTCCGAAGGCACGAGGTAGACGAGACGCACCTGCCTGAAGTCCTGAGCCTGGGCCTCGGCCCCGCCCGACCCCGAGTGCTGCTTGATGAAGTCGGCAATCTCCGACTCCTTCACCTCGTGCTCGAACGGGCCGCCCGACTGCTGCGCCCTGACCGTGTTGCGCAGCGGCCCCGCGCCGACGCAGACGAGTGCTAAAAAGAGAGAAAAGGTCGCCGCCTTGGCCGCCGTCCTCTTGTTCTTTTGCGAAAACATGGGCTGTTCCTCCTTACTTGGTACTCAACGAATCGCTTTGGGAAGCCTCTGAAGCCTCGACCCCACACAGCACGAACGCCGCAAATAGCGCCCCGGCGATAACACAAGAAAGGCCCAACGCAAGGGAGCGACGTTTAATGAGCGTGAAGCGGGGGAATGTTCGCATGTCTAACCTTTGTCGGAGTACGGGCGAATAGTCGGCGCAGCACTTACGGCCCTAAGACGTGGGGAGGCGGGCTGGCGCCCGTCGTCTTATGGGTAATGTTTGTAAGTGACGTGAGTCTATCGAGCCTAGCGGCTCAACAGCGGGAACGAGAGACGAATAACGCAGACGACTCGAAAAGCTACGCCGACGTTATCACCCTCAGGGATGCACAGACACTTCTCCACACAAACTACGAGTAAAGACCCTTACTTTCCATGTCGCTTTGAGATGAACCCAGCGCTCGCAGCTCGGATGATGTGCAGGAATCTTGTACCAAAGCCGCGGCGCTTTGTCACGCAGCGTCAGGCCCGGCGGGGTCGGCCCCGGCGTACTTCCCAAGGTGCCATCGCACTAGGTCGTCACGGCCCCGCGCTCGTCCGTGACCGTGTCGGGCGTGTCGTCCGGGTTGTACGTGTAGAGTGTGGACGCTGTCAGGTTCTGCTCCGGCACGTGGCGCGACTTCGGGCGGCCGTGCCCGTCGTAGGCCATCGTAGTGGCATGCTCGACGCCCGAAGCCTCGGCACGCTCCAGATACAAGCTCTGGGCGCATGTTACGCCCCCTTCAACTTTCTACCTTACAGACTTTTGGCACACCCCCTAGACCTTCTGTACAAGTCTCATCTTTCGGGCAAGGCCCGTAGCGTCATAGTTTTGGTTAATTGCACGTTGTCATTAGTTTGTCTTCGATTTATCGCAGAAATGCATGTTGACAGATTTCCAGAATCTGCCGTAACTTTTGCTTCGCCGCACGCTCCCCAAAAACCCCCGCATCGGATTTTCTGAAAGGCGTCGATTTTCTCGCGCCGCGACCCCGTCCATTTACGCGCGATTTGCCAATTAAACTTCTCTTAGGATAACCAAGACCGCAGTCCTCGCGAAGTAGCTGCATCTCGGTCTTGAAATGTTGGGTATTCGACTTTTCAACGGCGATGTCGCCTTCAGCGCCGCCGGTCTTTGCGGCTGACGACAGCCCTTGAGCCCCACGTCGTCCGTCACAGACACGCCCCATACGCGCCCCTATTTCCGTCACACACCCCCGTTAACGTGAACCCCCTTTAAACCTCAACGAGAACGCGAGGCGGCGTCGCTCGGCCGCCGTCCCGCGGCACCGACGTTGGAGTTCGCACAGCCCGATTTTAAGCTTATGAGACATAAATACTCCGTCGCCCAACAGAGCTTTAACCTCAAACCTTACTTGCTGGCCGAAAGTGTTCTGCAATCCGAGCAGCACTTTTCAGACCTCGTGGCGCGACAGGTCGCGCCGCTGGTCATGTGTATCATCAAGCACCGCCTTCACTCGCACGTCGGCAACCATTTCGGCTTACAGAACCCGGAGATCGACGACATCCACGGCATGGTGCTAATCAAAATCATCGAACACCTACGCGAGCTGAAGAAAGGCCGATACGGCCCCACGCCGGAAGACTTCCGCGGCTACGTCTCGATGGTCGCGATCAACGCCTGTAATGAGTATTTCCGCCAGAAATACCCCGAGCACAACCGCCTCAGATTCAACCTTCGCTACCTCCTCACCCACCACGCCGAGTTCGCACTCTGGAAGAACGCTGAGAAGGTCTGGCTCTGCGGCTTCCGCCGCTGGTGCGGCACAGACCGCCCGCGGCGATGCGTGGTCGGTGATGAGCTGGTGGAAAAAATCTCGCGGTCGGGCGTGGCCTGCGACCGCCACGGCGCGGGGCCGGCCGGGACGGTCGCCTTCATCTTCAATGCCGCCGAGCACCCGCTGTCGTTCGACTTGCTGGTTAGAGTCGTCGCCGAGCTGTGGCAGGTGAAAGACTGCGCCGTCCGTTCTTACGACGCCGACCCCGTGCTCTCTGACACACTGGCCGATACGGGCGTCAGCCCGCTCGCGGCAATCGAACAGAGGGTTTCGCTGAAATGCCTTTGGGAGGAGTTGTGTCAACTGCCGCTCGGCCAGCGCACGGCCCTTCTTTTGAACCTGCGCGACGGCCAGGGCCGCAACGTACTCACGCTCCTCCCCGTGACGAGAATCGCCACCATCAAACAGATCAGTCAGGTGCTTGAGATTCCGCTTGACGAGTTCGCGCGGATGTGGAACAAATTACCCCTCGACGATAAAGCGATTGCCGCGCGCCTCGGCGCTACGCGGCAACAGGTCATCAAGCTGCGGAGGGCGGGGCGCGAACGACTCCACCGCCGGCTTGAGCAGAAGTCGCGCTGCGCGCGGAAGAAATCGGCAGGAGCGTAGGCCGCCACCCGCCGGACGCGACCGCCGTGCGGGCGCGACATTTGGGCGATGATGCCTCGTCGCAGTGTGCGAGGGGTAGGTGGAACAGACGGCAAATCATTTCCCGTTAGAAAAGCTAAAGGGCTATGTCGCGGGCGCGTTACTTGCGGACGACCTTATCGCACTCGACGAGCACCTGGCCGTCTGTGACGACTGTCTACGGCTGGTCAGAGGGCTGATGAATCTGGGCCGCGACTCCTGCGCGGACGCGCGCGTCGTATTGGAGTCGGAGCCGCCCGCGCCGCCCGCCCACCTCGTCTACAGGCAGGTCGAATCTTACGCCGACGGACTCCTGACGGGGGTGGAGCTTGAGATATTCGAGGCGCACGTCTCGGAATGCGCCGCGTGCGCCGGGGCGGTCAGGAGTCTACGAGAGTTCAAGAAGAGTATAGCCGACGCGGAAACCCACTGACCGCGCCGCACGCCGAAGCTCAACCCGCACGCCTTCCCACAAGCAATCATTCCACAAACGTGACGTAGGAATAAAAGACCCCTTTACTCATTATAAGGGTTTAGGGACAGTCGCATTCAAAACACGAACCGAAGACTGACGCGCGCGCGCCGACTTTTCAGCCGCGTCCGCGTCCGCGTGGGAGTCGCCGTGCGACCCGACACTCGTCTTAAGCCGGGAAGGCCGACAGGCACATGGAAAACCTTCAGCGAGTACTGACCGCTTGGCACTTTGTGATCTTCCTGCGAATGTTCGTCGCCTTCATCCTGCTCGCGGCGGGTGCCGCGAAGCTGCAATCGCGTCGCGAGTTCGTGGCGGTCATTCGCAACTACCGTCTACTCCCCAACGGCCTCGTCGGGTGGGCCGCCTACGTCGTTCCCGTCTCCGAGGTCGCCGTCGCTGTGGGACTTCTCACGGGCTACCGGCTCGACTGGGCGGCGGCGGGTGCGACGCTTCTTTTCGTCGTGTTCGCCGCGGCCATCGCCGTCAACCTGCTCCGCGGCCGCAGACACATCTCGTGCGGCTGCTTCGGCGGAGGGGGGGAGAAGGAGTTGTCGTGGGCGCTCGTGGTGCGCAACTCCTTACTCGCCGCGGGCGCGGGGGCCGTGTGGCTCACGGCGAACGCTTCGGCCTACGCCGAGAAGCTCTCCGTGACGGAAACGATTTACATGATGCTGGCGAGCGGCGCGCTGCTCTCCGTCTACTGGCTCTGCGGCGTGTTACAGACGCTAAGGCAGTTGCCGCGCGTCGAAGACTATTTCTCACTCGAAAGAGTGAAAGGCAAGTGATCCGCACACTAACGGCAAAGGGGCTCTAAAGCGATGAATAACATTTGGCTGATCTCCTATCTCGGCCTTTGGCTCGTCGTCATTCTGCTGCTGCTCGCGGTCGTGACCCTGGCGCGGCAGGTCGGACTTCTGCACACACGGCTCGGCCCGTCGGGAGCCCGCATGACCAACGCCGGCCCCGAGATAGGCGCGGTCGCGCCGCTGGTGACGGCCGCCGATCTCGCCGGACGCTCGTTCGACCTCGGGGGCGAGCGGAGTCGCCCTCTGCTGCTCGTCTTCCTCTCGGCGACCTGCGGCACGTGCGCGGAGGTCGCCCCCGCCGTCCGCACGCTCTGGAAAAACGAGCGCGAGCGCATGGACATCATGATCGTCAGCCTTTACAGCGCCGCGGAGGAGGCCGTCGGGTTCGTCACGCGCTACAAACTCGACGAGATACCCTGCCTCGTCTCGGAAGGACTCGACTACGAGTATCGAGTCTACTCCCCCCCCTACGCCGTTCTAATTGACGAAGAAGGGGTCATCAGGTCGAAGGGCATCGTCAATCACCTCGAACATCTGGAGAGTCTGGTTAACGTCCTCGACCTCGGCCACAAGAGCATACAGGCGTGGCTGAACGCCCCGGAGGGGCAGCCCTTACAGGTTGCGCCGGGGGCGCAGGCGGGTGAATGAGCGAGCGCCAGACTCTCGCGGCGTAGACCCCGAGCCGCGTCACGTACTGTCCCGCATGGGAGAAGAGGGCATATGAGTCGAGGAGAGTTGAAAGAGAGTAACTTCGACGCGGCCACCACCCGTGTCCTCAACGGCCTGGCCCAGCGCGTCTCGCGGCGCAGCATGATCGCGCGCGTCGGCAAGTTAGCCTTCGGCCTGCTTGGGGTGTCGCTCGTGCCGCTCCTGCCTCTCGACCGCATCGTCGTGACGGAGGCGGACGCACAGGGCACCTGGGGGACGGGGTGCCACAAGTGGGAGTTGTGCGGCATCTGGGGGCGTCTGTGCAACAAGTGTAACTGCCGTTGCGAGACGGGGCCGGGGGCCGACGAGTGTCCGAGCTGCACCATCAAGGGGCAATTCTGGGCCTCCTGCTGCAACGTCCGCGACAGCGGCGGGAACCCGACCACCAGTTGGCTGACCGTGAAGTACATGGACTGTTGCGGCCAGCGCGGCGACCAGTCCTCGGCCAACTGCACTACGGGCGAGTTCTGCCAGGGGAACGGCAGGGACCCGGCGACGCCGCAGAGGAACTGGTGCATGGGCGCGGGCGGCGACGACTACAAGTGCACGCGCTATCAGGTCGGCTCGGCGTGCACGCCCTGACGCGCGCGCGCGCGCGGAGGGCAGGTGTTTGAACACGATGGTCTCATACTTCGACGAGCGCCTCGAACTCATCATGCCGACGCGGCGAAGGCGCGTCGCGCTGCTCGCGGCGTGTGCGGCCGCGGGCGGGTTGTTTGCGTACGTCTCGCCCGCGGCGGTCGCGTGGCGGAACGCGGGGGCGTCGATGATGCTACTCGCGATGCTGGCCGGCATCTCAACCCTCTGGTCGCCTTGAGGGTATTCGATGGTCGGAACCATCATCTGCGTCGTGAACGCGGACCGTGAAAAAGGGAGACGCGCTGATGTTTTCTGGCTCCACCTCGGCGGCTACTTCGTCGGGGCGGCGGCAATGGGTTTTATCGTCGGGGCGCTCGGCGGCTTTCTGCGGAGGCGGGCGTCAGTAGACCTGTCGGGCTTCACGGCCCTCGCAGTCGTCGGTGCCACGGGGCTGCTCTACAGCCTTCGCGAGATGCGGCTGCTCAGAGTCCCGGCCCCGCAGACCTTCAGGCAGGTCCCGGCGCGGCTGCGGCTGCAACTGCCCGCGAGGCAGGTGGCGCTGCTTTACGGGCTGGAACTGGGAACCGGGCTGACGACGCACTCCACGGTCACGACGTTCTATGTGGCCGTGATGTGGGTGTTCCTCGTCGGCGACCCCGCACTCGGCGCGTTGGGGATGACGGCATACGGGCTCGGGCGGGCACTCCCGATCTTTCTCATCGGACGCCGTCCGACGAGTCAGGACGACCGCAGCCGTATGGTAGACCTACTAGCCGGCAGGAAGTCGCTGGTTCATTTGGTAAACGGCCTGGCGCTCGGGTTCTTCGGGACGTGCATTCTCGTAGCCGGGCTAATCACGGCCCGGTAGGGAGCAACCGCCGTGCGGCCCCTCGGCGCGGGCGGCGGGAAAATCGCGACGCCTGTGCCGTTGGGAAACGCGCGCCCCGCATGGGCAAGACCTCTAACGGTCAGTATTGAGGAGGCAGAAATGATCCGGCTCGTGTTTAGCACAGGTATCCGACGTTCGGGCGCTCCCCGTCGCGGGCGTCTCTCGCTCGTCACGCGCGCACTGCTCGGCGCGGCGCTACTTTGTTCACTGGCTGCGGCCGCGACGACGCCCCGGCGTCCGGCGGCCCCGGCGGCGCGAGCTTCCGACGGGCCGGAGACGAAGGGGGCGCGAGCGGCTTCGCAGTCCGCGCAGTCCGGTTGGCTCTACGTCCTCGACTCGAAGAACGGCGCGACCGAGGGCCAGGTGCTCGTCCTCGACCCTGCGCAGGGTAGCGTGGTGAGGAGCTTCGCCACCGGCCTCGCGCCCGACTTCGCGCTCTCGCCGGATGGGAAGCGGCTCTACATCGCCTCGACCTACACGCAGCGCACCGACCCGGCGGCCCGCGAAGAGTTGTCCGTCATCGACACGGCGAGCGGCCAGATTACCCAGACCGTCAGCAACCCCGACCGCGCGTTCTACAACGTGCAGCCCATCTTCTCGGGCATGACGTTGTCGCCCGACGGCCGTTGGCTCTACGTCAGTAAGATGGCTCTGGTCGGGCAGGACAACATCCTCTACTGGGTGGCGACGCTCGACACTAAGACGAATAAGTTCCTGCCGGAGAAGGCGGAGGTGCCGAACTGCGGCGTCACCCAATTTCTGCCGATGTCGAAGGCGCGGCAGCTACAGGTCGTCTGCACGGACACGATGGACGTGCGCACGCTGAAGATCATGCCGAACGGTGCCGCCGCGAGCCTAAGCACGAAGCTGAAGGGGGTCGGGCGAAAACTTCGTTCAGACCTGCCCGCATACAGCTTCCCTACGGCCGAGGGCTCCAACATGACCATGACGGCCGACGGCCGGCTTCTGAAATTCGACTCCGCACAGGTGGCGACGGAGTTACTGTCAATAGACGTGCCGTCCGACCGTTGGGTTCAGACGGGCGTCGCGTCGCCGGATAAGGGGCGCGTCTACGTCAGCCTCACCGTACCGGCGGCCACCAATCAGGGGCGTTGGCTCGCCGACAGGATTACCGCCCTCGACCTCCGGGGCATGAATCGGTTGGGAGTCGTCGAAACGTCCCACCCGTTCTCATATCTCGCCGTCAGCAGGGACGGCCGCTTCCTCTACGCCACCGACACGGGCGGTGCGAACCTAATGGTCGTTGACACCTCGACGCTCAGGGAGGCGCGCGTCATCAGTAACATCGGCGTCTCGCCGTCGCTGGTGCTCATCGCGCCCTGAACGTCGGCTAACGTCGCGTGAACTGATTCCGGGGGGCGACGATGCCCAAAATCACCTCCGAGCGACACCCGCTTATGACACGCCGCGCGCGTGGCAGGGCCTCGGCGGGGCAGCGCGTCCGCGTGTTCGTCGTCGCCCTGTTCGCCGCGCTGGCGGCGGCCGATTTCATCCCGCGCATCTGTCCGACCGCGGGCATGGCGAGCGCGCCGCGCGCCTCCCGCCTCCGCGCCAACACTTCGACTCGCGTCGAGCCCGCCGCAGGCCCGTACGACTCGCTGCCCGGCCACATCTGGAATCGCCTCTACAGACAACTGTGCGTGAGGGCGACGGCCGGGGGGCGAGAGTTCGGCTACGACTCGCTCGACCCCCTTCTCTGGAATGAGACGAAGTACCTGCGCTCCGGCCCGTCCTCCCGACGGGCCATCGCCCTTCTCGACGAGTTCATCTCTACGCGGGCCGAGCGGCTCATAACCGATCCGTTAAAGCGCGCTCTGATGCAGCGCGACCTGTGGTCGGTGTTCGACTGGCTGAGCAGTGGCGGCGGCGGGACTCCCGAGCAGGTCGGAGTGCTTCAGGCGCGACTCGCGCTCGTCATACGGCGCACCGCACTCACGAAGGAGCAGATAAGCGCGCTGCCGGACAACTACGCGCGGGCGCTGGACGCGCGCGCCTTCCCCGCCGAGTACAGCGCGGAGCGCCCCGAGGCGTCTTTCCTACCGCCCGACCTGTTCCGGCCCGGCGGCCCCTGGGTGTGCCTGAGTAACGAGAGCGGCGTCCCCGTAGCGCCCGCACACACGCAGTCCTTCGCGGGCCGCTCGACCTTTCTGATACTTCTGCGGCTGCCGGGGGGGCGTGATGCGACCATCGCTTATCTAAAAACTTTGCGCGACTTCCCGCAGCCCTGGTTACGTGAATCCGGCGACGTGGTACCCAATCCGGCCCTCCCGCAGTTCCCCCCCGGCACCCGACTGGCCCTGGTTCGCAGGCTCATACTCGTGGACGAGAGTGGAGACCTGACGCCTTCCCCGCTAACCGAGAGCGTACAGTTCCGCGTCTATCGCTCAGTACGAGAGGGGGCGGAGAAGGGCGCGGGCCGGTCGCGCGAATCGCAGGACGTTTACAAGTTCTCGCTGAGTCGCGCGAGACTCTTCGGCGGCGAGGCGGGCGGTCTCGCGCCGGTGATTGCGCGGCAGAAGGAGCTTCCCGTCTTCATGTCGCAGGGCATCGACTGGCTTGAGGCGGGCGGCGACGGCGCGCTCGAAAACGCTCAGGAGGTGATTCTGGACTCCTGCACTACTTGCCACGCCGCCGCGGGAGTTCACTCGATGATGAGCTTCTCTATGCCGCGCTTCAACGCGTATGCGTCCGCGCCCAGGTTGGGCGAAGCGACCCCCTCCGGCGAGGAGGACGCCACCGTGCGCTGGAAGCGTGGGCGGTACGAGTGGGGACTACTACAGGGCCTCTGGCGTGCGGGCCGGCTCGCGGAGATCGAGGCAGACTTCTCACACGCCTCTCAAAAATAAAACACCCCGCGCGCGTAGGAATAAAGAACTCCTTTCCACGTTATAAGGTAGGTAGGAGTAAAGAATTAATTAAGACAAGTTGCGAACGTCTGCTGGCGTAGCTTCGGCGGCCGCGCGGCCGCCGAGGCGCGCGTTCGATTCGCCTTCGCACTGTCAATGTCTTGTAAGGCCGCGGCGGCCCCTGCGGCAGAAGGTGGCCGCACCGTTGTACGCCTTCTACGAACGGGACGCCAACGAAGCCGGTGGAGCCGGAGGGGGGCTTTTATGTTCGACGTGCATAAGGTGATGAGGCGCGGGTGGACGAGGGGGCTCGCCCTCTCTTCACTCACGTGTCTGCTCTTTGTTGTCGTCGCGCTCGCGCCGGACATGAATCCGCCCGGCGGCGGATGGACGGCCTACGCGCAAGACCCCGAATCGTGCCCCATCGACCCCTGCGGCGGCGACCCTTGCTGCGGCGACTGGTGCTGCGGAGACCCGTGCTGCGGCGACTGGTGCTGCGGCGACCCTTGCTGCGGCGACCCTTGCTGCGGCGACCCTTGCTGCGAAGACCCGTCGTCGTGCGGGCCCATCTGTTACGAGGTGTGCGAGCAGGTTTGCGGGGACAACGAGACCTGCCTCGATTGGGACGAGTGCACGCACACCTGTTACCTGTGGGGCGACGAGGTCTGCTGGGAAGAGTGCCACGTAGAGTGTTACTGAGGCGCGCGGCGAGAACCCGCCCGCGCGTGGCTTAAGCGTCGCGCCTCGCCCCCGTAGCGCCGGGCCGAGTTAAAGGAGCTTTGCGATGAGCAAAACAGGGCTGCTGATTGTGACCGTGTTTTTGGCCGCCTCCGGCTTGCTGTATGCGACCGTGAATCGGGGCGCGACGCACGCCTCGGGGGTCGCGCCCCAGCCCTCCGACGCCGACCGCACGCACGCGGCCGCGCCGCAGAGAACCGGCACTTCGTTTGTGGGGCAGGTGGCGGCCGCGGGCAAGGCGAGCGACCACAGGCAGTTCGTGGCCTACCCGAAGCCGCAGAAGAGGTACGACCGGGTAGACCAACTGGCGGCGGACAGTTCGGCGATCATAGTCGGCATCCCGCTCCAGGCGGTCGGCTACAAGCGCTCGCCGTTAGACCGCCTCGTCCTGACTTACTATCAGGTGCAGGTGCTTGAAGTCTTGAAGGGGAACGTGCAGAAGGGGAAGAAGGTCTCGCTTCGCGTGCCCGGCGGCTACGCGATGTCGAACGACGGGAGCAGCATCGAGACGGTCATGCCGGGCTTCTGGAAGAACCCCACGGTCGGCAGAGGCTACGTCCTCTTTCTGAAGGAGAGTAAAGGGCAGAACGGCAGGGCCGCGCCCTACAACCTTCTGGGCGGGCCGCAAGGCTCGTTTGAAATCACGCCGTGGCCCGCTTCCTTCCCGATGACTAAGACGTTTGACTTCTCGACCGGGCGCGTCGTCGTCCCGCAGGTGCGGCAGTCCGACGCGCTGATGAGGGCCTACAACGGCGTGGCCTTGGACGCCTTCCTCCGCTCCGTTCGGCTGGCCGCGAATGGGATGTAAGCTCGCGCCCCGGACGCGACGGGCCGCACTGGTGAAGGGATAACCGAGATGAAGCGCAAACTGTTAATCGTATCCCTGATTGTCCTCCTTCTGACCGCCGCCGGGTTCGGCCTGAAGGCTATACCGGCGCGCGGCCAGGGGGCCGCGGGCACGACCGACGAGCCCTTGATCGAGGCGGTGAAGCGGGGCGACGCCGCCGCGACCGCGCGACTCCTGTCGGCGGGGGCCGACCCTAACGCGAAGAGCGCGAAGGACACGAGACGCCCGACCGTCTTGATGTTGGCCGCCGTGGGCGGGCACCGTGAAATCGCCTCCGCGCTGCTCGCGAAGGGGGCCGACGTGCGGGCCGGCGACGACGTGGGTACGACCGCGCTGCTGTACGCGGCGGAGGGCGGTCAGACCGCCGTCTTGCAGGAGTTACTGGACGCGGGGGCCGACGTAAACGAGAGCAACAAGTTCGGCGACACGGCACTGATACTCGCGGCCAAGTTCGGGCGCACGGACGCGGCGCGGCTACTGATTCCGAAGGGCGCAGAGCTTAACGCCGAGAAGCGTCAGGTCTTCGACATGCTGTGGCTCAAGAACCTGCTCGGCTTCGACGACACGACGCAGCTCTACTCTTACGAACCCGGCGACAAGACGGCGAGGGACACAGACCCGGAGGCGAGGATTGTGGCCAAAGCCAATGCCTTCGTCGTGGCGCTCGTCCACGGACACGAGGGGACGGCGCAGTTCCTTCTCGACAGAGGCTCACGCCCGTCCTTCCTCGGGGACGCGGGCGGGGCCGAGGTCTTGAAGCTCGCGGCGCGCAGGGGCTACGTGGGCGTCGTGGAGTCGCTCCTCGCGGGGAAGGTTGACGTGAACGACGCGGGGCGGAACGGGCGCACGGCGCTCATGGAGGCCGCACGCTTCGGGAACGTCCCGGTGATGAAGGCGCTGCTTGCCAGAGGCGCGAAAGTGGAGGCGCGCGACGCGGGCGGCCTGACCGCACTGCTGCTCGCCGCGAGGGCCGGTCAAGTCCCCGCGCTACAGATGCTGCTCGGCGCGGGGGCAGACCTTGAGGCGACGGACAACACCGGCGGCACGGCGCTGATGCTCGCGGCCGAGGCGGGGCGTGCGGACGCGTTGAGGGCGCTGATTGACAAGGGCGCGAAGGCGGCGAGGAAGGACAAGCTCGGGCGCACCGCCGCGCAGAGGGGTGAGGACGCCGCGCAGCTACAGATAGTGACTTCGCTCGGCGCGAAGGACGCGAAGGGTCAGCCGAAGGACGACGGCATGTGGCCGTAACCCTCCGTCACCCGCGCGCCGCGCGCGGGGGCGGCGGCGCTGCAATGAGTGCTCTCGGGGGAGACGTTATGAAAGAGAGAATAAAAAAGTTGGTCGTGGCGTTGATGCTGCTCTGCGCCGTCGCGGTGGCAGTCGTGTGGACGTTCCCCTCCCTCATCTCCGAGAGGACGGCGGACGCGCGGCAGTGCGATTGCGAGTGCGACTGGTGGTGCTGTGAATGAAGCCCCCCGCGCGGGCCGTCTCTTAAGCGCGCAAGGGTCGGCGCGGGCCGACCCATTCTTCCATGAGCGGGCCACACCCACGTCAGACGAGGTCATACGCCGCCGTGGGGCGTGTCGTGTGTGAGGCGCTGGACGCGCTCCTCATCGCCTTCATCTTCTACGTCCTCGTCGTCCGCACGCTGGGTCACGTCAGCATGGCTATCCCCGTGGCCGCCGCCTCACTCCTGTACCTTCTTAAGAGACTCTTATTCGACTCAGGCGAAGACGGGCGCGACGACGGCCGCACCGCCGACTGGCTGCTCTTAGCCTTCGCGGGCGCGGAGGCGCTCAACTATTTCGCCTCGACCTACAAGCCCAACAGCTTCTACTCGGTCGAGGAGCTACTCTTCCTACTCCTCTTCTACACGCTCGTGAGGGGGCACCTGATAACAGAACGGCAGCGGCAGACGCTCTACTGGTTCGTCACGCTTTTCGGGTGTCTGCTGGCCGCCGCGGCGGTCTACGAGTATCGCCTGAGCTACCGCGAGGCCGAGGCGGTCGGCTTCGCCGACGCCAGCGAGATAAAACAGGCGCTCCGCGCCCTCCCCGTCGCGGGCGCGCCCGCGGGCGAGACCTACACGCTTATGCTCGCGCTCCTGCCGTTCCCGCTGGCGCTGCTGGCCGGGTGGTGGCGGCGGCGCGGCGTAAGGCTCTGCCTTATGGCGGCGGTCGTGCTCACCCTCGTGGCACTGTCGCTCAGCTTCTCGCGCGGCATCTATCTGGCCGCGGCGGCCTTCTTCGTGACCGCGGGCTTCCTGATAGCGCGGTTCGGGATTCTCCCGCAGAGGAGGCTCGTCCTGTCGAGCGCCGCCCTCGGCCTGCTCACGCTCGTCGCGTTGCTGCCGTTCGCGAAGCCGGTCTTGACTACGGCGTCGGCCTTCGGCACCGCCTCGCAGGTCAGGAGTTTTGAGGGCAGAGGCCGCGTCTGGCTTAACTCTCTCGACCTCGTCCGCTCGCACCCGCTTTTGGGCGTCGGCGCTAATAACTTTGCCATGCAGTACGCGGCGGCCGGCGGGCGGGGCGACGGCGTGCCGTTCGTAGGCAGGCCCTTCAACGTCGTGCTCCACGTGTTGGTCGAGAGGGGTCTGGTAGGGCTCGCCGCCTTCTCACTCCTCGCCGTCATGCTGCTCGTGCTCTGCGTTAAAAAGATTCGCGCCGAGGAAAACTTCCGGCGGAAGATGACGGCGGCGCTCTTCACGAGCGCCTTCGCCGCCCTGCTGGTGCGCGACGCAAGCTACTCGTCTCTGCTCACGAGCAAGGGCGTCGGCGCGCTCCTGTGCGTGATGCTCGCAGTCAACAGTCAGTCGCTCGTACGCGACGCCGCGCCGTCCGTCCGCATGCGGTCGGCCCTCGGGCCACGCCTTCTCCGTCTCGCCCCCGTCCTGACGCTCTGCCTCGTCTGCGCCTGCGTCGGGTCGGAGCGGCGGAGGATGGACGCGGCGCAGGGACTCTTCAGGGCGTCAGTCGCACGAATCGAGGGCGGGGACAACAGGGGCGCGGAGGCAGACCTCTCGAAGGCGTCGAACCTTAACCCCGACAGCGCCAACATCCTCTCGCACCAAGCGCTCCTGCGCTACAGAGTGGCCTTCGGCGGCCTTCAGCCCACGAGCCTGCTGCGCGGGAACGTCGCGCTCGGCGACGGCGAGAAGAGGCAGGCGCGTGCCGCCGTCTCTTCTTACCTTGCGGCGTTGCGGCTCAGCCCGAACGACGACGTTTATCAACACAACATCGGCTGGCTCATGTGGCTGTCGGGCGACGAGGAGCAGGCGCAGTCCTTCTTCCGCCGCGCGATAGCGATTGACCCGAGCGCCGCGCCGTACCACGTCAGCCTCGGCCTGCTGCTCGAACACCGCGGCGACGTGGACGGCGCGAAGGGTGAATATGCCGCCGCGGTCTCGGGGTCGCCGGGTATCGTGGACTCGCGCTTCTTTCACGACTTGAGAGAGCGCGCGCCGTCGCTCGCGGACGCGGCGTTAGACGACGGCGTCGCCGCCCTTGAGCGGGGCATTGCCGTGGAAGCTTCGCCGTTGGTCAAAGCCAAACTGGCGAAGCTCTACCTCCAAAGGGGCGCGCGGGATCGCGCCTACGAGTTGCTGGCCGAATCGGTGCGGGAACTGCCGAACCTCTCGCGTCCGTGGTTCAGCCTCGGCCTCCTACACGGCCTCCGCGGCGACCGCGAGATGATGGAGGCCGCCTTCGCGCGCGCGGCCTTTCTCGACCGGGGCTACGTGTCGCCGGTGTTGGCGCTGGGCGCGTTGCGCGCAGGCGACGGCAGGACGGCGGAGGCGGTTCGATACTACGGGGAGGCCGTCGCGCGCTCGCGCCTGCTCTCCTCAGACCACGCCGCACGCGTCTCACGCATTTACTACGCGGAGACCACGGTGCGAAACGACTTGATACCCTCGGACTTACTGGCCTACTGCAAAGCCCCCTTCGGCATGGGCGCCGTGGGGGCGGATTTGCCGGGGCTCTACGCGAACGGCGGCGAGCCCGGAGGAGTGGCGAGAAGATGATGAGAGTGAAACTACTGCTTCCATTGTGCCTGATAGCCGTGGCCGCGGCCGCGGGCTGCTACGGGCTTCGGCGGTCGCAGACCGCGGCGGCCGGGGCGGGCGCTGACGTGCTGGCCGTGGTGAACGGGCGCGCGATTACGGAGGGCGAGGTGGACGAGCGGCTCGGGTCGAAGATTTACGGGCTGCAAAACAAGCTCTACCAACTGCGCAAGAAAGCCCTCGACGAAATCATCGGCGAGCGGCTGTTGGAGCAGGAGGCGAAGGGGCGTGGGCTGACGGCGGAAGAGTTGCGAAGACAGTTGACGCCCGCAGCCACGGAGGTGACGCAGGAGCAGATAGACGCGGTCTACGCCAGACAGCCGCAGCCCTACGCGAGTCTCGACGAGGACGAAGCTAAGCGGCGGATTAAGGCCGCGCTTGAGAGCCGCACGCGGTTCGGGAACGTCGGCATGTTCATCGCCGGGTTGAGGAAGGGCAACAGCGTCGAAGTCTTGCTGCGCCCCCCGGCCGCGCTCAACGTCAACGTCGGCGGCGACGGCCCTTCCAAAGGCTCGGCGCAGGCCGCGGCGGTGCTCGTCGAGTTCTCCGATTTTGAATGCCCCGCATGCAAGAAGGCCAGCAAGGTCGTAAGCCAGTTGATGTCGGAGTACGGCGACAGGGTGCGGCTGGTCTACAGGCACCTGCCGCTCTCGATGCACAAGCACGCGTTCGCGGCCGCGCAGGCGGCGGTCTGCGCCGACCGGCAGGGCAAGTTCTGGGAGATGCACGATCTACTCTTCTCGTCGGGCGAACTCTCGGACGAAGCATTCAGAGGGTACGCGGCCCGGCTCGGCCTCGACTTGAAATCTTTCGACGAATGCGTCGCGTCCGAGTCGAGCCGTGCGGCGGTGTCGGAGGATCAGCGCGTGGCGCGTGAGGCCGGACTCGGCAGCACGCCGACTTTCATCTTAAACGGCAGGCTGGTTGAGGGCGGCAGGTCGCTGGAAGAGTTTAAGTCGCTTATCGACCGCGAGGCGCAGGCCGGCGGCTTGAAGTAATGAGTTCCTTGCCGCCGCCGCGAAGTCTCTTGAGCCGACGCATGAGAAGAAGAATCATCGCCCTCCGCGTCCTGCTGCTGTGCGCGTTGCTGGCGGCGACGGCCGTCGCGGCGTCGAAAGTGTTGCGCGCACGCGCACGCTACGACCTGGTCGTCCTTAACGGGCGAATAATAGACGGCACGGGCGCGGCCGCTTTCAGCGCCGACGTGGGCATCCGCGACGGCCTCGTCATCAAAGTCGGGCACATCCCACGCGACGCAGCCGACCGCGTGTTAGACGCGGCCGGCCTCGTCGTCGCGCCGGGCTTCATAGACATCCACACACACGCGGAGCGGATTTACAGAGCGCCCGACGCCGACAACTTCGTGCACATGGGCGTGACCACCGTCGTCACGGGGAACTGCGGCTCGTCGGCGGTGAACGTGTCGCGCTTCTTCGACGCGGTCGAGGGCGGCCGCCCGGCCGTGAACGTCGGCACGCTCATCGGACACGGCTCGGTGCGCTCGAAGGTGATGGGGCAGGCCGACCGGCCGCCGACGGAGGCCGAGCTGCGTAGCATGGAGGAGATTGTCGCGCGCGGGATGGACGACGGCGCGCTCGGCCTCTCGTCAGGGCTCATCTACACACCCGGAGCGTACGCGGGGGCCGACGAACTCGTCTCCCTGGCGCGCGTCTCCGCGAGCCGCGGCGGCGTCTACGCGACGCACATACGCGACGAAGGGCCGGGCGTGTTCGACGCAATCGGCGAGGCCATACGCGTCGGCGAACAGGCGCACGTCCCGGTCGAGATATCTCATTTCAAGATCACGAGCAAGAACCTCTGGGATAAGAGTGACGAGACGCTGAGGCTCGTCAGCGAGGCGCGCGAGCGGGGGCTGGCGGTCACCGTAGACCAGTACGCATACACCGCGTCTTCGACCTCGCTCGACGTGCTGCTGCCGGACTGGGTACGCGCGGGCGGGCGCGAGGAGGCGAAGTCGAAGCTGGCCGACGGCCCCGTGCGCGAGCGCGTCGTCGGCGAGATGGCCGAGCAGTTGCGGCGCGAAGGCTTCGACGACTACTCCTTCGCCGTCGTCGCGGGTTACGACCGAGACCCGTCGCTGAACGGAAAGTCCGTCGCCGAACTGGCGCGCGCCACGCGGGGCGGCGGCCTGCGGGAGCAGATAGAGTTAATCCTCGAACTCTACGCGAACGGCGGCGCCGGCATGATCTATCACAAGATGAGCGAGGACGACGTTCGACAGATTATGCGCGTGCCCTTCACCATGATCGCCTCCGACAGCGGCATCCAAAAACTCGACGAAGAAGGAGTCCCTCACCCGCGCGGCTACGGGAACAACGCCCGCGTACTCGGCCACTACGTGCGCGAGCTGCGACTGCTGACTCTGGAAGAGGCGGTCAGGAAGATGACTTCCCTGCCCGCGCAATCCTTCGGGCTGAAGGGACGCGGCCTTATCCGCGAAGGCTTCGCCGCCGACCTCGTCATCTTCGACGACGAATCGGTCAGCGACCCCGCGACCTTCGAGCGCCCGCGCCAATACGCGGAGGGCATCAGATACGTCCTCGTGAACGGCACCGAGGTCATCGACGACGGGCGGCAGACCGCCGCGCGCCCCGGCGCAATCATCCGACGTAACGAGCCAGGTCGGTGGCACCTCTTTCATGGCGAGCTGGCGAGACTGCTCAGCCGCTGACGCGGGACGCTCCCACGCCCGCCCGTTTCGCTCGCGGTCTTCCGCCGTGGTATATCTCCGGCGTGCGTCGTTGGGCTGAAAGGGGGCGCAGATGTGGGAGCGGATAAGTAAAGGTGGTTTGTGTCTGACCGCTCTCTTTCTGGTGCTGCTGATTTCGGGGTGCCGGGACGTGCGGCGAGAGGGTGTCACGGGCGGCGGGAGCGGGGGCGGGCCCAGCGTCGCGGAGTCCGCCCGCGGAACTGACGCGCGGGCGATTTACGACCCCGACCCGGAGCACATCTGGAACCGCCTCCACAATCACCTCTTCGGCCGGGCGGCCCCGGACGGACGCGCGTACGGGCTCGACGCGCTCGACCCGCCCCTCTGGTCAGAAACCCGCTATCTACTCGAAGGGCCTTCCTCGCGGAAGGCCGTCGCCCTGCTCGACGAGTGGCTCTCGACGCATGCCGAGCGGCTGGAGAAGAGTCCGCTAAAGCGCGCGATGATGCAGCGCGACTTGCTGGCGACGTACGTCTGGGCGGCGCGGCAGACTTCTGAACGCAGGCCCGAGAGGGTCGAACTGGAGAGGCGTTTGGCCCTCGCCGTCCAGCGGCTGGCCCTCTCGGAAGGCGAGCTCGCCTCGCTGCCGGACAACTACGAGCTCGCCGTCAGTTCCAAGGCGTTCCCGGCGCAGCCCCGAGACGCAGAACCGGAGGCGACTTTCCTCCCGCCGGACTTGTTCGCGTCCCAAGGGACTTGGGTATGCGTGAGCCGCGACGACGGCACGCCCGCCGCCCGCGTCCACACCATCTCCTTCGCCGGCCGCTCCACGTTTTTAGTCTTTCTGCGCCTTCCGGGTGGGAGGGACGCCACGCTTGCCTACCTCAAACAGGTCGGCGACTTCCCCCAACTCTGGGTACGTGATAGGCGTGCCCCTTCTAACTTCGTCCTGAATCCGCAGGTGCCCCAACTACCGACGGGCACTCGACTAGCGCTTGTGCGTCGTGCGCTACTGGCGAACGAGCGAGGCGAGTTGATCCCCACCCCTCTGGTCGAGGACATACAACTGCGCGTTTACGAGGCCGTCCCCGAAGGCGCAGACCCGGATGTGTCTCGGGCCAGGTCTTCTCAAACGGTTTGCGAGTTCCAGTTAAGCAGGGAGAAGTTGTTTGCGGGGCGGGACGGCGGACTCCGCCCGGTCGTGGCCGCCGACGAGGAGTTCCCGCACTTCATGTCGCACGGCCTTGACCCGTTCGAGTTTGAATCGCAAGACGCGCAACTCGTAGGCCCCCAGCCCGTCCTGAACTCCTGCGCCACGTGTCATGCCGCGCCCGGTATTCACTCAGTCCTGAGTTTTCAGCCCCGCGCCAGACTCGTCAGCGCGACGCCCGTTGACGAGATAGACCGCTCGCTGGGCTGGCAACGGCGCAATGCCCCGTCGCCGAGTCTGCGTGAGTTCCTGCCTTAAAGGATAGTGTTGCAGCAAATGCTTTCGATGATGCCCTACGACCCTGCCGACCTCCTGAAGCTCTACGCCTACGGCCACCTCAACCGCGTACGCTCCTCGCGCATGCCGGAGCGTGAGGCGGGGCGTAACGTAGAGGTGATGTGGCTGCTCAAGAAGCTCACGCCCGACTTCAAGACCATCGCCGACTTACGCAGAGACAACCCGGAGGAAGGTGGGAGACGAAGTTCATGCGCCGCTCCCGGTGCTACACAACCCGCCTGAGCGAAGTGCTCCGGGTCGCGTAAGACTTCGGGGCTTCTGGATTCACAACAGGCGTTCGCACAATACGGCGTGCGGCACTCCCGTGAGATAGCCCCCACAACACGCAACTCCTATTGACATTCTATACGAGAAGTTGTTATCTATTTTATACAGAACGTCTATAGGAGGGGAGATGGCCGGGAAGAAAATAGACCTCTTACAGGGGACGCTCGACCTGCTGGTGTTGAAGGCGCTCGCCCTCGGCCCGCTGCACGGGCTGGGCGTCTCGGGCCGCATCGAACAGCTTACGAAGGGGACATTCGTCGTCAAGCCCGGCTCCCTCTTCCCGGCGCTGCACCGTATGGAGGAGGCAGGGTGGCTGGACTCATCATGGGGCGAGTCGGAGAACAACCGCCGCGCGAAGTATTACCAGCTTACAAAGGCCGGGCGGCGACAGCTCGATACCGAGGCCGAAGACTGGCGGCGGATTTCGTTGGCCATCGCGGGTGCCCTCAGGGCCACTTAGAGCGTTAACGATGCCGCCCATTCCACGCCTTGACAGCCTCCGGCGTAACCTGCTCCACCGGGAACACGTGGAGCGGGACCTCGCGGAGGAACTGGATGCGTATCTGGAGCTGCTGGTCGAGGCCAAGATCGCGGCGGGGCTGAAGCCCGAAGAGGCAAGGCGCGCGGCGCTGATAGAGCTGGGCGGGATGGATCAGGTCAAAGAGAGTGTCAGGGAGGTCAGGGTGGGACATTTCATAGGAACCGTGTGGCAGGACATGCGCTACGGCGCGCGGACGCTGGTCAAGAGTCGGGCTTTCACCATAGTGGCTGTGCTCTCGCTCGCGCTCGGCATAGGCGCGAACGCGGCCATCTTCTCCGTCGTCAACGGCGTGCTGCTCCGGCCGCTGCCTTACCCCGAGTCCGGGCGTATCGTGGCGGTCTGGCACACGCCGCCGCAGGAGAGCTTCCCCGGCATGAAGAGGTTCTCCGTGTCGCCGGCGAACTACCTCGATTGGAAGGAGCAGAGCCGCGCCTTCGAGCAGATGGCAGTCTACGGCTATGCCGGCCTCAGTCTGAGCGCGGGTGGCGACCCCGTCCCAGTCACGGGCGCGGCCGTTTCATCCGACTTCTTCTCAGTCCTGCGCGCGCAGGCGTCCAAGGGGCGTACCTTCTCCCCGGACGAGGAGCAGCAGGGGCGCGAGCAGGTGGTCGTCCTCGCCCACGGGTTGTGGCAGCGCGCCTTCGGCGCCGACCCTAACGTCATCGGCCAGACGGTGACGCTCAACAGCCGGCCCTACAACGTCGTCGGCATCATGCCGGCCGGCTTCGAGTTCCCGGCGGAGGCCGAGCTGTGGGTGCCGCTGGCGTGGGACGCCGCGGAGAGGCAGATGAGGTCGATTCACGACTACCTTGTCATCGCCCGGCTGAAACAAGGGGCGTCGCTCGAACAGGCGCGGGCCGAGATGGGCACCATCTCAAGCAGGCTGGAGCAGCAGTACCCGGAGGCCAACAAGGGCTGGGGCGCGGTCGTCATCCCGCTCCAGGAGGACCTCGTCGGCGACGTACGCCCGGCGCTGCTGGTGCTCTTCGGCGCCGTCGGCTTCGTGCTGCTGATCGCCTGCGCGAACGTCGCCAACCTGATGCTCGCGCGGGGCGCGAACCGCCGGAAGGAGATTGCGCTCCGCGTCGCGCTCGGCGCCACGCGCGGCCGCATCGTCAGGCAGTTGCTGTGCGAGAGCGTCCTGCTGGCCATAGCGGGCGGCCTGCTCGGGCTGCTGCTCGCGGGCTGGGGAGGGCCACTGCTCGTACGGCTGAGCGCCGGCAGCCTGCCCAACACCGCGGAGGTCGGCGTGGACGCGTGGGCGCTCGGCTTCACCCTGCTGGTCTCGCTCGCCGCCGGCGTCCTGGCGGGGGTCGCGCCCGCCTTGCAGTTCTCCAAGCATGAACTCGCCGAGACGCTGAAGCAGGGTACGGGCCGCTCCGCCGCGGGCTCCGTGAGGCAGCGCACGCGCAAGGCGCTCGTGGTCTGCGAGGTGGCGCTGTCGCTCATCCTGCTGGTCGGGGCCGGGCTCATGATCCGCAGCTTCTGGAAGTTGCAGAACGTCAACCCAGGCTTCGACGTGAGCAACACCCTGACGCTGAGCGTCGGCCTGCCTTCCACTCGATACTCCGAACCCCAGCAGCAGCTCGCCTTCCACGACCGCGTGCTGGAGCAGATCCGCGCGCTGCCGGGCGTGGTGGCCGTGGGCTCGACGACGACCATCCCGCTGACCGGGGGCGGGTCGAAGCAGCCCTTCACCGTCGAAGGCCGCCCCGCGCCGCCCCTCTCAGAGCAGCCGCTGGCGCAGACGCGCTACGTCAGCCCGGACTACTTCAAGGCGATGGGCATCCCCCTGAAACAGGGCCGCGCGTTCGAAGACCGCGACCGCGAGGGCTCGCCACAGGTCGTTGTCATCAGCGAGGTCATGGCGCGCCACTTCTGGCCGGGGGAGAACCCCGTAGGGAAGCGTTTGACGGCGTCGTTCCACGAGAAGTTGGGGCCGCGCGAGATAGTGGGCGTGGTGGGAGACGTGAAGTCGAACGGCCTGGACGACGAGGGGGGCGCGACCATGTACCTGCCGTTCCGGCAGGCGCCGAGGCCGTGGATAACCTTCGTGGCGCGGACCGCGTCGGACCCGCAGGGCTTCGTCAACCCGGTCTCCAAGGCCGTCTACGCGGCTGACAGTGAGCAGGCGATAAGCAGCGTGCGGACGATGGAGCAGGTGATGACGGAGTCGCTCTCGGGACGCCGCTTCAACATGACTCTGCTGATGACGTTCGCGGCGCTGGCGCTGGCGCTGGCGGCGGTGGGCGTCTACGGCGTGATGAACTACTCGGTAATGCTGCGCAGGCGCGAACTCGGCATTCGCATCGCGCTCGGCGCGCGGGGCCTTGATGTTCTGCGGCTGGTGCTCGGCCAGGGGCTCGCGCTGACGTTGATAGGGGTGGCCGTAGGCATGGCCGGGGCGTACGCCCTGACGCGTCTGATGGAGAGCCTGTTGTACGGAGTGACGGCGACCGACTTTCTTACCTTCGGCAGCGTCTCGGGCGCGCTCATCCTCGTGGGGCTGCTGGCGTCATTCCTGCCCGCGCGCCGCGCCACGAAAGTGGACCCGATGATAGCCCTGCGGAGCGAGTGACTTCTGTCGGCGTTACATCGCCTCGTGGGCTCATGTTGTTAAGTTGACTTCGGCGGGCGTTATCCGAGCGTCATCACTTCGCGGTAACCGCCCGCCCGATAGAGGTGCCTTCCCACTCGGAAGTGTGAGCTGATGACCCCGAAGGCGGAGAGGAATCGTTGGGCATGACCCGCCGACTTGAACCTCCGCATCGCACGCTCTCGTAATCTCGTCGGCTGGTGCGAACTCTCGGCGCGGTTATTCTGCCACTTCCACCTTCAGCGCCCTTGGGGCGGCAGCCGGAACGCGGCCATCTCCTCGCCGTTGCGAACCAGCAGCACGTCGCCGGCCAGCACCGGGTGGTTCCACGTCTTGCCCTTGATCGCCGGGAACCGCGCCAGCTCAGTGAAACGGTCGGGCGTCGCCCCGGCCAGCGCCAACTCTCCCTGCTCCGACACCACCAGCAGCACGTCCTGTTCGGGCAGCAGGATAAGCTGGCCGGAGCCGTAGCTCCCGCCCCCCCACTTGCGCCCGCCGTCATTGAGGTCGATGCAGGCGAGCGCGCCGTTGTCTAACCCGTAGGCGTGACCGCGGTGCACGACGAAGTCGTTGAAGTACGGCTTCAACCCCTCGGACATCCAGCGCTCTTCGACCGTCCAGCCGCCGACCCCTTGCGCGACCGCGATGCGGTGCATGTAGCTGCCTTCGCCCTCGCTGACCAAGAGGTCGCCGTCCGCGGTCACGCCCGGCTGCACGATGCTCGTACTCGCCTGTAGCGGGTGCTGCCAGAGCAGCTTGCCGTCGGCCGGCGCGACGCCGACCGTCCCGGTCGCGCTCATCAGCAAGACCTGCGGCACCCCGCCAATCGTCACCCGCTGGGGTGAGCCGTAGCAGCCGCCGCCCTTTGGGCCGAACCAGCGCGGCTCGCCGGTGGCGAGGTCGTAGGCGGCGAGCGTACCGGCGGTGGCGACGACCACGACATCGCCGACTACCAGCGGCGAACTTGAGAAACCCCAGCCGGGGAGCTTCACGCCCGTGTCGGACGCCGCGTTACGTGACCACGCGGCGGTGCCGTCGCGTGCGTCGAGCGCGTTCAGGATTCCGGTCGCGCCGAGCGTGTAGACCCGGTCGCCGCTGAGGGTCGGCGTCCCGCGCGGGCCTGCGCCGCCGTTCGACTCGTAGAACCGGGCCGCGTCGCGGTGCGCCCACACGGGCTCGCCCGTGGACAGGTCGTAGCAGGTAACGAGTTCGTCCTCGCCGCGCTGCTCTTGTGTGTAGAAACGTTCGCCGCGAACCGCGAAGGACGACCATCCCGGCCCGACCGGCCGACGCCACAACTCGACCGGCGGCGACGCCTTCCAATCGGTCATTATCCGCGCGCCGCGGACGACGCCGTCACGTTCGAGCCCCCGAAAGCCGGGCCAGTCGGCCCCGGTCGCCACCGCCTCCGAGGCCGGCGTGCGTGCCGGCGTCTCCTGAACGGCTCGGGCCAGTAGACGCTCCTCGGCGGTCTGAGACCAACGCCAAGACAAATCCGAATTGGCGTCGCCGGTGATGCCGCCGGTCTGTACGAGCGTCCACGCCCCGCACGCGAGCAGGATGGAGGCGGCAAGGGTCGCGCGCCGAAGTCCGTCAGAGAACCGGCGGCTGACCCACGCCCCTGCGACTAACGCGGCGCTCGCGGAGATAAGGCCGTAGATGGGGAACATCATCCCCATCATGCCCCCCGCAATCGATTTGTGCAGGACGAACCGTATTGCGAGTATCGCAACGACAATCAGGGCGAGCGCGCCCCAACGCTCTGTCCGGGGCGCGCGGCTGAAGAAGGCCCACCACGCGAGGATTGCCAGCGCGCCGACGACCCCGCCCAACATGCCGAAGATTAAGGCCGCGGGCGCGACGGCGGGGAGGACGAACATGCTCAGCAGTTGAGCCGCAACGAGGGCCACACCGGGCCACAGCCGGAGCGGCTTCCGGGGAGTCAGGCCGTCGGCCTGTGCGCTAGTCATATCAGACCAATACGCTACTCAACAGGCCGCTTGTTCCCTTGTTTCCTGACTGGACTCTCTGTCCACCGACAAACTACTTCAGTTCGAGCGCCAGAAGGGACTTGCGGTCGCGCACGTAGAGGCGCGTGCCCGCGAGCGTCGGGACTGTCCAGGAGTTGTTCTTGAGCAGTTCCGTCCGCGAATGAACTTTCAAGCCTTCGGGCGTCGGCGTGGCGAGGACGAGGTTGCCGTCCTCGTCGAGGATGATGAGACGGCCCTCGGCCGACACGAGAGAGGCGCGCGCGACGGAGCGTTCGCGCCACGCGACTTTACCCGTCTTAACGTTGAGGGCCGTCAGCGGCGCAGTCCCGAAGTCGCCGCTCGAAGCGTACACGAGATCGCCGAGCCGTACGGCGTTGCCGTAGTGGACGCGCACTAGCGCGTGCGCCCAGACTTCTACGACTTCGGTCTTCCCCGCCGCCCTCGACAGCCTGAGCACGCGGCTCCCGCCGCCGTAAGACGAGGAGATGAAGAGCAGATTATCGTCTCCCCAGACGGGCGTGCTCACGTTGAGTCCGAACTCCGTCACGTGCGGCCGGCTCCACAGAAGTTCGCCGCTCGACGGTTCGACGCCGACGAGCGTGTCGTACATGAAGGCGACGAGTTGCTCCTGCCCGTCCACGTTGATGAGGAGCGGCGACGAGGGCGAGTTTTTGAAGTCGTGGCGCTTCCACGAGACCGACCCGTCCTTCTGCCGGAAGGCCATCAGGGCGTTGCCCGCCCCACCCACCTGCATGATGACCGTGTCGCGGTAGGCGAGCGGGCTGCACGCGTAACCGTTGACGCGGAGCGTGCCCTTGTACTCGCCCAGAAGGTCGTGCGACCAAAGGAGCTTGCCCGTCCGCTTGTCGAGCGCGTGGAGTTTTCCGGTCGCGCCCGCGGCGAAGACGCGCTCGCCCGCGACCGCCGGAGTCGCGTGCGGCCCCGGCCCGTTCTCCATCGAGTATTCGGGAGAGAAGGGCGCGTCGTAGGCGTACTCCCAGAGCGTCTTCCCCGTCTCCGCGTCGAGCGCGACGACCAACTCCTGCGAGCCGCGGCGCGTCATCGTGTAGAGTCGCCCGCCCTCCGCGGCGATGGCCGAATAGCCCTCGCCGAACTCGCGCGTCCACACGCGGCGCGGCCCGCCCTCGGGCCACGCGGCCGCCAACCCCTTCGCGTCCGACACGAAGTTGCGGTGTGGGCCGCCCCACTGCGGCCAGTCGAGACTCTGCGCGTGGGCGAAGGCGGACGACAGGAGCACGGCCGTCAGCACTCGCGGGGCCCGCAAGATAATCACTCTCCACGGAGATACTTTTCTTATCAACACGTCCCCCTTCACTGAACGACCGCGGGCTTCGGCCGCTCGAACAGGGCAGGTGCCACGTCTGCGTTGACGACTATAGACTCGGCGGTCGAGGTCAGCGTCGGGTCGGCTTCGCCGTCGAAGACGCCGTCGGTTTTGAAGGGGAGCGTCAGACCGCCCACGGCGCGGAAGTCGGAGAAGGTTCGCACGACCCGGCCGTATGCGCCGCCGGCGCCGCGGCCCCTGTAGGCGAGCGTCAGGATGCGCCCGGTCGCGGGGTCGATGCCGAGTCTCACGCGCACGCGTCCGACCGTCGCGTCAACTTGCTCGACTGTTGTGTCGCCGACTTTGGCCGCGCCGGCGGCCGCGAACTCCGCGTCGCGCCGCGCGCGCAAGATAGAAAGCGGGCTGCGCATGAACTGATCCTCGTAGGCGTCGCGCTGCACGTCGAGCAAGTCGCCCGCGCCGCGCGGCGTGACGTAAAAGCCGACTCCCGGCGTGACGACGGTCGCCACGGTTCCGAACTGGTAGGTCTGCTCCAGGCGCGTCTTGCCGGGGAAGAGCATAAGCAGCGCTGTCTTGACTCCCGCCGCCCCTTGCCGCGAACCGGCAATCCCCTTCTCCTGATAGCTCACGAGCCCGTCCACGCGCGCTGCGCCGCCCGCGGCCTCGACCGCCTTCTCGACCAGCGCGCGCCCGAGCTTCCTCGCGTCGGCGGAAGCCGGCGCGGCCGCGCCGCCCGTGTCGAGAAAGCTTTCGGGCTTCGCCTTGAAAGCCTTCACGCAGTCTTCGCTTCCGAAGATGTAGATGCGCCCCTCGTGGACTAGAAAGAGGTCGGGGTTGCCGCGCACGGTCGGCCCCATTCGCGCGCAGGCGCCGCCGAGTTGTATCTCGTAACGGCCCGGCTCCTTCTCGAAGGCGGCCTTCGTCTCCGCGCCCGCGAAGAGGTAGCGGAAACGCCCGCGCGTCACGGAGAACTGTTCGTCCCCTTGCGCCTCCTTCCCGCCCGCGAGCAGGACGGGGTCGAGACCTTCCAGCGGGACGATTGCCGCCTCCCTCTGTTGCCACGCGGCCCAGGGTGCGAAGGCCGCCGCCGTGTTGAAACGGCCGGCCGGGTTGAGACAGTTAGCACACGCGCAGACTAGCGCGACACACATGAAGATTGTCACTCGCATTGATTTTCATCCCCTTCCGACGCCACGGCCCGTCACCCGTCGGGCTACTTTTCCAGTCCGCCGCCGGCCACGGACGGCGGCAGTGTTCGGGGCGCGCACAGGTTAGCGGAGGTTCGCCGCGCGGCTATTAGTTATTTTGTGAAGGGGGCTGATTCTGCTGTGAGTCGCGCGGTGACGCGGCGAATTGCGGCGGCGGGAGGGTGCACGAAGGCGGAGACGGTAGGGATGTGACCAAGCAGGGGCCATCACGGCACGTGTCCTGTCCCGTGCGAAGGTCAGAGTCGTGGCCGCCGTTGCGGCGTCGCAGTGGCGGTTCTCACTGGGTCCTGACACTCCGTCGGCTCAACGCCGCGGCCAGACGGACTAGTCCCTCGCGAATCGTGGCCTCATCAAAGGCGGCGAAACCCAGGAGCACCCCTTTAGGGTCGGGACGCTTCAGAGTATATCGGTCGAGAACAACAGCCTCGACGCCGTGCGCCGCCGCCGCCGTCTCCGCTTCCCGCGACGCCATGCCGTTCTTTAGAAACCCTACGGTATAAAGGCCGGCCTGAACGTTGGAAATTTCCAGTAGGCCCGTCAGGTGTCGGCGCCCCCCGTCGAGCAGGGTCGCGAGACGACCGGCGTACAGTTCGCGCATACGCCGCAGGTGTCGCCCGAGGTGCCCGCCTTCGATAAAGTCGCACAGCACCGCCTGATCGAGGTTGAGGGAGCGGAAATCGGTTTGAAGCCGAAACGCCAAGAAATAATCGACCAGGGACGGAGGCAACACCACGTACCCCAGGCGTAACG
>Ga0126311_10000185_pt1 | contig 30934 bp, 23 predicted proteins | sample Plot61_FD_92539 | JGI IMG/M metagenome (GOLD analysis project Ga0126311, IMG submission 92539) | Serpentine soil microbial communities from UC McLaughlin Reserve, CA, USA - Plot61 | ecosystem: Environmental > Terrestrial > Soil > Grasslands | place: USA: UC McLaughlin Reserve, Lake County... | reverse complement strand
TTACACGGTCGGGCAACGGCGCGGGATGGGGATCGCTGGTGAGCGGCCGTTGTACGTGATCTCGATTGATGCTGAAAAGAATCGCGTGACTGCTGGGCCATCGGAACAGTTGTTGAGTAACGAGTTCACAGTGGCGCATGCGAATTGGATCGCTTTTGATGATCCGAAAGAACCGCTGCGCGCCGAGGTGCGTGTGCGTTACCGTCACACCGCCGCAGCGGCGACAATTACTCCACTCGAAAATCAGCGCGCCCGCATAGTCTTTGACGAACCGCAGCGCGCAATCACGCCGGGCCAGGCGTCAGTCTTTTATCGCGGCGATGAAGTTATCGGCGGCGGATGGATCGTCAAATCCGCGTAATCTGTGGCTAAACCTTTTCTTAAAGCACTACGTACTCACATTAAAACGAGGAACAACCATGTCAGGAACACGAAAGACAGTCTTAATCATACTCGGCATTTTTGGCGCTCTTATACTCGTCGCAATCATCGGCATCGCAATTCTCTGGACCTCCCTGCGCAGGGGCGAGCCTTCTATTCGCGACAACAGCTTACTGACTTTGCGCCTCTCAGGTTCACTGCCCGACTACAGTCCTGACGATCCTTTCAAGAGATATTTCGGTGGACCGGATCAGTCGCTCACCGGTCTCGTGATGAGTTTCAAAAAAGCGAAGGTCGACAAACGCATCAAAGCCATCCTGCTCGACGTCGATCTGTCTGGTGTTGGTTGGGGCAAAGCTGAAGAGATTCGCGATGCGATCACCGACTTCCGTTCCTCGGGTAAGCCCGTTTACGCGTATGTCGAATTCGGACTGAACAAGGAGTATTACATCGCGACCGCGTGCGACAAGATCATCGTCCCGCCGCCGGGCGAGTTGTTCATCAACGGTCTCGCTGCCGACGTCATGTTCTTCCGCGGCTCACTCGATAAGCTCGGCATCTATCCAGACATTTTTCAGATCGGAAAATACAAGAGCGCGGGCGATATGTTCACGCAGAAGCAGATGACTGACGCGCATAAAGAGTACATCAACTCGCTGCTCGACGATCTCTACAATCGTTACGTGAACACGATCGCGCAGGCGCGTCACAAGACGCCTGATGAAGTGCGCGCGCTGATCGACAACGCTCCATACAACGCGGCGAAAGCGAAAGAAGCAGGTCTGATCGATGAGATGCTTTACAGGGATGACGTGGAGAAGGAGTTCAAGAAGCTGCTCGGCTACAAAGACACTGATACGTTCGTAGCAGTGCGCAGCGCGGATTACCGCGATGTATCGCCGGAATCACTGGGACTGAACAAAGGCGAGAAGATCGCCGTGATCTATGCGAGTGGCGATATCGGTTCGGGCAGTTCAGAAAACAGTCCTTCGGGCAGTCAGTCGATCGGATCAGACACGGTAGCGAAAGCGTTGAACGACGCCGCTGCTGATAAGACGATCAAAGCCGTGGTGCTGCGCGTTGATAGTCCCGGTGGTTCCGGACTCGCCTCCGACATCATCTGGCACGCAGTTGAAGCGACGAACCAGAAGAAGCCGGTGGTGGTTTCAATGAGCGACGTCGCTGCTTCCGGCGGTTACTACATCTCGGCGAGCGCGAGCAAGATCATCGCGCAGCCTTCGACGATTACGGGTTCGATCGGTGTCGTCGCCGGCAAACCTGTGATGCGCGGATTTTACGATTGGCTTGGTATCTCGAATGAGTATGTGTTGCGCGGCAAGAACGCGGGAATGTTTCGCGAGACGGAAAAGTTTTCCGACGACGAACGAGCGAAGTTTGAAGAGTGGATTAAGACTACTTACTACCAGGACTTCATTCCGAAAGTAGCAAAGGGGCGAAACAAAGACGCGCAGTTTATTGACTCGGTGGGCCAGGGTCGTGTATGGACCGGGCAACAGGCAAAGGACCGCGGGCTCGTCGATGATTTTGGTGGACTCGATAAAGCGATTGAGGTCGCGAAGCAGCTCGCAAAGATTCCGGCGGACAACGGGGTCCAACGCGTGATCCTGCCTTACCCGACGACGTTCCTTCAGGAGTTGTTGAGTGGTGGCGGCGAGAATTCAAACACGAAGGTCGAACAGCAGCGTGCAGTGTTTGCAGCGTTACCGGAAGACGCGCGCCGCGCTCTCAGGTACATGCAGTTGATGGACCGGATGAAGAATGGCGAGTCAATGCTATTGATGCCGTACGATATTCGGGTGAAGTGATATCTGTGTACTACCCATGTAAGGCTGCAGCACTTCCGGTATAACGATTGACCCATCTGCTTGTTGATAATTCTCGAGCACGGCGATCCATGTGCGTCCGATTGCTAACCCGGAGCCGTTGAGCGTATGTACAAACTCCGGCTTCGCGCCACCCGCCCTGCGGAAACGGATGTGCGCGCGACGTGCCTGGAATGCTTCGTAGTTTGAACACGAAGAGATCTCACGGAACGTGTTCTGCGACGGCAACCACACCTCGATGTCGTACGTCTTCGCTGAACCAAAGCCGAGATCGCCGGTAGACAAGGCCACCACGCGATAGTGCAATCCGAGCTTTTGCAGAATCGTCTCCGCGTCTCGCGTTAACGACTCGAGTTCCTCGTAAGAATTCTCCGGCAGCGAATACTTCACCAGTTCAACTTTCTCAAACTGATGCTGGCGGATTACGCCACGCGTGTCGCGTCCGTAGCTGCCCGCTTCCGAACGAAAACACGGTGTGTAAGCAGCCCAGCGCAGCGGCAGTTGCGACGCGTCGAGTATCTCATCGCGGTAATAATTGGTGACCGGCACTTCCGCCGTCGGAACCAGGTAAAGCTCACGCGGATCTTCGAGCTTGAAAAGGTCCGTCTCAAACTTAGGCAACTGTCCAGTGCCGAAAAGTGAAGCGCGATTGACGATGAACGGCGGCAGCGTTTCGAGATAGCCGTGCTCGCGCGTTTGCACTTCGAGCATGAAGTTGATGAGCGCGCGTTCGAGTCGCGCGCCGGCGCCGTTCAGGATCGCGAAACGTGCTGCTGCGATTTTCGAAGCGCGTTCGAGATCGAGTATGCCGAGTGCGGTGCCCAGATCGACGTGGTCCTTCGGTTCAAACGTAAACTGCGGCGCCTTACCCCAGCGACGAACCTCAGCATTCGCTGATTCATCCGCACCGATCGGCACGCTCTCGTGCGGAATGTTGGGCAGCGCTGAGAGTAGTTCCTGCATTCGCACTTCCGCGAGTGCGCGTCGTTGGTCCAATTCAGCAATGCGATCCTTCAATGTGCTGACTTCCGCGCGTCGCGCTTCTGCTTCGTCCTTTTTGCCTTCCTTCATCAACGCGCCAATCGCGCGACTCGAAGTATTGCGCTGAGCGTTGAGTTGGTCTGACTCGGCGATCAAGTGACGCCGTTCTTTATCGACACGTGTGAAATCTTCGAGCGCTGAGAGGTCGCCGCGGCGTGCCTTGAGCACTTCGCGCACTTTATCGATGTTTTCCCTAACGTAATTAAGATCCAGCATGGTGGGCCAGTTTAGCGCAGGTGTTGCAGGCTGTCATTTCGCCGCGCTGATGTCGATTTCAAAACGGCAACTCGGACGACCCGCGCGATCGCAGTGTTCTACTACGGGCGCTTTGACAACTTCCGAGACGAGCGTTTCCGCGAGGTGACAGACTTCGGGATGAACAGACACAGCCGCCGCGAGAGGACAACCGTTGCCGCGGATGACGATCTTGTTTCCGTGCTTCTCGACTTCGGCAGACCCGCCGATGGCCTCCAACACCTTCAGCGCACTCTGAACGCGACTTTCGAAACTGTCGTTGCCTTTTCCGGCGGCGTCAGCGGCTACCGCGCGCCCGACTTCTCGCAGCACAGCCTCGATCTCCGGCGGGGTCAAACGGTTCTTCAGCACCGAGATGAGTTGATTGAGTAGAGCGTCGTAGGCTTTCGGGAAGAGTTTGTCCGCTTCATCCGTCAGCACGTACGTGAAGTGTGGCTTCCGTGGTCCGCGACGCAGACCACTCTGGCGCACGAGCCCGTCCCGTTCGAGCGTCGCGAGGTGTGCGCGGACGGCATTGTCAGTCAGGTTCAACTTTTCCGCGAGCTCCTCAACGGTGCAAGGAGAGCTTCGCACGATCGTAACGATCTGCCCGCGCGTGCTCTCAAAAAATCGCTCATCCAACTTCATCGCTTCTGATTCTAGCCTTTTTCTAAAGAAAACACAAAAAGTCAAATAAGCACTTGACTTATTACAGAAGAAGAGTATTTTGATGATCCTGACGGCAGTAAAGCAATAACTCACTGAGGGAGAACCAGCAATGGCACAAGCATTAAATAGTTCAGCAGCAATAACTTCAATCAATTCACAGAGCGTGAGCGCCACGCGACCGGGCTACCAGGCCTACCAGATCCTGCGCCTCGGATTCACCGCTGCGCCCATCATCGCGGGGCTCGATAAATTTTTTCACCTGCTCGTGAACTGGGATCAGTACCTGCCCGGGACGGTCAACGCGCTCACCGGTGGTTACGGGCACGAGCTGATGCTCGCAGTCGGCGTGATCGAGATCGTGGCGGGACTCGGAGTCTTCTTTAGGCCCCGCATCTTCGCCTACGTCGTAGCGGCGTGGCTGCTTCTGATCATCGTTAATCTGCTCATGATTCCGGGTTACTTCGACGTCGCGCTGAGAGACTTTGGTCTTTCACTCGGCGCGCTCGCACTCGGTCGATTGAGCGCTGAATACGACACGCACTGATCGCAAGGAGGAAGGACAATGAAAGTAAGAGTATTGGCAAAACTCGCATTGGTGCTCTTAACCGCCGCCATAGTCCTGGTCGTTTGGAACACACGAAGCGACGCGAAGTCGGACGAGGATCAAAATCGCGGCAAAGCGAGCACCACGGAGACAGATGCAAACGCGCAACGCATGCTCGATGAAGGTAAGCAAACTTTCCGTTTCGACACCTTTGGTGACGAAGCATTCTGGAGCGATGCATTGCAGCTCCACCGCGCTATCGAGGGCGCAAAGTTCGGCGGCGTTGGTCCAGGTGTCAGCCCGGTGACGGCTCTCTCGGTCGGTTTGAAAGTCGACTCGGAAGCACTCCCGCAATCGCTGGTTTCGCAATTGAAGCACGGCCGTGTAAATCTCGAAGATCCAGCCACGACACTTGCGTTAATCAAACTCAACGCAGTCGTTGGTGTGAAAGGTTCTTTCAACGGTGATGGCAGTCTTCAGTCAGTGGGCATCACTTGTGCTCTCTGTCATTCGACCGTAGACAACTCATTCGCGCCCGGTATCGGCAAGCGTCTTGATGGTTGGGCCAATCGCGATCTCAACGTCGGCGCGATCACGGCGCTGAGTCCGAATCTTCAGCCAGTCGCAGAACTGCTGGGCGTGAGTGAAGCGACAGTGCGAACGGTTTTGCAGAGCTGGGGACCGGGCAAGTTCGATGCGGAGTTGTTTCTCGACGGCAAGGCTTTCCGTCCTGACGGCAAATCCGCGGCAACTCTCCTGCCTCCTGCTTTCGGTCTTGCAGGCGTGAATCTTCATACCTGGACCGGCTGGGGATCGGTGACGCATTGGAACGCGTTCGTCGCAAACCTCGAGATGCACGGGCAGGGTACGTTCTACGATCCGCGCTTGAATGATCCAGTGAAGTTTCCGATTGCAGCGCGTGCAGGTTTTGGTAACGTGCGCAGTAATCCGGATTTGATCACCGCGAAACTTCCTGCGCTTCAGTTCTTTCAACTCGCAATCCCCGCGCCTGCGCCGCCTGCCGGCAGCTTTGATCCCGCCGCTGCCACAAGAGGTGAGGCTGTGTTCAAAGGTTCGGCAAAGTGTTCGACCTGTCACGTGCCACCGATCTACACTGAGCCAGGATGGAACATGCACACGCCCCAGGAAATCGGTATCGACGACTTTCAGGCCAAGCGCTCCCCAGACGAGCGTTATCGAACCGCTCCGCTCAAGGGACTCTGGACACACACGAAAGGCGGCTTCTATCACGACGGCCGCTTCGCGACGCTGCGCGACGTAGTCGAGCATTACAACAGTTTCCTCGGCACAAACTTAACCGAGCAACAGAAGGCGGATCTCGTCGAGTATCTGAAGTCGCTTTAAGGGGAAAACAGCATGGCACTGAGATTAATTAACCCACATCACACGCAGACGAAAACGATCGAGCGGGTTGCCGACGCGCGACTGCCGACAGAGACAGGGGACTTTCGCATCCTCGGCTTTCGCTCGCTCGTCTCAACTGAAGAGTTCGTCGTCCTCGTGAAAGGCGAGTTGCGTCCAGACCGGGCGAGCCCGGTCAGGATTCACTCGCAGTGCATGACCGGCGACGTGTTCGGTTCGATCAAGTGCGACTGCGGCCGGCAACTCGACGCGGCCATGAAACTGATCGAGCAGGAAGGCCATGGGGCAATCGTCTACCAGCAACAGGAAGGGCGCGGCATCGGCATCATCAACAAGATCCGCGCCTATGCCCTGCAAGACGAAGGCGCAGATACGATCGAAGCCAATGAGCGGCTGGGCTTCGAGGCGGATCTGCGGCGCTACGAACAGTGCGCCGAAATTCTGCTCGATCTCGGCCTGCGCGCAGTGCGCGTGATGTCGGATAACCCGGCAAAGATTCGCGCGCTGCGTCAGGTCGGACTCAAAGTCGCCGAGCGCGTGCGGCTCGAAGTCGAGCCACACGATCTGTTCGCCGGCTATTTGAAGACTAAGAAGGAGAAGATGGGCCACCTTGTGAGTGTGGCCTGATCAAAGCATGGGTTCGAAAGAAGTTCACCTCGCAAACACCTCCGACTTGCGAGACGGAGAAATGAAAGAGTTTTCGGCCGGCGAGACTCGTATCTTGTTGGCGCGCGTCGGTGATCGTTTTCACGCCGTTAGTGCGACGTGTACTCACTACGGTGGTCCACTTGCCGAAGGCGCGCTTTGCGGTACGCAGGTCATGTGTCCGTGGCACCACGCTGTTTTCAACGTCGTTAACGGCGACATGTTAGAGCCGCCTGCCCTCGACGCGCTTACCTGCTATAACGTGCGCGTCGAGGGCGAACGAGTGTTTGTCACTGTGCCTGAAGATGCCGAGACCCGACGTACGCCCTCGATGGTCCAACGTGATCCTGCCGCCGACTCGCGCCAGTTCGTCATCATCGGCGCGGGCGCAGCCGGTTACGCTGCCGCTCAGACGTTGCGCGAAGAAGGTTTTCGCGGCAACGTCGTGATGATAACGCGTGAAGACCGCGCACCTTACGATCGGCCGAACCTGAGCAAAGACTATTTGCACGGACATGCCGAGCCGGAGTGGATGCCGCTTCGTCCTGAAGAGTTCTTCAAGGATCACGACATTCAACTCGTTCTCAACAAGGAGGTCACACTTGTTGACACGCGCAACAAAACGATCGTCTTTGACGGCGGTGAGACGATGGAGTACGACGCACTGCTCGTCGCCACCGGCGGCGCGCCGGTCCGTCTCAACATTCCCGGGTCGGATCTAAAGAATGTTTTCCTGCTGCGCAGTTTTGCTGACGCTGACTCGATCATCGAAACGGCGGCGCGTTTGCGTCGCGCGGTTGTTGTGGGCGCGAGCTTCATCGGGATGGAGGCCGCTTATAGTCTTCGCGAGCGCGGCCTTGAAGTGACTGTCGTTGCTCCTTCGCGGGAGCCGTTCGAAGCCACGCTCGGGGTGGAAATCGGCGCGTTATTCCGTCGCGTACATGAAAGTCACGGCGTCAAATTCAAGCTCGGCTCTATCGTTTACCGTTTCGAAGGCACACATAACGTTGAGGCAGTCACACTCGATAATGGCGAGCGGATTGAAACGGACATGGTCGTCATTGGCGCAGGTGTACGCCCGGTCACTAACTTTCTCGAAGGTATGGAACTTGATGGGACCGGCGGAGTCGTTGTTGATTCGCGGTTGCGTGCGGGTGATGGAATCTACGCCGCGGGCGACATTGCGAGCTTCATCGACTCGCGCACCGGCGAGCGCATGCGCATTGAGCACTGGCGCACGGCGCAGCAACAAGGACGCACCGCTGCGCGCAACATGATTGGACGCGACGTTGAGTTCGATGCAGTTCCGTTTTTCTGGACACAGCAATTTGACGCCGGACTTATATACGTCGGTCACGCGAAATCGTGGGACGAGATCATTTATCGCGGCGATGTGTTGTCGCGCGAGTTCCTCGCTTTTTATGTAAAGAACGATCGTATACTTGCGGTTGCCGGTATGAATCGTGATCGCGAGATGGCTGAAATCGAAGAGTCAATACGTCTGAACACCCTCGAACCAATAATGACCGCACATTTTCACGGATGAAATAAGAATTATGAACGTCGCAGCATCCTCTATCGCGACACTCGGAGCTATACCTGATATTCAACGTCCGCAAATCTTCTCGGGCCTTACCCGCGACGAGGTAAACAGCGTCGCAGCGTGCGCGCGCAGTGTGCGCAAAGCGCGCGGCGAGTTTATCTACACGCCGGGAGATCGGCCCGACTTCGTTTACGTCCTGAGGCGCGGAAGAGTAAAGCTCTCGGTTCTTTCTGAGTCGGGCAAGGAGATCGCGATTGACATCATTCACCCGTGCGAGATCTTTGGTGAGTTTGCGCTTGTAGACGATTCACCACGCAGTAACATGACCCAGGCGCTCGACGATATAGTCATCTGGATCTTTCCCAAGAGCAGCTTCACACATCTCCTCTCGACACAGCCGAAGCTGGCGCTGAGTTACATCCGTCTCGTCGGCGATCGACGACGACGAATGAAGAAGAAACTTTCCGACATCACGTCGAAAGCCGTCTCCGCGCGCGTTTGCGAACTCCTGCACGAACTCTCAACAACCGCCTGTGAGGGCGAACCTGTAAAAAACGATTATCTCGTCCCACTCACACATTACGACGTTGCCAGTTTGATTGGCGCTGCACGTCAAACTACAACCACCGTCCTGAACGATCTCGAACGCCGCGGCATCATCGAACTGGGTCGCGGTTGGATTCGTATCAACCGATTGAAAGAACTGCAAACCTATCGCTGATCGCTTTCAGTCTCCAAATCTTTTTTTACTTTATTGTCAGCCAGGTGACATTGGTGTCGCTGCGCTGACATACCACCAAAAACTGTTCGGACATGATGGCCTCCTTAACCAACAACCAAGGAGACCGACCGATCATGAGAACGAACAGAAAAACTCTAAAGTGGACATTTTGGCTCACCACCTTCGCATTGACGCTCACGGCGTTAGTAGGTGTCTCCGCAAGCGGCGGCGACAGCCTCGGCACCTCGCCTTTCGATTTCAGTGACGCAACTTATCGCGCGCACGGTATCGTGCCTCAGAACATCGTCCTGCGAGTCGGCACTGCGGCCCGCGCCGGCGACTTCGTCATCGACAACACCAACACAGATCCAAACCGCGCGAACGTGCGCACTATCGAAACCACTCCCGGGACCACCGGCTCGAGTGGTCTGACTTACGCCAACATCTTCGGCGTACTCAACTCAACGAGCTTCGAACGCGATGCCTCCGGTCAACTGACCACGCGTGCGCAAGTTTCGTTTGATACCGCCGAAAGTTTTCGCGTCTTCATTTTCCCGAAGGCGTCGAACGGCTCGATTCTCGATCCGTTTCTTCCGAACAAACGCCAGGACAACGTCTTCGACACACGCGACGGTTACTTCTCGAACGATCCGCTCGGCATGTGGCTGGCAGTGTGGGTGGTCTACACACCGAAAGCCTTCACTGCTGAAGGTCGCAAAGAACTCGATCCAATTGCAGCCACAAACGGACGTGACCTCGATGGCACGGCGATTCTGACAAGTCCATCGCAGATCGACGGCCTTGTATCGAAAGGCCTGATCGAACTGCGTACGCGACCGGTTGACGATGGAGTCTTTCGTTGGGTCCTTTGTCCGATTCCTGAGGATCCGCGCAACGGCTTCATTCGTCCCGATGCTTTCATTCGCGACGTGAAGCGCAACGACGGCACGGCAGTCTTTCCAGCACTCGGCAACAACTTCCGCTGTCTGCAACAGTCAGGCGACTGGTGTAAGTAATCCTGCTTCCCCTGCCTATCTCTGCGGTTCTTTGCGTTGATGAGTATTTTCAACGCAGAGGGCCGCAGAAGACTTTTCAAGGCTGGATGTGTTATTAGAGTCCGCATGCCGGATGAAAAACAATTTGCAGGCCGCGTGGCGATCGTCACCGGTGGGACTCGCGGTATAGGCAGGGCTATCGCAGTTGAACTCGCGCGACGTGGCGCTGACGTGGCTTTCAATTACGCAAAGAGCGCCGAAGCCGCGGAGAGCTTGAAATCGGAACTCGAATCGTCGGGCGTGCGCGCGCTGGCGGTTCAATGTGATGTCGCAAACACCGAAGCAGTCGCGCAGATGGTCCAACAGGTCAAAGAGGTTTTTGGCCGGATTGATTTCCTCGTCAACAACGCCGGCATCACGCGCGACAACCTGATCCTGCGCATGAAAGAAGACGACTGGGATCAAGTGATCGATACGAATCTCAAGGGCGCGTGGAATTTTGCGAAAGCCGCGTTGCGAACGATGTTGCGCCAGGACACGGGCGGTTCGATTCTCAACATATCGTCGATCAGCGGGGAAGTCGGAATGCCTGGCCAGTCAAACTATTCGGCCTCGAAGGCGGGGATGGTTGGTCTAACGAAAGCGCTCGCTAAAGAAGTTGCCAGCCGTAAAGTCACGGTGAATGCGCTCGCGCTCGGCATGGTTGCCACAGACATGGTCGACAAGCTCGACGAGACTTACCAGTCAAAAATTCGCGAGCAGATCCCACTCGGCCGTTTCGCCGAACCTGACGAGGTCGCACGTATAGCAGCATTCCTTCTATCAGACGATGCTCGTTACATAACCGGGCAGGTTATTCAGGTCGACGGGGGACTAGCTATTTAATGGTTTTGATATTCGCGGGTTTCGTAAACAGGTCGGCTGGAAACGTTTGATTGTACTGCACTGACTCGTAGTTGATCCGGCTCGATTGCTTGCCGTTGACGTAGTGATCGATCACCCACGCCGAAGTGACGCCATCGATCTCGATGAACTTGAAGAACTGATCTTCTTCACTCGTCTCGACCATGTCTCCCGAATCCGGATCCTTGCGCTGGCGCTTGTAAATGATCTTAGCGGGAAGATTATCCTTCGCGCCAAACTCATACTCGATCCAGTAACCATCAGGCAAAGTTAAGCGAATCGTCTCGTTGCGCTTCGCGAGCCCCGCTTCACGTCGCCCGGCGTACGTGATCTTGCCGCCATCCTTCTTCCAGTAACCACGCAACAGATATTCGAGGCTGGTGCGGATCGCGCGTTTGAACTCCTCAACCTGCGCGGGCGATTGATCCGAGATCTTCTTTGGCCCCCCGTCATACACCCAACCAGTGTCGCCGGTGTTTGTTTGAATCGTGCGGATGCCCCCGCCGTTAAACTCGGTGCGTTCGTTATCGGGATAATGAATGTAGTCGAGAAAGCGCGCCGGAAGTTGCGAAACTCCGTCTTTGAAAGACGTGAAGAAACCCTTGCCGGTAATGGTCTGAACGCCTAAATACTTTGGACCACCCAGTGTCGTGATGGCGCGATCGATAATCTGTTGCGACTTTTCATCGACTGATACTGCGAGCGCAGGAGTTTGAACGAATAGTAAAGAGAGGATTAGAAAGAAGACCATTTAACAGGAATTTGTATCCACAGATTACACAGATTTGATCCGTGTAATCTGTGGATGAGAGACCTCAATTGAATTCGGGTTTATACCCTTCTGCCGGTTTGACTACGACTTCGCCATTCTCAACATCAACTTTGAAACTTGACGCAGTCTTCCACAAACCGGTAATCGGAAGTTTCACCTTCTCGTCGATGTGGCGCTTCAGGAAGCGCGCGCCGTAGGCCGTGTTGTAGCCATTCTCGGTGAGCAGGTTGACCGCCGCCTCAGTGACTTCAACTATCTTGCCCTGTCGCTCCATGTGGCGGCGAAGTTTTTCCAGGTACAGTTTCGCGATCTTGCGTACCTCGTCCATCGTCAGCGGCGAGAACACCACGATCTCGTCGATGCGATTGCGAAACTCCGGCGAGAAACGCTGCTCGGAAGCCTTCAACACTTCATTCTTAACCTGGCGGAAGTCGGCAGCCGTCTTGGTGCCGAAGCCCAGCGGCTTTTCATACTTCTTGAAGTTCTCCGATCCGAGGTTCGAAGTCATGATAATGATCGCGTCTGACAGGTAAACCTTCTTACCGCGACCGTCAGTCAACCAGCCTTCGTCAAAAGCCTGAAGGAAAAGGTTCATCAGATAAGGCGAAGCTTTCTCAACTTCATCGAGCAGCAGCACCGTATACGGATTCTCACGCAATTGCTCAGTGAGAATGCCGCCTCGTTCCGAACCGACGATGCCGCGCGGCATGCCGATCAACTTCTCGATACTGACGGTGCCGTCGCTGTACTCTGACATGTCGATGCGAACCATCTTCTCTTCGTCACCGAACATGAACTCAGCGACAGCTTTGGCCAGCTCAGTCTTGCCGACGCCTGTTGGACCAAGAAACAGCAGCACACCATCGGGTTTGTAGTGCGACTCTTTCAACGGACCTTTGTTCAGGCGCAAGCGTTGGGCGACGGCCTTGATCGCTTCCTTCTGACCGATAACACGACCGCCGAGCATTGCTTCAGTCATCGCAAAGCGGTCGCTCGTGTCACGGAAGATCATGTCGCGTGGAATACGCGACTCCTGCGAAATGACCTCGATGACATGTTCCGGACGGACCACCATTTTCTGCGGTTCATTGATTTCAACCTTCACGGCCGCAGTGTCGAGCCAGCCAATCGCCTTGTCAGGCAAGTGAAGATTGCGAATGTACTTCGGCGCCATCTCCAACGCAGTGTTGATAGCCTCGTCGGAAATCTTGACGGAATAGTTTTTCTCGAGCCGCGGACGAAGACCGAGCAGGATCTCCTTGGTTTCGTTGATCGACGGCTCAACGACTTTCACCATGCGGAAGCGACGTGCGAGTGCCTCGTCGTCGGCGATGTACTCCTTGTATTCGGAAAGAGTAGTCGCGCCGATGATGCGCATTTCGCCGCGAGCGAGTGCCGACTTGAACATGTTGGCCGCGTCCGAAGACGTTCCCAACGCTGCGCCGGCGCCGATGATCGTGTGTGCTTCGTCGATGAAGAGAATCAGGTTGTCGCGTTCTTTGACTTCGTCGATGATGCCCTTGATTCGTTCTTCAAACATGCCGCGCAGCATAGTGCCGGCAACGATGCCGCCCATCTGCAATTGCACGATGTGAGACCCACGTAGACGTGATGGAACTTTCTCCGGTTCCAGCTCGATCAAACGTGCGAGTCCTTCGATAACCGCAGTCTTACCGACGCCTGGTTCACCCACCAGCATTGGCGAGTTGGCCCGTTCGCGGTGACAGAGGATCTCGATGATTTGTTGAATCTCTTTTTCTCGTCCGATTGTGGGCGGAATCTTATCGGCTCGTGCCAGCCGGTTAAGTGAGACTCCGAAGTGTTTTAAATAAGGCGGAAGTTCAAACTTCTTTCGAGTCTGTTCTTCTTCCTGTTCGCGTTTTTGCACTTGTGCCCGTACATTTTCCTGGACGGCTTCAGGGCTCGCGCCCATGTTTCTCAGTACGTCAACGAACAGACCATCGTGGCTGCTCAACGCTTCGAAAATGTCAGTTGCTTCAATTGTTTTGCGACCCTGTGTTCTGGCTCGTTCCATGGCCCGTTTGAACAAGTCAGTGGTATCAGGGCCGATGCGAAATCCTTTGCCGACGTGTTGCTGCCGGCTATTTGTTAGTCGTTTTTCGATCGCCATTTTGACCACAACCGGATCGAGCGACAGCTCGCGCATCGCGGAGTTGAACATGTCAGGCTCTTCAATAGTTAAAGCCTGCAGAATGTGCTCCACCGATACGAAGTTCTGGTCACGACGGCGTGATTCGTCCAGCGCATGTTCGAGAATGCGCTGGCCGCTATCGCCAAATTTATCTTTGTATGAACCTAAGTCAACCATATCTGTTTACAACTTTCAAACAACTCGTGTGTACCCAAGTTGAACCACTTGGATGTTGTCAGCATAAGCGCCGTTGCGTTTCAATGCAATAACATTCCCGGCGCGCGTTTTGATGCAAATTTGTTGCCGTATCCACAGATACACAGATGGCTTTATTGAATCTGTGTAATCTGTGGATTAGACAACTGCCTTCATTGTGACTTAATAATCGTAGTCGTCGCCTCCGGGCGCGGGTGGGGAGTTCCTCTTTTCAGGAAGGTCGGTTACGGCAAGGTCAGTGGTCAACAATAATCCGGCGATCGATGCCGCATTCTGTAATGCCGTACGTACGACCTTGGTTGGATCAACGATTCCCGCGGCGACGAGATCTTCAAACTGACCGGTGACGGCGTTGTAACCTTTGTTGCCCTTTAACTGTTCGATTTCACCAACAACCACCGCGCCTTCAGCGCCCGCGTTTTCAGCGATGCGCCGGATCGGCTCCTGCAACGCTCGACGCACGATCTTTATTCCCGTGCGAACGTCCGGATCTGAATAGTCGCCTGTCTCATTATTATTATCGAGCACTTTGGATGCGCGTAGCAGCGCCACGCCGCCGCCGACAACAACGCCTTCCTCTGCTGCGGCCTTGGTCGCGTTCAAAGCATCTTCGACGCGCATCTTGATCTCTTTCATGGCAGTTTCAGTCGGTGCGCCGACTTTCACGACCGCTACGCCGCCTGCGAGTTTCGCAAGTCGCTCCTGAAATTTTTCTTTATCGTACTCAGACGTAGTTTCTTCAATCTGCGCGCGAATCGTCGCGACACGTCCCTGCACGGCTTTGCTTTCGCCGCCGCCTTCGATGATCGTCGTCGTCTCTTTATCGACAATCACGCGCTTTGCGGTTCCGAGGTCATCGATCGTTACGTTTTCGAGTTTGATACCGAGATCTTCGGTAATAACTTTTCCGCCCGTCAGGATCGCGAGGTCTTCGAGAACGGCCTTGCGACGATCACCGAACGCCGGTGCTTTCACCGCACACACTTTGATCGTTCCGCGCAGGCGATTCACGATGAGGGTTGCGAGCGCATCACCTTCGATGTCTTCCGCAATGATGAGTAACGCGCGTCCAGCACCGGCCGTTTGTTCAAGCACTGGCAGCAGGTCACGCATATTCGAGATCTTTTTCTCGTAAAGCAGTATGAACGGCTCGTCGAGAATCGCTTCCATGCGATCGGCATTTGTCACGAAATACGGTGACGAATAACCGCGATCGAACTGCATTCCCTCGACAATGTCGAGTTCTGTTAGCAACGTCTTCGACTCTTCAACGGTAACGACGCCGTCTTTTCCGACTCTGTCCATCGCTTCCGAGATCAGCTCACCGATATGGCGATCGTTGTTGGCGGAAACTGTCGCAACGTTAGTCAACTCTTCCTTGCTCTTGGCCTTCTTTGACATGCGTGCCAGTTCAGCAACGACCTGTTCAGTGGCTAGCTGAATACCGCGTTGCACTGACATCGGATTCGCGCCGGCCGTAACGTTCTTCACGCCTTCACGATAGATTGCCTGGGCGAGAATTGTCGCGGTGGTGGTGCCGTCGCCGGCTTTGTCGTTCGTTTTGACGGCGACTTCGCGAAGCATTTGCGCGCCCATGTTTTCGTACTTGTTCTTGAGCTCGATCTCTCTCGCGACAGTGACACCGTCTTTCGTAATCACTGGCGAGCCAAACCTCTTACCAAGCACAACGTTGCGACCTTTTGGTCCCAACGTCACACGCACTGCGTTCGCGAGTACGTCCACACCCTGAAGCATCGCGTTGCGCGCTTCTTCTTTAAACTTCAATTCTTTTGCCGGCACTCTCGTCTCTCTCCTTTTTTACTCGGTTGCTTCTCTCGCTTGCTCAGCACGCCCGACCTTAACTCGCGCGGGGCGCAACAAGCGATCTCCCATACGGAAGCCGCGACTATATTCCTCAATCACTTTTCCGTCCATCTCGCCGTCCGTCACTTCAGTGTCGACCGCTTCGTGCAACTCGGGATTGAACGGCTCGCCAACTGACTCGATCGTCTCAACACCTGCATTCGTCAACGCCGATTGAAAGCTCGTGGCGATACTGCGAATACCTTCAACTATTGCGTCCCGCGGCGCATCTTCGGAAGCAGCGTTCATGGCCCGGTTCAGATCGTCCATCACCGGTAACAACATTGAAATGAACTTCGCCTTCTCCGCTGTGGCGCGTTCATCGGCTGAACGATTAAGACGTTGTCTCGTTTCGTCAGTCTCACGTTGCAGTTGCTGGCGCAACTGATCGAAACGCGATTGTACTTCCTGCACCTGTCGCTCGGCGGCTTTCGTGCGTGCCTCGAGTTCTTCAACGTAACTCGGTTTGAGGTTTGGCTGCTCGTTCTCAGCGCTTACGTGTTCCGCACCTTCATCGTCGAGGTAGACACGCCGTCGATCCGTCACCCTTAGTTCGTTTTCTTTATCCATGACCCCTAACCAATTTTGATATCGATTTTCTTCGGCTTCTGTTCAGTGCGCTTCGGCAAGCGAATGTGCAAAACGCCGTCTTTGTACTCGGCTCCTATCTTCGCCTGATCGACGGAGCCCGGAACACTGAACGTGCGCAGGAATTTTCCTCGCGGTCTTTCCGAGCGATGTTGTTTCGACTCGGCAATCGCACGTGTTCCTTTTACGATCAAACGACCGTCGTCGATATCGATCTCGAGCGCCTCGCGATCGATGCCCGGCAGGTCCATCGCGATTAAGTAACCTGACTCAGTTTCATGGATGTCCGCGGCAGGGGTCCAGTCGGAACGCTCGAACTCATCTCCCCGGCCAGAGTCAGTCCGTCGCTGAGTTGCGTCTTCAAAGAGACGGTTCATGCGATCCTGGAGGACCATCAAATCCTGTAACGGATTCCATTGTTGTGACATGCCTATTTCTCCAATTTACGCGGTCGCGTACGCCGCGTCAGTCTTAAATTCCATCGTGTCGCCGCTCGCCGACACACGCACGGTTTGACCCGGCACAACCTCGCCCTGGAGCAGTTTCACTGCCAGCGGGTTTTGAATCAGCGACTGAATTGCGCGCTTGAGTGGTCGCGCACCGTAAGTCGGATCGTAACCTTCGCGCATCAGCAGTTCGCGCGCGGAAGGCTCGAGGACGAGCGTCACGTTGCGCTCCGCCAGCATCGACTTCAAGCGTTCGAGCTGCACGTCGATGATCTTTCCAATCTGCTCATGCGATAGCTGGTGGAAGACCACGATGTCGTCGATACGATTCAGAAACTCCGGTTTGAAATGCAACCGCAACTCCTGAATGACCGCTTCGCGAACCTGTTTTTCGTCGCCCTCTGCTGCTTGGATCTCACGCGAGCCGAGGTTTGAAGTCATGATCAGAACAGTGTTCTTGAAATCGACAGTCCGGCCTTTTGAATCCGTCAGCCGTCCATCATCGAGAATCTGAAGCAGCACGTTGAAAACATCCGGGTGCGCCTTCTCGATCTCGTCAAACAGGACGACTGAGTAAGGCCGGCGGCGCACCGCTTCCGTGAGCTGTCCGCCTTCGTCGTAACCGACGTATCCCGGAGGCGCGCCGATCATGCGCGCAACGGCGTGCTTCTCCATGTACTCCGACATGTCGAGACGAATCATCGCGCGTTCGTCGTCAAACAGGAACTCCGCGAGCGCGCGCGCAGTTTCAGTCTTACCGACACCGGTTGGACCAAGAAAGATGAACGAACCGATGGGGCGATTTGGATCCTGCAGACCCGCGCGCGCACGCCTGACAGCGTTTGACACCGCGGCGAGTGCCTCTTCCTGGCCGATTACGCGGTCGCCCAGGCGCGTTTCCATCGTCACCAATTTCTGCATCTCGCCTTCGAGCATTCGCGAAACCGGAATGCCGGTCCACTTGGCGACAACTTGGGCGACGTCTTCTTCGTCAACTTCCTCTTTCAACATGACACCGTCTTGCTGGAAGTTCGAGAGCTTGTCCTGTTCGACCTTGAGCTTGCGCTCGAGCTCCGGAATCTTGCCGTACTGAAGCTCAGACGCGCGGCCCAATTCGCCGTTGTTACGAGCCTGGTCTAACTGAAAACGCAATTGCTCGAGTTCGGCTTTCGAGCTGCGAATATGATCGATGGCCTCTTTTTCCGACTGCCACTTCGCCTTCATGCCCGAGGATTTCTCTTTCAAGTCGGCTATACGTTGCTCGATCTCTTTTAAGCGCGCCTTCGACTTCTCGTCTTCCTCGCGTTGTAGTGCCTGTCGCTCGATCTCGAGTTGGATGATCTCGCGTTCCAGTTGGTCGATCTCCTGGGGTAGAGAATCGATCTCGATTCTGAGTCGCGACGCCGCTTCATCTATTAGATCGATTGCTTTGTCAGGTAGAAACCTGTCCGTGATGTAGCGATTCGAGAGCGTTGACGCAGCCACGATCGCGGAGTCTTTAATACGAACACCGTGATGGACTTCATAACGTTCCTTCAAGCCACGCAGGATCGCGATCGTATCTTCGACAGTCGGTTCACCGACGTACACCTGCTGGAATCGGCGTTCGAGTGCCGCATCTTTCTCGATGTGCTTCTGGTATTCGGCGAGAGTTGTGGCGCCCACACATCTGAGCTCACCGCGCGCGAGAGCGGGCTTCAACATGTTCGAAGCATCGATTGCGCCTTCGGCAGCGCCGGCGCCAACGAGTGTGTGCAACTCGTCAATGAAGAGAATGATCTGTCCCTGGGCGCTCTCGATCTCTTTCAGAACCGCTTTGAGTCGATCTTCAAATTCGCCACGATACTTCGCGCCTGCTAGCATCGAGCCGAGATCGAGCCCGACCAGTCGTTTGTTACGCAAAGTCTCAGGCACGTCGCCCGAGACGATTCGTTGCGCGAGCCCTTCGACGATCGCAGTCTTACCAACGCCAGGCTCGCCAATCAACACCGGATTGTTTTTTGTTCTTCTGGAAAGAACCTGGATCGTGCGACGTATCTCATCGTCGCGACCGATGACGGGATCGAGTTTTCCTTTACGTGCTTGTTCCGTCAGATCGCGCGCGTATTTTGAAAGTGCCTGGTAGTTCTGTTCTGCGTTCTGATCGGTGATGCGTGAACCGCCGCGCATCTGTTCGATCACCTTGAACAGATCTTCCTTTACTACGCCGTGCTGGCGCAGGATCTTTCCGGCGTCGCCGTCTTTCTCGTCGACAATCGCCAGCAACAGATGCTCGGTCGAGATAAACTCATCCTGCATCTGGTCGGCCTGCTTCTGCGCGGCCGTAAACGCCTGGCTCAAACGCGAACTGAAATACTGTTGCCCGCCCTGCACGCGCGGAAAACGAGCGACCGCCGCCTGCGTGTCGTTGAGTACGACGGCAACGTTAGCGCCGAGCTTGCCGAGAATTGGCCTGACAATACCTTCAGGCTGCTCGAGCATCGCGACCAGCAAATGCTCCGGCTCGACCTGTTGGTGCTGGTTTCTTTCGGCCAGTTCAATTGCCGATTGAATTGCTTCCTGTCCCCGTAGGGTGAACTTATCTAAACGCATAGTACCTAAGTAAAACTTTAGCTTAACAGACTCGAACGGGCTCGTAATCCAAACTACGACGAGCCCGTTCGCAACTTATCGATCCAGCAAAAGACTTAGCGGCCGCCGGTTGCTTCTTTTGCTTTTCCGGACTCGGCTGTAGTTTCAATCGTCTTCTGCTGAGCACCGCCACTGGCTCCGGTCACCTGGATGCGACGCGACTTTGTCTCCTCTTTCTTTGGCAACATCACGCGCAACACGCCGTTGTTGTATTCAGCGCTTGCTCCCTCTGCGGAAACGGTCTGCGGCAGAGTGAAAGAACGTGTGAAGGAGCCATACGAGCGCTCCACGCGATGGTAGTTGTCCGTCTCGTCCGTCTTTTCAAACTTTCGCTCGCCGCGGAGGGTAATGACATTGTTCTCGATTGAGAGATCGAAGTCTTCCTGTTTCATTCCAGGGAGCTCGGCCTCAAGCACGATGTTGTCCTTGTTCTCGTAGATATCGACGCTGGGCGCCCAGGCGCCACGGCCAATGCCTTCATCGTCGAAGGCACGAGTAAGATTGGTCGAGAACAAGCGATTTACTTCTTCCTGCAGGGTTCGCAGGTCGCGGAACGGGTCGTAACGAACAATAGTCATGGGTCTTTTCCTCCTAATATTCCTTTATTGCTTATTCGCTCAGTCCCTTCTAGCTGAGCGTGGCGTAATAATAAAGGTTGAGTGCCCGAGTGTCAAGTCCTGAATTCTCCGCGGATTTCTACGTAACTCTGCGGTCTCTGTGTTGAAAATCGTCGTTCAACGCAGAGATCGCCGAGTTACGCCGAGAGCCGCAGAGTGGGGCTCTAAAGACCGAAGAATCTCTTAATAGAGGACAGGATGCCGGCGGAGGTGTGCTGGTCGGCGGCGCCGGAGCCGGTTGGGGACGCAAGACCCTGGCGGCGTTCCGCCATGATGAAGCTGAGGGATTCAACCAGGTCGGGATTGGTGTCGAAGACTCTTTTCATCGCGGCGTGACCAATCTCCAGCACCTCGGTCTCCTCGAGTGCCAGGACATTGGCCGTCCGGGGTTCGCCGGTAAACAGGGCCATCTCGCCGAAAAAGTCGCCTTCGTTAAGAGTCGCCACCGTTCTCGGGCGTCCGTTTTCGTTAACCTGGACCCGAACTCGGCCTTTGTGAACGACGAACATCGACTCGCCAGGGTCACCGGCTCGAATAACGGTTTCGCCGGGCGCAAACACGTGGCTCACCGCCGCCTGGGCCAACATCGTGGTCTCGTCCACGGAGAGCGGCGCAAAGATATCGACGGCCGAGAGCCGTTCGGCAATCGCACTACCGTTGCCGTCGCGTACTGCTGCGTCTGCCCTGCGTTCAATATGAAGCGTTCGCGTGGGGAAAGCGAAGTTTAATCCAGCACGACGGAATGCATACCAGATTCGTTGTCGGACAAGGGCGTCGGTGTCGTTGTACTTCGCGTAGTCTACAAGCCAGTACTTCACTTCGTAATCGACGCCGTTGTCACCGAGATCCCGGATCCTCACGATGGGCGTGACCTTATCGGAAACGTTGTCGGCTTCGCGCACGGCCTCACGCACGACGTGGATCGTTTTTGCAGGCGAGTCTGTATAAAGCGTGTTGAAGAACACAACCCGCGCATTGAGGTTGTCGCGCGGGCAAACCTCGATCGGCTCCTTCGCGGCGTTGCTGTTGGCGATGAGGACCACGTGATTACTGAAGGTGCGAATCTTGATCGCGCGCCAACTGATCTCTTCAATGACGCCCGTGTGACGGTCCGCGCCCACTGTAATGACGTCGCCCACCTGAAACGGGCGGTCCGCTTGTAACGAGATACCCGCGAAAAAATTTCCGAGCGTGTCCTGAAGTGCGAGACCGAGAATGACACCGAAGATCGCGGAGGTGGTAAAGAGTGCGCCGAGGTTTACGCCAGGAAACAGGAAAGTAAACGCGATCAGAAACAGGATCGTGAACGCGACAATCGTAAAGATGTTACGAATGAGCGTGGGCGCGTCGATTCGTTTAAACCAAAACGCGAGCCCGAAGAAAATTGAGTTGAGCGCGCGAACGAACAGGTAGCCGACGACGCCTATCAAAAGCAGCTTAATGGCGCTGATGATCGTATCGGCCGAGGGCGAAGGATTCGCGCCCATCCGGTGCTCGAGCAGCGCTTTGACATTAGGCGCAAGAGACCAGAACAGGTACGTGGCCAGCAAGGCTATCGCTGACGCAACCAGGAAGAGAACGATCCTGTTGGTGAAACGGGGACGAGTCACGGCCACAGAGCCATTCTTTTATCACAAATCCGTATTATGCGCGGCCAAATATGCCGGGAAACAGCGAGATGAGTATGAAGAGCAGGGAAAGAATCGTTACGAGAATTGCCGTTAGCCACGCGGCAATATTATAGAGTGGACCATTGACGTAGCGTCCCATCAGTTCGCGATTATTCACGAGCCGCAGCACAGCGAATAGAACAAACGGCAATAAGAGCCCGTTGATTACCTGTGTAACCAGCAACACGCGAATCAGCGGCAGGTTCGGCACGATGGCGATGAAAGCGCCGACCGCAACCAGAAAAGTGAACGTGCCGAGGAATATCGGTGCTTCGCGAAAGCTTCTCGATACGCCTTTCTCAAAGCCGAGGGCTTCGCTGATCGAATAAGCCGTTGCCAACGGCAAAACTCCGGCGGCCAGCATCGACGCGCCAAAGAGTCCGAAACCAAATAAGGTCTGTGCATATCTTCCCGCAAGTGGACGCAATGCGCGAGCGGCATCTTCTGCGTTTGTGATTTGAATGCCGGCTTTATGAAGTGTGGCCGCGGTGGAGACGATTATGAAGAAGACGATCAGGATCGCGAAGATTGTTCCGACCCACACGTCTGCTTTTGTCCTGCTGTAGTTTTCCGGTGTAACGCCTTTCTCGACTACTGATGACTGCACGTACACCTGCATGTACGGCGAGATGGTCGTACCGATCACGGCAACAAATGTGAACAGGAACGCCTGCTCGACTTTGAACTGAGGCCGGATCAACCCAACCGCGACTGCACCCCAATCGGGACGCGAAAGAAAAGCCGAAACGACGTAACCGAGAAAAACGAGTGACATCAAAAGAAACACTCGCTCCACTCGTTTATAAGAACCCTTCACGATCAGAAACCAGATCATGACCGCCGCCAGTGGCACCGACAAATAATGTGGGACGCCAAAAAGTTCGCTCGCGGCGGCGATGCCGACAAATTCAGAAACAGTTACGCCGGCATTCGCAACCAGCAGGGCGAGCATGATTAGGGCGGTCCAACGCACGCCGAAGCGTTCGCGGATCAGATCGGCGAGACCTTTGCCAGTGACTGCGCCCATGCGGGCGCACATCTCCTGAACAATGCCGAGACTGATCGTGATTGGAATCAGGATCCAGAGGAGTGAGTAACCGAAGTCTGCGCCGACTGAAGCAAACGTAGCGATGCCGCCGGCGTCATTACCGGCATTGGCGGTGATCATCCCCGGGCCAAGAATGGCGATGTAAGCGAGCAGGCGTTTGCGGCGCGCGACCGTTTGGCGCACGCCCTGAGCGCCGCGACGCATTAAACGTCGACCGGCAGCTCGAACTGCTGCTCGCTGTTCCGCCATTTGGAGGGTCATCCTTCATAAGCAATAGGACTATAAAATCCTGGGCAAACGCAGCCGCCAGTCCTTCGGTAAAAGAATCTCCATTGCGTCGTCAACCGTGATGATGCCGAGTATATCGCCTGTCTCATCAACCACGGGAAGCGCGAGCAGATTGTATTCGGCCATTCGCTGCGCCACTTCCTGCGCTGGCTCGCCGGGCTCGGCTTGTTGAAACTCCGTGCGCATCACCTCCGCGAGCGGCGCTGACTGATCAGACAGTATCAAACTACGCAACGCAATCACGCCCACGAGCTTCCACGAGTGCTCCTCTTCGACTACGTAGAGGTAATAGATCATGTTTGGCGTTTCGGCCATCTCACGCAAGCGCGCGAGTGCTTCACCAACCGTGAGCGCGCGCGGCAGCGTGACAAACTCCGTCGTCATCAAGCCGCCCGCGGTATCGTCTTCATAAGGAAGCAACTCAGCGACGTCCGCTTGCTCGTCGTGTTCCATCAAGCCGAGCAACTCTTCCGCTTTCTCCTCGGGGAGATCGCCGAGCACGTCGGCCGCTTCGTCAGGCGACATCCATTCGAGAATGTCGGCGGCGCGTTCCTGGTCCATGTCGCCGAGTATCTTCGCCTGTCGCTCGGCTGGCATCTCTTCGAGTGTTTCGGCGGCGGTTTCATCGTCGAGCGATTCGACCACTTCGGAGCCGTGATGATACGAGAGTGCTTCCGCGAGTCGCGCAATCTCGACCGGATGCAGGCGCGCGAGCTTATCGCTCGAAGATTTCAACTGGACCGTCGCTGCGTCAGTAGCGAGATAACCAACGTCGGCCCAATCCAGGACCTCGACAGGTCTCTTTGTTCCTGCAAAACCTGCAGGAGCGAGTCGCCGCCACAATCCCTGCAAACTCACGTCAGCGCCGGTCACACGCCAATCGCCGGCAGCTTCAATGATCTGAACGTCATTCACACGCACCACGCGTTTGCCGTCGACGTCGATCAGTTGCTTGTCGAGCACGTCGCGCGCGAGCAGCACTTCACTCTCGCGGCGCACGAAGGGGCGCAGGTCGAGAATGTCGGAGTTCAAGCGCACGCCGTGTTGGTTCAACTCGGTGATGCGCCAGCGCGACAGAAAGAAATCACGGCGGCGATAACGCGCGACGATCCCGGTCACCGGAGGATGATCGTCCGCGCCGAGACGCACGATGACGTCCTTCACAGTGGCGACACGTTCGCCTTCGAGGTCGCGTATGGGCCGACCTAAAACTTGCGACAGGTAGAGCATAGCCGCGGAGCATCATAGAGGATTTTTGTAGGGGTGGCACTCCGTGGTCACCCCTCGATGCTAGTTGAGGATGTGTGTTGCGAGATCCATGGCCGGGTCGCGACGTGAGTAAACACCCTCTCGCGTCGGCGGCGTTATCTTGTCAGGTTTGACGCCCCCGCCTTCGAGTCGCACACCTGCGGCAGTGCGATAGTCAAACTCGCTGACATCCAGCACGCCGCCATCGGGGAGCGCATGCCGGTTGCGAATTGCGAGCACGCAACCGCACGTGTCTGTGCCGATCACTTGCGCGCGACCTTTGCTTTGCAACGCCGCTACGAGAATCTCAGCAGCGCTCGAGGTGTTTTCGCTGGTGAGAACAACGAGGGGAAGTTTAGTTGGTAACAAGTTGGGAATACGCCAGAGTCGCTTTGAAAAAGTTTGCAGCTCAAACGAAGCTCCTGAGCGGTCGGCAAATTTTCCGAGGTTCGTGCCCTCGTCCATAAACAGCGATGCAACGTCCGCCATTGCTTCTGCATCGCCACCGCCGTTTCCGCGCAAATCGAGAATGATACCGCCGGAGCCTTCAAGAACATCCGGGAGCGCTTTCGAGAAATCGAGCGCGACGCTTTGTGTAAAGGCGTCGAGTCGCAGCACTGCGATCTTTCCTTTGCGCTGGTTGTTGAATCCTAACTGTCGTTGACTCCAGTAACGCGGCAACACTGCTGACTTTTGTTTTCCGTTACGGGTGGACCATCCGACTTTCACTTCGGTGCCTGCCGGACCTTCGAAGAGCGCGGCGACTGCACGAAAGCGAGTGGTGCCGTCGTTCGTCAATCCGTTCGCTCGCATTCGTTGCGACACGAAGTCTGCAACGGGAACGTTGTCGACACTGACGATCACGTCGCCTGGTTTGATGTCGGTTCTCGACGCTGCAGAACCGGATTCGACGTGCAGGACTGTCGGCACGCCCTGAACTTCGCGAACTGTCAAACCGACAGTGACGAAACGCGGGCTCCACCAGTCAAACTTTTCGTCAGGTGAATAGACGCGCGTGTGAGCATCGCGTAGCGAAGCAATCATCTGTCGCAGTAGTTCGTAAAACTCCTGTGTATTCGCGGCGCGCCCGGCGGCGGCGCGAAATGTATTTCGTTTTGCCTGCCAGTCGACGCCGTGAAACGCGGGATCGTAATAACGCTCCTGAATTGTTTCCCAGGCGTCGTCGAAAACGATCAATCGACCTTCAGGTGTGGCCGTGGAAACGAGTGAGGAGTCATCCTTCGCGCTGATAGTCCAAAGCGCAAATAGAAGGATTAAAACTGATACGGCTTTTCTTCCCATTGTCACCTCGGTGGTTTGCGAAAGTTGTAGCGCAGTAACACGCGCATTGGTATGGGCGCCGAGTTCTTCATTGCCGGGAAGAAGTGCAACTGACGAACGGTCGCCATAGTCGACTCATCGAGACCGAAGCCGGCCCAACGAACAATTTGTACCTCACCTACTTCGCCGTCAGCTCCAATATTAACTGCGACATCAACCGTCGCTTCGGCTTCGGCCCGAGCCGCAGTGTCGGGATAGTCGGGTCGTAGTCGCCGGTACGGACGTGGAAATCGTATCCCCTGAGTTGCGGCAGCTTTTTCATCTTCCGGTGCTTCTTCGATTACGGCATCAACCGGTGTAATCAGCACCGTTCGTTGGATTCGCTCCTCTTCCTGAGCTTTCCTGATGACTGCAATCAAGCGGTTTGTAAAAGCGTCGCCTCTGAGATGTTGAGACAACGCGGCTTCCGCTCTGGTTGCCTCGTTGTTTTCAAAGCTTGGCCGATCCCAGAAAAGCAAGTTGCCCGTACGCGTACTAACCAGGAATAGTGAACAGTACGATTCAAAATAAACGGGCTTCTGAAACGACGAGCGCCGCAGTGTCTGCGCGTCGCCGATAATATAAAAGTCAGTCGCTAATGCGGCGCCAAGATCGCGCGCCTCGTTCACCGTGAGATTAAGTGACCCGGAATAACCGATGCCTTTTGCCGCGCTGCGACTCAAGTCAGCGTCAGCAACCTGCACTGCGCCGCTCGCGCGAAGTCGTGTGCGCAGTATCTCCGCCGCCTCTCGCGCGATTGGCTGTGAACCAAACTCCAGCACGCTCACCTTACCGGTTTGCGCGTGCGAGTTAACCCGCAACAACAGGAGCAAAGCAACGAGATACAAACTAGGCGCTGTGTGCCTCTTTGCGACTGCCACGATGATAGAGTTCGTAAACTTCAGTCTTTACTTCCGGTGGAAAACAGACCCGGTGCAGCTCGTACGCATGTTGCAGTCCCTTCACCACATTGCTCACTTCGCTGATCTCTTTGATCTCCGGTGATGCATAACCACTCTCCACGTAGATATGACTCTTCGGTTCCGATTTCGCAGTGTGGTAGTAACTGTAGTAAGGAACATCGCTCGCTCTGTCCTCGATGAAGTAATACTCCGGATCGAAACCAGCACGCTCAACCTTCTGTCGCGCACCGGCAAGAAACTCAGCCTGCTGGTCCTGTCGCATATCGAGATCGATCGCTTTGAACAAACGTCGCGAGATGAACCGGCGACTGAGATCTCGCAGAATTGGATCGCTCGAGCTTTGCCACTGCTTGACGTGAAATATGAAATCGGAATCGTCAATCTGCATGTGGTCGCCGATCGCCAACGTCTCGCGTCGCAGTATCTTCTCGAACGCAGTTCCGGTCGCATGCCAAACTTCCTGATCGTTGTCCAACAGGTGCAGTGCGCGACGAATGATCGAACGCAGGATCGCTTCCGCCGATCGCAGCGTGCGATGAAAGTAAACTTGCCGGAACATGTAATAGCGCGCTTGCAAATATTCCTCGACCGCGTAGATGCCGCGCGCTTGCACATACACGCGATCCGCAGCTTCGTCGATCGCGAGTGCGTTGATGATCCACTCGAGATCGTAGATGCCGTACTTCGCTCCGGTCATCAACGAGTCGCGCAACAGGTAATCCATTCGATCGACGTCGAGCTGCGACGACACGAGTTGGGCCAGTGCGGACGGTTGAAACTTACCTTCAATGATCGACGCGACTTTCGCAGGTAAGTCGTCTGAGTGAGATCGCAGCAACTCTCCAATCTCCGAACCTTCATCGAGAATTACTTGTACGGTCCATCGTTCGTGATGAAAGTTGAGCACTTTTTCCATCACGTGTGAGAACGAACCATGGCCCACGTCATGCAGCAGTGCAGCCGCGCGTGCTGCGATTCGATCTTCAGGATCGATCGCATACGTTTCACCGAGGCGATCGAGCACGCGTGTCATTAAATGAAAAGCACCGAGCGAGTGAGTGAAGCGAGAATGTTCGGCGCCTTGATAAGTGTATAGACCAAGACCGAGTTGTTTGATGCGACGCAATCTTTGAAACTCGGCCGCATCGATCAAGCGCATCATCAACTCGCCTTCATCCGAATCTGTTTGCAGACGAATGATGTTGTGAACTGGATCGCGGTAGATGCGTTCAGGCATTGAGCGAATCTTAACAGATTTTAATCAGTGTAAATCCGTGTAGATCCGAGGCTGAACCTAAAGTACACCCGGTTGAAATTTCTGGATTTTCCCATTTTTTTGGATTAGAACTACTGAGAGGGTCCCGATCAGGGGCGGTTAAGTCTACGAATACTTAGAAAATCGTCCAAACTGTCAGGTGGGCATGACAATTGCCAAAACCCGTCCGACGAGCCTCTCCTAAGCGCTCGTATTTTGGAATTCTTTTGATGCTGCCAAACAAAAAGGGTCATTTTACACAGGAGGAGGCAGCATCTTTGTCTAGTTCAAGAAAGGAAAGCAGAAAATGAAGAATGTCTTTAAGTTTTGTGCCTTGTCGGCGTTGCTGGCCTGCTTCGCGCTGTTTGCTGGCAGCGTGTTTGCGCAGTCGACGACGACAGGGTCAATTGAAGGCTCGGTCACCGATTCAACCGGTGCTGCCGTTCCTGGGATCGCTGTAAGAGTGACGAGCCCGAACCTGATTTCGGCCCAGACGGCAACCACGGATGACAATGGTCGTTATAGAATCCTGAACCTGCCACCGGGAAAATATTCAGTCGTAGTTGAAGCCGAAAAGGGATTTGCTAAATTTGAAAGATCTGAAGTTGAAGTTAATCTTTCCCGCACTTCAGCAGTTGAGATTCAACTCCAGCCAGCGGGCGCTCAGGCCAGTGTGACGATCACTGACACTGCCGGCGCGGCTGTCGACGTGAGCGGCACGACCACCGGGTCGAACGTTTCGTCCGATCAGTTTTCAAACTTCCCCACCCAGCGTACTGTGCAGGGTCTCTACACGATCGCTCCGACCGTAACGCGTTCAGGTTTGCGTGACGCTACCGGCCGCGACCGTGACCCGTCAGTGGCTGGTTCTTCTGGTCCTGAAAACAACTACATTCTCGACGGTGTGAACACGACCGACCCGGCTTTTGGTGGATCGGGTGCGAACCTGCCGTTCGAGTTTGTTCAGGAAGTTGAAATCAAGACCGGTGCTTATGGTCCGGAATACGGAAGATCAACCGGCGGTATTTTCAACGTTATCACCAAGAGCGGTGGCAACGAGTTCCACGGTGACGTCTTCGGTTACGGCACCACCAAAGGTTTGGTGCGCGAAGTGAAGAACTTCCCGTTCACCGGTTCGGCGGCTAACGGCTTCTCAGAAGTCGACCTCGGCGGCGACATCGGCGGACCAATTGTGAAAGACAAGCTCTGGTTCTTTGGAGCTTTCAACCCACAGAAGCGCAAGAACTACTATCTTACCCAGACGTTCCACCTGCCCGTGGAGAACGATGTAACCATCCCGTTCTACGCCGGCAAGATCACCTGGGCAGTCAATCATCGCAACACGTTCACGGCCTCGACCTTCGGCGATTTCACGAAGATCGATGGCTTCCTAGCTACTCTGGCTCTGACCAACGTCAATGGTTTTGGCGACGACATCACAGGCTTCGAAGGACGTCAGGAAACGGGCGGACACAACTACGCGTTCCGTCTGAACTCAACAATCACGAACACCTTCATCGCGGAAATCTCCGGTGGTCTGCACTTCCAAAGGGCCAACACGATTCCCCGAGCAGTTGATGCTTCGAATATTCTCGACACCTTCGCCGTGCTGAGGGGCAGTTCAGTTCTGACGCCGGTATCAACAGGCGTTCTCTTCGGTTCGTCAACGGGATTCATCGACTTCGTTGACGGCCGGGGTGGTTCTTTACAGCGCAATTTCTCCCGTGGCCCCGGTTTTGGACTTTTCACGTTCCAGGATCGCAACCGCTACGAGGTCAACGCGCACATGCAGAACATCGTCGGTGGCAGCCACACGATCAAGTGGGGCTTTGAGTGGAATACAAACCGTTACGACATCGACACGAAATCCAGTGGTCCAGCAATTACCTATGGATTTACGCCGGGTGCGGTGAACGCAGATGGCACTCCACTGCGGAATACCAACGGTAATTCCAATGCGACCAACGGTTCGCGTATCACCAATAACTGGCTGGTCTGCACGGTGATCAGCAATGCCATCACCTGTCCTAGTCAGGCTGGCGTCGACCGCGCCCTGGCAATTCCGGGTGCGACCCTGGCGTCACTCGGGCTGACCGTGAACCCCGCGGTGACCGCGATCACGACCGCGCAAGCGTTTGGTAATCCATTCATCATCCGGAACACCACTCGCGTTCGCGACTTCCAGCTCGTTGGCTCAACCTACACCAACGTGGAAAGCTTCTATGTCGGCGACGACTGGAAGTTTGCCAGGAATTTCCAACTCAGCTTTGGTGTTCGCTGGGATTATCAACAAGCATATGGCAACGGCAACGACACTTATCTGAAGTTCAACAACTTCGACGATAACGCTGCACCGCGCTTTGGCTTTATCTGGGATTTCACCGGTAAGGGCAGAGGCAAGTTGTTTGCTAACTATGCGCAGTTCATCGAAACCCCGATTCCGTTGGACGTTAACGTCCGCGCCGGCGGTGGCGATGTTCAGACCGACAAGCAATTCAACGCAAACAGACTGAATGCACCGGCAGGCTCATTGATCGTTCCGGGCGTCAGCACCGGAGCCACTAACCTGGGCTCTGATGCAACACCGGCCGACCGTGGTCTGAAACCGCAAAGCATCCGTGAATTCACGTTCGGTGGCGAGTATGACATCGGTCACGACATGGTTCTCGGAAGCCGCGGCATTTACCGTGCAATGGTCAACGTCATCGAAGACGGTTCGTTCGACGATGGCGACACCTACTTCATTTTTAATCCGGGCCGTATCGGCACAGGAACCACTGAAGAAAACGCTTGCGCCGGTGACCCGGCAACTGGTCGTGCTCCTCAGTGCTTTGGTCGCGCACAGCGCTTCTACCGCGCAATCGAGTTCAGCGCTACGAAGCGATTTACGAATAACTTCCAGTTCATCGCTTCCTACGTGTTCTCGAGCTTGATCGGTAACTACGAAGGCCTGTTCCGTAACGATAACGGGCAGTCTGACCCGAACATCACTTC